>ERZ1504309.10-NODE-10-length-135424-cov-16.352267_pt1 | contig 135424 bp, 137 predicted proteins | sample MGYA00575494_ERZ1504309 | MGnify/ENA primary metagenome ERZ1504309 (study PRJEB39906, sample SAMEA3182103) | gut metagenome | biome: human; feature: gut; material: Stool; isolation source: human stools | place: Canada | collected 2013-02-19 ...
AATTTACCAGATTTACGCAGTATATATACAAAATGCAAACAACACCCAATAAAGTGATAATAAATAAGCTATAAATCAGTGTTTTATAAGCCTATTTTTATTTTCAGTTGTTTTCAGTACTTTCAGTGAATTGGCTCTTATTTGGTGCAATTTTGTTTCTTATTTGTTTCTTAATCTCGATACTTATCCGTATATTTGCAATAGGAAAAATGAGAAAGGAATCCCTATGGCACGAGTTAAGAATCATACAAAAGTCAAAGAGCCGATTCGTCTTCGGATGAAGCCGTTGAGCGATGGCAGCAAGAGTCTATATCTGGATATATACCGCGATGGAAAGCGGACGTATGAATACCTCAAGATGTATATTATCCCGGAGACGGATAATAATGCCCGTAGGCAGAATCAGGCGACAATGGATGCCGCCAATGCCATCAAGTCGAAACGTATTATCGAACTGACCAGCAATGAGGCAGGAATCGTATTCCGTAAGGACAAGACTTATCTGTTGGACTGGATGAAGGTTTACATGGAAGCCCAAGAGAGTGCGGGCAAGAAAGACGGCAACCAAATCAAGATTGCCATGCGCATACTGAAAGACTATGCCGGAGAAATGGTCACACTGGATCAGATTGACGGGGACTTCTGCCGGGGCTACATCACTTATCTGTTGACGGAATATCATCCGAAAGGCAAGGACATATCAAACTACACGCTTCACAATTATTACCGTGCGTTGAACGGTGCGTTGAACTCTGCCGTCAGGAAGAAAAAGATGAAGGCCAACCCTTTCAACGAGCTTGAGAAGTCGGAGAAAATCCGTAAGCCGGAGAGTATGCGGTCGTACATGACCATCGAAGAGGTACAGGCGTTGATTGACACTCCTATGCCCCACGAGGAATACGAGATAGTAAAATGCGCGTATCTGTTCTCCTGCTTCTGCGGATTGCGCATCAGCGATATAATCAAGTTGAAATGGAAAGACGTGTTCGTTGACCGGGGACAGTACCGTTTGGCCGTGTCCATGAAAAAGACCAAAGAGCCTATTTACCTGCCCCTCTCTCCTGAAGCGTTGAAGTGGATGCCGGAACGTGGGGGAAAATCATCGGAAGATAATGTGTTCGACCTGCCGTCCGCCAATACAATCAGGATGCAGCTCAAACCTTGGGCGAAAGCAGCCGGAATCTCCAAGCGGTTCTCCTATCACACCAGCCGGCATACATTCGCCACCATGATGCTGACGCTCGGCGCGGATTTATATACCGTCTCGAAGTTGCTCGGTCATGCCGACGTAAAAATGACACAGGTGTATGCCAAGATTATCAACAAGAAGAAGGACGAGGCAGTGAATCTTGTAAACGGTTTGTTTCACTAATTGACGGCACTATGTGGTTCATGTCTAATTTACAAACATCAATTTATGGCATTGCTCCGGTTGTGAACGCAACCGAAGTTAATGCTTTCATCACATATTATAAACTCAAAAAGGTAAATCGACATGAAAAGACCTGAAGACGGCCTTCTCTCTTTTTGGAGGGAGCCAACACCTGCAGCACTTCGCTGCGGAGAAGGATGTGGCGAATGAACTTTTCGCCCTGCTAACCGAAGCAAAAACAGTTTATCTCCACGATGTTGTGTCGGGTGGTAAACAGTACCACCGTTATGTGGACGATTTCGTAAACGGACACCGGTACATAGACTGCGACCATGCGGCCTGCCGGAACTGCCACGAAATGAACATCCACATCGTCAAGGGGCTGCTGACCGAGTACGCCCGTTTCGTCCAGATTTGCTTTGCTACGCCGAATTTCACGTTTGACGAGTGCATGAAGCTGAAACGGATGTATGATACCTCGGAATCGTTGCCTCCGCTCGGTCCGCCCCACATTGACCGACCGGCAGATCTCTCCCTTTCTTTTGGCTGTGATTTTACCCCGGAACAGATGGAAAGTATTGTGGCTTGTGCCAATACTTATCATCTGTTCTGTGTTTCTGTACGCATTGAAGACATGGAGGCTCTTTTCGCCTGTAAGAAAGGCTTTTCCATCCGAGTGAACAATATCCGCCGTGTGGTAATCCTGTTCGACGCGCTTCTTGAAAACTCGCTTATCCAGTCCCGGTGGCAGAATGTTCTCGGCAAGGGTGCATTCCTGCAGTCCAAGGACGGGACACGTTCCGTTTCGGTATCGACCCTGTCTTCCGCGCTGTCATCCATCAAGAACAACATGACATCGGTCGCATACGGCATCCGAAAGACCATTGACCGGCTGAAAGAATGACAGGAAGTGACAAGAAGCGAAGTATGTGAAAGGTAAAAGCATGAGAGTTGCAATGATACGCGCATAGTATCATTCCCCAAATCACGGCATCTTCGTTTACCGGACATACCTTTGACCTCCGTTAGCGCGCTGCATAACGGAGGTTGCATCTCCATTGTCAAAAATCAAACCATGTTATTATGCCGAATAGAATGACATTCATGGAGCGGATGAGCGGACGGCTCGCCGCCATCGAATCGGTACTAAAGAAATTGGAACCGGTCGAAAGTCTCTTGGAGCGTATCACGTTGCTGGAAAATACCATCTTCACGACCAAGAGAGTGTTCACGTTTCAGGAAGCCTGTATGTATATCGGGGTTTCTGAAAGTATGCTGTACAAGCTCACATCGAGCAAGGAGATACCGCACTACAAACCGCGCGGTAAAATGGTCTATTTCGCCAAGGAGGAATTGGACGAATGGCTGTTGCAGAATTATGAACCTACAGTGAACGAGGCCGTGCGCATGGCGACGGAAGCCGCCGCCACAGAACCGTTCCTTAATAAGAGACGCAATGGAAAACGAAAGAAAGACTGACCGCTCAGCCGATATGGGAATGGATGAACACCGCCTGTCGGAGATCCTTCTGGCCTCGCAAATCAAGGCAACGGACATTTATGAGACCCCGCCGCAAATCATCTGGATAGACAACTCGACGATTGCCACGCTCGGCAATTTCAGTGCATCGACAGGAAAGGCAAAGTCGAAGAAGACGTTTAATGTCTCTGCGCTTGTCGCCGCTTCATTGGCCGGGAAACAAGTGTTGAACTACCGTGCGCATCTGCCCGAAGGCAAACAGCGGATTCTGTACGTCGATACGGAACAGAGCCGTTTCCATTGCCGCTCGGTATTGGAGCGCATATTGCGGCTGGCCGGGCTGCCCACGACAACCGACCCGGAGAATCTCGACTTCTTCTGCCTGCGTGAATATTCGCCGTCGGTGCGTGTCGAGGTCATCGACTATGCGCTGCGTCAGAACAAAGGCTATGGGCTGGTCATCATTGACGGCATCCGCGACCTGATGCTTGACATCAACAGCACCGGTGAATCGGTGGAAGTCATCAACCGGATGATGGAATGGTCTTCAAGGTACGACCTGCATATCCATTGTGTACTCCATTTGAACAAAGGGGATAATAATGTGCGGGGACACATTGGTACGGAAATGAGCAACAAGGCGGAAACCGTGCTTGTCATCAGCAAGAGCAACGAGAATCCCGGTATCAGCGAAGTCCATGCGCTCCATATCCGGGAAAAGGAGTTCAAGCCGTTTGCGTTCACCATCAACGAGACTGGGCTGCCCGTCATTGCGGAAGGACACTCGTTCGGAGAGCCCCCGAAGCCCAAGGCTCGGACGGGGTTCACGGAGCTGAGCATCGAACAGCACCGGGAAGCCCTCTCCGCCGCTTTCGGGGAAAAGCCTATCCGGGGATTCGACAACCTGTTGCAAAGCCTGATGGTCTCCTATGAGGCAATCGGGTTCAAACGTGGTCGGAGCGTCATGATAAAACTGATGCAATACCTGATAGACAACCTCAAGCTCATCATCAAACGGGACAAGCTGTTCTATTATGACATGACGCCTACCGAGGCCATGCTTTTTGATGAAGAATGATGCCGGGCGCGGGCCTGTATGATTTAGTTTACTTTAGTATTTATATATATAGGAAAAAACTAAACTAAACCATTTTCGTGAAACCAAGTGAAAGAAAAAAGACATGACCATAGCAGAAGCAAAACAAGTGCGTATCGTGGATTTTCTGGCACGTCTCGGTCACCATACGCAGCACATAAAATCGGGACAATACTGGTATCTCTCACCGTTACGGAACGAGCGTACCCCGTCGTTCAAAGTGAATGACCGCATCAATGAATGGTACGATTTCGGCGAGGCGACCGGTGGCGACCTGGTGGAACTGGCAAAATACATTTGCCGGACGGACTGCGTGAGCGAGGCCCTGGCGTATATAGAGAGGCTTGTGAATGGCGCATCACTACCGAGAACCCGTATGCTGACCGCTCCACCCCGACCGGTGGAGGCTGAAATGAAAGACGTGATCGTGATTCCACTCCGTCATCACGCCCTGTTCTCTTACCTCCAATCCCGGCTTATCGACGCGGACATCAGCCGTATGTATTGCAAGGAGGTGCATTACGAACTGCGAGGCCGTCATTACTTCGCTCTCGCATTCGGCAATATATCAGGCGGTTACGAGGTGCGAAACGCCTATTACAAGGGATGCCTGAATAACAAGGACATCTCATTGATAAGACATCTGACAGAAGAGACACAGGAAAACGTCTGTGTCTTCGAGGGATTCATGGATTTTCTTTCTTATATGACACTGAAACTGGCAGGCGACCGGACGGTCTGTCTTGCCATACCATGCGACTACCTCGTGATGAACTCGGTAAACAATTTGAAAAAGACGCTGGCACGTTTACAGGAGTATTCGGACATTCACTGTTATCTCGACAATGACCTTGCCGGGCAGAGAACCACAGAGACCATTGCCGGGATGTATGGCGGACGTGTCAGCGATGAATCTTGCCACTATGCGGAATACAAAGACCTGAACGACTACCTGCGCGGAAAGAAACGCTGATATTCAATGTTCTCTTTTGCCACCTAAAGCTCTCCACCACGAGAGCTTTTTTTATGCCCCGATTTCTCCATTTCCCACCATAGAGACTGCAATATAGTACGATTTAATAGTTCGATTTTTGAAACTTACACAAATCTCATTAACGAAACAGATGTTTAATGCTCAATTATTTTATGGTTTTATATTTCGTGCGTTTCTTTGCAAAATCATACTAATACGAATTTTTAATATTCATACTAAATACATGAACTCATATTTCATTTTTGCCATTGTCCTGACGGTTGCCTACATCATTTACTACGCCGTCATCATAGCGCATGACCTCTACGGGAAAAAGGGGACGGACAAACCGGACGAGGAAGTTTTCGACCTCGGCGCACCGGAAGAGGAAGAGAGTGTGGCTGTCACGGAAAGCGAGAGCGGCTTCAGTATCGGTAGCGAGAACTACGAGACGGAAAGTACGGCTACCTCTTCCGAAACATCCCCTGAGGAGGACATCAAGGACAAACCGGGAACGGCGCAGGAGAAACTGGAACGGCTGAAGGCCGAGGCGGAGGAACAGATGGAAGAGACCACGCCTTACCTGTCGGACGCACGCACGTCGGAGGAGATGTACAAGGCTATGATTTCCAAGGGACGGTTAGACAACCGACCGGAAATAAAGTGGAACCCAATTCAAGACCGGTTGTGAGATGTCGAAAGCTAAAAAGATTCTATGTGCGCTGTGCCTCCCGTTCCCCTACACGGCTTTTGCCAAAAGCGGCAGCGTGAACTATAGCTGGGGAGCGGACGCGTTGGCCACGATGCACGACTTCGTGGTGACGATGATGCTCTATGTCCAGTATATCTGTTGCACCATAGCCGGGGTTTACGTCATCGTGTCCGTTTGTCAGATATACATCAAGATGAACACGGGCGAGGACGGCATCACCAAGTCGATAATGACGCTTGTCGGCGCGTGCCTGTTCCTGATCGGGGCATTCTATGTTTTCCCGGCTTTCTTCGGCTACCGCATATAACCTTACTTGTATCAGGTCGCAGACAAATAAAATATTCACTAAAAAAGTAAACGTATGTTTCAGAAAACCAAACAGCTGTGCCGCAAGGCATTCGGATTCGTCAACGGAATCCCTACCAAAGTAATGATGTTCTCCTTCATGCTGCTGTCCGGCATGGTGGCGAAAGCGCAGAACTCCGCAGGCGACTATTCCGCCGGTACGAGCGCATTATCCACTGTCGCCGATGAGATTGCCAAGTATGTGCCTATTATGGTGAAATTGTGCTACGCCATTGCCGGCGTTGTGGCCATCGTGGGTGCAATCTCGGTATATATCGCCATGAACAACGAGGAGCAGGACGTCAAGAAGAAGATTATGATGGTCGTGGGAGCATGTATCTTCCTCATTGCGGCGGCCAAGGCGTTGCCTCTGTTCTTCGGTATTGCCGCTTAAACATCAAGGATAAGTATGAAAAGCAAGGACGAACGCTATCCGGACTATCCGCTGTTCAAGGGACTGCAACGGCCTCTTGAGTTTTTGGGCATCCAAGGCCGGTACATATATTGGGCGGCGGTGACGACGTGCGGAGCCATTGTCGGCTTTGTCGCCGCCTACTGCCTGCTCGGTTTCATTGCCGGGCTTGTCGTGCTGGCTACCGTCGTATCGGTCGGTATCGTGCTCATCCTTCTCAAACAGCGGAAAGGACTGCATAGCAAGAAGGTCGCTCCGGGTGTGTATGTGTATGCCCACTCGCGCAAGATCTGACGAAAGAAAAACCATCACGGCAATGTGCATGGCTTTATTGATTGTTGAACGCGGGCGGGTTTGTCTTGAAGCAAGGCGAACCTGCCCCTATTTAATTACACGTATATCGAAATGACCCTATACATCATTTTATGTTTTGTCGCTTTGTGCGCGGGTATGGCCTTGTCGGTCTATGCGTTCGGTACGGGCGGCAAGCGCAAGCGAATCTTTCAGGACATCTATTTCTCAGCGGAGGAAACGGACGGTGTGGGTGTGCTGTACACCAAGACCGGCGAATATTCCGCCGTACTTAAGATAGAGAATCCGGTACAGAAATATTCGGCGGACATAGATAGCTACTACGACTTCACGCACCTGTTCACCGCCCTTGCGCAGACCTTAGGCGAAGGGTACGCCATCCACAAGCAGGATATCTTCGTCAGGAAACAGTTTGCAAGCGAACCGGCTGACGGGCAGGAGTTCCTGTCGGCGTCGTATTTCCGCTACTTCAAAGGGCGTCCCTACACGGACAGCCTTTGCTACCTGACCATCACGCAGGAGGCGAAAAAGAGCCGCCTGTTCTCGTTCGACAACAAGAAGTGGCGCGATTTCCTCGTGAAAATCCGCAAGGTGCATGACCAACTGCATGACAGCGGCGTACAGGCCAGGTTCCTGAACAAAGCCGAGGCGAGCGAGTATGTCGACCGCTACTTCGCCATGAACTTCAAAGACCGCACCGTGTCGATGACGAACTTCAAGGCGGACGATGAAACGGTGTCGATGGGCGACAAACGCTGCAAGGTGTACAGCCTTGTGGACGTGGACTGTGCCGCACTGCCCTCGATGATACGTCCGTACACGAACATCGAGGTGAACAACACGGAAATGCCGGTCGATCTGGCTTCGGTGGTGGACAACATACCGGACGCCGAGACGGTGGTCTATAACCAAGTCATCTTCCTACCCAACCAAAAACGGGAACTGGCGATGCTCGACAAAAAGAAGAACCGCCACGCGAGTATTCCGAACCCGAACAACCAGATGGCGGTCGAGGACATCAAGCGTGTGCAGGAGGTCATTGCCCGTGAAAGCAAGCAACTGGTATATACGCACTTCAACATGGTGGTAGCCGTATCTGCCGGTGCAGACCTGCAAAAGTGTACGAACCACTTGGAAAACGCATTCGGGCGCATGGGCATCCATATCAGCAAGCGGGCGTACAACCAACTGGAACTGTTCGTCGGTTCGTTTCCGGGCAACTGCTACACGCTCAATGAGGAATACGACCGTTTCCTGACCCTTTCCGATGCGGCGATGTGCCTGATGTACAAGGAGCGCGTGCTGCACAGCGAGGAAACACCGCTGAAGATTTACTACACCGACCGTCAGGGTGTGCCGGTGGCTATTGACATCACGGGAAAAGAGGGAAAGAACAAGCTGACGGACAACTCGAATTTCTTTTGTCTGGGGCCTTCTGGGAGTGGCAAGAGCTTTCATATCAACTCGGTCGTGCGCCAGCTCCATGAGCAGGGAACGGATGTGGTCATGGTCGATACGGGAAACTCATACGAGGGACTGTGCGAGTATCTGGGCGGCAAGTATATCAGCTATACCGAAGAACGGCCTATCACGATGAATCCGTTTCGCATCAACCGGGAGGAATACAACATCGAGAAGATAGACTTCCTCAAGAACCTTATCCTGATGATTTGGAAAGGGTCGGACAGCCAAATCCCCGAAATTGAGTTCCGCATTGTCGAGCAGATAATCATAGACTACTATGATGCCTATTTCAACGGATTTACAAGATACACCGACGAGCAACGGGAGGTACTGCTGAAAAACCTGTTTGCGGCGGCCAGCCGAAAGAACCCAAACAAACCACCCAGAGAGGTGGATGAGATGGTGCGCAAACAGATAGAGGTGCTTGAGGCACGGCGGGCGGCCCTCAAAGTGACGGAGCTGAGTTTCAACTCATTCTTTGACTACTCATTCGACCGTCTGGAGCAGATCTGCACCGAAAACGACATCACGACAATCAGCTACTCGACCTATTCGACCATGCTGCAGCCGTTCTACAAGGGCGGTGCGTATGAGAAAATTCTCAACGAGACAGTGGATTCGGCACTGTTTGACGAGACATTCATTGTCTTTGAAGTGGATGCAATCAAGGAAAATAAGAAACTGTTTCCCATTGTCACACTGATTATCATGGACGTGTTCCTGCAGAAAATGCGCATCAAGAAGAACCGTAAAGTCCTTGTCATCGAGGAAGCGTGGAAGGCCATTGCCAGCCCGCTCATGGCGGAATACATCAAGTTCATGTACAAGACCGCCCGTAAATTTTGGGCTTCTGTTGGCGTGGTGACGCAGGAGATACAGGACATCATCGGCAGCGAAATCGTGAAGGAGGCCATCATCAACAACTCGGACGTGGTGATGCTGCTGGATCAAAGCAAGTTCAAGGAACGCTTTGACGAAATCCGAAAGATTCTTGGTCTGACCGAGGTGGATTGCAAGAAGATATTTACCATCAACCGCTTGGAGAACAAGGATGGGCGCAGCTTCTTCCGCGAAGTGTTCATCCGCCGGGGGACGACCAGCGGCGTGTATGGCGTGGAAGAGCCGCACGAGTGCTACATGACCTACACGACCGAACGGGCGGAAAAGGAGGCACTGAAGCTTTACAAGAAGGAACTTCGGTGCAGCCACCAGGAAGCTATCGAGGCATATTGCCGGGACTGGGATGCCAGCGGTATCGGGAAGTCCCTGCCTTTTGCACAAAAAGTAAACGAGACGGGGCGTGTGCTCAACCTCCGTCCCGTGTATGAATCCAAATAAGCATTGCAGCCATGAAACGACTACTCCTTATCCTGACCATCGCCTCGGTCGCACTCTGCCAGACGGTTCACGCCCAGTATTACAGCGTGAACTACGACACCCGTACCGTTGCGGCGATGGTGGCCGCCTTCGGTACGGAAGCGGTCGCCGAAGGGTACTACCGGGAGCAGGTCGATGACATCCTCAAGCACTACACGGCAGCGGAGGTCGCTACCGCCGGGATATTCGCGGCCAAGTTCTTGGAGCATAAAGCCCTGAGCGACCTCGGCATCTGGAACAGCCGCACGGAGAACTACTACTACCGGCGCATCTACCGGATGGTGGCGGAGAAAATCATGCCCAAGATATGGGTGGTGGCGAAGCAGATGCTCCATTCGCCGCAAACGGCTATCTATTGGGGCAGTTACCTGATGAAAGTCTGCGACGATACCAAAAGTCTGTGTATGCAGTTCGAGAGCGTGGTGACCAACAGCACGCTGACCTTTTCGGACATCGCCTTTCTCGAAATCAATCCGGAGATTGCCCCCTTGCTAAAGCTCTCCGAAACGGGAAACATCGACTGGCAGCGGATGATGGACAACTTCGCCCACATACCGGGCAACTTCACGCACGAGAACCTGAAAAGCGACCTCGACAACCTTTATAACACGGGTGTCGGCCTTGCAACGGCAGGCATTGCCAATCTCGGTGACGCCCTGTTGCAAAGCAGCTCGTTCCATGACCTGATGGGCGGAAAGGTTGAAGAAATCGGCAACCTGTATGAACACTACGGGAGTCTATTCGAGCAGGCGGAACATGACATCGGCGGCTTGCTGATTGACATGGTGGGTGGTCCGGACAACGTGGCCGGTCTGTTCAACTTCAGCAACTACAACCTCACGGCATGGATGACCGACTACCTGGACGAAGCGATGGGGAACTATTACACGCAGCGGTGGTACATTGCCCGGCGTGACCAAGGGAGCGTATCGCTGTGCGACTACTATCCTCCGACGGACGACAACAGCATCCTGAACGGGGGCGCATGGGTGCGGTTCAACACGAGCGACCCGAATTTCTATCCCAACGCCTCGCAACGGGAACAGGTACTTGCCAACTCGGAAGGATATGCCGGTTGGTCAAGAAACCGCGTGCAGCAGTTGAACAACCAGAACGACGGGTTCAGCTACAGCATCAACTATTGGATGAGTGCCTATATCATCAGCAAGAAAAACAAGCAGACCAAAAAGGCATACGCATACGAAATCCATGTGAGCAAAAGCTGGAATAAGGAAGAAGTTGTCTATGAGGAAGTCTTCGATTCCTACTCGATGGACTTGAATACGTTTCGGGCGCAACTGAATGTCCGACTTGCGGAGTTCAACGAAAACGAGGACGGCTACACCTATTATATATCTTCCGGTACGCGGAACTATTACCAAGCAACGGACGCCGCCAAATTGAAGGGATGCGAGAGCGTGACCATCAGCGTGACCTGTTCCGACGGGGTTACGCTCGGACAGGGCTCGACACAATACAAGTGCCGTAAATGCGGCAGCTCGTTGAATGCCCACACCAAGGAGTGCGCCATGCAGACCTCGGTGACGGAAAACAACCTCGACCTTTCGGAACTGGATGCGCTGTTGAACGAGGCAAACAGCCAAGCGGCCAATCTTGAAGCGCAAATCGGGACATTGGAAAACGAGAACGCTGTCCTGCTGAAGAAAATCAGTACGGCGAGCATTGAGGATGCGGCGGCTTACCGACAGCAGTATAATGCAAACAAGACACGGATAGACCGTCTGAAAGGCGAACTCGCGGAGTGGAAGAAGAAACAGTCCGACTATGCTCAGGCGAAGTCGGAAGCCGCAGACGACAACAGCGTAGCGACGGATGACTATTACCGCATTCCAGCTATCATGCAAGACTGCAAGGCTGCCTACGGCCTGACATGGCAGGACGGCGGATCGTGGAACGGCTATTCGTATGTGCGCAAGGCGACAATGCCGAACATCAACGGCATCATCACATTCAAGGCTACGGTCTCGATTGCCCGCAAGCCGAAATATTTTCTCGGCATCAAGATTCACCGTGCCATCATCCAAATCCAATGGGAACTGACCTCGGTCTATACGGACACGCACGTCGCCGATGTGCTGACACTCGATCCGGGGCTTTCGGATGCGGAGAAAACCAAATTAGTGAACGACCGCATCGCCGAAATCGCCCGTGAACACCCGTCCTGCAAAATCACGACGGAATACGCCCGCAGCACACCGCTGGAGGAAACTCCGTCCGGCGACGTGTACCATCTGCTGTGGTCGAGCGACCGCCTCGAAATCGCGAGGGAGGTGGACAGCAGAATCACAAGGATATACGCCGACTTGGTATCGCTGGAAAAGATGATGCACTACAAGCGGAGCATCCTTGACGTGATGAAGGATGTGTTGCCCGGACTGGACACGGACGAAGGCCGCAGGCTGACGCTCGTGGAGGAATGCCATGACCGCTGGGTGGAGAGCGCACGGACGTTTCGGAACGATGGCGGCAGAAACGGCGGAAAGGAGGTGCGGCCATGAAACGCATTTTACGGATAGCCGCATTGCTGCTCTTCCTGCTGCCCGGTATCGCCAAGGCGCAGTGGACTTTCGATATAGTCTCCGTCGAAGCCTACATCAACGACCACAAGAAGCAGCGCAGCCTGTTGTTGGCCCGCAGTACCTTGGAGTACAGCAACAAACTGTTGCACGAATACAGCTGTAAGGAAGTCGGGGGCTATAAAGAGCTGAATATCGACCTTGACCGGTACACCCGTGCGTTCGATGTCATCGACGTCATGTACCAGTCGTTGCGCACGGTGCTGAACGTCAAGAATACCTACACATCGGTCAGCGACCGTATCGGCGACTATAAATCATTGTTGGAGGATTTCAATGCGAAGATATTGAAACGGGGACGCATCGAATCCGCAGATACCCTGATTATCTCCATCAATGCGAGGGGGCTGAGGGCGATTGCCCGTGAGGGGGAACAGCTCTACAAGTCCGTGAGCGACCTCGTGCTGTATGCCACCGGAGCGGCAGCCTGCTCGACCTCCGACCTGCTGATGGTGTTGGAGGCCATCAACCGCTCATTGGACAACATCGAGCGGCATCTGAACCGTGCGTATTTCGAGACATGGCGGTATATACAGGTGCGTATCGGCTATTGGAAGGCAAAGGTATATCGCTCCCGCACCATGCGGGAGATTCTCGATGACGCCTTCGGGCGTTGGCGCGGAGCCGGAAGACTGGATTATTAACGACAAAAAGAGAAGAATATGAACAGAAAACTATTACTCATGGCGGTGGCGGTCACCGTAACGACAGCCGTACACGCACAGTATGTAACGTACAACCATGATTCGCCGAAGCAGAATCAGGTAACGGTCATGGAGACCGGTACGGGCGCACTCTCGCCCGACCTCTATTATTCCGTGCTGCACAACAAATACAAGAAGTCGGCAGCGGCCAAAAACAAGCTCTCGTTCCGCACGCTTGCCGGTATCAATCTCTACAACCAGGTGGACGAAGCGGAAGCCATTGATTCGGCCTTGGTCAAGCGGGCGAAGGTCGAGGCGTTGAACGTTGCCGACCGGCAGGTGGACATCGCATGGCTTGCCGAGGGCGATAAGGTCAGCGGACAGATGGAGCGGTTCCGGCGCAACATCGACCGTATTCTCCTGTCCGGTGGCACTCCGGCCGACAAGGAACGGTGGACGGAATACTACCACGTCTATCAGTGTGCCATCAAAGCCACGAAAGACGCCTATATGCCCAATACCCAGCGAAAGAAGGAGTATCTGCGCATTTACGAGGATGTGGCACGGCAGAACGAGATTTTAGTGGGCTACCTTGCCAAGCGTCAGAACGCAACGGTGACGAATGCACTGCTGAACGCAACGGACAACCGTACCCTGCATAAAGGCGGTATTGTCCGCAATGCCATGAGCCGGTGGCAGGAATCACGCCTTGCGGTGCGTGGTTCGCAATCGGGCAGCAACGGAAACGGCGAAGATGACAACGAGAGTGTAAACAGAGGGAAATAAAAAGACAGGGCTATGGCAAACGGAGATATACTTTCGGATTTCGGCATCAACCTGTTGGAGGAGGAAATAGATGATGTCATCTTTCAGACCAACGAGTTTCTGACTGACGCGACTTTTACCGGTGCGCAGGGACCTTTTTGGTGGATATTGCAGATGTGCATGGCACTCGCGGCACTGTTCTCCATCGTCATGGCGGCAGGTATCGCCTACAAGATGATGGTAAAGCACGAGCCGTTGGACGTGATGAAGCTGTTTAGGCCGCTTGCCGTGTCGATTATCATCTGCTGGTGGTATCCGCCTGCGGACACGGGTATGGCGGGGAGCCGGAACAACTGGTGTTTTCTCGATTTCCTGTCCTACATCCCTAACTGCATAGGTTCGTACACCCATGACCTGTATGAAGCCGAAGCTTCACAGATATCGGACAGGTTCGAGGAAGTTCAGCAGCTCATCCATGTGCGTGACACGATGTACACGAACCTGCAGGCACAGGCGGATGTCGCCCACACAGGCACATCCGATCCCAATCTGATAGAGGCGACAATGGAGCAGACCGGTGTGGACGAAGTGACGAACATGGAAAAGGATGCGGCGAAGTTGTGGTTCACGTCTTTGACGGCAGGTGTCATCGTGGGGATAGACAAAATTATCATGCTGATTGCCCTCGTGGTGTTCCGAATCGGTTGGTGGGCTACTAACCAATACACAATGATATTGCGCTATAAATAAGTATTTTACAATTAAATATACGGCAACAAGTAACAAAAAGGCAACAGTAACAAATTTTATTTGTATATTGCCACAAATGGTATGAGTGCATACAAAGATACGATAAAAAAGCGGAATTTCGTGCGACGTTAATATGAAAACTGAACACCAGAAGACGCCATGTGGGCTGTTCAAACATTTGAAAGAAGGGAATAGTGCTGACTGATACAGGCGATAAACTGTAAACTCAAATGGTTTGCCAGAAAACAAGCAGCCAGTTGCCGACTGGCAACTGGCTGCTTGTCAAACCGAATACGACCCGTACCGGAACCGGTGGCTGTGTAAGTTCCCTAACTGTCGTTATTCCACCGTAACGGATTTGGCTAAATTACGGGGCTGGTCTACATTCCTGCTTTTATATATGGCTATATGATATGCCAGGAGCTGGAGAGGTATGGAAGCGACGATGGGAGAAAGGCATTCCGGTGTCTGGGGAATCTCAAGGCAGACATTCGCCATCTCTGTCATAGCTATATTACCTTTGTTTACGATTGCTATGACAGAACCTCCACGGGATTTTACCTGTTGCACGTTGCTCACGATTTTCTCATACAGGGAATCATTGGGAGCGATAATCACGGTAGGCATTTCCGAATCGATTAATGCGATCGGGCCATGTTTCATTTCCGCTGCCGGATAACCTTCCGCATGGATATAGGAAATCTCTTTCAGTTTCAATGCGCCTTCAAGTGCGGTTGGGTAATTGTATCCCCTCCCCAAATACAGGAAATTGCGGGCAAAGGTGTACGTCCTGGCCACTTCCTTAATTTTCGTATCCAATTCCAGCACTCCTTTGAGAATATCGGGCAGGGCTTTCAAATGTCTTGCGATGTCAATAACCTTTTCCTGGCTGACAGTTCCGCGTATCTGGCCCATACATAGTGCAAGCAGGGTGAGTACAGTCACCTGACCGGTAAACGCCTTGGTGGACGCCACTCCGATTTCCGGACCGACATGGATATATGTCCCCGAATCCGTATTCCGGGGTATGGAGGCGCCGACGACATTGCAAATACCATAAACGAAGGCCCCTTTACTTCTGGCAAGCTCGATGGCGGCCAATGTGTCCGCGGTTTCACCGGACTGCGATACGGCTATCACAATGTCCTTGTCCGTAATATACGGGAACCCGTACCTGAACTCCGAGGCGTATTCCACCTCCACCGGGATATGGCACATCTCTTGGATGACACGTTTCCCGATCAGCGCGGCGTGCCATGAGGTGCCGCAAGCCACGAAAATGATGCGGTTGGCATGGATGAACCTCTCCTTGTTCTCAATGACGCCGGACAGCACCACACGCTTGCAGTCATCCGTGATGCGTCCACGGATGCAGTCGCGTAACGTGTCGGGCTGCTCGAATATCTCTTTCAGCATGAACGTGTCGTATCCGCCTTTCTCCAGCTGACTGACGCTCATCTTCAAGGTCTGTATATTGAGTTGTGACGGTTGGTCATCGGTCAAGGATAATATTTCCGGCTGCTCATTCCTGCGGATAACAGCCATTTCGTTGTCTTTCAGATAAATCACCTTGTCCGTATATCCCACGATAGGCGTGGCATCCGAGGCGATGAACGTTTCCCCGTCACCGATCCCGATAACCAGAGGGCTGCTTTTCCGGACGGCAATAAGGGTGTCAGGATTGTCCTTCTCCACGACAGCGATGGCGTAAGCCCCTTCCACCTGCTTCAAGGCTTCCTCGACAGCTTCTGATAATTTGCAGGAGTTTGTAGCCTGTATGTAGTCTATAAGTTGTACGAGCACTTCCGTGTCCGTCTCGCTGCAAAAGGTGTATCCATGTTCCGTCAAGGCTTTCTTTAATATCGCATAGTTCTCGATTGTACCGTTATGAACGATGGCCAGACGGCCACTTCGGGAGACATGCGGGTGGGCATTCACGTTATTGGGCTCGCCATGTGTCGCCCAACGGGTATGGGCGATACCCAGCCCTCCGGTGGTATCTTGATCCGCGGCTACGGATTCCATGTTATTCACTTTGCCTGTCGATTTATAGACATTCATGGTGCCGTCATTTTTTACCAAGGCGACACCGGCACTGTCATATCCTCTGTATTCCAGGCGGTGTAGTCCTTGTGTCAGCACATCATAGGCATTTCGATAACCTATATAACCTACTATTCCACACATATATGTATTCAGGTTTAGTTAAAAATTCTTTTATGTGTATATCACTATGATTTAGTGAAATCTGTATTGGCGAGAAAGACACTACTTTACCGTTTCCAACGTTTCATATAGCACAACTGCCTTTATCAGAGGCAGGTTCTCCTTGCAGAACCACGGGAAATCGATACATCTGAAATCGACACGGCTCTCCTCCAGCAGATTGAAAAAACGGATGTCGTTTATCATCTCTTTAACGGAAACGAACAGGAGAGGAATCCTTTTCCTTTTACAAAAGAACAACGCCTTTTGCAGTTCCGCGTACACGATGGCTCGTTCATCCTTGTCGGTGGAGTCATTCTTCTGGTCAAAGAAAGACAACCGGACTTTTAATGAACCATGACGTTGTAGGTATTCCGCCAGCAGTTTCCGTGCTTCGGAAGAGGTCTCATCGCCATATAATATTATATCACTGTATTGTCTCATATCGGGCATTTGTTCCGGTTGTACGCTTCTTCTTTCCAAAGGCAATCCCGCATATTCTTTTAACAGATGCTGTTTCGTGACCTTCCGGGGATTCTCAACGGAGTAGAATGCAAATCTGAATATAAACTGATTCCCTTTCTTCTGCACGGATTCTTGTTCCAAGAAAAAAGAATTCAGACGTATCCTGTTTTCTTGAAGGATATGTCTGGGAATATCTTCCTGATAGGTATCGGTCGTGTATTCAAGGACGGTCTTTTTCATAAAAAATCAATGAACATATTGACCAACTATAATAGCTATATGATGATTCCCGTTACATAAGAAAGTCTGGATGAATCCAGACTATTTATTCGTTGTTTCTTGAGACACATCGGCAATTCGTTTTTTTAATTCATCAACTTTTCTTTTACATTCCTCAAGTTCCCTATTAAATTCCTCCCGCCATTCGTCATGTATAAATTCATGATATTCATATTTGAGAGGTGACAAAATTAGAAATACCAGAATCAAGCAAATAATCATTCCCAGGAAATAAATAATCCCATCATAATTATATGTAATCTCCGTATTTATTACTTGTTTTGTAGGATCAGATAATTCCAATTCAATTGTATTACCATGATGATTAATATTAGTAATTTGCTCCACATTATTTCTATAAGAAATATGTTTCTCTACTAAAGGCCCTTTCCCAATAGATGCCACAAAATTAAAGGCAGCCAAAGAAAGTAAAACAATCAAAGTCCATTTAATGGCGTTCTTAAAAAAGTTATTCGCATTCTTCATAAATTAAATATTTGATTTTACTTGTATATACGCACGCATTGAAGTGACAATCATTACATTTTTTAATTATACAGGTTCAGTTATCGACTTTTCTTCAAGAATCAACTGTATGAAGATTCCGATGAACATCGCAAAAAAAGTAAATTGAAGCAACATATCTCTAAATATGAGAATATTAAACTTGTCTTCTTTGAGAATCTCGTGTCTGTCTTTATCCATAGGTGCCAACTCTTTAAGCACTTGCTGATATACATGATGATTGTCCAAACATCTGAGAAGTTCGCAACATGCAGAATTGTAGAAAGAAGAATCCTCTTGGCATGATTGACAGCCTTGTGCTCTTAATTTATCGTACAAAACGCAAACAGAATCAACCCTACTCTTGGTCGTGGAACCATCAAACAGTTTTTCTTGCATTTTTGCCATATCGGGGACATGACTGTTATGCACAAATTCTTTTAACAGAACAAGGGTGAACCCATAATCAATTTCAGCTATAGTCTTTCCTGTTTTATCCATCACATCAAACATTGGATATCTATCCTTTTCTGTTTGTGTATGTAATGTATCTACACCTTCTATATCTTTCCACGTTCGGCCAATCACCGGTACAATCGAATCATTATATTTATTCAGTGTCCCGTAAAATATATCATTGACAATCCGTGGTTGCCTGTTTTCCGGAATCTTAAAATCTGGAACTTTGGTAAAAACGTTGTTTATATAAAACTCATCGATATAGTCACTTCGTTCCAAGTATTTTCCACCAAAGAAGTTTATGACAAGTATCCCGACAATGAATGCATAGGAAAATGCGACTGAAATGAGTATCGTAGTCCTATATACTTTCTTGCAGAAAGATATATACGGATTGATTTTACCGATTTCATAGTTTACAAAAACGACCAGTATGACCAGCAAGGTACATGACACCCATTTCTGGTGTATGATATCAAAGAATCCTTTGAATATGTCTTCCCCAATGGCTAATGTGAACCACGCGGCAACAATAGACGCAAACAAACGGGGCATAAGGATGTTAATACAACTGACAGATCTGATATGCCATCGTCTGTAATTTATAAAGCCTAACACCCATAGGAACAAGATACCTGATACGATAATCAACGAGGGGGTCACTTGATCCGAAAATATTTTTTTATCGAAAGACGGCAGGAGGAATATGGAACAGAGACTAAGTACAAATGACACGATAATGACATTCATCCATTTATACCATCGCCCGTACCATATTTTTAGAGTTCCGCTGAAGCTGTATTTTTTAAGATACCAGTTGGATGCGGCCTTTGCCGATGTCGTTACAATTCCGGTTATTTCATCTTTTGTAGATTTATACTTGTTCGATAACAGTTTGTGAGAGGGAACAATGATTTTGGAAACATACTCATTACAACATTCCATATAATCGTTTTCCACTCTACCGCAACCCCTGCATGTCACCTCGGATTTAGATATATAAACAGAATCTATCTCAGACTCGACATCGGAAAACCATTGCGAGTCGTTAAAACAACGGTCTGCCTTGGCGCTGGTAATCGTTTCCACCCACCGTTGTTCCGCCTTGGCATAATATTCGGCGTAAAAAAGTTTTTTCTGGGGTATGTCCCACGGAGCCCTAAGAGTTCCCTTATATAATACCTGCTGATATCTTTGATAGTAATATTCCGCTTTATTGGCTATTGCATTGAATAAAAAGTTTTTATGCAGTTTGATATAAATGTCGTCATAAAGGACGGTATTTTCGAACACATCGGAATGTTCCAGATCATACAAAAAATCAAGGAATAATTTTCTTACAAAATGGTGATTGAACGGTTCTTTTTTGTCAGTGCCTTTTCCACATGATCGCTTTTCTCCTTTATTGAATATGTTCAACGACGAATAACATACCAATCCGGTTGGTTTTGACACGCATTCTTGAATGACTTCATAAATGGGGTTATTCGAGAGATTTAAGGGAAAAACCGTATCGTATATTCGGTTTATCGCCTCCGTCAAATTATCCTTGACATCCAAATCTGAAGAAAGTGACAGGGATAAAATGAGACTATCCTGATGAGCCACTTGGCTTTCCCCCAATTCCTTGACATAGTGAAGGTAGAAGGAAACCCCCTCGGGTGTAAATTGGAGGTATATTGGATACTGAGGCGTATCATGTATCTCCTTACACCAGTTGTTCCTGTTCAGATTCTGAACCTCATGATAATTGAATACAGCTATACCATGAGAGATATCAGAAGCGTCTAAATCCAACGCGAAGAAACGGCCGTAATTCATTACCTGTTCCTTAACTGTATGATATAATCTTCAATCTTGTCAGACAACAAGCGGACTTTTCGGAACGGACAATTATTAACGGTCTGAACCTTCTGTTCCGCCTCTTTAAGCCGATCACGGACAAATACATATTCCTCCCACATTTCTGGCCATTGCCGGACTGTACCAAATGCGACAAGATAAATAAGTTGTTGCATGTGCTCCCAGAATGCGTTGCTATAACATTTTATATCAGGGAACAAGGAATAAACCAATAGAGACCCCCGTTTATGTAACCAATCCAAATCAGAATCCTCATCGTAGACATCATGTTTCATGATATCATATTTATTTCGGAGGTTCAGGAGGGTATTAAAATATTTGGAAGCTCTATACTTTACTTTCTTGAAATCATCGTCAAATATGTTGTTTAAAAAATCAACAAGTGTATGTCCACTCATACCTGATTCTTTTCCAAGACTCATTTCATTATACCGCTTTTCCATTAGGCGATATAAATAATATAAAAAAAGATACGGAGTATTTGTAGGACATGCACCACGGGCGATATGCCAATACTGAGTATCTCTTATCAATCCTAACTCTTCTAAACGTTCTGATATAGCCGTGACAAACGATGATATATGCATGAAATAGTACTTACTATATTGTCTCAAGCCAGGATGTTGATCATATTCATTACTATTAGTTGGCCCCTTCTCTGCTGTTTTTTTAATTTTACACAACAATTCATAGCTATATTCCCGCCTCTTTTTATTGTTATCGGAGATAGGCCCCAATAAATAGTCCAATAGGACTATATCAAATTTTGCAAATTGCAGGATTTTAATTGCGCTTTCTATATCCCGAACACAGAAAATAGAGATATTGGATTTTCTATTGTCTATATTTGTAGTATGCCATTGGCAATCAAGATTTTTTAGATGAATAATTCTCTCAAGAGTCAACTGGGAAGGACAACACCAAACAACACTCTGTTGAGATGCTAACTTAATATCATTTATAATGATATTCAATTTCCCTGTCCGGCATAATTCTTTTTCTTGACGTTCCACAGGCCAATCTATGTTCGTTCGTGTTTTTTCTTTTAATTCATTATTTACATAATCATCGATTAGAAGAATGCGCCATTTATTATTTTTAATGATTTGGCGTAATGAAATTCCCCCTATTTCGGTATCTAGTAAAGCTAATGTTTTATCATGCATCCTTTTCTCAGAATGGAACAAGAAAGGAGAAACGAATTTTCCATGAGCTTTTTTATTGATGTAAGCTTGTGACACCAGACGCGAATTCAGATCTGCGTATTCTTGACTAACATCTAAATCATATAGATTGCACTTATAATTACGGACTATAGCTTTTATCGCATCTTTAAAAGAATTAATAGTATCCTCCTCTGTATTAACAACAACAACTTTGTTCCATATACTATTATCCATTATTTGAAAATAACGTGGACAATGGGCAAATTGTTTTCTGATATCATCATCAAAAATATCAATTGGGATTATATGTATAATAGGTATCATATTATCCGAATCTGACATTTTAAGCTCATTTTGAGCAAACCTATCTTCACGATTATCATTACTGGTAGTATCCTCATTTTCATGATCATCAAAGACAGCCATGTCATGATACACCACTTTTATTTTATATTGCGTCACGGTCGGATTTGATGGGAGAGGTTTTGCTTTAAGCATCAATGATATTATACCCTTCTGCTCCTCAGCGTTGTTTACATACCAATCTTTACAATCCTCGCAGTAGTAAAGTGTTAATACCGATACCTTATTACTCATAATGACAAAAGATTGAGATAATATTTTTTCATTGTATCAATTCGCTCAAATACAGATAGATCTTGAAATGTTTCTAAAGGTGGTAGGGAAAATAATGTTTCAATATTATACAACTCCTTGTAAATACAAAGAATATTTTCTGAGAAAGAATCTGTCATTAGTAAATTAATAATTTTACAAGCTTTTTGTTTTTGCTTTTCTACATGAAAAAGACGTATTACACGGTCATAAACGTCTTTAACTATATCTGATTCTTTTTTATGGACTTCCTCCGTTAATGTTAATAGTCCTGCAATCGGATCAGTAATAGGTTCATGATAAAATCCTGCCAGATAAACGCTAGGATCTGTTGTGCTTAAAATATTAAAAGCCCCCCTCTTATTCAGATCCGAACTTCCATGCATTATCAAATAGAGTCTACATTGATCGTCTTTTTTAAAAGTATGCTCTAATGCCATTCTCCATCTTTCTTTGTATTGTGGATTATGGGCTGCGAAATTATCCGGTAAACAACTGGTTGCGTATATCTCAATATCATTACCTTTATTCTCATCTTGACCCAGTTTATATACAGTCATATAATCTTCCTTATTTTGGAATGGCCAATGCTCATTCTTACATAAAGCAGCAACTTGTTTCATATCATTCTCGCCCAGAGAAAAAAAACGATCATAGCACTCTTTTGAGATATCTCCATTACAGCCTATTAATGGGGAAAAATCCTTTAATAAATATGAGGCTAGGTTATATCCGGATTCTTTATAACGATTAAAAATTTGTTCTCCCCAAAACGAAACTAAATCGGGATAATTTTCTGGAACAGAAATCTTAATACTTCGTTTTTCCGAAAAAAGGTATTCGTCTCCTATGTATTGAGTGGTGAATACAATAACAGTCTTATTCATAACGGGCAGAGTCTAACAGTTGTATCAATGAATATTTACAATCCAACACAGCATGTTCTATTGCTGCATATTGAATAAATGGTAACCGCTGTGGCATATCCATATAAGATGGTTTAGATCTTCCAGAATGTATATACATTTGTGGAAGGAAAATCTCGTGATTTTGTATACATGATGTTACATCCAGTGGAGTTTCCGAAAATGTATTATAGAATGTTTTTGTAAATTCAAGTTTGGCCTGTACGTCATCCTTTATCTTAAACTCATCATAGATTTTGTCTAATATTCCTTGATGAATACTTATGTATCCAAAATGTGTATTTGGATCTTGTTTCTCTATAACAATTGATGTTTCTCTCTGAATAATTTGCCCGATTTTAATACATCTTCCAAATACCATTTGTTCTTTATAGGTATATCCACCATAACCGTATATATCAAATATCTTATCATCTATCTTCAAAATATTAAAAGTGTCAACTCCTTTTAAATGGTAAATTATACTATTATAATCGGAATCTAAGTAATCACTTCTGTCTGTTTTGTGAGAGCTTTTTGTGACATCATTTTTATCTGCTATGATTATCGGAGGGTAGAAATGCTCTTTGATATTTGTCTCTTCTAGTCTAAAAATGCGGGTAAAAAGACGCTCGTCAAAAACTGCGACAGATTCTTTTATCGCATGTAGCTGTTTAAATAACCATGATTCATCTATTTTCTCATTTCTGATTAGTCTATCAGTAGAGTTATTACCTGTAATACCTTCAACAAATACACATTCTTGCGGATATGATTTTATAAATGGGAAAAATTCTTCTTTCGTGTCAAAATGCTTTTTGAAGAGGTATTTTAAATCATTTTTGCGTATTCCATTGGTTATTTTTACATTTTCTATCAAACTCTCGTTCCTATATCTATTGAAGACTTTATCATCACTTATGGTTATAATATCTTCATCTTCAAATTTCGCCAAATATCGATACAATTGTCTTTCAACATTGATATAATAATCAGAAGTAACTTTCTGCGTCGTTAAATAACGAATAATATTATCTCCTAATACATTTGAATAATATAATCGGTTAGAACTTATCGAACGAAGTTCGTTGAAACGACTATACCCATCTTCTGCTTCATCTTCAACATCGAATAATATGAACTCAAAGTTTTTATTTGTTGCTGGACATGCATATTCATCGAATGTATAGACATTCCATGTTGCTGATGTCAATGATTCTTTGTTGATTTTTTCTATTTCATTTTTACGACTGGAAATGACTGCTATTTTTTTAGGACGTAATACGCAGAACGTGTATCGAAGATGATTCTCGATTTTATCGGCTAACAATATCGGAGCTTTTCCTAAGTGAGAGCTGCTCGAACTGAACAGTTCTTTACTCGGGGCATCTTCTAAAGAACGAAGCCAAGCTGCTGAAATCCGCATCTCTTTTATCCCCTTATTGCTATTTACCATTTTGCCAGCGTCATCAACATATCTTTCCACGATGGCTTCTTGAATTTTCTCAAGCGTATCATCTTGAATTTCAAGATTGTCAGTGATAGTAATAATGTATAAGTTATCGATATCTTCAGAGTTGCGATAATATTTATCATACAAAGACTTAAACTTGTTTAAACGATTCAAAGGGTTCGGACTCTCGCTTTCTCTTGATTCGATAAAATCCTGTTTGCAATATATATCAATTGATAACTCCAGGTCTTTTCCACATTTACGCCAATTCCCATGTTTGGCCGCATTACGAATAATATTTTCGATAATAGAGAATATTGCCTGGCGACCTACAACTCCGCCGGGAAGACTAAACTCATATTTACGCATATCTTCAAGGGACTGTTGTGCATCTGAACGCTCATCATCGCTTTTATACAATCTTAGGTCAGTGACTGACTGCCCGTTAAAATTTCGAAAACGAAGGATTATATCGTGAAGGGTATGCTGTTTTTCTGTTGGACTTGTTAATCGTCCCAGTCCTTCCGATCTTGCTATATTCCCTAATAAAATATTATCCGTTTCCAAATCTGAACGATCTAAATGTCTTTTATAGCGTAAATCAGGATTAAGTTCATCGTATATGCTATCTTTAAAGTTTACTTCTGAATAATATGGAATATAGTCTGTGGCGATAGTAGCAATAAAATCTTGACGTTCCTGCAAGTAAGACACAAATTTCCCCAAACCGACAAGAAAAGGAAGAGCCACATTTTCTAATTGTTCACAAGCTTTTTTAGTATAATCATCAGAGCTTATATGATTTATATGTTTACATTCTGTTGTGCAGAAAAGTTTGGTATTATTGACTAAATTAGCTAAAACGTTATCCACGATTATATTATGCACAGAATTAAGGTGCTGTTTTAGGTATGCCATGACATGGCTACCTAGGTTATGACTCATGTTTCGCGACATGATAGCTGATTTTGCCGTTTTGGTAGCAGATTTAAGTGCTTTTTTCTTTTCTTCAGTGATTGCCTCAACCGTTAGTTTTGTCAGCATTCCTGATAAATAAATTGAAATCAAATTTTCATCGGATATATTCATTTCACTATATGTAGTAAGAAATGCTGCTCCATTATAATTCTTATCACATATTGAGGGCCTAATTATATAAAAAAAGATATGGTTCTTTTGTCTATCATATTCTTTCAAGATAATATTAGCAGCTTTAAAATAACCTGACATGGTTGTAATAAATGTTGTCCTTTCATTATCTATATTAAGTTTAGATAGAGCATCTTCAAAAGCAGATTTGAGTTGCTCTAGATTCGCATAATCTACAAAAAAACGAATAGGAGTTTCATTATTTCTTTTAATGAGAACCTCATAACCTGCATCATTCCTCTTCTCTAGTTTGATATACATAACAGTAATTTTATTTTCTGTCATGTATTCTATAAATTTGAACGAGGAATCTTTATTTAGTTTATTTTGACTAATTTCTAAAACAGGCTCTATATCAGGCTTTAAAAAGATGTACTTTTCATTATAAATTCTTTCCCCAAGGCGAAAATCGGGGCAATCACCAAGACTAGCAATGCCTCCATATAAAAATTGGTCTTGTAGCAATTGTTGGATAATTTTAAACAACTGCTCTTTTTGCCCCAATAGTTGTTCTATTAGGCTTGAACTATAAGTATTCATTTTAGCCTCTATTTTATAAGATCAATACATTCTTTCAATTGTAGATTGTATTTTATCTCGGAATCAACAACCCTGGTCGGACCAAATAGTCCGTCGAATTGAACTTTCATTAAAGAATCGCATTTTAATAACTCAGGATTACCATTTATTTTCTCATATAACGTAAGAATTAAGTCTGTATTATTATAGGCGTCAAGAGCTAATTCGCTAGGTTTTTGATGATGCTTTTTATAATATTCATCTCTTATGAGATCAACTTTATCTGTTTGAATTACAGATATGTAATACACATTGTTTAATATATCCTTGCTTAACACAGATAGGGTTGATGCACTGGTTATATTGGGTTCGCTTAATATAATACCGTCATATCCAGATTCGCGAATTTGTTTTATCAGCCTGCCAAGACTTTCTTGTTGTCCAATCACAAAAAGTACATTGTTGTTGGATAAACCTGCCTTTAGAATTATATTTCTATATGATAAATCTGATTCATCATATCCTATCGTTTTACACTCCGATAACCCTGAAGCTTTTGTTGCCTGCAGAGTCGCATCCAAATAACCCTGGCCAAATTCGTTATTACAATAAAATATAATTAAATCCTTCCCCGAAAATTTAGTTGTCATATCTTTTATTACAGCTTCTCCAATTTGTTTTGGAGAGATTGACCCCCTTATAACATACTTGGGGTTATTTGTCAAAAGACTATTGGCTCCAGAAAATGCTAAATGTATGATTTTATGCTCTTCCAATATGGGTAACATACCTAATGAAACGGTACTCATGGCACTAATAACAATGTTTGCATTATCAGTACTAGTTATCTTTCTTGCGATGTTTATCGCTTCTTTTGTTTGTCCCTTTGAATCATGACACTCCACTTTTATAGGATAACCATTTATTCCTCCAGCCGCATTCCATTTGTCTACGCATAAATTTATAGCATTAATGGTAGCTTCGCTAGCAGCTGCACCATTTCCCGTTAAAGGAAATACTAAATCCAGATGTATATTTTCATTATTCCCGGATTGACAAGAATTGAATCCTATCAAACATACTGCGCATAACACAATAATGGATAAAACTTTTTTCATGACTATTATTTTTTAAACATTAAACATTCTATTTCGTTGATATTCGGATTTGTAATGGTATGTGCGATCCGTCCTTGCTCTAACAGTATGCACCGGTCAGATAATGTAATTGCTTTATTGATGTTTTGTTCGATAAGCAATATACTGATATTCATTTTATCACGAACGCAGCCCAGTATCCTGTACATATCATCAACCGCCCCGGGAGAAAGTCCCGCACTCGGTTCGTCCAGTATCAACAATCGGGGTTTGACGGCCAGAGCCATTGCCAAGGCAAGTTGTTGGCGTTGTCCCCCGCTTAACTTATCCGCCATCTTTGAACCCAAATCATTTCCGGAATCCTGAAATAAGGGTATGATAGATTCAAGCAGAGTGATATAAGATTTATCGTTTTGTCTTCGGAATGCCAGTTGAAGGTTCTCCTGGACTGAAAGGCTTTTGAACACCTGCCCGCCCTGTAGCATAAAGGCCATACCAATACGCGCCAAATCATGCGTAGCAAACCCTGCAACGGATCTGCCCTCAAAAAGAATATCCCCATCACGATATGGCAGCATGTTCATGACGGCTTTACCGAGAGTCGATTTTCCTGAACCGTTCAATCCGATTATACTGACTGTCTCTCCGTTGACAAGTTCCAGGCTGACATCCTGCAAGATATTAATCAAAGGGACATACCCTCCGGATAAATTCCTAATCTCCAATATGTATTTCATAATCCTAAATAACTACTCCTTACATCCTTGTCATCAAGTACATCTTCGGTCGTGCCGACTTTTTCTATCTTCCCGTTATCAAGGTAAGCGCAAAAGTCGGCAATATCCCGGACAAAGTGCATGTTGTGTTCTATCATCAAGACTGTCAGGCCATTTTCCGTCACCATCTTGCGGATAATTCCTTTGATTGTCTCTATATAAACAGGATTGACCCCGGAAGTGGGTTCGTCCAATAACAGCAACTTGTTGTTCCCCATCAATAGGCGGGCTATGGCAATGAGCCGCTGTTCCCCATAAGATAATTCCGAGGCTTTATTGTCAAGCATCGCCAAATATTTGTTATCCTTTCCAAATATCTGTTCCAGAATTTCAATTGCTTGCTCTTCCTTTTGCCGTTCTGTTCTCCGGTGTTGTCCTTGTCGGAAAAAAGCGGTCAAAGGATTCTCCCCATCCCTGTTAACCGATGCTATTTTCATGTTCTCCATCAGACTCAGGTTGTCTATCAATTGCCTGCCTTGGAACAACCGGCCAATTCCAAGTCGGGAAATCTTGTGTGGAGCCATACCTTTTAGATTCAGGTTGTCGAACAATATTTCTCCTTTGAAGTCATCCGTGAAACCTGATATAACATTGAACAACGTCGTTTTTCCGGTTCCGTTTCCTCCGACAAGAGCTGTTACTGTCTCCCGTCTGACATCAAGATTTACTCCGTTCAGCAAGTTAAACGTTTCCCCTCGTGAATCCGTAAAACTGAGTTGTATATTCTTAAGTTTCAGTATCATTATCTTACTATATTTTCTCCGGATATACCTTGCGGCCGGAAGTACATGACCAGCACCAGCGCCAATCCATAAATAATCTGACGCATATTGGCCGCCACCGTATCCGGCATCCCGACAAAACGCAGGATTTCCGGTAATAGGATTACAAATAAAGCCCCTGTGACCGGTCCTTTCACGTTACCCGTTCCACCTATAAACAAGGCACTGACAATAAAGATACTTTCGTCCAAGGTAAAACTCGTGGGATCGATATAACTTACATAGGAGGCGTATATCAACCCGGCAAGTCCTGTCAGTGATGCTGAAAGGAAAAAAGCCCATGATTTGATCCGGGCAGTATCCCGTCCCAATGCCTTGACGGACAACTCGTCATCCCGTATCGCTTTTAATATTCGACCGTAGGGGGAATATTTCAGCTTCCGGAATAAACAGATGACAACAAAAGAAATGATTGTAGTCACTGTAAAATAAGCCCATATATTGCCGGATATATCCCAGAACCCCAGCAGTTTTATTCCTGGAATACCCGGAATGCCATAAGGACCACGGGTGATATCGGTCCAGTTATACAATACTGTGTACACGATCATCTGAAACCCTAACGTGGCGAGAATGAAATAATCGCCCTTTAACCTGACAGATGCGAAAGATACCGTGTAACTGAACAGCCCCGTAAGGATCATGACAATAAGTATGACCCCGATAAAAGGCAAGTCAAACTGCATCAGAAAAAAAGCACTGATATATGCGCCTATACCATAAAAGGCAGCCTGGCACATGGTCAGGAGGTTGGCCATCCCTATCGGCAGGTTTGCGCTCAAAACCAGTAAGATATAGATATTGAGCATGATGATGACATGTAAAATGTATTCCATTATATTGTACGTTGTTTATAACCTGCAATCCCTTGAGGACGTAAGAAGAGGAATAAAAGCAGTACGATGAATGTTATCGCGTTCTGCCAGTTTGAGGCGAAAAAATAAACTGCCAGGGATTGTAATATACCTAATAATAGTCCACCGAGAATACAAGCACTAAAATTACCTATGCCACCGATTATCATGGCAACCATTGCGCTTACCAAAACATTCATGCCCATATGCGGATCAAGTCCGGTGTCATAAACGGTAAGGCAACTGGCTAAAGCGATGAACAGTCCGCTTAATAAAAACACGAATTGTCTCATGCGTTTTGTACGGTATCCCAAAATCCCGAATAAAACCTCATCGGAACTCAGGGCTTTGATTTCAATCCCGAGCCTTGTCCCCCGGATGAAAAAAACAAATACGGCCAGTGCAATGAATCCCACGACTGCCTGATATATTTGAGGAATCGTTACTGTCACTTCCCCAAAAGTAAAAGCGTCTTGAATGGTGTTGTCTATCACCCTTGTCTCGTTACCGAAACACAGGGAAATCGTATTTACCAGAATGGTCATTACTCCTATCGATGCAATCATGACAACATTTAACGACGCTTTCTTGATTTTGAATGGATAATACACCGTCAGTTCCAACAAAAGACTGGAACACATGGTAAGGCAAACGGTTAAAATAAAAGCAAGACTGATAGGGAAGGACATTACGTTGGCAAAGGAATAAAATCCATATGCGGCAATGATGTACAATGCCGCTGCCGCGATATGGAATATCCTTGTCGTGTTGTAAACCAAAGAGAAACCTATCGCAAACAACGAATATAAGAGTCCCGTAACAATGCCGTTTGTAATAAATTGTAAAATCATTCTATTGTTAAAAATATTACATATTTATTTTTTATTACATTTTAGATTACTATCAGTCATACTTAGAGTAAGCACATTATATGTGCCCCAATAGCTTTTGACTATGAACCAAAGAAAAATCTACGACCACTCCCAGTCGAACCGCTCGATATCCTCTTCGACAAGCAGATCTCCGGACTGCACCTCAATGAAAGTCAGGTCGGATATTGCATTGACTGCGTGTTTCACCCCTTTTTTGATATGTACCGTATCGCCTCTGCCTATTGATGAAACAACCCCGTCAAGCACAAGCAATCCATCACCGTCAATGAATGTCCAGACCTCGTCCCTGTGCCGGTGTACCTGATAACTGATACCTTTCCCTGCCTTGATTTTCAACTGCTTGGTAAGGGATTTGTAACCATCGGAAAACTCGGCCGTATCAACGACTTTGTACTCTCCCCAGCGGCGTTCCTCATACATGGGGCGGCGTTGCAGACTGTCGGCATAATGCTTGATGTTCTCGCTCTGTGCCTTGTCCGACACCAGTATGCCGTCGCATGAGGCGGCTATCACCATGTTTTTGGCACTGATGCACATGACAGGTATTTCCAACTCGTTTACAACATGGGTATTCTCTGATTTCTCATCCATCACCACGTTACCGATGCAACGCTCTTTAAGCTCGTCGGTAAGCGTGTTCCATGTGCCGAGATCCTTCCATTCCCCCTCGTATGGCACGACCGCCACGGACTTGGCTTTCTCGGCCACCTCATAGTCAAAGCTGATTTTGGTGGTTACTGGGATATGCTTGTGGCGATAGTGACAGGACAGGATAGTCCCGATTCTCTGATTTGCCGTATGACACGCTGTACCATAGACTCCCTGCCTCCGTCCGGGGAAGGCAGCAGCCTGAGAAACTGTTTGGAGCGTGCCTCATTTGAAAGCGGCCACAGCCTTTTACCGGAACCGCCGGAAAGTAATATTAGTCTCATAATATATGTGATTTCTATTTATGGATAGGTTTTAGCTTGGCATTCGCCATAGCAAAACCAATCGGGTCATTATATATGGTAAGTTCGGATATATTGAAGTATTGCTCAAGGGCATTCTTGATTTTTCTTTTCGCTTTTTTATGTATCGGTATTACCTTTATGGCATGGTCGTCTGCCACCATCGTTTTCAATCCGAATATGAAAACGCTATCCTGCCGCACTATGCGGTTGTTTATCGCTTTCGGATACCATAGATAAAAATGAGGCGACTTGTTGTTTGATTCTTTGTTTTTCAATTCATTCAGGAGTATATCTATAGGTCTTTCGTCATCATGTCTGACTTTTATCAGCGTTTCATGTTTCAATTCTTTTTGAACATCCAGAATATATAGGAATCCAGTTTTATCCAGATCATCTTGACATGCGAACCATAAGGAAGTAAGGATATTCCTGCTAAAATCAATAAGGCATGTCGCGCCTCCATTATGCTGTATGTCTGATAGGACCTCAAGATCACTTCCGATATAGCGGGACGGGAACTGTCTCCTCGCTTCTGTCAATAACGATGTCAGGTATGATATGGCGGATTCGTCGGTAAGATTATCTCCTTTTGCCAAACGAATCAGATGTCCTGAAGGAATCGTATGGGTATGCGGAGTGATGCCTTTGCCGAATCTTTCTCTCACATCTTCGCATTTGTAAAATGCCGAAACACCACGGAACAAATATTCTCCCTCTGTGTTGATTTTGGAAAGTTCCGTTATACGTAGGATTGTCTTGCCAATCACGTTTATACCTTCATCCTCCTCATCGAGCATGACGGAATTATCCGCAAATAAAAAATCGTGAGCCGTATCTAATATCCCGGCAATATACTTTTCACTGCCGTCTAAAGGGTTATTTACCGCCAAATCGAAATATTTCGCATAAGACATATCCTCTTTGACCCTTCTTATCCGAGCCTCTATTGCGTCATAGGTCTCGGTATTCCTTATATAAAACCGTTCACGAAGTTTTTCAAAAGATCTAATACCGATAAAAACTGTAAGAACCGCAGTCCCGAGCCGTTGTTTGATTAGGTTTACTTTTTCAGGCGAGATCTCGAGGATAAAATTGCTGCCAGCTGATTCAAACGCACTTATTTCCGTACCGTAGAACTTATCCTTCACTACTTCTTCATATTCCACGAATCTCCCCTCATTGATTCTCTTTTTGAATTCATCCGGTGATATAAAATGATAGTTCACACCATCAATCTCCCCCTCACGAGGCTTTCTTGAAGTCGTGGATATGGCGCACTTTAGATTTAATTCGTTTTCCTCTATAAGCCGTTCTACAAGTTTTCCCTTTCCGGATGCCGCAGTGCCTGAAATAGCAATGATTTTTCTTCCCATATTTGAATTAGGTTGAATCATTACATATGTTTTGATTGCCCGAGATTACTTGTTACTAAGCATCCCAGCCTTAACCAATGTTCTCTTGGCTTGTATTTCTGCCTGCAACCTTTCAATCAGATTATGAATGGAATACATGACATTGAAGTCGCAAGTATAATAGAATCTCACATCGTTCTGATCCAACAATATATTTGTCCGGTTATTGTTCATTCTTCTAAGCTGCTTCATTATGGCTATTTTGGAAGATTCATTGGCGGTAACAATAGAAATCCGGACTGATTCTGATGAAGATAACCCAAAAGATGATTTTGTTTTGAAAAATTCCGAAAAATACTGATAGTCGGTACTTCCGAGAGAATGCCCAAAAATTATTATCTCCCTGGCATTCATAAGTGCCTGTCTCAGATGTTTTGATTCATAATTGGAATTAAAGGATTTTATCATGTAGCTGTAATCCTCAATCCCTTCGACATCGTCTTCAAAGCCGAGTATGATTGAATGATCCTCAAGGTTTCCATGTACCTGTGAAAAAGATATGTACCTGTGTGGAGATATTTTATCGTACAACTCACCCAAGTTTGTGTAATTAAATGAAAAGACATCAAATTCGTTTGGGTAATCCCCGATAAGATTTAACAAACATGCGGCAACGGAATTCTTTTTCAATTCGCATTTTTTCTGGGCATTGCTTAAATATATTTCGAGCGCATGAACAATCTCTCTGTAATCAGCAAAAAAATCAATTCCCTCTTTTACCTTCAGATTACTGCCTGTTTTTGCGATGGCCTTCAATTCTTCCTCTATGTCAACCCAATTATGGAGATTGTATTTCCCCATGATTGTTTTCAGTATATGGTTGTAACCTTTTGCCAATAATGTCCGGCAGTCCTCGCTTTCTATAAAATGACGGTATGAAGATTTTATACCGAGATTGAGGTCAAATCCGTTACCTATGATAACCAATGTTTTCATCTCTTCTACTTTTTATCAGGTTCCGGCAGTTTCCAATCTTTGTCGCGAAAAGCAAGTTGAATGTCTGTGTACACATCATCCGATGACATTCCACGTAGAAATGGAAAATCATAGTTCTCAATGTTCCGTATAATTTCATGACGCATATTGTCCGGAAGTTGTAATTCAGGCTTGTTTGTGTCAATATGGCAGTCTTCGCAGACTGAATGCAATACTTTCACGCACATCTTAAGGAAATAGTAATAGCACTTTATCTCCCGATTCCCAACATATCTGTTAAACAAGCCGTTCACATAACTTTCATCATTCTGTCCGGTCTCTCTAACCATCAGCCCATTATGAAGATAATCAATCATGGAATCCATTATGTCCTTTGCCAGTCTCGGAGTAGACAATCCTCTGCAGAAATAGAAATCCGTGTATTCCAAAATTGTTCCGGCTATTTCATAAACCAGCTCATTGCTCAAGTTCCCTTGTTCTTCAAACAGGCCCTCTTCTTTATATACATCACGCAACTTACTATAGGTTCTTCCTGCCATACCGAGCAAAGATTTATAGTTCCGTATTTTAGGTAATGAACCGTGTTTGGATTGCACTTTATCTTCATAGTCTTTCACCTCTTTCCTGTTATTGGAATCCAGGAATATATCTTCGTAACACTTCCAAATCTTGTTCAAGAACACACGGGCATACTCGTCCTTCCCTTTATCCTTGAAATAGAAGTTCATAAGCTCCAAATCGGAGTCTCCCTTAAAGAACTTTTAAGCAATGGCCTAAGTTCTTTAAAAAGGGCTGATGTTTTATCCTTTTCTTTATTATATAGCGAATGTCGTGAAATAAAATCCTCAAAATCAGTCGTTATAATGTCTATTGTTATATCCTCTGGATCTTTATGTGAAACATCTTCTTTTGCGGTATCACCCTGTCGGCAATAATATGTATATAGATACAGTTGTTTCAATTCAACGAATAATGATTCAAGATTAAAAACGCTTTCTTCGGATGGAGTTTCAAGTATATTGGCTATTTGTAAGAAAACTTCATCACATCGAAAATACGTTACCTTATCCTTTTGTTTTCGACAATTTTCATTATTCCGATTATCCGTGTGCTGGGATTCTTCCGCTTTCTCATTCAGCTCTGCAGAATCTGAAAGAGAATCATCGGAAACTTGTATGTCAAGGTTTTTCCCCTTGTGCATCGAATAATACGCAAGAGCCCCTTTGACTATAAGATTTAAAGCAGTTAAAGCCAACATAAGATTACCGTTCCGCTCTCATGGGATTATTCAAAAAGTCCTCGTATGAGAGGCGTATGCCTTCCTCCAGCTCAGTCTTGTAAGTCCAACCGAGCGAAGTGGCTTTCGACACATCGAGCAGTTTGCGTGGCGTACCGTTGGGACGTGTGATATCCCAGCGTATCTCGCCGACATAACCTACAACTTTTGCCACCAGTTCCGTAAGCTCTTTAATAGTCAGTTCCTTGCCCGTACCGGCATTGACCGTTTCATTGCCGGAGTAGTTGTTCATCAGGAACACGCATAAGTTGGCGAGGTCGTCAACATAAAGGAACTCCCTTAAAGGTGAACCGTCACCCCAACAGACAACTTCCTTCAACCCGGCCTCTTTCGCCTCATGGAAACGGCGTATCAATGCCGGGAGCACATGCGAATGTTCCGGATGGTAGTTGTCATTAGGTCCGTACAGGTTGGTCGGCATCACGCTGATATAGTCGGTGCCGTACTGCCTGTTCAGGAACTCGCAGTATTTAAGACCGGAAATCTTTGCCAGAGCGTATGCCTCGTTGGTCTTCTCCAGTTCCGATGTCAGCAGGCAGGATTCCTTCATGGGCTGTGGAGCCATGCGCGGATAGATACACGACGAGCCAAGGAACTCCAATTTCCTGCAACCGTTCTTCCATGCCGAGTGAATCACGTTCATTTCCAGTATCATGTTGTCGTACATGAAGTCGGCCAACGCGGATTGGTTGGCAACGATACCGCCCACCTTGGCGGCGGCAAGGAACACATATTCCGGCTTCTCCTCCGCGAAAAACCGCTCCACGGCTTCCTGCCGTGTCAGGTCCAGTTCCGAATGGGTGCAGGTTATGATGTTTGTATATCCCTGCCGTTGCAGTTCCCGGACAATGGCGGAACCCACCATGCCTCGGTGCCCCGCCACATATATTTTTGAATCTTTTTCCATTATCTTAAATTGAAAATGAATAGTTGTCGAGATTGTTTATCAGATACCTATAACAATCCCCCTTAAAAGGTTTTTCCAAATAAGTATATCCTTTATATTTCCGATAAAAAATATTGTTCAAAGTATCTTTTGATGTCGTTTTTAAAGTTCGATACACCGATTTTAGCTTACCAGCTTCACCCAGATGTACCGGGATTAAAGCATAACCATTGTGGTGAGTCTTAATGTATTTTATGAGATAGTTTGAGGCCTGTTTGTCTGAAATGATACAAGTATTCTGTAACTCGCAAATTAACTTCCATAATTGGAAACTCATAAATTGAGTCGCAACCTGAAGTTCCTTTTCAGAAATCTCGTCGACAGCAGAAAGTAAGGGTTCTCCTTTAATTGCTTTTCCAATCATTCCCCATACGCATTTTAACCCTTTCTTAGACAGCCTTATATACGCTTGTCCTACTGAATGTGAGAACAAGCACATTATGTAATCTTCAAATGTTGTCTCAAGCTGTTCAGGATGTTTGGATATATACTCTAAAACTTGATGCCTTTGAAAATCTTTTGCAACTTGAACGATTTTCTGCGTCATTAAATCTGCAAGATAATTGCAGATGTCATCATCTAAAGACTCAAGAATTTTTACATGAGATTCTGTCATTATTAAGATGAGTGATAAGCCCAAAACATCAGGTGCTATTTCACGATTCCTTTTTCGAGGTATTCGGCGAGGTTGGTGCGCACGGTTTCCGACGCACGCTCCACGGCCACTTTCGCCATGTCCGCATCCGTCATGATCTTCACAAGCTGCTCGAAGGAGGTTTTCTGCGGATTCCAGCCTAATTCACGGCGGGCCTTGGACGGGTCACCCCACAGGTTCACCACGTCTGTCGGACGGTAGAAGTCGGGCGACACTTCGACAAGCGCCCTGCCTGTCGCCTTGTCGATGCCCTTCTCATTCTCGCCCTCACCCTGCCATTCAAGCTCGATGCCTACGTTGTGGAAAGCGAGGGTGGCAAACTCACGAACAGAGTGCTGCTCGCCGGTGGCAATGACGAAATCTTCCGGCTTGTCGTTCTGGAGAATAAGCCACATGCACTCCACATAATCCTTGGCATAGCCCCAATCGCGGAGCGATGACAGGTTGCCGAGGAACAGTTTGTCCTGCTTGCCTTGCGCTATACGAGCGGCGGCAAGCGTTATCTTACGGGTCACGAATGTCTCGCCGCGACGTTCCGACTCGTGGTTGAACAGGATGCCGGAGCAGCAGAACATATTGTACGCCTCGCGGTATTCCCTTGTAATCCAAAATCCATACTGTTTCGCCACGGCGTATGGAGAGTAGGGATGAAAAGGAGTGTTCTCGTTCTGCGGAACTTCCTCCACCTTGCCGTAAAGTTCCGAAGTGGAAGCCTGATAAATACGGCACGTTTCAGTCAAATCGCACTGTCGTACTGCTTCCAAGATACGCAACACGCCGGTCGCATCGACATCTGCGGTGAATTCAGGGGAATCGAACGATACCTGTACATGGCTTTGTGCGGCAAGGTTGTATATTTCGTTAGGCTTTACCTTTTTCACCACTTGCAGGATACTCATCGAGTCGCCGAGGTCGGCATAGTGGAGGTGGAAATTAGGATGCCCCTCCAGGTGGGCGATACGCTCACGGTAGTCCACCGACGAGCGGCGTATGGTGCCGTGTACGTCATAACCTTTCTCCAACAGGAACTCGGCAAGGAACGAGCCGTCCTGCCCGGTAACGCCGGTGATTAATGCTGTCTTCATATAAATATCAAATTTGTGATGTATATTTTCGAGAGACCTTGGTTGCTACAATTTCATATATTTTGTAGATGTATCTCAACGATTCAAGCGGAACATTACTGTAAACTCCATTATCCTTAAATGCCCGCTGGTGATCTTGTAAAATTTGTTTATGGCTGGACAATCCGCTGGTCGATGCACCTCCTGTACGCATTGTTACAAAATCCATCGGGATGTATCGGAGCCGTATTTTATGGACGAATATTAATCGCAGCAGACATTCAAAATCGGCAGCAATTTTGTACGACAGATTGAAGCCGCCGTATTTCTCATATATTTCTTTGCGGCAATAAAAACTCGGATGGGCCGGCATGAAGCCGAGACGCATCCAGCGGCGATGAAAAAGTTTCGAAGAATAATAACGGGTACACTTTTGTAAATCATTGTCTTTCACATAATGTATATCGCCGTAAACAGCATCTATGTTGCCATTTTCAAATGCGGATACCACTGTTGAGAGTACACTGTCGCCGGTATAGAAATCATCACTGTTAAGTATTCCTACGATATCACCTGTAGCCATTGCGATACCCTTGTTCATGGCATCGTATATTCCTTTGTCTTTCTCGCTGATATAGCGCAAGCGACCTTGATAGTCAGGTTCCAATTCATGCACGATTTCCATTGTGTCATCAGTTGAACCGCCATCCACGATGATATGCTCTATATTTGGATAGGATTGTGACAACACACTCCGCATTGTGTGACGCAAAGTCGCACCGCTATTCCATGTAGCGGTGACAATTGTTATTTTCATCAGATTAAATTGAATTGATTTCGGGCGAAGAGTTTGACTATGATTCGGACATTACCCGTTCTGCGACTTTAACAGCTGGATTTCCTCGATATATCGAATATGGCATTAAATCTTTAGAGGCTATGGAACCGACAGAAAGAACACTATGCGAGTGCATCGTTACTCCGGGACAAACAGTAGATTGAGCGCCAACCCATGCACCATCTTCAATAACAATAGGTTTTACGATAAGGTCAAAAGTTTGTCTTTTGTAATTGTGATTACCACACAACAACATGGCTCCTTGGCTGATACAAACATTTGATCCGACAGTAACTTGGACCAAGTTGTCTATCCATGCATTTTCACCAATCCAAGAATAGTCTCCGATTGACAGATTCCACGGATATTTGATGTTGACTCCGGGTTTTATCACCACTCCTTTCCCTATTTTAGCTCCAAAAAGGCGTAGCAGGCGTACCTTAATTACCGATAAAGGTTGTAAACTACATTTTACAAATAATATGTTACAAAAATACCATAGCATATTTTTGAGATTCCCAGCTCCGATACGAAACCATGAATTATCGTATAGACTAAGATCGGTCTTCATACACAAAATCAGGTTTGGATGCTTGACCTAAAACCCATTCATAAAGTAATTTCATTTTAGCGCCAAGCACATCTACTGAATAGTTATTACGCATTAAAGATTTCCCATTCATTCCCATTTTGGAACGTATGTCTTTTCCTACGTTATAAGCATCCAGTATAGTTCTTGTTATTGTATCTTGATCATTGTTAATCCACCAACCGCAATTGTAATCTTCCAATTCCTTCCAAGGCGTTCCTTTAGATGCGATGACTGGAACACCACGAATCAATGCTTCCGACACGATATTGCCGAAATTCTCAAAATCACTTGGAACAACCAATACTGACAGTTCCATTATTGCCTTGTCTTTTGCCTCTCCGGTAAGAAATCCTGTGAATCTCACATTGGAAAGTTTTAATCTCTCGGTCTCGCCAAGTAAGAAATCTGTGTAGGATTTATCTCCAGAACCGATGATTACCAATTCCATATCATCAATATTATGCCGTAATGTATCTACAGCATAAATTAGTCTTTCTATGCGCTTCCGGGAGTGTATTCGCCCAAGGTAACCAATCTTGAAAGTGGGCTTCGGCGGTATTTCCCTGTGGACAAATTCTGCTGTATCGATAGGGTTGGGGATTATGGCTACCGGATTGGAAAAACCCAATGCGCGATAATGGTTCATTTCTTCCACACATGTCGCTTGTATGCATGCCGCTTGTCGTAAATCGTTTCGTTGATAAAGGGCAAGAGAAAGTTTTTTTATCACTGACGATACAGCCAATGCTTGAGGATATAACATCCCCCGGAGCGTAACAATGTAGGGAATTCCATGTTTCCGTGCGTGACTTGCGGTAGCATGGTTTAAATAGAGCCATAAGCCCTGGATATGAAATAAGTCGGCATTTAGGTCGTGCAGGACTTTTCCTATATTCGGAATATACCCCCAACGGTGATTCAAAATATGTTCTGTATAATGGATATCAATATCGTCAGCGAGCAGTCGTTTGTGATTATCCAATGGAGCCATTAATAGTGATGTGCTCACATTGTTATATTTTAATCCCTTGATCGTTAAATAAGTGCTAAGGGCTGGGCCACCATATTCAATATCCAATGTCCCTGAATGAATGATTTTCATATTTTCAGTTGATTATATAGCGATTTGTATTGTTTCGCGATATTTTGAGGAGAAAACCGCCTGATGTTTTTCCTCCCGTTTGCTATTAGGTTCGCTTTTAGTTCATTATTATCCAGCAGCTCGATAATTCCATGACGAATATCTTCGATAGAATAAGGGTTTACAAAATATGCGGCATCGCCCGCAACTTCATGCAGAACATCTATATCACTTGCGAGAACTGGGATTCCTACCAGATTCGCCTCTATGACAGGCATACCGAAACCTTCGTAGAAAGAAGGAAACGTAATCATATCCGCTAAGGCATACATTTCTAAAACTTTGGAATACGGAAGGTTGTAATAGTTCTCATACTCTACGCCCGATGAATCCGCCAATAGTTGTTGCTCTCGGGTCATAGCCCCGAGGACGATAAGTCTTACAGGTAGATTCGTGACAGCTCTCAAAACACCTTCCAAATTTTTGTTCGCTTTCGTGCCTATATGTAGAATTGTCTTTTTTGTAGAATTTTTTCTGGGAAAAGTTGCGGGTGATACAATCTGTGAATCATTGATGGGATTATTGATGACAGATATTTTCTTTTCTGCAAAAGGACACAGACTGATAAGTTCATTTTTTGTAAATAAGCTGATGACTGATACCCTGCGAACTATTAACAGTGGAAGAATGAACCATAACCATTTTTTTACTGTTCTCGAAATCCTGCCGCCTCTTATAATCGACTGGATATCATGAATTGTAATCAACGTTCTACGCCCTGTTCCCAATGCGATATAATGGACTTCCCCCGTTATATGATTGATGTCACCACGATGTTTCCACGCAAAATATATGTTTTTGACAATAGAAGAAATACTTGCTCCAGCAAATGGCAATTCTAACAATTCAACATCATGCCCCAAGTATTTGATTAATGAATAGAATATTTCCTCAATACTATTAGCTTCCGATCGTTTTTTTCTAAGGAATATCACTGTCTTTTTCTTGTCCATCTATCTGATCTATAGCAATGTTTAATCCAATCATAGTGAAATACATCATATAAGCGAACCAATTGTACAGGCATAACTGTACATAGAAGCTCATAGGAAGAATTATAATTGTCGTTGCCCAAGAAAGAACCGCTAAATATTGATTTTCTATGGAACGACTAATCCTAAACATAAACACCAATGTATAAAGTCTTATAATTGTGACTATTAAGAATCCAAAAAATCCAAATTCAATCATAATCCGACCTATTTCTTCTTCCCAATCGACTAATGATGGGTTGACTAAAAACGATTGGACAGACATGTTGGCAATTCCTACTCCATTCCCGAAAGCTCCCGCATAATCAAACATTCGTGAAATGTCAAAAGTACGTGTTATACGAGTATCTACATCATACGATGATGACGTGGCGCGAGATATAAAATTATCTACTGCTGCAATTCCATATATATCATAATATATATATGCGCAACTTATAAGCAATATAAATCCGAGAATCAATTTAGGATTTCTTTTATAAATCCATTCATATATTGATGTACCAATAATAATTAAAGAACTCAGAATAACCACGCTACGCGATCCTGTCATAAAACTACCCAGCAAAGCAAGAATAAATAACGTTGTTATAATCCACTTTGTAGTAGAATCCCATTTTAAAGAAAGCAATAATGTGGTAAATACCAATGTTATTATACAGAAATCGCCCAATGGGGTTATATAAGAGAACACGCTACATACACGCACTGATCCCCCTACCATAGCAATCCCATTTTTCATATCCATTGCATATTTGTTTATATATGCATAAGGTGGGCTTGCATATTGAATAACGGCAAGAGTAAGAACGATAAAAGCTATAACTGCACCTCCTATAATAAATTGTTTTAATCGTTGTTTGCTGTCAATCCATATAGGCAAAGCACATATTAGAATTATGGGACTTAAATATTGAATAACGGTAATACCGCCGACGATGTAACCATTAACCCAAAATGTTATACATATTGCCGATAAAATAACAATGAGGCCATATATTGCATATGCCTTATCCAAAGGCGTCGAAATTTTTATGAGTCCATTATTTCTTTTAACTAAATAAAAAAAGGCTATCATTATCAACAAAAAGTACTTTATCGAATATAATAAAGTACCTGATACTCCGGGAATGACCCACTTTCTCAATACTCCTTCCAGAAAGAGATAAATAAAGAACAATACAAGACAATTCTTCATTTCTCTGTAGCTATTTTAAGCAAGAATTCATTATATCGTTGTCCGTATGCCTGCCATGAGATATTAGATACCGCATTTGGCGTAAGATAGTTGCGAATACTGTTTCTCGGTTGCTGTTCAGCTTTTTTTAATGCTTTGAGCAGAGTGTCTGACAACGAATCTACAGTATACTCCGGCATCTCAAATAAAAATTCATGGTCGTCAACTAATTTCTTCAAGTCAGGACCACCTGTATAGTGTGAATAGACCAATGGAAGTCCACAGACCATCGCTTGAAACAAAACCAGACCAAATCCATCCTGACGGGATGGCAGACAAAGAATTTTTGCTTTCGAATAGAAATGAATCAGCTCTGGTTGATTTACCGGGTCTATATGGTGGAATCGGTCGTTTTGTTCAGGAAATGCAAAATCAACAATCGCACCCACGTGCAACAATGACAAACCACTTTTCAGACAAGCATCTACTAAAATATCCACGCCTTTCTGGAGAGACCAATTCCCGACAAATATAATGTCATACCCGTCAGACTCAAGAGGCAATGGGTGAAACATTTCCAAATTGACGCCATAGGGATTCACAAATAGTTTTTCAACTTTTTCTCCTTCCTGTATGAAAGATTCTTTGGTGTGCAGAGATGGCAATATTATATAATCTGCCATTCCATACTGTTCAAGTTCGATTTTTATATCTTTTCTATAAACCTGTCTGGCAGAAGGGATACTATTCAGAATGTCATCCTGTGATAAAATATGCCGGCATCCACGGTCACAGAAAAACAAAGCGTGATACCGACTTTTCGCTTTTTTGGCACTCAACAATGCGCAGCCACTCAAGCCAATTAATATATCACATTTCTTCAGATATAAAGCCGAGAGAAAATCAACCAGCCTTACAATCCAATAATATAAATGCCGATTACCATCTCTTGGCAGTCTAATTTTTCGGAAAATGAACATTAGTGGGGCACATATATAAAAGAAGGAAACAACCTTGTCCGCTGGAAATCCGAACTGTTCACAACGCTTTTTAGATACCATTGTATAAAAGGTAACATCGTGTCCATTCTTTATGTGCATAATCGACATATCAAGCAAGTGAGAACGTCCCGGACTAACTACTGCGATTTTCATTTTGTCATATATGTTTTTATGTAAGTTGAATCTATGTCATGAGTAGATAATATAAAACTTACATTATTACCGATAATTGCATGATGTCCAATATGCATAGGACATAACATGGAAGTAAAATCGACATCATGCCCAATTGAAACATTGCTGTCAATGGTTACACAGCGATTGAACTTTTTTGCCACTGCAATGGGGAATGTCGCAGACCTATCAATAGTCGCCCCTTTGGCACGAGCGATCAATCTTGAATATGAAAATTTCAGAAATGGAGGAATTCTCACAAATAATCCAACAAGAAAATGTATACATCCTCTTTTTCGGACACGTTGCTCATATACGGTTCCCATTATATTTGAAATGAATCTTTTTAGTTAAAAAAGCGGTAAATGATAGTATCATATGGCTGAGCATTACAGGAAGAGACAAAATATTTAATATTATTTTTCGCTTGGTTGATAATGGATAATACTTTTTCTTTATCTGACGGATATGCTCTTTTTCCCTACGCAGTATCCTTATGCCATCTTCGTGTGGCATATGAGAATGAAAGTATAGATTGTATATCGCCAGGATACGTTGGCTATATCCCGTGCGTGTCAATACTTCTGCTTTATATTTTTCATCCGATATTTTGAATTTTGCGAACAAATCTGGAATGATTGATAAAAAACAATCTGAAGCATCAAATAGTTTCTGTACCTGCAACTTCCCTATTCTTGAAAGAGAATTATTTGAATCTTTTCCATTGTAGGCATAATAGTATCCGCAGAATCTCGAAAGCATAATGTTCTCGACAAGAAGATAATACGAGTACACGAAAATATGGTCTTCGTGATAGGACAAATCAGTCCTAAAGGTCAATTTACTTACTTTAATCAATTGTAAATCAAATAGCTTATTAACAGGGCCACCGTCACGAAAAAGATCATATTTGCAAATTATTTCATGTGCGGCCACTCCAGTCATCGTACTTTCATCGGCATATTGAAATGAAATATATTCCTCTGAGGGTGTCTTGGTTATCAATCCGCTAACTACTATTGAGTTTCTTTGTGGATTACATCTTATAAAGTCTGCGATATATTGAGACTCAACCCAATCATCGCTATCAATAAAGGTTATGAAATCGCCGGATGCCTGTTCAATACCTAAATTTCGGGCGCTACTGACCCCTCCGTTCGGTTTGTGGATAGTTCTTATCCTGTTGTCTTTCCTTGAATAACTATCACAGATCTTACCACTATTATCTGAGGAACCATCATCGATTAATAGCAGTTCCCAATTAGCATACGACTGATCTAATACACTATCAATGCACCTATTTATGTATTTTTCAACATTATAAACAGGAACAACTATTGAGATAAATGGTTGCATTATTTTTCCCTTTGTATGTGAGTCCATATTCATTTATGAGAATTTCTATAAATTGGTTTGACAAGGGAGGCTGTTCCGGGCGTCATAAGGTCTCTTTTTCGCTTCTTCAACTTTAATCACCTCAGTAAACTACGTAATCTTAAGAAAGTCTCGAATCCTATGAGATTACAAATTCTATCAGCCTTTGAACCTTTGTGAGGATGGGAGGGAGTATAACCCAATTTAACTATTTCATTCTTTGCTTCCCTGTAAATCTGGGAGTTGAATCGCGCCTTACACATTACTAAGGCGAAATTTCTGGCAATACCCCTGCGAGCTTCCGCAGATGTTGTCTGTGCGAGCAATATTTTTGCCTGCTCTTTATACGATTCTAATAAAGCAGTCAGTTTAGTGTCGCTAAAAATATCATAGGTACTTAAAGACGCATGACCTCTACGGTAATACACTCTTGCGTCGGGACAGAATATTACTTTAGAAGCAGAAGCCAGAACTTTTGAAAAATATACGCCATCGTCGTTAATTGTAAAACGACAGTCCCAGTATCCGGCACTCTTTATCAATTCCTGCGACATCATCCAACAAGAATTTAGCATCATTTCCCCCTTGTTCAACATCTCTATAAGCATGTCAATCGGGTTATGATAATTCCTATAAACACATCTATTGGGAAATGCAGCTTCTTGAATATTTGAACAAAATATATCCCATTCGCATGAAACTATAGTGTACGGATCGTTCTCTTGTAATATTTCTATTTGTCGTTGAATCTTATGATGAGAAATAAAATCATCACAGTCCATAAACATTATATATTCGCCTGTAGATTCCTTTAACGCTCTGTTTCTTGCCGAAAAAGCGCCCTCGTTTGATTGAGAAAACACTTTTACCCCCCCCCGTTTAGATTTATTAACATATTGTCTTGCAATATTATAAGAATCATCGGTGGAGCCATCATCTACAATAATCAGCTCAATATTGCGATATGATTGTGCCAAAATATTATCAATGGTATAGGATAAAAATCTCGCTCCATTATAAACCGGCATACATATAGAAACTAAGGGATATTCCGATTCCAGCATTGTTTTATTCTATTGGTTATAAACGATATGATTTGTTGGCGTTCAGTGGAATTTGTTCCAAGCGAAAAGCAGATGGTTATACATAGCAATTCACTTAAACATAATCCACAGAATATTTCCCAATTGGTATTTGAAAGAAATGATCTTATAAAAAAATGGATAGCGACAAGAACAATTACGACTTTCCCTATCGGATATAAAATCGCTTTGAAATATTCCCGATATGAAAATTCTATATATGGTAACACTATCCATATACGCGCTATTTGGGCAATATACTCAATACACAGATAAGAGGCCATTACGGTAAACAAGGAAAAATGAAAATATTTCAATTCGATATAAGCTACAGGTACTGCCATCAGTAAAATTGTTCCTTCTATTATCTGAAACCGTTTGATATTTCCAGTTGCATTTATGGATTGTATCAATGGTTGGCGTAATGGAGTTATGAAACATACCAATAAAATAATCTGTACTAAAAATATAGTATCCTCCGGAATATGTACTAACCATAGGTTCAATATAGATTCAGTATAATTTAATATCGGAAATGCGACCATTAGCATAAGATAAAATCCATATTTAGAACATATAATTACCAGTCGTCTCATATATGACAGATTACCACTCGCGTAAGATTTTATTATTTGCGGTTGTAATGCCATCTGATAACTTTGGATAAAGGTATTTGTGATATTTTGAACTTGTACGGATATGCCTCGAGCAGCATTGACAACAGGACCAAAGAACATATTTAAAACAATGTTCAAACCTTGCCCACAACCAACAAATGCAAGGTCTCCATTAATCTTCCACCCGATAAAGACCGCCATCTGTTTTGTCAGATGCTTATCAAAACCCATATGGGAATGGGTGACTGAAAAATTTTTACGACAAAACCATCCATAAATAATACGCACTGCTATTTGTATGATACACATGAGAATGGCATATACTATTAACCTGTCAACATTACCCAAAAGCAGTAATGAATAAACAATTCCCAATTTGGCTATTGACTCGAATACAGAAATATATGCAAAAGCATCCATTCGTTCATATGCAATAATAAGCGAATTATAGGGTACACTTATCAATGAAATGGTGCTGGTAAGCACAGAGCATTGTAAAACCCAAAATGCTGCGACCATGCGGTCTGCCGGAATATTCATTTTATTATATAAAAACCATACTCCAATAATCTCGACTATGACTACCAGAAACAAGGCAACGCTTCTGTGGATAATCAACAGCGTGGAAAATATATGCTTTTCTTTTTCTTTATCCTCTGCCCCTATTGCATATGTAAGGAACCTTGTTGAAGCACCGGCCAAAGACCCATTTACAAATCCTAATACGATTACGATTCCGCCTACTACATTATAAATACCAAAATCCACAATGCCTAAAATCTCCAATACAGCTCGGGATGTGAATACCGATATCCCCGTAGTGATCAGCATTCGTATGTAAAGCATAATCGAATTTTTGGCAATACTGGTTCTTAACGTAGGCATGGCGTAAAATTTCTGCTTTGTAAAAGGGTTTGATTTAAGCACGAGAGTTAATCTCTCTGAAATATGTCCCTCGTATAAACTTTTTCTTTCACATCATCAAGGCAGGTGTCATAGCGGTTGGCGATAATGGCTTGACATTGCTTTTTGAAAGTATTTAGGTCATTCACGACCTTACTACCGAAAAATGTGCTTCCATTCTCCAGAGTCGGCTCATAAATGATTACCTCCGCACCTTTAGCCTTGATGCGTTTCATCACCCCTTGGATGGATGACTGGCGGAAGTTGTCGCTGTTTGATTTCATGGTCAGGCGATAAACACCGATGACACAATTCTTTTCCTCATTGGGATTGAAATCTCCACGATTGTAATAGTCATAATAACCAGCCTTGTTCAAGACCCTATCGGCAATGAAATCCTTACGGGTACGGTTGCTCTCCACAATGGCTTGTATCAGATTTTCAGGTACATCCGCATAATTGGCAAGCAACTGTTTCGTGTCTTTGGGTAAGCAGTAACCTCCGTAACCGAACGAAGGGTTGTTGTAATGTGTGCCGACACGAGGGTCAAGGCTCACACCATTGATGATGGCTTGTGTATCCAATCCTTTCATTTCGGCGTAGGTATCCAACTCGTTGAAGTAGCTCACACGCAAAGCCAGATAAGTATTGGCAAAAAGTTTCACGGCCTCGGCCTCGGTCAGTCCCATGAAGAGCGTGTCGATGTTTCCCTTGATTGCTCCTTCTTGTAGCAGAGCTGCAAAAGTATGTGCCGCTTCGTCCAAACGGGTATCACCCTCCGGTCTGCCCACAATGATACGACTGGGATAGAGGTTGTCATACAAAGCCTTGCTCTCTCGCAGGAATTCTGGCGAGAATATGACATTTTCCGTATCGAGTTTCTTTCGTACACTCTCGGTATAACCGACCGGAATCGTACTCTTAATGACCATAATGGCATCAGGATTAACGCTCTTTACCAACTTGATGACTTCTTCCACATGTGAGGTGTCGAAATAGTTCTTTACCGGATCGTAGTTGGTAGGTGCGGCAATAACCACAAAATCGGCATCCCGATAAGCTGTCGCACCGTCAAGGGTGGCTGTCAAGTTCAATGGCTTTTCCGCCAAATATTTTTCGATATATTCATCTTGTATAGGTGATTTCCGCTGATTAATCAGTTTTACCTTTTCGGGAATAACATCCACGGCTATCACATGATGATGTTGCGCCAGCAGTGTGGCAATACTCATCCCGACGTAACCCGTTCCGGCTACGGCAATTTTATATCTTTCCATTTTATATCGTAATAATAGTTTAATCAAACAACAATTTCCGTTGTGCGGTACTTTAAGTCATATACGACACATCTTTCCGTTACTCCAATTTGTATTGAGATAATCTAATCGAAAAAATTTTGCGAGAACAACAGCCCCACGACTCCCAGTGGTAAAAGTATGAGAAAGAAGATCCATAATATCTGCGGACGTTTATACTCCGCACCGAATATTTCCCGGAATAAAGTCAACGCGGCGATACCGCCCAATATTAAATAGATATTTGAAATGTAAACAATTCCGTCATAAGTCTGGCTGGCAAAGAATGAACAAATACCTCCTGCGATTGTGGAAAAGATGAATAACCAAATGATCGTTGGCAAGTGCATTTTCTCCAGAAAGCCTATAGCCGACAAATAAATGCTTATTCCGCACAGGGCACAGAGTACAATCATGCAGAAGCCAAGAATTAATAGTATCTCCATCGTTTAATATCAGATTACATTTTATAAACTTCAGGTATTTTGCCTTTCAGCGTTTTTACCCAGCCTCTATACGCATCCATAGTTATTTTCTCCGGCATTCTGATTCCGATATGAGAATCCGTCTGTTCGGTGATGTCGGTCGTATTTTGCAACAACTGCATAAGCACTTCCTTTGTTATTATCAGACATGGCATTTGCATTCCTTTGGAGAAACTTTGCAAGGCATTGTATCCGTTCGACTTACAGAATAGCAACAAGCCGTATGCCGAAAAGCCGTATGCACACCATTCACCTATCGATTCATTCATATACAAATTGATAAATGAACCGTCGTTATTGTATTCGTCTATTGTTATGGCTTGGGTATCCATTGACCGTATTCAATAAAATAAGAGGGTAGTAATCCAATTATAAATCAAGCAGTTTCCGTACATTTCCTGTAACACCCGTACAAATGAACCTTTGAAATGTATTGTAACTGTGAATGTCTGTCCCGGTATAAGCAACAGCCTTCTCACTTAAAAACTGCACGGCCTTTTTCTTAATCGGGTTGCCGTACATACCCGCTATTGACGGAAGATTGAGTTGGAACCTCACGCCCATGTCTTTCAGCTGTCGGTAATCCGATTCACCCATATAAATATACCGTTCCGGGTGGGCGAGAACCGGGTAGTAACCTTTGGACTTGATGCGGAGCAGGATGTTATTCAACCCCATCGGTGGGCTGAAATAGGAGGTTTCCACCAGCAGGTGGTCGCCGTTCTCGCCCAATGGCAGCAGGTCGTTCTTTCCCAACCGTTCCTCGAAGATGCTGTCGAGCATGTTCTCGGCCGCAAGATGGAGTGTTATCGGGCCGGTATAGGCGGCTTGCAGTTCCGCGAACCGCTCCCGAAGATGCGCCGTGGTATTGGGTGTATCCTCCATGATATGCGGTGTCAGCCACACGGTTTTCACGCCCAGCCCTTCGTACAGACGCAGTATCTCCAACGCTTCTTCCATCGTCCGCACCCCGTCGTCCACACCCGGCAGGATGTGTGAGTGCCAGTCGGTAAATCCTTCGAATATGCCGCTGTCTTTCAACAATATGCGTTTTTTGAACGGCCACACCATGATTGAATGGATTTATTTGAAAATTACAACTTGCTAATTATTTGATAACCAACTATTTACCCCTCCCCCGTTTTTCATCGGAGCCATAATGGTATCCCGAACCGTAACCGTAGTGATAACCATACCGATAGCCGTAGCGGTATCCGTAGCGGCCGCCGCTGCCCTCGGTTCCGTTCAGGATAAGGGACATGTTCTTGTATTTCTTCTCCCCGTAGATTTTCTCCAGTTCGGCGAGCATACTCCGTTCGAGCAATCCCGCGCGGACCACGAAGATGGTGCGGTCGGCCAGCTTCTCGATAATCTGCGTGTCGGCCACCAGTTCGATGGGCGGACAGTCGATCAGCACATAGTCATATTGTTCCCTTACGGTATCGATCACCTGTTTCAGCCGGTCGTTGAACAACAGTTCGGTGGGGTTGGGAGGTATGGTGCCGACGGGAAGGACGTCCAGATATTTCTGTTTCGGATCGGTGACGATGATTTCATTGAGGCTGTCAAGCCTGCCGCCGAGATAGTCGCTCAATCCCCTGGCCGGAGAGTCGATATAGGATGACGCGGAGCCGTGGCGCAGGTCACCGTCGATTACCAGCACTTTCTTCCCCTTGACAGCGAAGCTCACGGCGATGTTCATGGTCAGGAACGACTTGCCGCTGCCCGGGTTGAACGAGGTCACGACGATGACATTCGATTTCCGGTCCTTGCCGGTCATGAACTCCAGGTTGGTGCGCAACACACGGAATGCCTCGTTGATGACGTCACGGCTGCCCTCCTTGACGACGACTGCCTTGACTTCCTGCGGTTTCTTCCCGAATATCCCTTTCCTCTTTCTCGCGAACAGCGGAATCTCGCCGATGAACGGCACGGTCACGCTCTCCAGGTCTTTCCTTCCCCGTACACGGGTATTCATGTTCTCGCGCATGAAGATGATGACCACCGGAATGAGCAGCCCCAAAGCAAACGCGACCATTAAGATGTTTTTACGCACGGGTGACGTCGGCAACATGCTGCCATGCGGCGGGGTGACGATGCGGGTGTTGTAGGCCGTGAATGCCTGCGACAATTCGTTTTCCTCGCGTTTTTGCAGCAGGAACAGGTAAAGAGCCTCCTTTACCTTCTGCTGGCGTTCCACCGAAAGCAGGTATTTGGCCTGTGTCGGGTTGGCCGCTATGCGTGATGTCGTCTGCCGCTCCGTCTGCTGCAAGCTCCTTATCTGCGCGTTCAGCGTCACGATCTGGTTGTCGATGGACCTGATGATCGCCCCCCGCATGGATGCCAAAGCCTGATCCATATCCACGACCAGCGGATTCTCCGTGCTGCTGTTCGCAACAAGGCTGTTGCGCTGCAACAGTTGTTTGTTGTATTCGGCAATCTGCGATTCGATGTTGGCGCTCTCTATGCCGGAGTTGGCCGGGAGCAGCTGGGTACGGTTGGCGTCATTGGACAAATAGTTCCGGATGTAGCGGGTCATGTAGAGCTGGTTGTTCAACGCAAGAATCTGTGCGTTGGTCTGGCTGCTCTGTGCCATGTACATGCTCGATGCCGCCTGCACGTCGGGCAACAGGTGTTCCGACTTGTAAGATGAAATATCCTCGTCCACGTTCCCCAGTTCCCGCTCGATTACCCCCAGACGTTCGTTGATGAACATCGAGGTGCTGACAGCAATCTGGTTCTTGTCCTTCACCCAGTTCTCGTTATAAACGGAAATCAGCATGTCCAATACATCCTCCGCCCGTTGGATAGAGTTATCCCTGAATGACAGGTCGACAACCGACGCTTTCTCGTTGTTCAGCGATACGGACAGGTTGGACGAGCAGGAGTTTACGGCATTATACAAGCCGGATTTGTCCACATACAGCGTATATGCCTCGCCTTCCACATAGTTGGGCGTTGTGTGGACAACGATTTTCCCCAATGGCGTGGTGATGGAGTCGAGCAGGCGACCCTTTATATCCTTTCCTTCGAGATCTGTCCCGTTGCGTGTAAAACCGGATAAGAGCAGCGTGCTGTCCGGCCGTACTTCCAGCGTAAAACCGGCCGATTCGTTTTCAGGCAGGTCGCTTATCGTCACATCCACGGGCAATGTCAGCCCATAGGCCACCTGACGGTGGAATTTCCCCGGAACGAAGTAATTCATGTCCAGACGCAGCCGTTTGACCACCTCGGTCATTAAAGCCGGCGACTGGAAGGCGATCAGCTCGTTATTCACATTGGTATTGGACTGGAACAACCCGAACTCCGAGAAGGATTCCAGGTCCGAGGAAACCGACTTGCCCTTGGAATCCTCCTTGATCAGCACCGAAGCGGTGCGTGTATATACGGCAGGGGTGCGCAGCAGATAGACGGCGGCGACACCTGTCGTTACCACTAAAGACAGGACGAACCACTTCCACTTCGCGAGGCACAGGTACAACAGGTCCTGTATTCGCAAGAAATCATCCGCCTGTCCCGGTCTTGTATTCTTTTGATTTACGGCCATATCTGATTCTGATATTTATTTCACGATCAACACGGTAATGGTGGTCAGCAGCGAGGCCAGCGACATCCAGAAGGAAGCCGAACGGACGTTGTTGCCGTTGACGGTCGCCTGCCGCGCTCTCATCGAGTTTGGTTCGACATAAACGATATCGTTCTGTTGCAGGTAGTACACGGGAGAGGCATAAAGGTCGTATCCCGAGTTCAGGTTGACCCGGTACAGGGTCTTTTTGCCGTTTTCCTCACGCTGTACCAGCACGTTCTCCCGTTTCCCGTAGACGGTAAGGTCCCCGGCCATGCTCAAAGCGTCCAGGAGCGTCAGCCTGTCCTTGTCGATATTGAAACGCCCGGGGTTGGCGACCTCACCCAGCACGGAAACGGTCAGGTTCATGAACTCCACCGTGACAACGGGGTCTTTCACGAGGTTCTTCGATACCAGTTCCCCTTTTATGTACGCCGCGATTTCCCCGCGTGTCATTCCAGCCACATGGATATGCCCCAGCACGGGAAAATCGATGTCCCCATCCTTGTTTACAGTATATCCCGATATCCCCTGACCGTTGGACGTGCCCGATGTACTCCCGATCTGCCGGGAGATAATCGGAAGATTGAAAAGGTCCATCAACAAGGGGTCCTTGCTGTTGACCAGTATGGAAATCTTGTCTTCGGGACGCACCCTGATTTCCAGCGGATTCAAGACCTCCTCTGCGGTCCCCGGTTTCAGGTCCGTGAAATAAGCAACTTTCGGCGCGGCACATGATCCCAGCAGGAGAGCCACGGTCAACAGGAATAAAAAGTATCTGATTTTCATATTTAATTGATTTTATTTGTCGTTTGCCTGTCCCGACTGAAGCTGCCCGATACGTTGCGTCAGCCGGATATTGGCGAGAGTCCATACCAGGATATCACCCAATACGATCCAGTTCACATCGAGATAAAGGGAGAAAAAAATATTAAGCAGTATGAATACCGTCGATACGGAAATGATGATAATCATGGCGTTCCGCTGTTTTATCCCGATGGCGAGCAGCTTATGGTGGATATGGTTCTTGTCCGGCAGGAACGGATTCTTGCCGTTGCGCACCCGGTGCAGGTAAACCCGGACCACGTCGCAGCACGGAACCAGCAGCGGAGAGAAGGCCAGCACCATCGGGTGTACGTTTCCCGTGTTATCGTCCGGGCCGCACATGGCCAGCTTGAGGCTGAGGAAACAGAGCATCATGCCGACGGTCAGGCTGCCCGTGTCGCCCATGAATATCTTCCTCCCGTGCTCGGCGTTCCCGAAAACGTTGTAATAGAAGAACGGGACCAACACACCCAACGTGGCGAACGCCAGCATGGCATAAACATGCCGGTGGAGCATGAAGAAAGTCAGCCCGTAAAACAGGCAGGCGATACTGCACAGCCCGGAAGCCAGCCCGTCGATACCGTCGATCAGGTTGATGGCATTGATGATGAAGACCACGATCAGAATGGTCAGGGGATATCCCGCCCATAACGGAACCGCGTGGATGCCCAGAATGCCGTGCAGGTTGTCGATATATATTCCACCGGCGATAAGCATCACGCCGCACAGAATCTGGATGACAAACTTGGCACGGTAACGGATGCCTATCAGGTCATCGGCCATGCCGACCAGATACAGCAACATGATGGAGCAGAAGGCGAAAGCCAGGGGCCGCACGTCGTTCCCTATTTCGTACAGCATATCCGAATGTCCCAGCGTCATATTGACTCCCAGCAACAGGACTATGGTGAAAAACACGACCGGCTTGAACGCTATGCCGCCCAACCGGGGTACCGCGCAATGATGGATCTTCCGTTCGTCGGGAAGGTCGAACAACTGCTTGCGGAAAGCGATCAGCAGAATCTGGGGAATGACGAAGCCCGCACAGAAGACGCAGAGCAGGAACGCCAGGAAACAATTTGCAATCCAAAAATACATATCTTCCAAAATCGAATCAGTCATATTTACGCCTCATTATTACAACAGCTTGATATATTCAGGATTGACTTCCACTCCCACTGCAAGGAAACCTTTCAGTTCGACGAGCAGACGCCTGACCTTGGAGCCGCGGGTGGTCAGCAGGCGGCCCTCGTATCCGTCGAGCGTGCCGCCGACGATGCGGATTCTGCGTCTGTACATTTCCGGGGTGACCTCCTCCGGCAGGTAATACTGCGGGAATTCAGTCGAACTGACGGCCTTGATGAAACGTTCCATGTCCTTGTCGGCCACAGTCATAGGCTCGCGCCATGTGTTTCGCAGCCAGCGGTATTGGAGGGTCGGCGTCTTTTCCACTGCCAGATCGAGGTTCGTCCGTGCCTCATGCACGAAAAGAAGGTCGGGTATGAACGGAACCTCCTCACGGACACGCACGCCTTTCTTCATCTTTAAATGCTGTTTCATGGGGACGAAGACCTCCATCCCCATTCCTTTCAGCTCCATGTAGGCAGGCTGTTTGGCGTTCACCCTTTTCAAGTCGCGCATCACATACCACCGGGTGTCTTCATCGTTTCCTGCGGGTGCCGTCATTTCGTTTCAGGACATATTTATCAATCCTGCAAGATTGAGCATGTCTTTGCTAATCAGGCAGTTATGATTATCTTTAATAAAAGTTGGGGATTTCTCCCCGTTTTTGTTTCCTTGCTTGGGTCTCATAGCAAATCAACGACTGTTCGCCTTTCCATCGGCTGATTCTTAGGCATATAATCGCCTGTATCTTGCACTTCTCTCCGGGAGAGAGGTATCGGGGATTGATTTATGGCGTAACTGCTTGTTTGACAGTTATAAACTGGTTTTTCACAGACCGGATTTGCTCAACATTTGATGTGCAAGCCTCACGGAAAATGAAAGCAACTGAAAATAAAAAGTCGTTTTTATAGCCATATTTTCAATAAATTATGTAATTTTGCATGTCTAATACCTCTCTCCCGGAGAGAATTGTTTTTTTACTCAACAAATCTGTCGCTTCCGATATTTCTCTTCACAAGAGAAGTAACGGTTGTTTATTTTATTATATATCAAGACATTATAATAAAAAGGAAGCCTTGTTTGCTCAACATTTGTCCTTATTTTGCGATTTCACTTTTTTGCACAGGGAAAGGGCTGTCCTTGCCATGATGTGGGGATTTTCATACTTCCGGCCGGGGAAATCCTTCTCTTTCAATGAAAAGAAAGTGGCATTTCCTTTCAGTTTTTGACCGTATTTTCCTATCTTTGCATCCGAAATACTTCTCTTGTGAAGAAACCGTTCAAATCATTGCCGGGCAGGGATAATATACAAATGGGACCGTAGGGGTACGGAAATGAATCGCCGTAAACCGGACCATTGCGGGAAGGGCCAAGGTCGGTTTACGGGAAAGTGTCAGCCGTTTTTTTGTGTTACAGGGACTTTAGGATAAGGCTGTTGGCCTTGTCCACCACCGATGTGTCGAGCGAGGCGAGGTAGATGCGGGTGGTGGTTTCGGAGTCGTGTCCCATAGCCTCGCTGATGGTGGAGACGGGTATGTTCTTGCTCCTGGCGATGCTGGCCCATGCGTGGCGTGCGACATAGGTCGTCAGCGGTATGCCCAGCCCCAGCTGTTCACCGAGTTTCTTCAGCTTGGCATTGACAAGATGCGCGGCGTTCTTGTACTGCTTGCGGGCATCCTTCTCCATATCCCGGATGATCGGCAGCAGGTAGGGCGTGCCGGAGGTGTCGTATTTCTCGACAATCTCCTGCATCGGCTTCTCCCACTTGATGAACAGCTGCTGCCCGGTCTTCTGCCGGCGGTAGGCCAGCACCCCGTTCTGCAAGTCCTTCTTTTTCAGGTAGGCCATATCCACAAATGACATGCCGCGCGTGTAGAAGGAGAACATGAACAGGTCGCGGGCGTAGTCCGTCGCCGGCGTGAGCGTCAGGTCGGCGTCCCGTATCTGACGGATGATTTTCAGCGGTACGGCGCGTTTGACGGTCTTGTCGATACCCGTATAGACATGCTTGAACGGGTTGCGCTGCACGGTCAGCTCCTTCTCGACCGCCCGGTTGTAGACAGCGCGCAGCCCCCGCATATAATAAGAGGACGAGTTCGGGCATATCCCCCTCGCTTTCAGGAAGGTCTCGTACCTTACCATCAGGTCGGAATCCATTTCTTCCGGAAGCACGTCGCTTTCCCCGAGGAAACGTCCGAAACTGTTCAGAACGGTGGTGTATCGCTCGGCCGTGCGGTTCTTGCCGATTTGCCTTAACTGCCTGACAAGCCCCCACGCAAAAGACATGAAGCCTCCCGTATCCGAAGGTGTGAGGTAGAGTCTCACCACGTCTTCCGCGGTATAGGCACGTCCGGCACGGTCCAGCCGGGAAATGATGTTTCCCAGCCGTGCCGTGTCCTCCGCGATCCGTGTCCTTAACGCCGACAGATAGGCGTGCCGGCTTTGCCCGGCATCCGGCGGCAGGGATATGCCGGCGTGCGGCCCGTCCCATTCCCGCGGGTACACTCTGTAACCGGTATGGATCTGTCTTGCCACCCGGTTGTGAATCACTTGGTAGAATAATGTGCCCTCTCTCGTTTCGGAAGAGGATGCACGGAATTTGGTTCTCACTGTTGCCATTGTATGATAGAATTAATGTTTCCGCTTGTAAAAGACAAAGGAGACCGTGGCGAGTGTGACGGCAATCAGTCCGGCATGTATGACTGTTATCCCGGTCAATATCCCTGAATGGAGCAGCCTCACGTTGGCGAAAATGACAAGGGCGAAGAACGCGGCGAGTATCAGCAGCAACGCAATCATGCACCAGAATGTCGTCTGCGTCATGGAAACGCGGCTGTCGTTGTGCTGAATCTCCCCGGCCGCTTTCTCGCGTTCTTTGCGGATATGCGATATTGCGCTGTCGGCAATGGCATTGATTCCGTCCAGCAACGCCTGCCTGTCGTTCTCCGTGAACCTTACCGGGAACGAGGTCTTGAGCAGGTCATGGAGATTCCGCATGGTGTCCGCGTATGCGCCGATTCCCTCAATGAGGCCGTTCAGCTTCCTGTGCGCGTCCGCGATCTCCGGCTTGAGCTTGCGGAACTCGTTGGCGAGCGCGTCGTTCCGCTGCTCAAGTCTCTGCCGCCGTGCTTCCTCCGCTGTCACCTCCGGTGTCTTTCCGGCCTCTGCGGGTCGGGGCGCTTCGTCGCTGTAATCGTATTTCCTGTTTGCCATAGGTATGTCCCTTATCTTCCGCGTCCTGATTTGGTTCTCTTCCCATGATGCGCCGCCGCTGCCCGTGCGCACCTGCGTGCGCGCTCAATCTCGTCCTCGTCTTTTTTGTCACGCCAGTCGTCATCATTGCTTGAACCTCCGCCTCCTCCGCCGGTTGGAACGGCGTCAGGTGCGGCAAGTCCCACGAACAAGGCCACCGCCATGTCGGTAAGTTCCTTATGGTTCACCGTTTCACGGTAGTCGAACTCGTCGTTGAACACCTGCATGACATCATCGGGAATGTAGAAGCGGTAATCGTTGCTCCCCTGTGTGAGTTCGTACCTTGATGTACCCTCACGCCATGCGGAATAATCCGCAACGGGCTTGTCGGAAAGTGTCACCGGCTGTGCGACGACAGGTACAACAGGCGCAACCGTCCTTGCTCCGGTTTTCCCGACAGGCTGCACCGGCTTTGTTTCCGCCTTTGCATGAAGTTTCTGCCAGGTCTGTTCAATCCTTGATGCCATGAGCTTGCGCCCCCTGCCAAGTTCGGATGCCTTGAATCTGGCTCTGCCCTTTCCGACCACATAACCCTTTATGCCTCCTTTACTGTCAGGCCGTGTCACGAGTGTGTAGCCTCTTGCCAGCACCCTCGCGACATAGTCGTCCCATGACCATGACGGCATTGCAAGCAGGATGTCCGTAAGCTCTTCGGCGACCCTGTCGGCGTTTGCCTTGTGGATGTCCATTGCCGTTGTCCAGCCACGCTTGACGGCCACTTCCTGCGCCGCGTCATGCGCGCGGATGTGTATCTTGTGGTCGTTGTTCGTCCTGCCGTTACAGTCCTTGCGGCATACCGCGGCATGGAGGTGGGGAATCCGGCTGTCGGATTCAAGATGCAACCACGCCGTGTAGATGCTTCCCGCGATGTTCGTCTTGTGCGAATACACCTTTCCGTCGTCATCCGTCATCTCTATGTTGTCGAACTCCCTGACAAAGTCATCCCACAACCGCTGCCAGTCCTCCATAGTGAAATCCTTTGTATGTTCCTTCGCGGGGCTGATCTCGATGCGGATTACATTGTTGCCCGTCGGCGCGTGGGCCTTCATCATGTCCCATACGCCTTGCGCGTCAAGCCCGCACGGGAGCAGGTTGTCCTTCACATGGTATATCAGCTCCGGGTGCTCCTTGTGCCTTGACTCGCCTGAGATATACTTGATGTCATTTATGCCGTGGCTTATTGATTTTGCCTTGCCTATCATGCCGGTTCCTCCTTCCCGTCCGTTTCCGGTATTGTTTCCTGTACTTCCACCATTTTTACCGCCGGTGTGCGGTTGGGGGCGAAATGCTTTTTGATGAGCCTCGTGATCCGGTCCGCGGTCCTGCCGAGAAGCCTGAGCGCGTCTATCATCCACGGCTGGTTGCGGAACATCGCCCTGCGCTCGTCCTGTGGCATGGCGTTCAGCATCGAGGTGTATTTCGCGTAGTCGCTGCGGGCGATGACAAGCTGCTCGCGGACCGCCTCCTGCTCCGGTGTCAGCCGTGCTTTCGGCTCGTATCCGTATGCGCGGGAGAGCACATAGTCGCTGAGCCTCATGCCGCACTCCCCGGCAAGGCCTGTGATCCTCTCCCGTTGCGACCTGCTGACGCGGAACGAGATTGTCGAATCACGTTTCTCCTTGACTTTCTTCTTGTTTTCCGTGTCCTCCGCGTTCACGGAGGCATCGGTCATTACATCTCCGGTCTCGACGGGTCCCGTATAGCCGGATGGTTTCTGTTCGGTTTTCATAAGCGGTGATTGATAGTTTTAAAAATGGTAACGGTGCGAGCCTGCGAGCGGCGTCCCCGTTGGACTGTGTACAACGGCAGGAGGGCCGTGCGTGGAATGACCGTCAGGGAATGTAATGCAGCGGCATATCTTGAAACACTGCCAATGCGCCTTCCCTGCTTTCGTGTCCCTTTTCTTCCCTGCTTTTGACCCGTTCTGTTGACATTGCCGGAGGAGCGGCAGCCACTCGCGGGCGGCACCGTACCGGGATTTACTTGCCCTCGGGAAGTTTCTCGAAGGCCTTTCTCACGTCCCCGGCGTCGGTCGTGATACGCATCAGCGCGACGGTCGCCTTGAGGATCTGGGATTGTGTGCAGAACTGCGTGACGGAGTTCATCAGCACTTCCGACCGCTCGACACGGAACTTCATCACGGCATCGGTGGAAGGGGTGTTGCCCTTGTCCATGCCGTGGTTCAGGAACCGGTTCACGGCCAGCCTGTCCGCCTCGTCGATGTCCTCGTACCTGCCGGAACCCGTCGCGTGGCTGACCGTCACACGCACGGCATCCGCCTGGTAGGGTGTGCATGAGTTGAGGAACGCCAGCACATGGGCGGCTTCCGCCTTGATGTCGCGTCTTGCACGGGGCTGCTTGCCGCCGTTCTTTCCGCCGTTGTCCTTTTGCGTGGGAACATTGATGTTCGCCTGCGCCACATTGTTTTCATTGTTCATACCGGAATGGTTTAAATGGTGTTTGACTGTTGTTTGAATTTCATTTGAATGCCGTTACCTGTCCGCACGGCGGTTTGCAAGATACCGGGCGGCGTCGCTGTCAATCTCCGCCTGCGACCTGACGCGGATGTTTGTCAGCCATGCGTCAAGGTCCGCCTTCGAGAAGAAGCACAGTTTGCCGTTGGGCTTGTAATAAGGGATTGCGCGGCGCATCATCAGTTTGTAGAGATAGCTCGGCTTGAGTCCGAGGTACTTTGCGGCCTCGGTGGTGGTGAGCAGGTTCCTTTCTGTTTCCATATCGCTTTCAATTTGTTTTTATATTTGTTGCCACTTGGCATAACACATTGCGTTCCTGCGGTTTTATGCCTTATGTTTCGCTTGCAAAGTTACTTTGGACCGGAAGTGGCGCAATGTGGGACAAATGGGGAAATCGCATAAAAAAGAAATGCGCTATACCGTTGTGTATGAACGGCATAGCGCATGGCTACGGCTTGTATATGTTGTGCTGAATGGGGAAACGGCGGGCGGCTATGGGGTACGGTTCAGCCTGCGGGCATTCTCGATGGCGTTGTCAATGGATTTGCGGTAATCCCGGTTCTCCCTTGTGGCGCCTTGCGCGCACACGTCGTTGCGGTGCTTGTCATAATATGACTTGGATATGCCGCAACGTTGCAGGAACTCTTCTGCCCAGAGTCTGCCACGCTCGCGCGGCCTGATGGTCTGCGAGACGGAGAACACCATGTAGCAGACACGCAGGTTCTCTTTCGGTCGCACGGTGACAGGCCGCGAGGTGGGTTTGAGGTTCATGAAGTTCACGAAGTCGCTGCCCGAAAGGTAACCGAACTGGCAGTCGTTGCACACCCCGTAGATGAACAGGCACAGGGCGAGGTCGACGGTGTCCGTCCACGCGGATGTCTCTTGCAGCAGGGCGGTCCGGTTCATGGCTCGCCCTCCTTCATGCGCCGGATGTCGGAGATGATGCTCCCGGCGATTCCTTTCAGGCGCTCCACCAGCACGTCGAGGAACATGGGCTTGAAGCAGTACACGCAGAAGGTGCGGTCGCGTTCCTGCCGCCACTCCTTATATAACAGGTTCACGCGCGCGTGGGCTTCGTCATACCTCGCCTTTGCCGCGTCGCATTCCGCGTCGAGGAACCTGTATTCCCCCGAATCGTGCGGAAGCAGGTCGAGCCGGTTGCTCATCGCCGAATACTCCCGCCACAGTCCGGTGGCAATGTCTCTCGCTTCGTCATACTTTGCTTCAAACGGTTTCAGGTGCTCTTTGAAGATGCCCTCAAAATCCACGGACTGCAATCCTGAACTGTCTGATGACAGGAACTTTTCTGCCTCCGAAAAAAGGGAAAGGGAAATTTTATCCAGCCGTTCCGCATCGTCCCGGAACATTGCAGCCGCCTCTTTCACAATCCGGTTTGTCTCATTGAAGTCCTTATAGAACAGGGATAGCCGCAAAGCCTGTTCAAAGGTGATGCTGTCTTGTGTGCAAGTGGCAAGCAGTGTGTTCACCTCTTGTAATCGTTGTGAAATATTTGAAATGATCATAGGAACATTGTCATATATGCCGGAAGATACAGTACGTCTTCCTCTTTACGCAGGTCTTTTGTATAGACCAGATACTTGTTTCTTATCCGGGATGAAAACTTTTTGCAGAAAGCGTCCAGCGAGGCGTGTGCCTTGTAACCGGAAGATTTCACCTCGACAGGACTGACCTTGTCACCGTCGGCAATCAGGAAGTCCACTTCATAGTTGTGCTTTCCGCTTTCGGTGGGAAACGTATAATAGTACAGTTCGTGTCCGGCGGCTTTCAGCATCTGGGCGATGACATTCTCATATACATAACCGAGGTCCGCGCTCAATTTGTCACTGAGCAGCTTTTCATAGATTATATTGTCTGTAAACTGTTTGTCCCAAAATGCGAGGGTGACAAACAGCCCCGTATCGCCCACAAACATTTTATATCTGTCCGTGTCACGGTGCAATGCCATACCCGCGCTTGGGTCGTTGGCATGGTACGCAAGGTTCACGACCATAGAATCCTGCATGTCCGAGATTGTTTCCAACATGCGTTGCGGGCGTCCACCGTCCGTGGCGGACCTGACAATGTACCGTGAGGCGTTCCGTGTAAGTTCGCCGGGAATGCCATGAAAGAGTTTGGAGGCATTGCCTGTAGGGTCAATCTTGTTGAAATCCTTTTCGTACAAAGATATGATGGAGCGTTTTACCACATCCACTTTGCTCAGACTTTTTGTTTCTATGTAGGATTTGACTGCCTGCGGCATCCCTCCCACAAGCATATACAGGCGGAAATCGCGCATAAGGCTTCTGTTGCCGTCATCGCCCATAGGCTTTCTGCTGTCATACAGTTTTTTCAGAAGCGGAATGGAAACATTGTCGTCCAGCGCCCATTTGAACTCCTCGTAGTCCAACGGAAACAGGCACAGCTCATGTTCCTCGCTTGGAATTAGAATGTCTTTTACATTCTGCTTGATGGATAAAAGAGAGCCGGTTTCAATATAATCATACCGGCCGTCTTCGACCAGGTATTTTATTGCCTGTCGCGCATTGGGACACTTCTGTACCTCGTCGAATATGATGACAGACTTCCGGCGGACAAGGTCTGTCTTGAACAATATCTGTAGCCGCATGAAAATGTAATCGAGATCGGATATGTCATCAAAAAGATTCCTGACCTCTTTCTTGCAGCGGGCAAAGTCTATTGCGATGTGACTGTCATATTCGTTCTGCGCAAACTGTTGCGCGAGCGTGGATTTACCGACACGACGTGCCCCCTTGATAAGCAGCGCGGACTCTCCGTTGCTGTCATGCTTCCATTGAAGCATCCTCCCATATAGTTTTCGTTTGAATATCATATTTGGATACTACATTTTGTTATTCAGGGACAAAGGTAGTATGTTTGGTTAATATCTCAAAATGTTTTTCGCATATAATGGCTACTTTCTCACAATTTAGATTGCCGGTATCGGCTAAAATCTCAATTTCTATATTAAAATTGGGGCGTTTCAATCAAACACCCCGTCCACCAGATTGACCGCCTCAACCTTCTTGCTGTCAACGATTTTTGCGTATATCTGTGTCGTTTTCACGTTGGAGTGGCCGAGCAGCTTGCTCGTGGTATAGAGGTCTGCGCCCAGTGTCAGCATCATCGTTGCGAAGGTGTGGCGGCTCGTATGGTAGGTGATTTTCTTGGCGATACCGGCGGCTTTCGTCCACTTTGCCAGCACCTTGTTTATGTTGGGTTCGGCAATCAGCCCGTCGAACACCCTGCCGTCGTCCGGGGCATCGCCGCGTTCCGGCAGCCATTTCATCGCCTGCGAGGAAAGGGGCAGGAATATCGGGGTGGTGGTCTTCTTCATCACGACCGAGGCGCGCCACTGTTCCCCGTCTTTGGAAAGGTCACGCCAGCGGAGTGCGTAAATGTCACTGAGCCTCAATCCGCAATAACAGGCGAAAAGATAGGCACGTTTCACGTCCTCCCTCGGACACTCCGTCGCTATAAGGGCCTTTATCTCGTCAACGGTAAGGAACTCGCGCTTGCTTTCCGGCACCTTGATGCGCTCGGTCGGGGTGAGCGACATGAAAGGGTTTTCGGGAATGATGTCAGCCCTGACCGCCGCGTTCAATGCCGTGCTGAAGTAGCCGACATAATCCGACATGCTTTTAGGGCTGAGCGGATTGCCCCATGTGGTTCTGTATTCGGACTGGAGCCAGCGGATGAAGGCGACACAGAAGTCCTTGTCGATGTCACCCATTCGCACCTTGTCCTTCCCTATATAGGTGGAAACGAGATTGGACACCGTACCCAGCAGCTTCACGCCTCTCACGCCCCTGCGCTTCTGTTCCTCGTAGAATGTCCGCATCCAGTCCGACAGCAACATCTTTGACCTGCCGGATGTGTTTTTCAGACCGGCCTTGTTGTTGGTCAGCTCGATTATCCGTTTTGACTTGATGGTCTCCACCGCCGCCAGCGTAGCCCGGTTCTGTTCCCTGACACGGGCGTTGATTTCGGGAAGGCGGTAGAGTTTCAGGAACTCGTACTGCCTCTTTCCGTCCACATAGATGTCAAGATAGTATGACTCGGAACCGTCCGCAAGTTTCTTGGTGCGCACTTTCACCGGTTCTTTCAGTTTTGTCTTTTTGCCGTTTGCCGCCATATATGATAAGGTATTACGATTTATGATTTCAGAATACGGAATCCGCGAGGTTCACCGCCTCGTCCTTCTTCCGGTCAATTATGCGGGCATATATCTGGGTATGTCTGACCGAGCTGTGCCCCAGCAGTTTCGACACGGTGTACAAGTCCGCCCCGAGGGTGAGCATCATCGTCGCGAAACTGTGGCGGCTCGTATGGTAGGAGATATGCTTCCTGATTCCTGCCGCCTCCGCCCACTTTTTCAGGTTCTCGTTCACGTTGCCGTAATTGACGAGGTTGCCGAACACATGATCGCCGGATTCGCTTCCGTCTTGTTCGGGCATCCACTTCAATGCCTGCCCTGACAGGGGGATGTATAACGGCTTGGTGGTCTTCTTCATCACGACCGAGACGAATGTCTGCCCGTTCTCGTGGTAGACATCGCCCCATTTGAGGTTCCTGACATCGCTGATGCGCAGTCCCGTAAAACAGGAGAACAGGTAGGCCCTCTTTACAAGGGCGTTCGGGCAGTCGGTGGCAATCATGCTCCGTATCTCGTCGATGGTCAGATACTCGCGCTTGCTCTCCGGCTTCTTTATCTTCTCGGTTGTCTCAAGCCTGTTCCACGGGTTCTTGTCGATAAGGCCTTCACGCACAGCCTCGTTGAGCATGGTGCGGAAAGTCTGGCAATAGGTGTCGGCGGTTCTCGCGCTGACGGGGTTCCCTGTCCGTCGGTGCCTGTATGTGTTGCGCAGCCAGTCTATCATGTCAAGGCAGAACTGCCTGTCAATATCCGAAAGACGGGTGTCGGGACGGAACATGTGCAAGGCCCTTTTCACGTTGCTTATGCCGCCCATGTCCCTTAAACCGCGTTTCTCGTGGTTGTCATAGCAGGTTTGGAGCCAGTCTGAAAGGAGCATATCGCCACTGGAACCGGCAAGTTCCGTCTCTGCTTTCGCATTTAACAGGGCTTCGGTGCGCGCCTGCAAAATCTCCTCCGCTTCCCGGAGCGTGCGTGCGTTCTGACGCTTCGTCGTGGAAGAGGTTTCGGGCAGGAGGTAGAGTTGCAGGAACTCGTACTTGTGCCCTCCGTCCACGCTGCGGTCGAGGAACAGGGACATGCGTCCGTCCGCCAGCTTGCGGCGGCGCAACTTGAACGGGGATTTCTCCACTAATGATTTCCTTTTTCTTCCCATTGTGATTCAGTGTCTTATATCCACTTGCAAAGATACGAAATAATCCGAAAATGAGTATCGTTTTAGGTAACAAAAATAGTGAATAACAGCGATTTTTTAGGAATACATCAGAAATCACCTAATCAATATAAACAGCTAATAATCAGTAATTACATAGATTTTCTTCGTTTTTATTTTCCCTTCTTTTGCATACGTTGGCTAATGGGCTACGATTTACTGCCAACAAATCCTGTTGGGAATGCTGACGATTTTCGGGCCGATACAGTGGGCGTTCAGCATCCTGCCAAAATGGGAAGGTGCTTGGGCGAAGTGGCTGACACGCTATCTGACGGTGCATTTCTACGGGGCGATGCTCTACTTCGTGGGCTTCTACGTGCTGCTGCTCTTTGACATTGTATTGTGCATCCAAATCGAGAACCTGACGGCGATAACCGCCAGCGAGCAGACGATGGCCGCCTACCTGCAGAACTCGTTCTTCTCGGCGGGCTACCTGATGGCGGCTTCGATTGTAGCTCTCAAGTGCCTGAACCTTGTTCCGGACTTGGCGGCATGGATGATACCGGAGGGCGACACGGCATTCTCTACCCGAAACTTCGGCGAGGGCGTGGCACAGCAGGCGAAGATGACGGCAACCGGAGGGTTGGGCGGCATCATGAGATAATCCGCAAAAGATAATATAAACCCAATAAAAATCATAACAACATGAAATTGCAAGAGAAAATCAAAAGCTGGTGCAAGGATGAGAAATTTATGTCCTTTGCACAGGAACGAGCGAGAAAAGAGGTTTGCGAGGTGGCGGAGAACCACCGCATCGACCCGCAGTATGAAGAACTGGACGAAGCCTTCGAGTACGACGACCGGTACATCGCCCCCTTAGTGACGTACCTAACGTACAAGCTGCGTCTTGCCCTGCTGCAGCGGAACGCTGGTAAGCGCAAAAGAGGAATCTGGTGGGTGCTTGTCCATGTGGAGATGCAGGGCTATTACGTGGAGATATTCTCGGCGGAGTTCGAGAATCTTTTGACGGAACTTCGGGATGCGGTCATACCCATGCTGCACACGGAATATGTACAGATGTTGAACGGTAAAAGGGAATAACCGATGGTCATCAAGAATTTGGAAAACAAAATCAGACTGGTGGGCATCATCTGTACCGCTTTTCTCGTGGGATGTGTCATCATCAGCTTGTCAAGCATCTGGACAGCCCGGACGATGGTCTCGGATGCGCAGAAGAAGGTGTATGTGCTGGACGGCAACGTGCCTATCCTCGTGAATCGCACGACAATGGACGAAACGCTTGATGTGGAAGCCAAAAGCCATGTGGAGATGTTTCATCATTATTTTTTCACGTTACCGCCGGATGACAAATATATCCGCTATACGATGGAAAAAGCGATGTATTTAGTCGATGAGACGGGGTTGGCACAATACAACACGCTCAAGGAAAAGGGTTTCTACTCCAACATTTTGGGTACGAGTTCGGTGTTCTCCATCTATTGCGACAGCGTGGCTTTCAACAAGGAGAAGATGGAGTTCACCTACTACGGACGGCAGCGCATCGAGCGACGGAGCAATATCCTGATGCGTGAACTGGTGACGGCAGGACAGCTCAAGCGTGTACCCCGAACAGAGAACAATCCGCATGGGCTGCTTATCGTGAACTGGCGTACCCTGCTGAACAAGGACATCGAACAGAAAACGAAGATCAACTACTAAACAACGGAGTTTATGAATATCAAGGGATTCAGGCGGATGCTCTTCGGTGAAAAGATGCCGGACAAGAACGATCCGAAATACAAAGACCGTTACGAGCGGGAGGTGTCCGCCGGACGAAAGTTCGCCCAAGCGACACGTATCGACAAGGCTGCCGCCAAGGTACAGGGATTCGCCAACGCGCACCGGATACTTTTTCTGGTCATCGTCTTCGGTTTCGCTATCGGAGGGTTCACTTGGAACATCTATCGCATTACGATGGCATACCGCAACAGCCGGCCGACACGCACGGCGACGGAAATGCAGGATTCGGTGCTGCGGGAAAGACACAAGAGGCTGCAAGGGGGTGAAATAAGGGAAAATCGGAACGAGAACAAGAAATATGAACCGCAATAAAGGAGTGCTTATGAATACACGATTTGAAAAATCAGTCCGCTCGTCGGACGAATGGTACACCCCGAAGGAGGTGCTGAAAGCGTTAGGCAGGTTCGACCTTGACCCTTGCGCCCCTGTCCGTCCGTTGTGGCCGACCGCCGAGGTCATGTATGACCGGGACATGGACGGATTGTCCCTGAAATGGGAAGGGCGTGTATGGCTCAATCCTCCGTACTCGCGTCCCCTTATCGAACAGTTTGTCCGAAAGTTGGCGGAACACGGCAACGGCATCGCGCTGTTGTTCAACCGTTGCGATTCCAAAATGTTTCAGGACGTCATTTTCGAGAAAGCGACGGGCATGAAATTCCTGCGCCACCGCATCCGGTTTTACCGCCCGGACGGAACACGCGGCGATTCTCCCGGTTGCGGCAGCATCCTGATCGCATTCGGAGTGGAAAACGCAGAAGTGCTGAAAAACTGCAGCATTGAAGGCAAGTATGTACAACTCAATTAAAAGATGTATGATGAAGATATTTGATAAAATCAATTTCAGGGAGCCGAAGTATATGCTTCCGGCTGTCCTGTATATCCCGCTTCTGGTTGCATCGTACTTCATCTTCGACCTGTTTCAGACCGAAACGGCGGAGATTCCGGACAAGACGCTGCAGACAACGGAGTTTTTGAACCCCGATTTGCCGGATGCCCGGCTTAAAGGCGGTGACGGCATAGGCAGCAAGTACGAGAACATGGCCAAATCATGGGGTAAGATACAGGATTACTCCGCAGTGGATAACATAGAACGAGATGAACCCGATGACAACAAGGAAGAATATGAATCGCAATACACGGTGGACGACATCGCCCTGCTCGATGAGCAACAGCAGGAAAAGGCTGCGGCAGCGCAAATTGCCGATGCCAAGACGCGCGAGCAAGAAGCTCTCGCGGAACTGGAGAAAGCCCTTGCCGAAGCAAGGTTGAGAGGACGCAATGAGGTATTACCGGCGACCGATACGGACAGTACCGCATCGGCGCAACCCCCGACGGCAACCATAGAGGTTAAGGGAAAAATAGAGGAAGAGAGCCGTTCGGTAAAAGCCCCGTCAGAGAACGAACCGCCCAGCGAAGTGGTACGCAAGGTAAAGACGGCTTCGGATTACTTCAATACGCTTGCGGTCAATGCCCGTGAACCGAAACTGATAAAGGCCATTATCGACGAGGACATCAAAGCGGTGGACGGCTCGCGTGTGCGGTTGCGTCTGCTCGACGACGTGGAGATCAACGAGTGCGTGGTCAAACGAGGGTCGTATCTGTATGCCACCATGAGCGGCTTCTCGTCGGGGCGTGTGAAGGGGAACATCACCAGCATTCTCATCGAGGACGAACTGGTGAAGGTCAGCCTGTCCCTTTACGACACGGACGGCATGGAGGGGCTTTATGTACCGAACAGCCAGTTCCGGGAAACGAGCAAGGATGTGGCAAGCGGTGCGGTGTCGGGGAATCTGAACATGAATACCGGCAGTTACGGCAACAGTCTCTCGCAATGGGGAATGCAAGCCGCTACGAATGCCTACCAGAAAACGAGCAATGCCATCGGCAAAGCTATCAAAAAAAATAAGGTAAAGCTGAAATACGGCACTTTCGTCTATCTGGTGAACGGACGTGAGAAACAGTAAAAACGGAAGCCATGATAGAGATTGACAACATATATAATATGGACTGTATCGAGGGCATGAAGCTCATGGCGAACGGCAGTGTCGATGCCGTGATAGCGGATTTGCCTTACGGCGTGTTGAACCGTAGCAACAAGGCGGTACACTGGGACAGGCAGATACCGCTCGAAGCGTTGTGGGAACAGTACCGCAGGATCACCAAGCCGGGAAGCCCCGTTATCCTCTTTGCGCAGGGCATCTTCTCGGCGCGGCTCATGCTCTCGCAACCCCGGATGTGGCGGTATAACCTCGTGTGGCGGAAAGACCGGGTAACGGGTCACCTGAATGCCAACCGGATGCCGCTACGCCAGCATGAGGACATCATCGTGTTCTACGACCGTCAGCCGGTATATCATCCTCAGATGATGCCGTGTCCACCGGAACGGAAAAATCATGGACGGCGCAAGACGGACGGTTTCACGAACCGCTGTTACGGTGAAATGAAACTGGCTCCGGTGCGTGTTGCCGAAGACAAGTACCCGACCTCTGTCATTTCCATACCCAAGGAACACAAGACAGGAGCATTCTATCATCCGACACAGAAGCCGGTAGCCTTGATAGAGTACCTGATGCGCACCTATACCAACGAGGGCGATGTGGTGCTGGACAACTGCATCGGTTCGGGTACGACCGCCATTGCCGCCATCCGCACGGGACGGCATTACATCGGATTCGAGATTGAACCGACGTATTGCGAAATTGCCGGACGACGGATTCGGGAGGAACTGGAACGTGGTCATGGGATTAAAGAAAGCGAAATAAGGGAAATAAAGAAATAAAAAAATAAAAAATATCAACAGAAACGATATGAACAAGAAAATAATTATAACTGCATTTCTTCTGGCGGCAGGACTTTTTGCCACACGGAACGCACAGGCTCAGCGTACATACGAAGAGATGGAACGGCTGACTGTCAATGAACAGGTAACGACCGTCATCACAGCCTCGGAACCGGTCCGCTTCGTGGATATTTCCACAGACAAGGTGGCGGGCGACCAACCCATTGAGAACATCATCCGGTTAAAGCCCAAAGAGACGGGACACGAGGACGGTGAAGTGCTGGCCATCGTCACCATCGTAACGGAACGCTATCGCACGCAGTATGCACTCATCTACACCACGCGGATAAGCGAGGCGGTGGCAGACAAGGAAATTCAGCTACAGGAACGGGATGCCTACAACAATCCTACGGTCTCGATGTCCACAGCCGACATGGTGCGTTTTGCAAGACGGGTGTGGAACTCGCCCGCGAAAATCCGCAACGTGGCGACCAAGGCGCACCGAATGGTGATGCGCCTGAACAATATTTACTCGGTGGGCGACTACTTCTTCATCGACTTTTCCATCGAGAACAAAACGAACATCCGTTTCGACATCGACGAGATACGGGTGAAACTGTCGGACAAGAAACTTTCGAAGGCAACTAACGCGCAGACCATCGAGCTGACTCCTGCCCTGGTATTGGAACACGGCAAGACGTTCAAGCACGGCTACCGGAACGTGATTGTCGTGAAAAAGATGACCTTTCCGAACGACAAGCTGCTGACTATCGAAATGACGGAACAACAAATCAGCGGGCGCAATATCAGCCTGAACATCGACTACGAGGATGTGCTGTCGGCCGATTCATTTAACACCGCTTTATTGGAGGAGGAATGACGATGAAAAAGACGTTGAAAACAGTTTTGTTACTGATGCTTGTCTGCATAGGGTTTGCCACCAATGCCCATGCGCAACGCAACGGCGGCCGCCTCTCGCTCGGCGTGGGATTGCTGTATGAGAACGGCATGGACGTAACGCTTGCTTACGAGCATGAAATGAACTACCGTCATGCGTGGGAGTTCTTCGCCAACGGCTATCTGAAATGGACGGAATGTAAATCTTGCGGTCATATTTGTCCGGAATCCTTCTGGCGCAACTACCGCACTTATGGTTTCGGTGTGGCGTACAAACCTTGTGTGGTGCGTGGACGCAACCATTACGGCAACTTGCGTATCGGAGCTTCGGCAGGGAGCGACACGAACAAGTTTCTTGCCGGAATCCATGTGGGTTACGAGCACAATTATGAGCTGCGGTCGGGATGGACGCTGTACTGGCAGGTCAAGAGTGACATGATGATAAAAGGGGCGGATTTGCTGCGGACAGGTATCGTGCTGGGTGTAAAACTGCCGATAAAATAAAGGAAAAACAAAAAAACGAAAATGACATGATACGAAAGATTCAATGGATTGCAATGGTAGTGGCGGCGGTATTGTGCGCTGCCTGTGACGCCCATATCGACGTACCCGATACGGCGGTACGTCCGGGGCATATTCTCTGCGAGGACGGCACGGCATTGTCCTATGCGCAGTATGAACAATCGGGGAAGCGGGCAATAGCGGTTGTCTTTGATACCGAACGCCGTGAAGGAACGGAAGGGAACGGCTATGCGGTTTACCTGTGGGACATTGCTCCGGCGGCATTCGCCGACAGCCTCGGTGTCGCACAAGGGACGTCGGCCGACATCGGGGCATTGGACGGGAACATGAACACCTTTGCGCTGTACGACACAAGGGAGACGGCTTCGCCTATGGCGGAAGCGGTCTTTGACCTGTGGCGGTACGGACAGAGTGCCTATATCCCGTCGGTAGCACAGATGCGGTTGCTGTATGCTGTCCGGGAAACCGTCAATCCTGTCATTGAACGGTGCGGCGGTCATCCGTTGCCGTTGGATGAATACGATTGCTGGTACTGGACATCGACGGAAGTGTCCGGACAAGAGACGGCGAAAGCGTGGCTTTACTCGACAGGAAGCGGCGCGATGCAGGAGACACCTAAGACACAGGCGCATAAGCTGCGGCCTATAATTACCATGAACAAATAAAATGTGCAACGATATGAATATAGATATGCTTTTCTGTATAGTATTGATGGTATTGGGGGCTTTCCTCATATACTATCCCATCAAAGATGAATCACCTCGGCAAAAACTGAAAAAGCTCGCCGATTCTGTTGCGTCTGATAAAAAGGACATTGATTATCTGATTCAACGCTTCAGCTACCTTTTGGATAACATGGCGGCAGACAATGGGAAAGGTTCGGCTCTGAGATGCCAGATTGCCAAATTGGAGGAAGTTGTCAAGGAGTTGAACGGCAAACGCAAGGAACTTGAGTTAAACAACCGGTCGATGACGGATGTTAATGACGAATTGAAGCGAAGCAATGCCGAACTTTTAAGGAAGGCTTCTGAATTGCGTGATGAGATACAGCAACAGGAAATTAAAATCCAACAGCAGGAAGAATACATCAATTCTGTCCAGAGAGTCAAAGAAGGGCTTGAGATAGCCTTGGACAACATTCAGGCAGAAGAGGTGCATTATCTCTCACAGCCGATATTCAGCATGAAAATGACGCCTATAGTCAGAAGCAAACTCGAATCTCATGGGATATTGTATGTCGGCGACCTGATTCAGCTCAACGAGGAATATCTCATGGAAATCTGGGGTTTAGGACCGGTAGCACTTGAAAGAATAAAGACGAAACTGAACGAAAACGGTGTGTGGTTCGGTATGGATGTCATACGAATCAACGACCGTTGGTATCGTCGGAAACAAGAATTAACAACGGATTGATTCATGGAAGAGAGCAAAGAATTACAAGGGTTCTACAAGATATTCCGTGCGGTCATCTATATCTCCGTGCTGATGGAGTTCTTCGAGTATGCCATCGACCCTGCCATGCTCGACCACTGGGGTGGCATACTGATTGATATTCACGGGCGCATCAAGCAGTGGATGATTTACAATGACGGTAATCTTGTGTACAGCAAGATTGCGACGTTCCTGCTTATCTGCATCACCTGTATCGGTACGAGGAACAAGAAGCATCTGGAGTTCGATGCCCGGAGACAGGTGTTATATCCGCTAATCAGCGGACTGTTCCTGATTGTGTTCTCCGTGTGGTTGTACCATCATCCGATGGAAACGAGGCTCTACACGTTGCCACTAAATATCATCTTCTACATGGCGACCACGCTTGTCGGTGTGATATTGGTACATATCGCACTGGATAACATCTCGAAGTTCATCAAGGAGGGACTGGGTAAAGACCGGTTCAACTTTGAGAATGAAAGTTTCGAGCAGAGCGAAGAGAAGGTTGAGAACCAGTATAGCGTGAATATACCGATGCGGTACTATTACAAAGGTAAATTTCGCAAGGGATGGGTGTCGATAAGCAACTGTTTCAGAGGAACATGGGTAGTCGGAACTCCGGGCAGCGGTAAGACGTTCAGCATCATAGAACCGTTCATCCGCCAACATAGTGCCAAGGGCTTTGCGATGGTGGTCTATGACTACAAATTTCCGACACTTGCCACTAAACTTTACTATCATTACAAGAAAAACCAGAAGCTCGGAAAACTGCCCAAAGGGTGCAAGTTCAACATCATCAACTTCGTGGATGTGGAGTACAGCAAACGGGTGAACCCCATTCAGGCAAAGTACATCAATAATCTTGCGGCGGCGAGCGAAACGGCGGAAACCCTGTTGGAATCCCTGCAGAAAGGCAAGAAAGAGGGAGGCGGAGGCAGTGACCAGTTCTTTCAGACTTCTGCCGTGAACTTTCTTGCCGCCTGTATCTACTTTTTCGTGAACTACGAGCGGGAACCCTACGATGCAAACGGAAAGAAACTATATGCGGAGAAACGGCAAGATCCGCAGACGAAGTTCTGGAAGCCGACGGGTGTCGTTCGTGACCGTGAGGGTGGCAGCATCGTGGAACCTGCCTATTGGCTGGGAAAATACTCGGATATGCCGCATATCCTTTCATTTCTCAATGAGAGCTACCAGACTATTTTTGAGGTACTGGAGACGGACAACGAGGTCGCGCCGTTGCTCGGCCCGTTCCAGACGGCCTTCAAGAACAAGGCAATGGAACAATTAGAGGGTATGATTGGTACGCTGCGTGTCTATACCAGCCGTTTGGCCACCAAGGAATCCTACTGGATATTCCACAAGGATGGGGACGACTTCGACCTGAAAGTTAGTGACCCCAAGTCACCCAGTTATCTGCTGATAGCCAACGATCCGGAAATGGAAAGTATCATCGGAGCGTTGAACGCTCTGATATTGAACCGTCTCGTTACCCGTGTGAACACCGGGCAGGGGAAGAATATTCCGGTCAGCATCATCGTGGATGAGCTGCCGACACTGTATTTCCACAAGATAGACCGACTGATAGGTACGGCGAGAAGCAACAAGGTAAGCGTAACGCTGGGTTTTCAGGAGTTGCCGCAGTTGGAGGCTGACTACGGAAAAGTGGGAATGCAAAAAATCATCACGACAGTGGGCAACGTGGTAAGCGGTTCAGCTCGCGCAAAAGAGACACTGGAATGGTTGTCGAATGACATTTTCGGCAAGGTAGTACAGGTCAAAAAGGGCGTGACCATCGACCGGGATAAGACGAGCATCAATCTCAATGAGAATATGGACAGCCTTGTACCCGCCTCGAAAATTTCGGATATGGCGACGGGATGGATTTGCGGACAGACGGCCAGGGATTTCGTGAAGACGAAAACCGGTACAGGAGGCTCGATGAACATTCAGGAATCGGAAGAGTTCAAGACTACAAAGTTCTTCTGCAAGACGGATTTCGATATGAAGGAGATAAAAGCGGAGGAAGCGGCCTATGTACCGCTACCGAAGTTCTACACCTTTAAGTCGAGGGAGGAACGGGAACGCATCTTGTATAAAAATTTCATACAAGTCGGACAGGATGTAAAAGACATGATAACGGATGTACTGAACAAGCGTGGGGCGAAATAAATCAAAATCCCTGCAATAATCACGAAATTATTGCAGGGATTTTTATATTCAATTTCAGTTACCCAAAATCTTGTGGGCATAAAGCCGGTTTTACGGACGTAAATGAATTATCTGACAGTTTCCGATTTGGAATCGTTTTCCGATAGCAGATTTTGTAATTTGTCGATGTCCGGTAGAGTCTTGCGCAGATTCTCCGGCATTTCTTGGGCTGTGCGGTATGTCGCCACGCCCATAGGCTTATCATAGTCGCGCACCATGATTTCGACAAACTTGCGGTTGGCATCCTGGCATAGGACAATACCGATTGAAGGGTTCTCGTGCGGTTTCTTGTCGGTCATGTCATACACCGTCAGGTAGCCGCTAAGCTGTCCGAGATAATTCGGGCGGAACTTGCCCCGTTTCAACTCCACGATTACGCTGGCATTCAGTTCTCTGTTGAAGAATACAAGGTCAGCAAACATTTCTTCTCCGGCAACTATCAGGCGATGCTGACTGTCGATAAAAGTGAAGTCGTTTCCAAAACGGAGAATGAACTGCTTGATATTGGTTACGATTTGGTTTTCGATGACCTTTTCGTTCCAGTCCTGTTCGCGTTCTCCCACATTCTCCAGATTAACCATTTCGAGCATATACTCATCCTTGAACGCCAATATCGCTTTTACGGCATAAATGGCTTCGGGCAGCACTTGAAGGAAGTTGCTCGGCAAAGATCCGCGATTTGAATAGATGTCTTCTTTCAAGTAATTTTTGAGAGAGGATAGCGACCACGCATTTTGAGCGGCACAATGGATATAGAACAACCGTTCCGCGATGTCTTTTGAACGAGTCAGGATTTCAATATGATGTGAAAAGCTGATCTTGACAAAATCGTCCCAGGTAAATTCGGTATTGACCGGTTGCCCGATAAGTTGCAGCAGTAGATGCTCGTCAATATCCAATTCGCCCAACGCTGTTGGATGAATTAAAGCCGTACCCTTTTCCGACGAATGGTTTTCCAATTCGCCCAACACTGTTGGACGAATTAAAAACGTCCTCCATTCCTCATAGAATGAGCGCATCCGTTTCAACCCCGATTCAGAAAAGCCGTGCAGACCGGGCAACTCCCGTTGAAGGAGCTTTGATATGGTAGGCAATGCTTTAGTACCCCAACAGCCGATGCGGGAATTTTCAGACACGAATTTCCCCACTCCAAAATACAACGAGAGAGTTTCTTTGTTGACCGCAGCCGCACTTCTATACCGGCAGCGTTCGATGGCATGTTTGATTATCTCTACTGCCTCTGCATATTGTGTATAATCCGATGGGATAACCTGTTGTTCCATATACATACGTTTTTGTGCCGCAAAGGTACGAAAAATACGGGATATACAGGGCAGAATGCCAACATATTATAGTGCCGCGTGGGTCTTATTCGGTATTTTTAGCGTTCCGGTGTCTTGCACTCGCTTTGCTGCCAATCTACTCACTCAGATGTTCATGCGTCTGGGGCGTGCCGAGAAAGCTGGTAGCGGTGTGGATAAGATTGTGAGCGGTTGGCAGTCTTTGGGTTGGCCGCTTCCTACTGTAGCCGAGGAAACACGTCCGGACTATGTTGTGCTGACCTTGCAGTTAGGGATGAAAACCCGACAAGAAAACCCGCAAGAAAACCTCGCAAGCAGGATTTGAGAAAAGAGCAAATCTTGGAGTTCTGTGTTGAGCCGCAATACCTATCTGATATTTTGCAACATTTAGGATTGAAAGATAGGGAAAATCTTATGGAGGTCTATATCAATCCGATGATTGGTACAGGGGTATTGGAAATGACGGAGCCGGACAATCCCACAAGCCGTAACAACGGTAAAAGTGGAACAAGGACTTCAAAAGTGAGTTTATAATAGGATATTGCGGCTTGGACGCATCCAACCGCACACGAAAACACCGCCCACGTAGAAAAATGGGCGGTGTTATTCGGTCGCTCGCTTATTCAGGCTCGTGTACCGCTTAAAAGTACGGCAAGTTGCCGGTCGCAGAATTTGTCGTATTCCTCTTTGTCCGTACCGCTTTCGACGGCTCGGTCAATGACATCGCCCAACTCGTCGAAGCATACTTCCTCATTGACGCACTCCGCACCGTTCTCTTTCAGCAGATATACCTCATAATAATCGGAGCCGTTGAGTGCGATAACGACATTTCCGGCGTGCAACCGCCCGTTTACTTTAATCCGCAATGCCGGCAAATCCCGGAATACCGTAGCGACAAAATCGCCGATTCCCCACGACATAAGAATGGGCATGGGTGTAAGTGATACCAATTGTTCTTTGATGGTCTGTGCGATGTGCATTACATACTCTTTATCCATAACTTTGATTTTTAATATGATTATTGATTTATGTTAGTTGAACCATTCGGGGTTATCCTCTTTTAATTCCGTGATGAGTTCATCGTCCGGTAATTTGAGGGTTTTCGCATCGGTGAAAAAGAAAACCTCGTCATATATTTGTTCGGCTTCCTTACTTGCAAAACCTTCGTTTTCGTCCTCGAAACTGCCCGGATGAAGTGCATCGAGCAGAGCGGTAGAGCCGATAAGTAATTCTTCACCTTCGTTGGATTTCACGATACGGCAGATGTAGATATTGCCGTCAAATTGTAGTTCTTTCGTTTTCATACATCTGTTATCTTAATGGGATGTGTTTCCCGTGAGCCTTGAGGTATTCCATGATGCACTTCGCTTCCTCGTGCGATGCACGGTTGCGGTCGTCGTAGTTGCGTGTCTCGTCCGCCATGACCACGATACACTCTTTTACCAACCTGTAAAGGCTTTGCTGCAGTGTGGGGTGCATTTCGGGGATAGCGGCTGCAAACCGTTTGGGGTTGAAGCCGTAATCGTTCACTGCCCTTTCCCAGTCTTTGGCGAGCTGGTACTCCTTGCTTTCCTTGATGTTGTCCATAATCTTGAATTTTAATGATTTGTTTTTTTCTTCCCTCCGTTCGGTTCCTTTCTGTCGGAACCGCTTTGGGATTTTATGGATGCGGTACACGGTTGTCGGTACAGCTTCATACGGAAGGCTTTTCCTGCCAATTACTCTTTCTGAGGAAAGGAAGAATTTGCAGGAAATTCACTTTAAGCCGCCGGATCAAGCGCGACGGCCGACCTTTGCATCTGATAAAACCAAACCGGGGCTGACAGGGGACGAAGCCGGGGAAACGCTATAAAAGGGAAGTTGAAAATGGTAAAAAAGAGAGGAAACGGAAGCTATGAATGGAAGAAGGGCGGGTGGTGACGGGTTCGTCAGAAAGTTAGAAGAGGTACTTGGGTCCTTTGTCCGGAGCATACAAAAATGAATAGAGGGCGGATTTCTCCCTCCCCCTATCCGTTATGACAACAACATTTGTCAGGCAGCTATTTCTTCCGCTTGCGGTTCGGTCTGTGCTTCCGCTTCGGGTTGCGGTTCATCGGGTTGTTCCGCTTCCTGCGTGGCTTGTTCCTGCAAAGCGGCTTTCTTTTCCTCGATGCGTTGGTGTCGCTTTTCGTACACTTCATTATATCCGTCTTGGATATTGGCAAGTTCTTCGGGCATATGCTTTTGAGCGAAGTCAAGCAACAGGGAGGCTGTGGCGTTGTTACCGAATGCGTCCTTGAAATTGGCAATCAGATAATCCCTGCGGATAACGGCTTTCTGCTTGGCGGTAAGGTTCTCGATGATGCGCATTTTGTCCTCGCTCGTAAGGTAGTAATAAGAGCCTTTATCTTCAATTCCCACCTCATTGAAATGCTCTTTGCGGAGTGAGGAGAGCAGGAAGAAATACACCATTTTCTCCTCGTCCTGCCCAAATTTGCGCTCTGACATATCGACCTCTAAAATCCGCTTTTTGGTGTCTTCAACGGTCTTTTCGAGGGCAATCTCCTTGTTGCGTTTGTCCTGCTTTTCCAACTTCTCGATAGGTGAAAGCGGCATTTTGGTTGCCGTACCGTTTGCGGTTGTAGCGGTATTTGCAACATAGCACAGTGTAATGTCGTTGCTCTCAATACGGAGATAGAGGGAGATTTCTCCTGCTTCGCTTCGGGTGCGGATTGCTTCGCATTTCTCGGTGTAGCCGTTCAATTTCTGCTCGTAATCCTTTACTGCTTCCTCGTATTCCTCGGTGGTATCGTAATCCTCTTTTTGAGGAGCTTGGGGGCATTCGGGGTATTTCGTTGCATAGGTTTTAAGACTTTCCACCTCGTAGCCTATAGCGGTAAGTCGGTCGACGACGGCTTCATTGTAATTGTAGCTTTCGTGGCAGAGGGGAACGGCAGGGTGCTGTTCCATGAGCCGCATAGCCTTTTCGGTAAGGTGCGATGTGTTCATTTCCACAAGACAAGCACGGTTGGCGCAATTTCCGCAACTACCCTCACAGAATAACATCATGTTATTGGTATTGTGGGGACATGAAAGACAAAGGGTTTTGTCAAATGAATAGCGATTGAGGTCTGCGGTATATTGCCGTTCGATGCTCTGTGCCACCTCGGAGGCTTTCATGCCTCGCCAACTATTGTACTGCACCCCCTCTTTCAGATGTTGGTCGTACACCTCACGCTGTATCTCTTCCCCATAACGGCAGATTTCACTTGCCACGCTGATTGTGATTTCGTCCTGTTCCAACAGCACGGCGATTTCGGGTATCAAGGAAACGAATTTAAGTCGTGTACGGATATACGCTTCCGTCTTGCCGAACTGCACGGTCAAGGATTGGACATCGTGGCGACCGCTGTCTATGAGTTTTTGGTAGGCATTGGCTTCCTCAATCGGGGTAACATCCTTGCGATGCAGGTTCTCGGTGATTGCCATTTCCTCGGCTGTCTCGTCTGAAATTTCCATGACGGTAGCCGGAATTTCCGCCAATTCAGCCATGAGGGAAGCACGGTATCTGCGTTCTCCAAAGACAATCTCGAAACGGTTGTCCGCAATAGGGCGCACACCGATAGGCTGAAGCACTCCCTGCTGACGGATGCTCTCGGCAAGTTCCGCAAGGCTTGTCTCGTCAAAGTTCTTGCGTGGGTTGTAACTGCTCGACTGAATGTCTGCCAATGCTACCGATGTGATGTTCTTCTCTACTGCTTGAACTGCTGTTGTTGCCATAATCATAAAATTTAATTGGTTGATATTTGTTTTGTTATTTTTCCCTCTTTTCGGTTCTTTTTTCTGCCTGAACCGCTTGGGATTTACAGATGCTTCAAGGGACTGACGAACAAGCTATTTTCAACGCTTTTTCCGGAAAATTACTCTTTCACGGAAAGGAAGAATTTTACGAGAAATGCACTTCAAAGCGATGAAATCAAGCGCGGCAGTCCAAATTTGCGTCTGGAAAACCAACCGGCGATGGCAGGAACGAGACCGGACAAGCGGCAAGAGGAATGGATAGAAAGGGGAAATGCAGCATTGCAGCTATAAGAGGCGAATAGAGCAGGAGAACAGCCAGGGGTATAAACGGGAAAACCGCTACCTTGTGGACATGTGCCATAAGATAGCGGTATGGTATAAAAGTTGATTGGGCGGATTGCCGCCCCGGTTATTTCTCGTGCTTTTCCAAATACTCTTTCATCGCCTCGTTCACAATATTTCGGAGCGACATATTCTTCTCGATAGCGAGGTATTTCATCCGGGTATGAATACTCTTGTCGATAACAAAATTGCAATGCACGGCAGGTTCTTTTTCCGCTTTGACCGGTGCAGGCTCTTTCTTTTGCGTGGACTTCCCGGTGGATGACAGCAAGCCGTCCAGTCCGCTTCTCATGCCGTTTTTCAATGAATCACTTTTGCTCATATCGTCTTTACTTTAATTTCAACACTTCTTTTGCTAACTCCATGTAGTCCTTTGCCCCGTTGCTGTTCTTGTTGTATTCAAAGATGTTCAGACCCTTTATCGGAGCTTCGGCCAATGCCACATTGTCCCGGATGACGGTCTTGAACACTTTGTCGCAGAATGATTCGTTGATGAGTTCCGCAACACTCTTGTTGAGCGTCTTGCGCTTGTCAAACTGTGTGATGACAATTCCGCCGATGTTCAGATTCGGGTTCAAACGGGTTTTGACAATCTCGACCACATTTGTAATCTTCGCCATTCCGCGCATGGCGAGGAATTGCGCCTGTACCGGGATAATCAAGAAATCCGCAGATGTAAGTGCGTTGAGTGTCAGCAAACCCAGCGAGGGCGGACAGTCAATCAGGATATAGTCGAATTTACGGGTTTCAAGCAATTTTGCAATCAGCCCTTTCAGTATTAATTCCCGCCCCGGCTCATTGATAAGCTCGGATTCTGCCGCTGACAAATCAAGGCAGGACGGTACAACGGAAAGGCCATTATTTAACTCGAATACCGTTAACGGGTATTCACCTTTCATTGCTCCGTACACCGTCCGTTCCTCTTCGATGGAGAGACCGCAGGATTCCGTGAGGTTTGCCTGACCGTCCATGTCGATGAGCAGTACACGCTTTTTCTTCTGCTGCAATGCGGCAGCAAGATTGATGGTGGTGGTCGTCTTTCCGACACCGCCCTTGTGGTTCAAAACAGCGATTATCTTTGCCATAAATTCCTATCTTTATTTCTGATACAAAGATACTACTATTTTTAGTATTTACTATGATTAGTGTGTACTATTTTACTACTTTATTACATTTTAGTATCGTAGTATCTACTACTATACTAAAATACTGATTGACTAAATGTAGTGCATACTATCCTTTGCAACGGGAGATTTCCTGATATCCTACTTTACTAACATTAGTATGTACTACATTTAGTATCGACTGTATAGCAGTGAAGTAAAGCCTATTTGGGAGGTGTATATAAATGGATATTGCCGCCATCAGATCGGAGTACAAGAAAAATCCCCCTGTCGAGTTATCGCAACCGAACAGAGGGAAAAGGTTAAGATATGATTATGGTTTAAGCGGCCTTAGTAGTAGGTTCGTATTCGGCAGCCGTTGTTTCGGATGGAGTTAGAGAGCGTTCCGCATCCTTGAGACTTTCGTCAATCTTCCGCTGCAGCTCCTTGCACTCCAGTTTGAGTTTTACCAATTCATCGGCTTTGCTCCACTGGCGGCCAACGATGTCCTGCAATATGGGGATTTCGCTTTCAATCCGCTCCACCGTCTTTTGTTGCTTCTCAATAAGTGAGGGCAATTTGTTTAGTGTAGCCTGCGGATATTGAGCAGATTCCACGAAGCCAAGCGGTAACGCACCTGTCAGTCCACAACGGTATTTAAGCCCGCTTGTCCCCTCGACAAAGAACGTGTTTCGGTCAAATGTACCGTTTATGCTGTACTCGCTGCGTACCAGCAAATTCAGCCCTGTAAACGTGCCAATCGTACCATACGCTCCGCTACGGTAGGTTTTGGCGATGCGGTGTAATTCCCGGCCTGTTTCCTCGGCTGTAGCTTGTGGCAGGTTGAGAAGTTGTGTTACTTTTGTCCCCTCGTAAGAGTTGAAGTATTCCCAATCCTTGATGAAACCGGCCTTTGTACGCTGTGTCTTTGCCATATCTTCCTGTCCGGCGGTTATTTTCCGCTCGGCACGGATGCGTTCTTTCTTGAAAATGGTCTGTTCCTTTTCCAACTGCATAATCTTGTTGTCGAGTTTTGCCTTGTTCAGCAAATCGGTGTTGCCGGAAAGGATTGCCACGAACTCGGCGAAGTTCATGCCGTTGTCCTCGTCCATGCCGCCCTCGTCGATACGGCGCACGGCGATTGTGCCGTTATTGATTTGGTTGATGAACATCTGCTTGTTTTTCAGCAAATTGAATTTGTAGGCATCAAGTGTCTTTTCCGTGCCGTAAATCACCACATCCACCACGTTGCCGCCCCACAGTTTCACGGTGTTGCCCTTGCGTACCGCCCTGCCGTTGCGCTGCTCCATGTCAGCCGGTCGCCAGGGAATCTCCAAATGATGCACCGCTACAGCCCTCTGCTGGGCGTTCACCCCTGTTCCTAACATGGTGGTGCTGCCGAAAAGCACACGCACCTTGCCGTTGTTCATGTCCTCGAACAGGCGTTTTCTTGCCCTTTCGGTGGTAGCACACTGGATAAACTGCACTTCATCGGTCGGAATACCGAGGTTCACCAACTTTTCTTTGATGTCGGTATATACGTTCCACTCATTCGGCTTGTATGTGCCGAGGTCGCTGAACACGAACTGCGTACCCCGGTTTTCATTTGAGCGCATATAATATTCATAGATTGTTCTTGCACAGATTGAAGCCTTGTTTTCGGCATCGTCGCTGAACTTGTCGCCCAACAAACGCATATCGAGAGCCATTTTTCGTGCCACATTGGTAGCTACCAACATTTTTGCCTTGTCGAGATTGTCGGGTTCGGGCGTATCAAGTCCCAAATCCTCCCACTGTCCGCTGTGTGCAAAGGAAACCAAACGGCCTATCATTTCCTCCTGCTGGATAGTGGGCGCATGAGAAAGAAAGCGCACATTTTTATCCGGTACATCGAGGTTTATCATGTCGGCGGTGCGGTAGTCGGTAATCTCACGCAGGAACATTGCCAGTTCCGGCACTTTGATGTAGGTGCGGAAACGCTCTTTACGCTTGATTGCACCTGTCACGTTCAGTTCATAATCGGCTGTTTTCTGCGTAAATATCGCCGCCCACGCATCGAAGCAAGAAATCTGCTGACGTTGCAATTCTCTTGGTCTAAGGTACTTAAACATCACATACAGTTCGGTCAGGGCGTTCACAACCACCGTGCCCGAAAGGAATGTTGCGCCGAGGTCACGTCCTGTCCGGTGCTGAATGTCACGGATGGCAAACAGCAGGTTCATCGCCCTTTGCGAGCCTTTGGTATTGCCGATACCGGCAACCCTCGTGTGGCGTGTCTGAAATATTAAGTTCTTGAAAATGTGGCATTCATCGACAAATATGTGGTCTATGCCCATCGAGTGAAAGTCCACCGCATCGTCTTTCCGCTCGTTGATTTTCATTTTCAATTCCTTAAGTTTGGCTGCGAGGTTCTGTTTGCGCTTCTCCAGACCGTCCTGCATCTTTCCGCTGCGGTAGCGCATGGTGGATTGTTCCAAGACTTCCAAATTGCGCTCCACATCGGCCAGTTCTTCGGTGAATATATCTATCATGGTCTGTTCCGATTGCGGTATCTTGGCGAACTGGTCGTGTGTCAGAATGATGCAGTCCCAGTTGTTGTTCTTGATTTTCGAGAATACCTCTTTGCGGTTAGCAGGAGTGAAATCCTCTTTGCCCGGATAAAGCACCTTTGCCGAGGGGTAAGCCTTGCGGAACGTGTCGGCTATTTCGTGAACATTGGCTTTCAAGCCGATAATGAGCGGTTTCTGCACCAATCCGAGGCGTTTCATTTCGTAAGCGGAAACGCACATTATCATCGTCTTGCCCGTGCCTACCTCGTGCCAGCAGATACCGCCGCCGTTCTGCTTAATCATCCAAATGGCATCTTTCTGTGAGGGATAGAGGCTGTCATACGGAAAATTCTCGAAAGAGAGCTGCGGGAAGGTCTGTGCCGAGCCGTCATAATGCGGACGGACATAGCAGTTAAACCGCTCGTTGTACACCCTTACCAATTCGTCCCTTACCTCTATCGGCTGACAGTCGAGCCACTGGTTGAAACGGTTTCTTATCTCCTGTATCTTGGTGGCCGCTTCCTGTATGGCTTCCTCGTCCGGCACTCGTACCGCTTCGCCGTTCCGCTCTATCTCTTTGGTTATTTCGGGAACGGTGTCCTGCAGGGCGTGTACGAACAAATCCTCTCCGTTGTAATTCTTTACGGAATAGGTGTTATAGACTACAGGGGAATATCCTTGTAGCCGCACTAAATAGGTGTCGTTCACGTCAAAATACATCACATCGGTTTCCGTTCCGAAAAGTTCTGTGGCAAAATCGGCGTACAGCTTCGTGTCAATCCAACGCTCGCCCATGTTGATGTCGAGTTCCTCGTAGGGTATCGCTTCGGGTATGGCTTCCTCCAATGCCTTTACAGCGGTTTCCGTCCAGTCCTTTTCCTTGCCTGTGAGATCGGGAAGATAAGAGCCTGTTTCCTTGCTTTTGGCGATGACGTTTCCGGCTATGAACTTGCCTTTGTGTTCCCATTCTCCGGTGGCAGGGTTATAGAATATCTCGCCTTTGAGGTCGTCGATAACCTCGTCCTCGTCCTTGCCTGTGGTCTGCATCAGATAGTCCATATCCACACAGCCGTAAAAGTTAAGGCAGCTTGCCAACGCTTCGCCCGGTGTCAGTTGCACGGTCGTGTCTATCTTCTTGAACGCTACAGGCTCACGCATGATGTCGGATTTGAATATGTCGCCCTTGACCTGCATTTCAATCGTGAACACTTCCACGCCGAGGCTGTCAAGCATGATAAACTCCTTGTTGTCATTAGAGTGGAAAAAGCCCCATTTGGCGACAAAAGCATCATAGCAAGCGTTCAGCCGTTCACGCAAATGCGGCTGTTCCGTCTGTTCCTCCTGCTCTTTGATTGCAAGTTCAAAATATGCCTTGCGGATAGAGAAATAGTCGTTAGCCCTCTCCGTGTTCACCTTGCCCTCGTCCACCGGGACAAAATCGGTGGCCGTCTCTTGGTATAGTTCGGATTTGCGGTATCGGATAATGCCCACCTGCCCCTCAAACAGTACCATTGCACCCTCTTTCATCCACGCTTCCGGCTCGTCCGTATAGGCTCGTCTGCCTTTTGGTGGCTGCTTAACGGCCACACTGCCGAAAAGGGACATTTGCGTGTGTATGCCGTCCTGTCCCTCACTTGTGAAAAGGCTTTTGCGGAAATAGCGGCCAAAGTCGAGTTTGAGCAATGCGGCGAGATACTGCGACATGGCGTTTTCATCACCCTGCCACTGGTATTTGCGTACATACTTGCCGTACTGGTTCATCGCAATGCGGCTGCCTGTGGCGAGGGTGGTTTTCGGTAATGTGAAAAGTTTGTTGGCGTATTCGGTCATTGCGCCTGTCGTGTCTGCCTTTTCCCTGCCGACCTGTAAAAAGAGCTGTTCCCTCTGCGAGAGTGCCGCCTTGTGAGTATGCTTTTGGAAGATCAGTAAATCGCTGCCTACCTCGATGCCGCTTGTGTACATGAAAAGCGTGTCGGGCATACGGATAGCACTAATCAAATCGGCATGGTTCACAAGGTATTCACGCACGAATTTGTTGCTTGGTGTATCGGCCACACCTCTTGATGTGACGAAAGCCAGCAGGCCGCCCTCGTTCAAAAGCTCCAAAGCCTTGACAAAAAAGTAATTGTGTATGGTCTTGGTAGCCTGCTCGTATATGCCGCCTTTCTTCCAGAGTTCCGCATCGAACACACGGAAGTTACCGAAAGGGATGTTGGAGGCTATGACATCGAATTTCGTATGTTCAAAACCCTGTTCGTCTATCGTTTCAAACCCGGCTGTCCGTGTAACCGTGTTGTCATTCAGCAGGGAGAGTATCAGACCCGAAACCGGGTCTTTTTCAATGGCATAGCCGCAGGTGTCGGACATGGCTACCGGGAGGAAACCGCCAATGCCTGCACTCGGTTCGAGGAATGAGCGCATTTGCAGCTCATTGTCCTTGAATGTGGCGTGTATCTGCTTTGCGACTACATCAATAAGGAATTTCGGGGTGTAGAACGCTGTCAGGACAGAGGCTTTCATGGCTTCCGTGAAATAGGGATAGGTGTCGATAAGTTCCTGCAACCGCCTTATCGGTTCTTCCATGTCGCCACTTACAGGCTTGTCTGTGCCGATGTTCAGCACTTCTTTGATACCGCCAAACCCCGAATATTGGGATAAGGTTTCTTTTTCCTCTGGTGTGGCTTGTCTGCCTTGAATGTGGATTTGTAACGCTGTCTTTATCGCTTCCACGTTTGCCACCAATGATTTCAATTTGTTGTAACTCATATTTAACCTTTCTTTTTATTTCCCTCTGTTCGGTCTGTTTGCGACCGCCGGGAAGATTTTTCTGCTTTCGGAAGGTGGCGAGGGACAATCGGACAAGGCTGAACCGGAAAAATACGCTCGACAGAGGGAGAGGAAGATTTTTGCGTGTCACTCGCGGCGGCACGTCGGCATTGGCAAGATTGGCACGGTCGGTTACCTTTGCGGAAAATTCTATCCCGTAGGTCGCACGGCAGCGGACTTGGGTTTAATGGGAATCCGTTAGAAAAGGAAAGATTATGGGTAAAAGAGTGAAGCGGTCAGCCGGGACGGACTTTCCGACGGACTGTCTTGGGACTACAGAGGGCAGGATTTATCCCGCCCCCTGTAATGCCAAGTCTGTCCGTGTCCGTCCTTTTGCAAAAAGGGGCTTCACACACTTTATGTAACATGTTACACAAAATGCGTGAGGTTGCTTGAAGCAAACTGGCCGCAGGATGTAAGGCTATAAGAGGGAGAACAGGAGTTTTATAAAAGGTCGTTGGTCGATCGGAACAACAAACCGTACCGAGACTTTGCCCGATACGGTCTTGTCGTTGCCCTGCATATAACTCAGTCTATGTCATAGCCTATCATGTATTCATCGTTGATAAGCAGATAATAGTAGCCGTTGCCACAATTCCGGTACTCTTTGCTGAATCCTGCCGCCATATCGCCATTTTCGCGTGGCTCGCACCACAGCGTACCGTCATAGCCGCAAAAGTCGAAGCGTCCGGTGGAAAACTTTTCACCTTGCTTCAGTGCCGTTCTGAAACGAGCCATATCCCAACTGCCGCAATACTTCTCGATGGTGGCAAGTCCGATACACTTGCCGTCGATGCGTGTGCCGGTCGTGATGCGGTTCTCGTAGAGGGATTTATCCAAATCGGCATTAGCGATTTTGCGAAGCCAATCATTCGTATGCGTGGCAAGCCGGGCAAGTTTCTGGTATTTCAAGACCAGTTTCTTTTCTATGTCCGCTGCATCTTCGGGAGAGGATGACGGATAGTATATCTTCTCAATGCTTGCCCAATCTGTGAAGATGTACCCGCTTTTGCGTTTTCCGAGTGCGATAATGCCGATGACGTTTTCGTTGCGGTTGATAAACAGCCGTCTGCGTTTTCCTGCAATCCTTACATATAAGGATGTAGGATTTTGTTCGTTGCGTAGATAGGCTTCTGCCGGATGAATTGTTGTTGTTTCCATATCTGTATAAATTTGTATAAATTTTGATTTTTGCTGTTCCTATTTTGGTTTACCTGTTCAAAGTTCCGGGATTGTGCCGTTCTTATATAGAACACCGTTCCGATAATGGGACACGATACCCGGCTTAAGTCCCATTTCCTCAAAGGCTATATGCCTGATATAGTCCTTGTATTCTTTGCCAATGAAATTCTTTCCACAAAGGTTGTTGAAAATCATAGGGACGGAAAAACCGTCTTCGCTCGACAATATCACTCTGCCGTCTTGTCTAATTTCTTCTACCATACTTGTTTACTTTTAATTGGTTGAACTATCATGCTGATTTTTATTTTTCCCTGCTTTCGTTTGCCGTGCAGGTTTGTTTTCAGCTTTTTGAGGCAGCCAGAGGATGAAGCTGTGGCATCATAAGCCAAACCCGGATAGAAAACCGACCGTGCAACAGTCTGTTTTCGTCATCCGAATGCAATGCGGCTTGGCGATTATGCGCTTCGTCCTACATTCGCCGACGAAAAGAGTAAAGAATGACCTGCCGATAAACGAGATGTGACAACAATAAAACAGGAAAATACGATTTGGTAAATTGTCATTGTACAATATTGAACAATCACTAAATATCGGCACAATTTTAATTTAGTGCCGATATTTAGTAGATGATGACAAAAGGTTATTTACATATAGATTGTTTTAAATAAATACAAATTTTCGGCACTATTCAGAAATAGTGCCGAAAATTTGCTATATTTGCAGGCAAAAACAGGATATAATATGAGTAACAAAACAACGACATCCATACTTGAATACGCTGAAGTACACCGTGATTTCAGCATGGATGACTTGTTTGCCTATCTTCACGAAAAGGTTGGCATAAGCAAGTCTTCCTTGTCATGGTATCTGTTCAAGCTCGTGAATGAAAATGCATTGGTCAGAACCGGACGCGGAATGTATGCTAAAGTCATGAAACAGTCCTTTGTTCCTAAACTCATAGGTGAAGTAAGAGAAATTTACGATTCGTTGCTGGTCAATTTCCCATTTGCGAAGTTCTGCGTCTATCAGGGGGATATTATCGCAACCTTGCAGCATCACCTTTCTTCCAACCGTGTTGTCTATGTGGAAACAGACAGGGATTCGGCAGAAACGGTTTTCAACTTTTTGAAAGACGGGAACCGTGACGTCTATCTGCGACCGGACAAAGATATGATTTACCGATATGTAGATATGGACAGCCGTGTCTTTTTTGTGAAAAATTTGGTCTCGGAAGCTCCTTTGCAGAAAGTATCAGATGTACCGATGCCTACACTGGAAAAGCTGTTGGTGGATATATTGAGGGATGCGGATTTCTTCTACCTACAAGGCAGTGAAAGCGAGCATATCTTTGAAAATGCCTTTAATCTGTACGCTGTCAATCGAAATCGGCTATTCAGGTATGCCGGCAGACGTAAGGCAAAAGAAGAAATATTGTCCATATTAGAAAATCTGAACATAAAATGATAAAGAAGGAGTGTTTTACGGCAGAATGGATCGAACAGGTTTCATCCGAATTGCACTATAATGATAAAAATCTGATAGAGAAAGTAATCCGTGCCCTGTCCCTGCTTGAAATGCTGGTTAAAGCCGGGTGTCCACTGGTTTTTAAGGGAGGAACGGCACTTATGCTCATACTTGGGAAATCTGCTCATCGTCTGTCAATCGACATTGATCTTATCTGTCCCCCTGGAACCAACATTGAAGACTATCTGAAATCATTTGCCGATTTCGGCTTCATCAATCTGGAACTTGTGGAACGCAAGCAACGGGATGATGCGGATATTCCCAAGAGCCATTCCAAGTTTTTCTATCAGATTGCATACCGAAATGACACCGATGCACAATCCTATATCCTGCTGGATGTACTCTACGAGGACATTCATTATTTCCGTACCCAACAAATAGCTATCAACTGCCCGTTCATACGGTTGGAAGGAAAACCATTGATGGTAACAGTCCCGTCCGCAGAAGATATTTTGGGCGATAAACTGACGGCTTTCGCTCCCAACACAACTGGAATACCTTATTACAAGAATGGAAGGTCCTGTTCGATGGAGATAGCCAAACAGCTTTATGATGTGGGGCGGCTGTTTGAAAATGTTTCAGACCTGCAGATTACCAAAGAAGCGTTCCGTAAGATTGCGGTGGTCGAACTTTCATACCGGTCTTTCGGAACGGACATAGGGCAAGTTTTCAATGACATCCGCCAAACGGCACTTTGTATCTCCACACGGGGAAAAGCCGGAGAAGGAGACTTCGACCTGATACAAGACGGAATCATCCGTGTCAAATCATTCATGTACAAGCAGCGTTATCTGATAGACCATGCCATTATTGATGCAGCAAGAGCGGCTTATTTAGCCACGTTAATTGAAAAGGGAATCAATGAAATAGAATCTTATTCCAACAACCCTGCCGATATAAAGGATATGGTCATCCGACCTTCGCTGCCCAACAAACTGAATAAGCTGAGAAGCAACCTACCGGAAGCCTACTACTATTGGGCAAAAACGAGTGAGTTATTGGAAGCATGAAGTTTTACGAACATCGAATGGAAAAGATAAAAGCCGTATTCAACTGGAGCGGGGGAAAAGACTCCGCGCATGCCCTTTGGCGAGCTCGTCAATCGGAGCTATACGACATCGTTGCCCTGCTCACCACAATCAATCGTGACTCGCAACGCTCCAGCATGCACGGTATCCCACTCCCCTTGCTTCAGGCACAAGCAGACAGTATAGGTATTCCCCTGCATATCGTGAATCTCACACCCCAGGGGAACCTTGAAAATTACGCAGAGGCCATGACTTGCGCAGCCCTACATTTCAAGGAGCAAGGAGTAACCCATTTTATTTTCGGGGATATTTACTTGCACGATGTCCGTGCCTACAGGGAGCGACAACTCGCACCACTCGGAATAGAGGTTGTGGAGCCGTTATGGGGAGTAGTCTCCTCGGAAATCGTCATGCAGCAATACCTCGCTTCCGGACTGAAGACGGTCATCGTGACCACGCAAGCCGATGGCTTGGGAATGGATGCCATCGGTCGCGAGGTAGATGCCGACTTTATTGCCTCTCTCCCCAAGGAAATGGATCACAACGGAGAAAACGGAGAATACCACACGTTCTGCTACGACGGACCGATATTCTCCTCACCCGTACTTTTCCGACTGGGAACTCCCTTTAGCCAAAGTTATGACATCCGGCTTGAGGATGGCACGATTCAAACCTATACTTATTGTTTTGCCCATCTTTCCGCCGAACCATAACACGGATTACATTTGCAATCATAAATCAACAATATGGAAAACAAAGGATATATACATGTCTATACTGGCAACGGGAAAGGAAAGACAACGGCCGCATTTGGGCTTGCCATTCGAGTTTTGTGTGCCGGAGGAAGCGTCTTCATCGGACAATTCGTAAAGAACATGAAATATAATGAAACCAAGATCGAACATCTGTTTAACAACGTCCGCATCCAGCAATTCGGTCGGGGGTGCTTTATTGAAAAGAAGCCGGCACAAGAAGATATTGACGCAGCTTATGCGGGATTGGAAAGCTGCAAACAAATTCTCGCTTCGGGAGAGTATAATCTGGTCGTGCTCGATGAACTAACCATTGCCCTGTATTACGAGTTGCTTTCTATTGAGGAGGTATTGACGGCGATTTCTCGACGACATTCCGGGACAGAGTTGGTAATCACGGGACGGTACGCTCCGGCAGAATTGATCGACATAGCCGACTTGGTCACGGAGATGCGAGAAGTCAAACATTATTACACGGAAGGCGTCCTCTCCCGCAACGGGATAGACCGTTAGAGTCCGATCTCCCTACTCGGTCTTGGTTTCACAATCATTCAAATAAAAAATTACGATAAGTTCCAAAATGAAAAGTTCCCTGTTTTAATCGAAAACCACATCACCTAATGACACTCTTTTCGATTAGCGTTTGGCGACATAAACACTCTTACAACAGTCTGCTCAAAGCTGAAATGCACTCCTGCTGTGTAGTCCGGATGTAATCGAAAACGACCGACGGATCGACACTCTTGCCATTTAGCTTGCAGGTTATGTGCAAGTGCTCGCCTGTACTTCGTCCGGTCGAGCCGGTAATACCGACGGCATCACGGGGACGGACTACCGTACCCTTGGCGGTCAGCACCCGTGAAAGGTGGCAATAGCTGACGGTGTAATTTCCGTGCCGCAGGGTCACATACTTGCCGGACGTCTTGTCCTGTCCCACTTTGACGACCACCCCCTCCATCATGGCCAATACCTGCTCGCCCCGTGCGTGCAGGTCGATACCGCCGTGAAACTTCCTCTTTCCGGTAAACGGGTCTTTCCGGTAGCCGTATGGTGATGTAATTCTGATGCGCTGCAATGGATAAGACACACTGAGATAACGGTCAATCCACAACTTCTTACTTTCATCGGCAGGTTTTGTCGAAGTCTCCTGTACAGGAGCCATGCTTTCGGGTGTCGGCTCCGGCTTTTTCATACCCTCCTGCAAGGCTTCTACCTTGTATCTTTCTGGTGTCTTGGCAATCGTGTTGAACTGCGCCTGAGCGGGCATCGTGCAGAATGAAACACCCGATATTGCTATCAGTAAAATTTTTCTCATTCGGCAAAGTTATAACGGGAGTTTTCATGTCGGAAACAAACAGCCGTCATTTCTTGTATTGGTTTGATATTTTGCGTCTATTAGTACGATTTGAATTGAATAATCGTACTAATGAAGATAAAAACAGCATATTATAACCATTTATATAGCTGTATTTTTGTCCGTCATAATAAGATGTCTCTATCTTTGTATAGTACAATTTTATAATATGAATATAGTATGAAAAAAGTTCAGATTGAATTTGATGAATTACCTTTTCCGACACTGGAACGATTCGGTCTCACACGGGAGATGATTGAGGATTTGCCGATGCGTGTGTTGGACGACATCTGCGATGGTCGGCATTCTCCCGTGCTTCCCGTGCGTGTCACGGACGAGCATGGCGGGCAAATAGAGAGCCGTAGCCGCTTTGCCTTTATCCGCATGGACAACGGTCAGGTGGATGTGGTCTTCTATCCGGCACTGAAATCCTCTCCGTTGGAACGGTATGACGAAGCGCAGCAGAAACAGTTGCTCGACGGCAAGGCGATTGTCGCCGACGTGGAAATGGCGGACGGCCGGAGCAGCAAGGCTTTCGTGCAGATTGACACCGAGACGAAACAGGTGATGTATGTCCCCACGCCCATCATCGCACGCAACCTGAAAGTGCTGGCCGAGGTCATGCGCCTCGGTGCGGTGGAGGTAAACGGGATGCAGCACGGCGAGCCGCTGACGGTCGTCGTGGACGGCGAGTCTGCTACAGTGGGCATAGACCTTCATGCCAAGACCGGCATCCGCTTCTGTTCGGGCGACGCGCAGCAATGGCGCAACCAGCCCAAGCGCGAGTGGGACAAATACACCTTCGGGTGCTACGGTTGCTGGATCATGGACGATGACGGCAACCTTGACTACGTTTCGGAAGAGGACTACACCGAGGAGTTGTGGAACGAACAGAAGAAGAGCGGCGAACGCAACCGTGCGGCAGCCCTCCACAAGTAAAAACAATCAATCCGTAGATTATGGCACAAAACGAATATTATCCCGAAGAGGTACTTGTCGGGAAGATGCAGAGCGGCGAATACGGCTGGCTCGATTACGTCAATCATTTCTCCGCCGACTGGCAGGAGGAATACGCCCGTTACTGCGAGGAAAAGGGGCTTGCTGTCGGCAACGAATCCGCTGCCGAGTTTGTCCGCTTCAAGGACGAACAGCTGGAGGCAGCAATGGAACGCGGCGACGCATAACGAAAACAATCCGACTATGGCGATACGAACGAATACCAATCCCCGGCAGATGGACTTGCAGCCCGAAATGCGCAATATGCTGATGCGTAACGGCCTGCAAGCCCATGTTGCGCTTGATGGTTCAGGGTATCGGCTGATTGTGCAGGGGCATAATTCTCCGCTGCTGGTCTATCCGATAAGCGAACGTCAGATGTTGGCACTCACGGACTGGGGAACCAATACGGCCAACAAGAAAGCCTACAACGTGCTCACGAGCATCGTGGGCAAAGACTTCTATATGCCCAAGAACTTCGTCCATGCCCGCAATGCCAACGGGCGTGTGGCTATGGGGCTGCACGGCTACCGCATCGGCATCGGCGAGTACGGTCGCATGGGACGGATGGGAATGCCCCCGCCGTTCCTCGGCTGGACGCCACGCAACCAGTGGGGCTTGCACCTGCGCAGGGTCGGCGGCCAACTGTTCTTTCCGGGGCCGTCCATCGTACCCGAACGTCCCGACGGGCGCATGAAGCCCGGCGAGTTGCAATCGGGCGGTTACGGATTCTATTACAAGGGGCATCAACAGGCGCAACCCGTACAGCAACGGGACGTTCTGCAGGACTTGCAGGCGGTCATCACGCCGATGGTCAGCCGTCCGCGCAGCGGGGAACCGGCACGGTCGTACAAGGAGCTTATAGCCTCTCCGGTCTATTTTTCCAACGAGAAATTGGCGGAGTGCCTTGCCTCGCACGGTCTTGTCGTGGATGCGGAAAGGCGGACGCTGACTGTGCAGTCGGAAAGCGTCCAAGCCGATATGGTCTATGACCTGACGGAAAAGGAAGTGAGGACACTGGTTGCCGCACCCATCGAGGAACAACCCGTAGAAAAACGTCTGGAACTGCTGAACGGCATTATCGGGGCTGACTTTTCCGACAAAGTGACGATGGAGGCTCTCAACAGCGATCAACGCATCGCTATCGGCCTGCATCCCGAAGTACAGCAGGATTTGGAACAACGCCAACGGCAGGAGCAGGAGGCTTTCATGCCGGTGGAAACCTCGCTGCAACAGCAAGAGGAATCCATACAGGGCTATGTCGGTGCGGCAGTGGACGGGCGTGACCTCCAGTTTCTGAATGAAAACAAGGGATGGTATCGGGAAGAGAAGCACGGGCGGGAAGTTGAAGTGAGCCAGATAGCCGTTCAACCGGCACAAACCGAGGGGAAATACAGGATGACCGCTGTTATCGACGGTCAGGCTATCAGCCATGAGATAACCCAACGGGATTACGACAAGTTCCTTGCTGTGGATGATTATCACCGGATGAAGCTCTTTTCCAAGATTTTCAGCGAAGTGGACATGAAAACACGCCCGGAAGCACAACGGGGGCTCGGTACGAAAATCTTTGCCGCCCTCACCGCAGGTACGGTAGTCGCGGCGGGTGTCGCGCACGGCATCCACCATCACTGCCATGCCCCGGAGTTCTACGGCGAGTGTTTCGGCGGTCCGCCACGCCCGTACATCAAGCTGGGGGTCGATACACCGAGGGATATGGCCATCCGTTGTTTCGAGGCAGAGATGAACCGTGAAATCAATGATATGAGAATGGGGAGGTAAACCATGAGAGAGGGCGAACTGACTTATGACGATTTTCTGCGCAGGCTGAACATTCAGGACGTGCTTATCGACGCGGGCTATCACCTGAACCGGCGCGACGGCCTGCGCTATCCCTCGTATGTCCGGTTGGACAGCGAGGGGCGGCGCATCCGCAACGACAAGTTCATTGTCACGCAGCAAGGGAAATGCTGTTTCAAACCGCAACAGCAGAAGTCGTATAACATCATTTCCTTTATCAAGGAGCATCCGCATTTTTTTGCGGAATACCGTACAGGCGTGTCTCCCGACCGACTGGTAAACCTTGTCTGTAACCGGTTGCTGAACCATCCCGTCGCTGACCGGGACATCCGGATTATCCAGCCTAAACGGGATGTGAAGCCGTTTGACATGGCGGATTACGACATTCACCAGTTCAATCCGCAGGATCGGGCGACACAAAAGAAGTTCTATCCGTTCTTCAAGCATCGGGGCATCGACCTTTACACGCAGTATGCCTTTCATCGGAACTTCTGTCTGGCGACGAAGCATCGTGAGGACGGCATGAAATACACCAACCTCGCCTTTCCGCTGACCGTTCCGAAAGATACGGGACAGGTTGTCGGTCTGGAAGAGCGAGGCCGCCCTCGCATGGATGGCAGCGGCAGTTATAAAGGGAAGGCGGAAGGGAGCAATTCGAGCCAAGGGTTATGGATTGCCAGCCCAGCCAAAACTACGCTTACCGAAGCCAAGCATATCTACTGGTTCGAGAGTGCATACGACGCGATGGCCTATTACCAGCTTCATCAGGCCAACGACAAGGATTTGCGGAAAGCGGTCTTCATATCTACCGGCGGTAACCCGACGGTGGAACAGATGCGGGGTGTCCTCACGCTCTCGCTTCCTGCCAAGCAACACATCTGTTTCGATACCGACCTTGCGGGAATCGAGTTTGCCAAGAACCTGCAACAGGAGATGTACCGGGTTGTCCGTTCCACCATCGAGGAGACACCGGAGCGGAAGCCTTATCTGGATTCCGTTACTGACGGCAAGAACCTCGATGAAGGTGACATAGACCTGTTGCCCGACGCTTTGCGGTCGAGCTACGGGAAATATGAATCCGCATGGGAAGAAGCCATGTCGATGCGTTCGAGCGGCCTGTGCCATCCGGACGACATACGGGAACAGACGGATATCATGAACGGAAATTACAAGGAGTTCCGTGAAGGATTGCGGGAGTTCCTCGGTCTGGACAAGGCGAATGACGCCTCTTTTGTCCGTGAACAGCCTACCTATCCCAACAAGGACTGGAACGAACAGCTTTTGGCCGAGCAGAAACAGGAAGAGACGGTCGATGAGACACAGGCGAGAGAACAGTCACCGGAAGAGGAACAACAAACACACTTTCGCCGATGATGACCGATGCACCCACAGGACATTTCCAAAGTATCGTGCTGCAACCGCACGCCGGACAGTTCGTTATCGACGAGCTGCCCGCAATCGTATTGTGCTGTGCAGCATGGGTGTATGGTGGCATGGAGGGACTGCCTCTGACAGCTCTTGCCGTATCGGTTGCCGCATTGCTTGCTTTGGTATTGCTGTACCGTTTCATCTATCTGCGCCGGACACGCTACCACATCGGTAGCGAGCAGCTTATCAGCAGGCATGGGGTGCTGTCCCGGAAGACGGACTACATGGAACAATACCGTATCGTGGACTTTGTGGAACACCAAAACCTCATGCAGCAGCTTTGCGGATTGAAGACGGTACGCATATTCTCGATGGACAGGAATACGCCCCGGCTTGATTTGGTAGGTATCAGACACAACTTCGATGTGGTAACGCTTATCCGGGAACGGGTCGAGTATAACAAACGAAAAAAGGGAATATATGAAATCACGAATCATTAGCCTGGTCATTTTTGCCGTCTGCATGATGCCACACTGGGCGAAAGCACAAATCACGGCATCCAATCCGTTGGAATGGATGGCGTTGGCCGAGGGCAACGAGGTCATCAATGACCAGATAGAGAAACAGATAAACGGTCAGACGAAGACAGCGATGCTGCAGAACAGCATCGCCGCCGAGTTCAACCGCATTCACAAATGGGAGAAGCAATATAACAGCTATCTCAAGACGGCAAGCGGCTACGCTTCGTCGCTGAAAGCCTGCACCCACCTCTACAACGACGGCGTGAGAATCTTTCTCACGTTAGGGAAACTGGGCAACGCCATCAGGAACAACCCGCAGGGCATCATTGCCTCCATAAGCATGAACAACCTCTATATCGAGACGGCAACGGAACTGGTATCGGTCTTCACACTCCTGAATGACGCAGTGGCCAAGGGCGGCAAAGAGAATATGCTCACGGGAGCGGAACGCAGCAAGACCCTGTGGGCGTTGAACGACAAACTTTCGGCTTTCAGCCGGAAGCTACACCTGCTCTACCTGAGCATACGATACTATACCCTCAATGACATGTGGAACAATGTGACGGCCGGGATGCTCGACCGCAACAATGGGGAGGCGGCACGGATGGCCATGACCCGTTGGCGCAGGGCTGCCGTCCTCGCACGATAAAAACGGAACTGACAATGAAACGGACGATTTGGATAGGCATCTTATTGTTGTGCATCGGCATCGGCAAGGCACGGGCGCAAAACGACCCTGTACTGGCCGGAATGATCCTGCTCTATACCGACAAGGCGGAAAAGGAGCTGAAGAACCAGGAGAAAGTCATGCTGATGCAGACCACCGGACACCTGTGGACGAAAGAGGAAGTGAAAGCCACGACCGACCTGCAACGGGAGTTCAACAGCTATCTGGACTCTTTCCGGTCGATAGTCTGCTACGCGGCGCAGATATACGGTTTCTATCACGAAATATCGAAGCTGACGGATAACATGGGTGACTTTACCAGACAGGTGAGCCGGAACAGCTCCCATGCGTTGGCCGTCGCCCTCTCCACGCAACGAAACCGGATTTACCGGGAACTGATCATGAACAGCGTGGAGATTGTGAACGACATCCGCATGGCGTGCCTTTCGGACAACAAGATGACGGAGAAAGAGCGCATGGAAATCGTATTCGGCATCCGTCCGAAGCTCAAGATGATGAACAAGAAACTGCAACGGCTGACCAAGGCGGTGAAGTACACGACAATGGGCGACATCTGGCGTGAAATCGACGAGGGAGCACGTCCGGTGGCCGGCAAACGGGACATAGTGGAAGCTGCCAAGCGACGCTGGCGGCAGATTGGAAGAAATGTAAGACCTTAAAAAACAGACAATGTATGGGCGTTTGGAGTACACTATTGAAATATGGCGGCAAGGCCGCAAAAGGTGTCGGTACGGCAACGGCGGCTACCGGCAAAAGTATGGGTAAGGCAGTGCTGCACCCTTCGCAGACCTTGCGTGGTGCAGGACAGGCAGTCAAGACAGCGACTATCGGCGGTGCGGTCGGTTATGTGGGCTGGGAGAAGCTGACCACCGACAAAAGCGTGGTGCGTATCGTGAGCGATGCCGTTGTGGGCGAATCCGTCACGGATACCATTGCAGGCACGGCGGACGGCGTGCGTGAACTAACGGGCAAGGCCGGAGAAGCCGTCAGTTCGGTCAGCGGTGCGGTAACCGGCATCGACAACAAACTGAACGGCGTGTCGAACTTTTTGCGACAGGCCTCCGGTGGCGGAGGTCTTGATATGTTCGGCAACTTTTTCCGCAACCTTGGCAGCGGCAACGTGTCAGGGTTGAGCATCGCCGGACTGGTTGCGGCGGCGTTCCTCATATTCGGACGCTTCGGCTGGCTGGGCAAGATTGCCGGCGCATTTCTCGGCATGATGCTCATCGGCAACAATGCGGGTGTCTTCCGCACGCCGGAGACAGAAAACGTGCAACGTACCCGTACACCTGACTTTTCGGCAGGGGAACAGGCACATGGCGGAGGAATGAGAAGATAGAATACGAATCAAAATGGAAACAGCATGAAATATACAGAAGAAATGATCCTGCAATCCGATAGCGGTTATTGTATGCCTTTCGAGGAACAGCAGGGCAAAGACGTGGAGCTGTCGCTCGGCTACGGCGAACAGACCGACCCGGTGACGGGCGAGAAATTCTTTCATCACGGCATTGACTTCAACGTGCGGTGCTATATGCTTTCCGCCCTTGCCAGCGGCATTGTGTCGGGCGTGGGCAACGATTCCGGACACGGCATCTGCCAGACCATCCGCTACGGGGAATATGAGGTGACATACGGAAACCTGTCCAATGTCTTCGCCCAATTCGGACAGCGTGTAAAGGCCGGACAGACGGTAGCTTTGAGCGGTGACAAACTGCACATGACCGTCCGCTTCAAGGGCGAGGAACTGAATCCGTTGGAATTCTTGACAATGCTGTACGGGAATATCCAGGCAATGCGTCAGGCCGGCGGACACGAAACCGACTATCCCTCCGGTGTAGAGATGGAACTGGGAACCGATTATGACCGGGATAAGAGAGAGATAGAGGAACTGATGCTGCGCTTCCTGCCGCACTATATGGAGGATTTGCGGCATGGAGCATACACCTTGCCCCGAAATACGGAGCAGTCGCTACGCCACATCTTCACGGTGGGTGCGATGAAGGAGTATTTCTACGAGAATATGCCGAGCATGGCCAATCCGCTCGGACTGGGACATAAGGCCATGCCGCTGGCCTGCAAGGTGCAGAACCTCCTGATTGCGGATTTCCTGCATTACCTCGCCCTGCGGCATGATGTGTACCTCTCCACTGCGGGCAGTGACATAAAAAAAAACTCCATGACGAAGCCCTGACCTATGGCGGCATCATAGACCCGTTGGCGGAACTGGACATCGACATACAGAGTTTCGACATACCGAGGCTTGTCACGGTCTATCCCGACCGGGCGGGTGTGCGCTGGTGGACGAAGGCATGGTTCAACAACAGGGAAGAGGGCGAGACATCCGTCGAAATCGAACGGGAGCAGGCGATACGGTTCATGCAGGACAACATCGAAAAGGACGCATGGCTGGAAGAGTTCTTTCCCCGGCAGATGGAGGTTTACCACAACGCCATCGAGCAGACGAAAGAACAGTTATTGAAACAGATAAATATATAATACACAATATGGATGGAATCAAACATAGCCGGCAATTCGCAGAAATGGAACGCCTCGTGAGCGACTATTTCCACTGCCACCTTGCGCCCGTCATGTCGAAGACACAGGCTTACCTCACGAAGAAACAGGGCGAGGAAATGAGGGAGTATTCCACCTCTTTGGGCGGCATACTCAGCGCGATGGCGTCTGCGGCACAGCCGATGGGCGACCCGTACCAGGTACTCAAGGTCACGGGCGAATGGAACTCGAAGACAACGGAGGACTATATCGGAATGTGCAAGGCGGAGATTACCGGCTCCAAAGAGATACAGCAAGACCTCGCATACATGGCCGGGCAATGGCGCGATACTGTCGTGCAGGAAATCGGGCGCAAGCGTTACGATGAACTGTCGGAACAATTAGGCGGCGACCTTGCCTATGCCTATATGGACTACCGGGTGGAGGAACTGATGATCGACCGGCTGGTCAAGGAGCGTATGCCGAAATCGTCAGCCGACTACATCATCCGCAAAGCCGCAGAATCAAGCCTGCTTGGACTTTCGCAGACCTTCAACCGCTCGCCGCTTGCTGTGGAAATCGAGGCACGGGGCGAAGCCGCCTACCGTCCGAAAGGATGGGAAAAAGGCGCGGGTCGGGTACTGGGCGCAACGGCAGATACCGTGATGATGGGAGGCGTGGGTTCGTGGGCAACACTGGCGAAGTTTGTCGGGGCGGACGTGGCTATCTCGGCAGTCGCCTCACGCTTCGAGCCTGAAAAGCCTGATACGCTTTCTGTGGAAGAGTGTATAAGCAAAGGGGTGTTCGGCAGCGAACGGAACGTATTTACGGACTTCCGCAAGGAGGCTGCAACGGTACAGACGGGTGACAGTGCGCTCATCGTGGCCGCCAACGAGCGGTTGAAGAAGAAAATACCGGTGATGGATTTCAGTTTCCCGAAGTGGATGCAGACACCAAAGTTTACCCCTTTCCAAATGCCAGAAATACCCGGACACCCTGAAAAGAAGAATGAACGTGCCGAACGGTACAAGGATGTGCCGCTGGTCGTCGCTCCCGGACAGGAAGAAGCCTATTTGAAGCATTTGGAGAAATATAAGAATGCAACGGCTGTAACTGCCAAAAAGGAATCAACGCAGCCGGAGACGGAACAGAGGGAAAAAGTGGAGAAAGAGGAACGGCAGGTGGTTATTCCACGTGAGGAAGAAAAGCAAGAGAGAGAGGCTGTGCAGACCAACACGAACGGATGGAGCGGATTGCTCAGTACGTTGGGATTAGAGGGATTGGGCGATATCACGGGCAACCTCGGATATGTCATGGCCATGCTGCCCGACATCCTGTTGGGGGCTTTTACCGGCAAGACACAATCGTTGCGCTTTGGGGACAACCTGCTGCCGATAGCGAGTATTGTGGCCGGTCTGTTCGTGCGTAACCCGCTGCTGAAGATGCTCCTTGTCGGTCTGGGCGGCGCAAACCTGCTGAACAAGGCGGGACACGAGGCTTTGGGGCGACCCATGCCGTCCGCTGCCGAACAGACGGAGAACCAGTACCGCCGTTATCCCGATGAACCGCTCAATCCCCGTATTGTGAACCCGGTACTGCAAGGCAGTACGCTCATCGCCACGATAGACCGTGTGCCTTGTACCATCCAGCTCACGCCGACCGTCGCGGAGGCTTACCGTGCAGGGGCATTGCCGCTGAACACGCTGGCGAACGCCGTGCTTGCCAAGAGCGACCAGTTGCGCCATATCGCTTCGCAGAATTACGATGACGGACAGCGGGAAACGGTCGTGCGTACACGGGGCATCCAATAATTCCATGAACAATAAAAGCATGATGATATGAAAGAAAAGTCGCAAATCGAGAAGAAAGCCGAGGCAAGGCAGGCGGAACTGCTGTCTGCCGCACTGAGCGGGGCGTCGAACGCTGGCGGCCATTGGCTCAACGTATCGGGCAAGGGATTTCCCCGGCTCTATCCGCAAGGGGTCTCGGCCAGCCCGTTCAATGCCCTCTTTATGGCCTTGCATTCGGACAATAACGGATGCAAGACCAACCTGTTCACGCTTTACAGTGAAACCAAGGTACGGGGTGCTGCGGTGCGGGAGCATGAGCAGGGCGTACCGTTCCTGTTCTATAACTGGAACAAGTATGTCAACCGGAACAATCCGGATGAGACCATCGACCGTACCGCCTATCTCCAATTGGACGAAGAGCATAAGGCACAGTTCAAGGGTGTCCACAACCGGGAGATCCGCACGCTTTTCAATATCGACCAGACGACGTTGCCCTACGTTGACAAGCCGGCTTACGAGGATGCGGTAAAGCAGGATGGCAGTGTTCAGGAAAGAGGATATACCGAGGCGGACAACCGCAGGTTGCGCACCCGGTTCAACGACTTTCTATTGAAGATGCGGGACAACCTCGTTCCCGTGCGCTCGGACGGTAGCGGAGTTCCTCATTACGAGACGGACAAAGATGCGGTCTATATGCCGCGTCAAAAGGATTTTGAACATTACCACGATTATATGCAGGAAGCCTTGCGGCAGATCGTGAGTGCTACGGGGCATCAACAGCGGCTCGCCCGTGAAGGCATGGTCATGAAGAACGGCGTGGCCCCGTCGGAGGATGCGGTAAAATATGAAAGGTTGGTCGTGGAACTGGCTTCGGGTATCAAAATGCTGGAACTGGGACTGCCCGCCCGTCTGTCCGATGCAAGCCTGAAGACGGTGGATTACTGGTGCCGGGAGTTCAAGGAAAATCCGTGTATGATGGACGCTCTCGAAAGCGACGTGAACAATGCGCTTGATGTTATCCGAAAAGCGGAACGGGGCGAGAAAATTGAGTACGCCACCCTGCGAAACAGACGGCAGACCACGACCATGCAGGAACAGATGCACAAGCATTACTTTGTGGCGAATGAAATCCGCCAGCACCCGGACAAGGCGGCGAAAAGCATCGTCCTCGTCATAGACCGGGAGGCAAAATCGGCAGATGTCATTTTGCCGGCAGGAGCTTCGACCGAGGCGAACAACGAGATTCCCGGCATGAACAAGGGACGTATCGAACGGGCATTGCAGAAAGAGGGTATCGAGCAGGTGCGTTTCTATAATACTGACGGTGCATTGGGCTACAGACCCGATGACAGCTATTTCAATGAAAAAATGGTGACACTGGCCCGGTTAAGGAACTACACGTTGGAAAAGCTCTCCACGCTGGACGTGTCGGAGGCGGTCAGACGGGCGAATGAGGTCGGGTTCGATGCCGTGCAGATGATTCAGGACGACAAGAACCGTTGGGCACTCTATATCAAGCCGGAAAACAAGGAGGGGTACAGCGTCTATCCCGATAAGGAGGATGTGAACCGTTTTTTCTCCACGCTCAAGCAGGCGATGGACAACATCGACAAGGTACGGATGGAGCTGGCGCACAAGTATTATGCACTGGCGGAGGTCAAGCCCGACCTGAAAGTGGATTTGTTCGGCAGCGATACGCCGGAGATTGACCTGAACCGTATTCAGCGTGTTGCCATCTTCAAGACCAGGCAGGATGGAATCCAGTGTGTGGCAACCATCGACGGACAAAAGCTGCAGCCCCGCAGCGTCACTCCACAGCAGTGGCAACGGATGTGGGTGGCGGAAGACCGGGACGGCTACAAGCGGCATTTGGCGGCCACGCTGTTTGCCGATGTGCTGCAAAAGGGACAATCCGTCGGGGAACAGAAAGCGGAAGAGCAGGTACGGCAACAGAATGAGACGGTGCCGGAAAATCGGTCGGAAGAGACGAATGATGAAAATATGTCTCCGAAACGGCAGTTTTGGGACAACCTCAAGGAAAAGCATCCCGACGCCCTGTATCTGATTCGTGCAGGAGAAGTGTACCGGCTTTATAATGAGGATGCGGCAAAGGGAGCAAAAATACTGGGAATTACGGTCAAGGAATATCCGGAACATGGATTTTCGACTTTCGCAGAGTTCCCAAGGACGCAACTGGACAGCTATCTGCCCAAACTTGTCCGTGCCGGTGAGCGTGTCGCCATCAGTGAGATAGAGCTACAGGATAAACGGCAGGACGAGCAGGAAACACATAGGGGTATTCATAGATAAGGAGTGACGATTATGAGCAAGAATCAGGAATATGCACTGCAATACGCGGATTATGCGATGGCACAGATGCGCAGGTATGGCATTCCGGCTTCCGTCACATTGGCGCAAGGCATACTGGAAAGCAGCAACGGACAGAGCCGTCTGGCGAGGAACGAGAACAACCATTTCGGCATCAAGGCGACACCCTCGTGGATTGCCGGAGGCGGCAAATACGGAATCTACACCGATGATAAGCCGAATGAAAAGTTCTGCAGCTATGACAGCGTGGGTGATTCATACGAGCATCACTCCCGCTTTTTGAAGGAGAACAGCCGCTATGCCGGTTGCTTCAAACTCTCCCCGGACGATTACAAGGGCTGGGCACAAAGCATTGAGAAAGCCGGTTACGCCACAGGCGGCAAGTATGCCGAGAACCTGCAAAAAATCATTGAGCAGAACGGCTTGCAGAAGTATGACAGGCAGGTGATGCAGGAGATGGCGGCACAAGGCAGGCAGTTCGGGGTAGAACACAATCCGCTCCAGACCTCCGAAGGTGCGGAACATGGAACGGGGTATTCGTTCCCGGTGGAACGGGAGGAATTTCTGTTCATTACCTCTCCGTTCGGAACACGGCAAGACCCGTTGGACGGCACAAAGCAACAGATGCACAAGGGCGTGGATATACGTTGCAAAGGCGATGCGGTACTGGCTACGGAGAACGGCGGCAAGGTCGTGGCGGTAAACCAGAACAAGAATACGCCCGGCGGCAAGTCGCTGACGGTGGAATATGCCCGGACGGACGGCAGCAAGGTACAATGTACCTATATGCACCTCAAGGAGATTTCCGTCAAGGTCGGCGATACGGTACAGGCCGGCGGACGGCTCGGCACATCGGGCAATACGGGAACACGGACGACCGGGGAACATCTGCATTTCGGTGTGAAGAATATCTATGCCGACGGGACGAAACGGGATATAGACCCTGCGGCGTATCTGGCTGAAATCGCACAGAAAGGACATATCAAATTGCAAATGCTGCACAACGGGAATGACCTGCTCGCCAAATACAAGGCGGCGGAAGATACCGTGCCTGAAAAGAACCTTTCGCCCGACGGATGGATGAAAAAACTCCTTTCGTCGGAGGATAGCGGTGTGGGAATGTCGGGATGCAACGACCCGATTGTGGAGATGGCGATGACCGCTTTCGCCTCCCTGATGCTGCTGGCCACACAGATTGACAACCGGAACGAAGAGGAACAGAAGGCGATGATATCCACCGCGATGGATCTTCGTACCATCGACCTGAAGCCGTTGTTGCCGAATATGAAGAACTGCGACCTGACTATCGGCGAGAACGGCAAGGCCATTCTGAAAGCGGACAATGGGGAACTGCGTGTCTCGCGGGAGCTGACCGCTTCCGAGCTGAACCGGTTGTCTGCCACGTTGAACAACGGCACACTCACGGAAGAGACCAAACGGATGCGTGTAACCGGTATGCTGAATACGGTTATCCTGTCGGAAGCGGCCTCACAGAATTTCGAGCAAGAGATGTCCCGGCAACAGGGACAGACGGAAAACCTGCGAAGATAAAGGCATGGCGATATGGTAAAATGCGTGATGATACAGCTATGCAAATGTCTGGCGGGAGTCTCCATCCTTGCGTTGCACGTCCGGTTCTGCTACCTGCTGTTGGGGTGGATCGGGACGCTCGTTGTCGTGGGCGTGCAATTAGCCATCGCCGGATGGATGGTCTGGGCGATGATACGCGCACCCGACTGACCGCACCCTACAACAGTTCAACATCAATCAACCCATGTATCACTTGTCCGGATGATCCATGTATCATTAAAGACAAAAAACAGATGATTAAATGTAATGTTACGGTATGCGGCGTTATCGGCCGCGATGCGTCGGTTCGCAAGAACAGAGAGGAAAAGGAGTTTATGGCATTTCCGCTCCGGGTACAGATTCCGGCAACGGGTGGACGGCATACTATCGAGGTGGATGTCCGCAAGGAGTGCAGTCAGGAAGAAGCCACCGGTTATCGGAACGGCTCCCGTGTGGAAGTGAGGGGTACGATGTATCTCAAACGCCGGGGTGACAAGCTCTATTTCAACCTGTTCGCCGATGAAATCTGCAATGCCGCTACGGATGATGCGGATTGCGTCAAGGGCGAGCTGGCATTTCGTGGTAAAGTCGGCCAGAACATCGAGGAAAAAAGGGATAAGAAAGACCAGCCTTATACGGTGTTCTCGGCGTTTAGCGCAGAGAAGGTCGATGACGGCTTCGAGTACCAGTGGGTGCGCTTCTTCTGTTTCGGCAAGGAGCGCGATGCGTGGCTACAGCCGGGTATAAAGGTGGATGCCATAGGTGAAATGAACCTGTCGGCACATAACGGGAAAATCAATCTTTCCTGCAAGGTGGAGGAACTGACGCAATATGTGGCGGATTCGTCTAACTATAATCAGTAAGTAATATGGCCGGTTACAGAAAGAAGAATGCCGACGGACCGAACAGCGAGGACAAGGCTCTCGACCTGTTCGCCGAAATGATGATCGAGAAAATCGAGGGCATTCAAAAGGACTGGAAAAAGCCTTGGTTTACCGAGGGTGCGTTGCAGTGGCCTCGCAACCTTCACGGGCGCGAGTACAACGGGATGAATGCTTTTATGCTGCTTTTGCACTGCGAGAAAGAAGGGTACAAGATTCCCCGTTTCTGCACGTTCGATTGTGTTCAGAAGCTCAATAAGCCCGGAAAGGATGGAGAGGAACTGCCGCGTGTCTCCGTGCTTCGTGGTGAAAAATCCTTTCCGGTCATGCTCACCACGTTCACTTGTATCCATAAGGAGACTAAGGAGAAAATCAAGTATGACGATTACAAGAAACTCTCCGATGACGAAAAGGAACAATACAATGTCTATCCGAAGATGCAGGTGTTCCGGGTCTTCAATGTCGCGCAGACCAATTTGCAGGAAGCGCGACCGGAGCTGTGGCAAAAACTGGAGCAGGAAAATTCGCGTCCGGCAATCGAGGAGGGCGAGCATTACAGTTTTGCCCCAGTCGATACGATGATAAGGGATAACCTGTGGATTTGTCCGATTACGCCGAAATATCAGAATGACGCCTACTATTCCATCACGAAGAATGAAATCATCGTGCCGGAAAAGGAACAGTTCAGATCGGGAGAATCGTTTTACGGGACACTGTTCCATGAGATGACGCACTCGACCGGTGCGGAGGGTGTTCTCGATCGGTTCAAGCCGACTACCTTCGGTTCTCCTGAATATGCCCGTGAGGAACTGGTGGCAGAGTTAGGTAGCGCACTGGTCGCACAGCGTTACGGCATGACCAAGCATATCAAGGAGGACAGTTGCGCATACCTCAAAGGATGGCTCGATGAGCTGAAGGAATCGCCGCAATTCATCAAGACAACGCTTTTGGACGTGAAAAGGGCAACCTCGATAATTACCCAGAAGGTGGATAAGATAGCGCAAGAACTGGAACAAAATGTCGGCGAGAAGCAGGAAAACGGAGCGGCAGCAAAGGAGAAGACATTTTATTCTTCTGTTGCGTATCTCCAATTTTCGGATGACACGAGACAGCTTGACGAACTTAGGGACAAAGGCGATTATGAGGGATTGCTGACGCTTGCCAAGGAGTATTACGATGGCAACGGAATCAACGAAAAATATACTTATCCGTCGGCTACGAACAACAAGGGTGACAGCCTTATTGTCGATGACAAGAATTTCGCTGTCGTGTATAACGGGAGTGTCGGGGGTACTTATGAGGTGATGTTGAAATTCACGGAGCAGGAAATCCGAGACCATATCCGGCGTTACGGTGTCGATATTGCCGGAGATACAATAAAAGGGGTTGCCAGGGAGATGGCGGCGGAACAGTTCTCCGCTTTGGCGTATCAAAAGATTCCGGCCTTCGAGATGCCGAACGGTGAAGTGCTATATGTCGAATATAACAAGGAATCCGATACGCTTGATGTCGGGCAACCCACCAATGCCGGGCTGGTCGCGCAGCATCGTTTCCCTTACGACCACAATGTCGGGCTGGATGCCAATCTGCAAACCGTGAACGAGAAGCTGAACGAGCTGGAAGAGTATCGGGCAGAACTACAAGAGGCAGAATACGGCAGCGGTATGCGCCGGTAAGGATGGAAAGAAAAAGATGCGGAACTGGTTGGCTCCGCATCTTTTTTGCAGTTTATTTCCCCAACAAACCGTCTATCATAGACTGTAAATTTGCTATGTCGCAATACTGGTTACATCCCCCTCGGTAGTCCTTTCCATTTTGAGCTGTCCGTATCAGAAACGAATCGAGTTCAATTCTTACGCCGCTGCCCATTCGTGACAGACCGGAAGAGTGGCTGATGTAAACGAACTTGCCGTTGCGCTCAATGAAGCAGGAGGTGTCATAATGCCCTTTTGAATTGGAAGCCACCTTTGCACCAACGGCTGCGGCATATTTGGAAATCTCACGCACCAATGCTGTCTGGAAACTGCGGTACTCTTTTGAAACATAGTCTCCTGCATCTGCAAGTATAGCGTCCTGCCATTTGGTATAAAAATTCTGTGCCATATTGATATTTATTATTATTCGTTCCGCAAATAACTTTTCCATTTCTCGCCGTCAATGGTCAGTTTGCCCATTTCCCAATCGTATTCCACTTCCGGTATATTGGTATAAGGGAAATGAACGGTGTAGCCTATCTGTCCGTAAGAGCAATGCAGAGGGGTAACGCAAATCTCCCAACCGAAGTAAGATTGCGGCGTGCAGTATTTTCGCCAGTTGAAACGACCTGCGGCAATATTGCCGCAAAGTCGTTTGAGTATGTCGTTTGTTGTCATTCTGTACCTCCTTTGCTGAGTATGGTGAGTTGTTCGGGACGGTCTGGAAACCAATAAGCATCACTGTCGATATATACGCATCTATAGCCATTCCAAGGTTTTCTGAAAGCTAATACTTCTTTGGGGCCAAATACCACCCCGTAGTCGTTTGTAAACGCCACCATATCGCCTACAGCCAAATCACTGTCTGTTTCCATGACTTCGGACAACCGGCTGAAAAACTCCATGCCCTCGGCTTCACGCTCTTTCTTCCAGCGCATAAACTCCTCTTTGTGGCTTCTTGATGAGCCAATAGGTAATAACTCCGATGCCAAAACCTCTGTCTCGGAAGAGCTTGTTGAGATTAAGATGATGCTGTCACTATCCACTTTTTCGGGAGTTGAGATAATTCGACATTCTATATCATTATCGGCAGTGTGCCAAAAAAGGAGGTTGCCTTGCTTGATGAAATCGTACTTGCTCATTGTCTTTTGATTTATTGTTTTTTTTATTTCCCTTTTCTTGAAGCCTTTTGACTTCGCCCAAAGGGGTTGTTTTCATGTGCGTCACAAACGGGGGATGCAAGAACGATGAGCAAGGAACCTGCAATGAAATTTTATGAAATACCGTCATCTCCGATTACGGAAAGTTGTCGTCAAATTTTATTTCAGGTAGCGATAGCGGTACTTGGGCAATGTTCGTCCACCGTACCTTTGCACACGAAAACAGACCTGCGGCGTATGTCGGGGCTGTGAAGGGATTATACCCTTAAAACAGGAATATACCGGCTGTGAAACCGGTGGCGGAAGCTCTGCAGAGCATATTTATAAAAGTAACCGGGGAGCCTGTGCAAAAAAGAGAGCAACCACCCACTTTTGAGGCGGGTGGTTGCCAATGTTTCGGACAAACATCAGAAGTGGTAATCAACAACTCCTCCGATGTAGAGTATCGTTCCCGGTTCAAGCCTACAAACAAACTCCATAAACGTAAAGGACTGTTCGGCAAAAGACTGGCAGCCATCGCCATCCAAATAGAAATGATAGGCGACATCCAACGGATTTTCCACTGCCTGTTTGAGATAATAGGTCGAACCCCATTCCAACATATTATCTGCCGTAAGAGCATTCGCTCTTTTTTTGATATTGGCGACATACTCCTCTTTCCATTGCTCTATTCCACCATTATAGCGCATGGTGTCATCGGATATAAGCTCGAACATTCCTTTGGGCAAGGCATGATTGACCAAATTGGCAATATCCTCTTTACGGTCTTCCTCGTCTATTTCTGAACAATAGTCATAGAAGCTCCCGTCTCCTTGCTGGAGTGTGTCCTCATTCAGATAGTTTTCTTTGTCTATCGGCTCCGTTGAAATTTGAAAAATCCTGCTGTGCATAATTGTAAATTTTAGATTGTTAAATATTTTCTTTTTTCCCTTTTCTTGAAACTCTTTTGGCTTCTCGTCGGGGAATGATTTTTATGCAGGACTGACAGCGGGAAAAGGACGGATAAGGCAAGTAAACAGTGTACGGGATGAAACGGAATACCCAACCGCCAAATGTAAGAGCACAGTCAGGCTCGTCCGACTATGCCCTGCAACGAGGTGGGGAGTGAAAGTCAATCTTCGATTTGTGGAAGGCTGCCGTGAAGAATATCCGGGAACCGTTAGTGAAAGCGATACTTGACGACCAGACGCACGCTGTACCTTTGCATATAAAATCTCTCCGAAGAGAATTGCCGACGTGAGATGAAAAGAGACCATAATTGAGAAACGCTATTATTCATAAGGGGAAAAGACTATTCGTGGTTGTTATAAATGCTTGACTAACATGAAAATACAATTCGCGCCATAAAATAATCCTTTCTTGAAATAAAAATCACAGAAAAAGAAACAAGATTAAAAAATAACCATTAACTTTGCACCAGTCAAGTTTCCAATCGAAGCGTCGAACGGAATTAAAAGGGAATCCCGGTGAAAATCCGGAGCTGTACTCGCAGCTGTAAGTCCTATTAAAGTTTATCGCACTCTTTGCCACTGGTGAAAGCTGGGAAGGCGCGATAAGCGGGATGAGCCAGAAGACCTGCTTGATGAGATAGATTTAGTGACCACGGGATAATTGGCATTAGATTAAAATGAACAGAGGCTCGTCCACAGGCACCTATATTCTTTTTGATAACCGATTTCTCATTCGTTGCAAATCTGTCGCAATAAAAACGAATGTGTGTTTAAACTTTTTGTTTAACTTTTAATAATTAAGTTATGAAAAAGAATTTTAGATTCTTGGCAATGGCTGTTGTAGCAATGGCCGCCGCAGTGTTCACGGGATGTTCATCCGACGATGACTTCCTTGCTCCGTATGAGGAGAGTGCGATTCAAACCCGCGCGATAAGTTCTACCAATGCGCTTATCGATTTTGATAACGTACCTTCCAGCGTAATGGCTTCTGACCAGTATGGAAACAATCTCTATTCTGCCACGGCCAACGGTAAGCAGGTAACGACCGGCTACATCACTCAAATCGGGCAAACCGGTACGTACATTCAGTTCCCGATTAACTATTTGGAACAAGAATGGGTAAGCGGACAGCCTTGGGAATATGAATTTTGGAATGGTGGTTTTGCCATCTCTAATTTCCATAATCTGACACAGGGGGATTATCAAAACCAATGTAGCGTGTACTGGCCCAACGGCGGTCATAGCGGTAAAAATTTTGCTGTAGCTTTCGGTTATAGCGATTCATACAATGATTCACAAGCAACCTATGACAAATGTGCGAAGATTTACCTGACCGATGCAACCGGCTACAGAGTCGTTACCACAAACACTCCTGTCAAGGGTACACCGAAATATGGTAAATTCAACAGCGTATGGGTTTGCAATACGACTTATACCTACATAGTCATGAAGGATGGAAACTCGTTTACACAAGGCTCTTTGTCGGCACAAAAAGGATGGTTTAAGGTGGTATTTGTTGCGTTGGATGCGACGGGTAAACCTACAGGTAAGGAAGTAGAATACTATTTGGCAAACTTCGATTCCAGTAAAGATGCAGAATCAGGTTTGACCAATAAAATCCGTACTGGATGGAATCAAGTGGATTTAAGCGGTTTAGGTGACAGCGTATGTACTGTAGCTATCAATTTCGAAGGAAGCGATTCAAGCGCATACGGATTGAACACTCCTGCTTACGTTGCTATAGACGATATTGATGTAACCGTAAACGAATAACATGAATTTGGGGCAAATGCTTTTTAACGGCAAGTGCAAAGTATTTGCCCCTTTTTATTATATCCCAATGAAGATTGAAATCAAATACTTTCTTCAAGGGAATTTCAGCGTTAAAATTATAAATATAATGAAGAAGTATTTGCTTTTATTCTCCTTGACGATATTTCTATTTGCTTGCAACAAAGACGAAGAAATATCGCAGGACGTGATATTGCCTCCTGTCATTGAGTTGGATAGCGAGGACGGAATCTACGTTGTAAAGATAGGAAAAGAGGTCGTTATTGAGCCGACCTATCAGAATGTCGATTACGCCGTTTATTCATGGAAATGCAACGGTCGTATCATTTCCGATGAGCCTCAATTGAAATACATTTTCAACGAATGCGGTTCGTATTACGTTACCCTGCGTGTGGATACGAGGGATGCCAGCACAGAGGAAGAAATTCGTGTGGATGTCAATGAATTGGCTCCGCCCGTCATTTCATTGGTAACCCCCTCTATAGGGCTTAAAGTTGTCGCAGGACGTGAATACATCCTTACTCCCGACATTCAAAATGCAGAAGGAGCCACTTATTTGTGGACTCTTAACGGAAACGAAGTCGGAACGGAAAATACTTATACATTCAAGCAAGATGAGTTGGGAACTTATGAACTGACCTTAACCGTAACAAATGAAGACGGACAATCAGAGAAGACAGTTTCTATTGAGGTTGTCGATAAACTTCCAATTGAAATCGTAGTTCCGTCATCTTTATATTTCACCGAGGATAATACCAAATACGTAGAATTAGGACGTACTTTGTTTGTCCGCCCCTTTGTGTCAATAAGTGCCGAGCCTTCTTATCAATGGAGTTTGGACGGGCAACCGATTGAAGGAGCCAATTCTTTGGTTTACGGTTTCAAACCTTCTAAAATCGGAGAGCATACGCTTACTTTTACCGTGAAATACGATAATCAAAGAACAAAAGCAATCCTCACTCGTAATATTGCTGTTTCCGGTGTCGATGAAGTCAGTGTCAATATTCCGGTGAAATGTTGTGAAGCGGCCGGGAAAAGACCTTTTGCTGCCGGAAATTCCATTTACAGCAATAAAGTATATGAATTTGTTCCGGCTCCGGGACAATTTGTAAACGAAACGAATACAGCAGGTTTCAATGGGGAAAGCACGCACGAAGCAGCCTGTGCTTACGCACAAAAACGTCTTGATAATGAACAATATGTTTCTCTCGGAGGTTGGGGAGGATATATTGTAGTAGGATTCGACCACAGTATCGAAAACAAAGGCGGTTATGATTTTTCCATCAAAGGAAATGCCTTTGATTCGTCAAATGAACCGGGCATTGTATGGGTAATGCAAGATGTCAATGGAGACGGCTTGCCCAACGATGAATGGTATGAACTGAAGGGTTCTGAATATGGAAAACCCGAAACCATTCAGGACTATGCCGTAACTTATTTCCGTCCCGGTCCCAACATGGATACTCAATGGCAGGACAACAAGGGAAATAAAGGGGCAATTGACCGTCTCGGCAACTATCACCCGCAAGAGTTTTATTATCCTTTGTGGATTGAAGAGGATTCCTATACGTTATACGGCACATGCCTGAAAGCACGTACCGAACAAAGCCCGTCGACAGGCATGTGGTCCAATAATCCGTTCGGGTGGGGATATGCCGATAATATTGGTGATGATATGCCCAATAAAGACAATCCTAACGCGGGAGCACTTGGAAACTATTTTAAGATTTCCGATGCGCTCAATATCGACGGCACGTCTGCAAACCTTTCCCATATCGACTTTATCAAGGTGCAGACCGGAGTCAATGTAAAAGCCGGATGGTTAGGGGAAAATTCCACGGAAGTTTTCAAGTTCTGTGATGAAAACAACAATAACGACAAATAAAATTCATTATGAACAAAATATATCATTTCATCCTATTCTGTTTCGCTACGCTCTGCCTTGCTGCATGTAGTGATGACGACCCTGAAGTAAGCGGAATAGACGGCAAGGATCACTTCATCTCCGAGTTTGCTCTAACTGTAGATGGCATTACCTATCAAGCCATGATAGTCGGGGACAAGATTACAATTGAGATACCTTATAATGCCAGTCTGAAAGGGGCTACCGTAGAGTATGCCCTTTGCGAGGGAGCCTCTATTAACCCGAATCCATCGACCATTGAGGATTGGGAGAATGAATGGAAATTCGTAGTTACCTCCAAAATGCAGGATAGCAAAGTATATTCCTATACTTATCAATATGCAGACATCGAACAGAGCGGCAGCGTGGTACTTGCCACGCAATCCGAGGTGGATAATTTTGCCAAGACAGGAATAAACAAAATCGAAGGCAGCCTGACCATCGGAACGGCAGACGGAGAAGAAATCACCAATCTGGACGGACTTGCCAACCTGAAACAAATCAGTAACTCTCTTGTTATCAATCCGTCTTACAAAGGAGCGGATTTGACGGGGTTGGATAATCTGGAACAACTCGGAAGTTTCAAATTAGGATCGACAACTTCTACCAGTAAAAACATAACGCTCAAAACGGTTAATCTGCCCTCTTTGCTTGGAGTGACCGGCGATTTTGTCGTTAACAGTTCTGTCATTGAAAAAATATCTATACCCAAAGTCGAGTTCATTGGTGAGGATATGTATATAACTTCCGATGCTTTACTTGATTTGGATGCAAATGCCGTTGAATCTGTCGGAGCTTCCTTAATTGTCAAAGGTTCGGTAGCGCAAAAAGAATCAGCGACAACCGAAGCCATTGTTTTCTCAGCACTAAAACAGATCGGGAATGAACTTACAATCCAATATTTTCCCAAACTGCAAGGAATTTATCTACCGGCATTGGAAAGCGTGGTCGGTACTGCTTCATTCTCCGATATGTCCTCCATCGGAAGTCTTGCAATGACCGAATTACATTCGGTTGGAGGACTAACTATAAAAAATTGCAAAGAAATTTCCATTGTTGAACTTCCCGGTCTTATTTCCTGCGGAGAGACCAGTGTGGATGCGAATAAAGTCAATAAACTCAATATAGCTTCTTTGAAAGATGTACTCGGTGATATGACTTTAACTAATCTGCTCATAGAAGAACTGGATTTGTCCCAGATAAATTTTAACGGAAATACACTTACCCTACAATGTAAGCAACTAAATAAAATCGTAGGATCGGAAACATTTAACGGTAGCCTTTTTCTACTTCCTAAAGATTGTCGATTGACAGAATTTACGTTGGAAGGAATCTCAAATATACAGGGTGACTTCCAATGCATAGATTATTTTTATGTAAAAGAATTTGTTATGCCATTTATTCGTGTGGCAGGAGATATGACTATTGCATTGAATTCGGGAAATGTTAATACGGCGGCGGAAATCGAATTTCCTAAATTGCAGGAAATTGGAGGGACCTTAACATTAGGGACAAATAGGAATGCAAATAATATTACCTTCCCGTTATTGAAAAAAATTCTCGGTTCATGTTCAGTTACGACTTACAAACTTAAGAATGATATTGAGTTTACCAATCTGGAAAGCATTGGAACGGATGGAGCTGATGCACAAATTAAGTTTGAGATTGAGGCTACTAATATTCTATGTCCCAAATTAAAAACGATAAATGGGAAGTTTGATATTGCAACATCTTCTTTTATGTTTGATATGGAAGTAGATAAAGTATCTTATCCTAACGTAGAATCAATATCCGAAAATCTTTCAATAACATGCCCGTATTCTGATTTTGGTTCTAATGGTATTTTGTCCATTGATTTTTCAGGTCTCAAATCAGCAAAAGGGATTAGTATAAGCGGGCAAGGAGATGTTACTGATTTCAGTTCTTTCAAATACCTGTTTGAAAACAATGTTCTAACAGGAGAATCTCAATGGTCTGTCAAAGAATGTGGTTACAACCCCACTTTCCAAGAGATGAAAGACGGGAAGTACAAGCTTGCCGAATAGATAACGAAACAATAAATTTTCTGCCAATCCTCGGTATGCTTACCGTAAGGTAAGCTGCCGGGGATTAACTATAAAAATAACGGTATGACCTATCACCAATTGAAATATCTGCTATGGAGCGTAGTTGTCGGAGTGACACTATCCTTGACATCCTGCATGAAGTGGGACTACGGCGATGCCGTGGAAGATTTCAACGCCACGGGAGCCGGACTGTTCATCACCAACGAGGGCAACTTCCAGTACGGCAATGCTACCTTGTCCTATTACGACCCGGCAACCAAACAGGTGCAGAACGAAATCTTCTTCCGTGCCAACGGCATGAAACTCGGCGACGTGGCACAGTCGATGACCATCTACGACAACAAGGGCTGGGTCGTGGTGAACAACTCCCACGTGATTTTCGCCATCGACCTGAACACCTTCAAGGAGGTAGGACGCATCGAGAACCTGACCTCACCGCGCTACATTCATTTCCTAAGCGACGAAAAAGCATACGTCACCCAATTGTGGGACAACCGCATCTTCATCATCAACCCGAAGAAATACGAAATTACCGGCTATATTCAAGTGCCGGACATGACGATGGAAAGCGGCTCGACGGAGCAAATGGTGCAGTACGGCAAATACGTCTATTGCAACTGCTGGAGTTACCAGAACCGCATCATCAAAATCGACACCGAAACCGATCAAGTAGTCGATGAACTGAAGGTCGGCATACAACCGACATCGCTGGTCATGGACAAGTACAACAAAATGTGGACGGTGACCGACGGCGGTTATGAGGGCAGCCCCTACGGTTACGAAGCCCCGTCGCTCTACCGCATCGATGCCGAGACCTTCACCGTGGAGAAGCAGTTCAAGTTCAAGTTGGGCGACTGGCCCTCGGAGGTGCAGCTCAATGGCGACAGGGACAAACTCTACTGGATCAACAAGGCCATTTGGAGCATGGACGTGACAGCCAGCCATGTGCCGGTACGTCCGTTCCTCGAATACAGCGGCACGATTTATTACGGACTGACGGTAAACCCCGCCAACGGAGAAGTGTACATCGCCGATGCCATCGATTACCAGCAGCAGGGCATGATATACCGCTACTCGCCCGAAGGGAAATTGATAGATGAATTTTATGTCGGGATTATCCCCGGTGCATTTTGTTGGAAATGAAGAATAAATTGCGGCATATATACCATATTATTTTCATCACGAAAAGACAGGAGATGACGATTCCAATGACAACCAAAGGAATGATTCTCGATCAGATGGTACAAATTTTCACAAGGAAAGGCTGTCATGTCTATGCCTGCAATGCTTTTCTCAATCATGTTCATATACTTGTAGAGATACCATCTCCCACGGACTTCGCAAAGATTATCAATAAAGTAAAAAGTTCTACAGGCGTTGTCTATCGAAAATATCCGGAATATGCGGATTTTTCAGGATGGGCAGCCGGATTTGATTCGTTTAGCGTGTCATTCAATGATCTGAATCGGGTAAAACACCACATTGAGAAACAAGAGACGGTTCATCAGGAACTTTCATTCGAGGACGAATACGACCAACTGCTTGAAGAAAACGGATTCAATGCCTATCAAGATTTTATGCGGGCATCATTCTCTGCATATGCTGCGGTAAATAACCATATTAAAAACAAAAGGAAATGACATATACAAAATATTTACTTTTCTCAATATTGGTTGTCTGTCCATCCGTGCTGTCTGCGCAGGGAATCACCCGGCGTATTCACCAGATAGACGAGGTGACCGTATGGGGCAAACGGCCGATGAAGGAAATCGGCGTGCAGAAGACGAAGTTCGATTCACTCGCACTGAAAGAAAATATCGCCCTCTCGATGGCGGACATCCTGACGTTCAACTCGTCCGTGTTTGTCAAGAGCTACGGCCGCGCCACGCTCTCGACCGTCGCCTTCCGAGGCACGTCGCCCAGCCATACGCAGGTGACGTGGAACGGGATGCGCATCAACAACCCCATGCTCGGCATGACCGACTTCTCCACCATTCCGTCCTACTTCATCGACCAGGCATCGCTGCTGCACGGTACTTCATCGGTGAACGAAACGGGCGGTGGACTGGGCGGTCTGGTCAAACTCGGCACGGCTCCTGAAGTCGCTGAAGGGTTCAACGCCCAGTACGTGCAGGGCATCGGCTCGTTCAAGACCTTCGATGAGTTCGCCCGCTTCACCTACGGAAGTGAGCGGTGGCACGTCTCCACCCGTGCGGTCTATTCTTCCTCGCCTAACGATTACAAGTACACCAACCACGACAAAAAGATAAACATCTACGACGAGGATAAGAACATCGTCGGACAGTATCACCCGAAAGAGCGCAACCGCTCCGGGGCGTTCAAGGACCTGCATTTGCTTCAGGAAGTGTATTACAATACCGGGAAAGGCGACCGTTTCGGGCTGAACGCCTGGTATATCAACTCCAACCGGGAACTTCCGATGTTGACGACCGACTATGGAGATGCAACCGACTTCGAGAACCGCCAGCGAGAACAGACGTTCCGCAGCGTCTTGTCCTGGGATCACATGAAAAGCAACTGGAAACTCGGCGTGAAAGGCGGTTACATACACACATGGATGGCCTACGACTACAAGCGTGAGGTCGCACCTGACAACTGGGCGTCGATGACCCGCTCCCGCAGCAAGGTAAACACGTTTTACGGTCAGGCGGAGGGAGAGTATTCTTTGGATAAAAAATGGTTTTTCACCGCCAATGTATCGGCACACCAGCATTTGGTACGGAGCGAGGACAAGAACATCATCTTGCAGGACGGTGGCAAGGCCATCGTGGGCTATGACAAGGGGCGCGTGGAACTCTCCGGCTCCGTATCCGCCAAGTGGCAGCCGATAGACCGCTTGGGTATGTCGGTGGTACTGCGGGAAGAGATGTATGGTTCCGATTGGATTCCACTCATTCCGGCTTTCTTCATTGACGGTATCATTTCCCCGAAAGGAAATGTGATGCTGAAAGCATCCATATCGCGTAACTACCGTTTCCCAACTCTGAACGACCTATACTTTTTGCCGGGAGGTAATCCCAACCTGAAAAACGAACAAGGTTTCAGTTATGATGCCGGGGTGAGTTTCGATGTCGGCAAGAAAGGCATTTACAAGTTGAGCGGCGGTGCGAACTGGTTCGACTCCTACATCGACGACTGGATTATCTGGCTGCCCACCACCAAGGGCTTCTTCTCGCCCCGCAACGTAAAGAAGGTCCACGCCTACGGCGTCGAGGTCAAAGCGAACTTCGCCGTGCAGCCGGCGAAAGATTGGCTCATCGACTTGAACGGGTCCTATTCGTGGACACCCTCCATCAATGAAGGTGAGAAGATGTCGCCTGCTGACCAGTCAGTGGGCAAGCAGTTACCCTACGTGCCGAAGCACTCCGCATCGCTGACCGGACGGTTGTCGTGGCGGACTTGGGCGTTCCTTTACAAATGGGCGTTCTACTCGGAACGTTACACCATGTCGAGCAACGACTATACGCTGACAGGACACCTGCCCGAATATTTCATGAGCAATGTCTCGTTGGAGAAAAACCTGTTTTTCAAACCGGTGGACATCCAGTTAAAATTCGCCGTCAACAACCTCTTCAACGAGGACTACCTTTCGGTACTCTCGCGCCCCATGCCCGGCATCAACTTCGAGTTCTTCATCGGCATTACCCCGAAGTTCGGGAAAAACAAGAAAAAGTCCGAAAATACAAATATGTAACGATATGAAAGCATTAAAGAATTTAAGCCTGCTGTTGCTACTTGTATTGGCATTCACAGGCTGCCACAATAAAAGTTCAAAACTCGCCGATTTCAACCGAACGGTCTATACACCTGAATACGCTTCGGGGTTTGACATAAAAGGTGCAGACGGCAAAAAGAGCGTATTGGTTACCGTCACGAACCCTTGGCAGGGCGCCGACAGCATCACTACGAACCTGTTCATTGCCCGTGATGACGAAGAGGTTCCGGCGGATTTCACCGGTCAGATGCTCAAGGGGGATGCCGAGCGCATCGTCTGCATGTCCTCGACCCATATCGCCATGCTCGACGCAATCGGCGAAACGGGACGCGTAGTCGGCGTGTCAGGCATCGACTACATCTCCAATCCCGACATTCAGGCACGGCGGGACAGCGTTGGAGATGTGGGCTACGAAGGGAACATCAATTACGAACTGCTGCTCTCGCTTGACCCCGACCTCGTGTTGCTTTACGGCGTGAACGGGGCAAGCTCGATGGAGGGTAAGCTCAAAGAGTTGGATATCCCGTTCATGTATGTCGGCGATTACCTCGAAGAGTCTCCGCTGGGCAAAGCCGAATGGCTGGTGGCACTTTCGGAGGTTATCGGAAAACGGGCGGAGGGAGAGAAAGTGTTTGCCGATATTCCGGTTCGCTATAACGCTTTGAAAAAACGAGTAACCGATGCAGCCCTCGATGCCTCTTCAGTGATGCTCAACACGCCTTACGGCGACAGCTGGTTCATGCCCTCGACCGAAAGCTATGTCGCCCGGTTAATCAAAGATGCCGGAGGCGATTACATCTACAAGAAGAACACAGGAAACGCTTCCGCACCCATCGACCTCGAAGAGGCGTATCTGCTGGCGTCGCAAGCCGATATGTGGCTGCATGTGGGGATGGCGAACACGCTTGATGAACTGAAAGCCGCATGCCCGAAGTTCATCGACACCCGCTGTTTCCGTAGTGGACAGGTCTATAACAACAATGCCCGCACCAATGCTGCTGGCGGCAACGACTACTATGAGTCGGCAGTCGTAAATCCCGACCTCGTGTTGCGAGACCTCGTGAAGATATTCCACCCCGAACTGGTCGAGGAAGATTTCGTCTATTACAAGCAACTAAAATAGATGCGCTCCCGTTCCGCCATATTGTTTGCCACGCTGGCCGCCCTCACCCTTTTCCTGTTTCTGTTGGATTTGGCGGTGGGGGCAGTCGCCGTACCGCTCGGCGATGTATGGGCGGCCCTGACGGGTGGCGATTGTCCGCGAGCGACGGCGAAAATCATACTGAATATCCGACTGATTAAGGCGGTGGTCGCGTTGCTGGCCGGAGCCGCCCTGTCGGTCAGCGGTCTTCAGATGCAGACCCTCTTCCGCAATCCCCTTGCCGGGCCTTACGTGCTCGGCATCAGTTCGGGCGCGAGCCTCGGCGTGGCACTCGTCGTGCTTGCAGGCGTCGGTTCGTCGATAGGCATTGCCGGGGCGGCTTGGCTCGGAGCGGCGCTCGTGCTGGTCGTCATCGCCGCCGTCGGCCACCGCATCAAGGACATCATGGTGATTCTGATTCTCGGCATGATGTTCTCGTCGGGAGTCGGCGCGATTGTACAGATATTGCAATATCTCAGCAAGGAAGAATCCCTGAAAGCCTTTGTCATTTGGACGATGGGGTCGCTCGGCGACGTGACCTTCGACCAGCTTGCGATGCTCATCCCGTCGATTATCGCCGGACTGTTGTTGGCAGTGGTGACGATCAAGCCACTCAACTTACTGCTGTTCGGCGAGGAATATGCCGTGACGATGGGGCTGAACATCCGACGCTCGCGAGGGTTGCTGTTTCTCTCCACGACGCTGCTGGCCGGCACAGTGACCGCCTTCTGCGGTCCGATAGGCTTCATCGGTCTGGCCATGCCCCACGTCACGAGGATGCTGTTCCGCAACAGTGACCATCGGGTACTCGTACCGGGAACCGTTCTTTCGGGTGCGGCGGTGCTGCTTCTTTGCGACCTCGTTTCTAAAATGTTCACCCTGCCGATCAACGCCATCACCGCATTGCTGGGAATCCCCATCGTGGTGTGGGTGGTCTTGCGCAATAAATCCGTCACGGCATGATAGAGTTACACGATTTTTCCATAGGCTACGGAGAGCACACCTTGCTCTGCGAGGTGGAAACCACCATAGAAAAGGGCAAACTGACAGCCCTTATCGGGCGCAATGGCACGGGCAAATCGACACTGCTCCGAGCCATCGCCGGACTGAACCGCCGTTATACCGGCCGAATCCTGCTCGACGGGCATAACGCCGCCGATATGCGAGCAGCAGAAATGGCCAGAACGCTGGCATTCGTCACGACCGAGCGCACACGCATCGCCAATCTCAAATGCAAGGATGTCGTGGCTATCGGCCGCGCACCCTATACCAACTGGATCGGAAAGATGCAGGAAGCCGACAAGGAGATTGTCATGCGGTCGCTCGCCTCGGTGGGCATGGAGGCTTATGCGGAGCGTACGATGGACAAGATGTCGGACGGCGAATGCCAGCGCATCATGATCGCACGGGCGTTGGCGCAGGATACGTCGATTATCCTGCTCGACGAACCCACCTCGTTTCTCGACATGCCCAATCGCTACGAATTGTGTACGCTTCTGGCACGGCTGGCGCACGACGAAGGGAAGTGCATCCTGTTCTCCACGCACGAACTGGATATAGCTCTGTCGCTTGCCGATGCGATAGCCCTTATCGACCCACCCCGTCTGTCGTGCCTGCCGACCGAAGAGATGCGTCGGAGCGGTTGTATCGAACGGTTGTTCCGAAATAATAGCGTGGCGTTCGATACTGCGACAGGATTCATTAAAGTGGGACAATGACTAAGGAATATATCATAGAGAATTTCACAGCAAATATCAGCGTGGACGAATACATTTCACGCTTCCGGGACGAAAAACGTTTTGTCGAATTTTGCAAACAATGCCCCAACTACGGCAATAGTTGGGGATGCCCTCCGTTTGATTTCGATACCGGAGAATTTCTGCGCCAATATGAATATGCCCACCTGATGGCCACGAAAATAATTCCGGTCGAAAAAAATATTCCGATAGACAGAACGCAGGAATTGATTAAACCGGAACGGCTCAGGATAGAAAGGAAATTGCTGGAAATGGAGCACAGATACGGAGGTCGGGCATTCGCCTATGTAGGAAAATGCCTATACTGTCCCGATTCCGAATGCGCCCGCAAATGCAACCGTCCTTGCCTGCATCCGGACAAAGTACGTCCCTCGCTTGAAGCATTCGGGTTCGATATGACACGAACACTCTCGGAACTTTTCGGGATAGAACTGCTTTGGGGAAAGAATGGTATTCTACCGGAATATCTTGTGATTGTAAGCGGATTATTTCATAACTCGACAGAAAATATTATCAGCGAAGCGTAATCAGGATTCAGGAATATAATCTTATTACTCTCATTGATAACGTCATGACAGCCATTCACAAAAAAGTCCCTGCAATCCGGATTATAGATTGAGGGACTTGATGAAAGTTAATGTAAAAACTAAAAAAATAACTCCACTTTCGTATGCCTGTTGGCTTCGACCGGCACATGGTCGGCTATGCCGCCCCTGCTTGTCTTGACGATGCGTTCGATCGGTATGCCACGCTTCTCCAATTCCGTAACAATATAATCAGTTCTTGATGCACTTAATGAACCATTAAGCACGGGAGTTCCAGTCGAACTGTCGGCTGCGCCGGTTACTCTCAAGGATAATCCGTATTTCTTGGCCACGCGAGCCAGTTCATCAAGGTTAAGCATTTGGGAAGCATCCGTCAGGTGCGCCGTATTGAGGTTAAAAAAGAAATAGACAGGCGACCCGATGCAATTTCCGGCTTGTATGAGTTCCGTCCTTTCAGAGACGATTATACCCGGCTTTTCAGCATCATCTCCGTTGTTGCCATATCCAATATTTGCCGAATCAAGCGGCGAGATTCCATCCCAGTGCCGGTTTCTTAATCTTGCCCGGAGTGAGTTCAGCCCACTATAATTATTCATGGGATAACCTTGGCGGCTGTCGGTCTCATCGTCATCAACGAGATGGCCATACTTGTCAAGCAAACCTTCTATTTCCAGAATTTTCTTCAATTCTGCGAGCGCCCGTCGGTTGTGGTCGTGCCAGTCTTTATAACGCTTGTTTTCTCCGGACAAGACATCGGCATAATCCACGAGCCACTCATTCTGACGAATGTAAGGCGTAGCATCCACTGCACGTTTCCAACCGACCTTTCCGAAATGGAACGTGAATCCGGCGGTCAACGATAGCATGTGGTCGCCGAGGCGGTTCGGGCGTCCGTAACCATCGAAGTCCTGAAAGGTGGTCGTGCCGGAGAGTTCCAATATGGCACTTACCCGTTGGGAAATCCGATATTCTCCCTGTACGCCATACGAAACAGCAAAAGGGTTATTCCCGTTAGAGGCGTTGTGCAACAGGCCGACACCTGCAAAGGGAGCAAGATTCCAGCGTACCTGTTCTTGCCGGGCATATCTGCGGCCAAGGACATTCCACAGCAGATCCGCATGGACATGGTGGTAGTCCTGATTGGACAATGTGCCATCTTTGAACTGCACACCGCTGTAATTGATACGTGCGCCGACGGACGGAGTGAACCATTTTCCGACTGCGAAACTGTACGAGGGTTTCAAGCGTCCGAAGAGGTCTTCGCAGCCGAGAGGTGTGCCGAGAAAGGCGGACGTACCCCCGGTAATGCTGACAAACCAGTTGCCAGTCCGGGTTGCCGGAAGTACCACTCCATCAAGATAGACGGGCTGTATCGGTTGCAGTTCCTCCGAGACATTATAGTACGGTGTATGTTGTACAGTATCCACCTGTACGGGTTGTACACTTGCCTGTGCCTGCAACGTGCAAAGCACGGCCAATATAATAAAGATTTGTTTCGTCATATTCCAATGATATAATTCGTTATACTTTTGATTTGTAGTAAGGCGTATGCCACTTACCGTTTGGGTTTCTTGCCAATGGCCGGACGCATCATGCGGCTCGCCATCCTCATGCAGCGGAGTGCCCATGCACGGTTGTCCTCGTCCTTGTCGCGCCCCCATTTCAGGTCGCTGCCGCCACCTCCGCCGCCACGAGTTTCGGCAAAAGTGGTGGCATTATCGACCATACCGAGAAACAGCATCGTCGCGCAGTGCATCACGTCCGTACCTTGTTCCGCTATGGACTGGACGAGCGAGCCGTCGAACAGTTGCCGTTCCGCCACGTCCATCTGTGCCGATACGTTCCTATACTCGCCGACCACATTTTCCAGCAGGACATCCTTGAGCAACGTGTCCACTTTGGAATGTACATCATGGGAGTATTTGTAGGCTTCCTCCTTGAGTTCCCCGGTACGTTCCTCAATGGCATCCATGTTCTCTTTCAGCTCGGCAAGCTGACGGTCAGCCGTCTGTAACTTCTCCTGCTTATCTGCCAGTTGCCTGTTGATTCCGGCCAGTTCTTTTTCCAGACTTTTCACTTGTGCGGCTAATTGTTCCGCATCGCCCTTGTTCGCTTTCAAATCCTGTTCGGCTGCCGATAGTAGGACCTCTTTTTCGGCTTTCGACTTCTCAAGGTTATCGACCATTGTCGTAAGCCCCTTGACCCTGCGCTCTGCCAGACGGATGTCCGATTGGAGGTCAGCCAAAACTTTTTGATGACGGCTGATATTTTCCTCGATGGTCGTACATTCTTCCGACAACATACGGCGGTATTCTTCGGTCGTCCTGTGCCGTGCTCCTGTTTCGGATATGCTTGTTCCCCTCGACATTCCCCACCTTGTATTGACTTCGGCGAAAAAGTCGGTATGAAGCTGTTTCATCCTTGCGCTGTATTCAAACTTGTCCTTACCGGCAAATATTTCCTTGTACGCAAAGCGACCGTCTTTGATTGGCAGGAGCGTACAGTGGACGTGCGGGTTCAATTCGTCAAGGTGTACGATGAATGCGGCGATGTTCTGTTCACCATATTTGCCACTCACAAATGAATAAACATCCTTCGCCCATCGTTCGATATCGCTTTCCCTTTTGATATGGGTATTGTCCGCATCTTTCTCGAAATCCACTTTCTGCGTGCCGAATGCGAGTTCGTGCATCCGTTCACGGGAGCCGCCGAAAATGAAGTTCACCACCGTGCGGTACTTCGGTTCTGCCAGTCCTTCGTTGGGGTCTTTGATTCCACGCCTCTCCAATATGTCCGCCATCCGTTCGGGAATGCTGCGGCTTGTATCAATGGGGCGCACCTTGCCTCCGGGCGCAATCTCGAAGTTCAGGTGTTTGCGTGTGGGATCGTAATTCCCCTTATCCATAGCATACTTTTCCGCCTTTTCACTGCGATTGCGCAAATGTTCGTTGCTTTGCGCGGTGGTAATACCTTTCGACACCCGAATATCAAGTACCTGTTTTTGATCTGCCATACTCTTTTCGTGTTGTTTGGACAATCCGTCCTGTCCCAGCTTGCTGCTTGCCCGGACAGCCTCCCGACGGTCGATAGACGGTCGGGGTATTAGGCTCCCCCTTCCCTTTGTTTCGTGGCAGACGGGCAAGCCCGTGTGCCTCCTATAACCGGCAGGATAACCGTTAAGGGATGGAGGTGGATTGTTCGCGTTATACAATCTGTTTTCGACTCCCGGTTCAATCCACCATCGCCTGTGCCTTTGCCAGAAGCGATAAAAAAGGTTTGCGAAGCGATTTGAGGCGTTCTTGGTCTTCGTCCATGTCGAAGTCCGTCACTGATGCCTCGGTGTCGAGAATCAGCCCGGCGAGGTCTTTGGCGGACTCGATGAAAGCAGCCCATTCTTCACCGAGGTCAAACCGGAAGAAATCCACAAGCGGCGAACTGTCATCGAATCTCGACTTGTGCAGGATTTTTTGCAGGGCGGCGTGGGCGATGCAGCACAAGGCTGTTTCACGATGTTCCGTGACCAAAGTGCCGGAATGTGCGGAGGTCGTGTTGGAATGGGTGTCCGAACAGAGTCCGGTGTCACGGTCGGCAATTTCAGTCTTTGCCAGACTTACGAGTTGTCCACATATTACGCCAGTTTCGGCAGCGGTCGTTTTGCCGATTACCCAATCGGACAATACCTCACGGAGCTGTCCGGCAAAATCCGGCTGCTCCTGTGCATTGCGGGGCTGTGCTGCCTGACCGGATTGTACGGTCATGGTAATGACCACGCTTTTGGGAAGCTGGATACGGGTCAGCAAGCCGAATGCCTCCATTGCACTCAAAAAAGAACGGACGGTAGCCCTGTGCCAATGCCACTCCGATGCGAGGTCGGAAACGGTCAGGTGGCACTGGTTGGGTTGCAGCACGTAGTCCTTCTTTCTTAAAAACGGAGAAACGAAACCTGCCAGTGATTTGTCCAACAGGTCACAGTACGCTTCGGTGCGTGTCTTGCGATCGTCCCCCTTTTCCTTGAGGTAGTCGAATACCTCCCTGTCTGCCAATATGGAAACAGGTATCTTTTGGTTATTTTTCATTTTCATTCGGTTTTAATGATTCATATTGTGCGGATATATCAGTGTTGCCGCTGTCCGCTTCATGCGGCAGATTTGCGTGATGATTGTCGTGATAGGATTCTGACAGCATTCCGAGATGCTTTGCCCATCCGGAAAGTGTGTCCGTATCCTTGCATTCGGACATGACCCGAACGGAGGGATAGAACAGGGCTGCCAGAAGAAGATAGGCAATGGTTATCGCCAAGGTGTACAGATGCGGCACAAAGCCGATGACCAGTGCGCCCGATGCGAGTGTGACAAATGCACGGGGGCGGTCAAGCAACCTGCGTAACCAGTTGTCCGTCCGTCGGAACGAAAACATTGCGGCACAGACACCGGTAGAGAGTAGGATTCCAAACTCACCCATATGTCCACAGGCATATACATAATGGAAAAGAAGCAGGCATATCAGCCATACTTGCACATACAGTTTACGGGCGTTGCCGCTTCGTGCCATTGCCACGTAAAAGGTTGCCATGAACCGCTTGTTGTTCTTGTACAATAATATTGATACCCCGAAAGGTATCGCGCAGAAAATGAGTAGCAGGATATTCAGTAACATAAGTAATAGGGCTTTTCGGGTATAGGAGTGGGACGCACAATGAGTTCCAACTGGACAACGCCGTATGTCGCCAGCCGGATAAGGGTTTCGGCATCCTTGGGCGAAAAGTACATGGCCGCTTTCTTGATGCGCTGCTTGAATGTACTGTCTTGCTTTCGGTAGATGGCCAAAGCCTTGTCCAGTTCGTGTTCGGGAATAGTCCATGTCGTACCCTCGGCGTGTATGCCGTTCGTCTTGAAGGCACGCAGTACCAATGTACGGGAAACGAGGTAGTCGGTGCGGTCGGTTCTTGAGATGATATGCTCCTTGTAGAGATTGTCATCGGCAACCTCTATCCACGTCCGGTAGGCATTGATGCAATAGACCATCTGTCGGTATAAGGTGTTTCTCATATAAAATTCATCAGCACGTCGGACTTGTCTTTCTTGTATTTCAGGAACCCACTTTTGGAGTGTAGTTCCAAGTCGAGGCATAAGTCCCCGTACATCTGCTCCAAAGAATCATAGATGGTGACAAGGATGCTGTTTACATTGCCCTCCGTATCCGTCTTGGCGTTCATCTTGAACATCTGTCCGAAAGCGGGATTCGAGTATGCACAAGTGCTGTGACCGAATTTTTCCGTCCGCATCGGAATATGGTGGTAGAGCGTGATCAACTCCATGTCGTCCTCGAACATATCCATTACTTCGTCCAGTTCGTAAGGGGTGCGCAACGGAAACGTAAGCAGCACATAGTCGCCGTAGAACTGCGGTTCTTCCATCGTCGTCACATCGAGCAACTGCGGAAGTTGCAGGGGGACGAATGCCATGAAGTCATTATAAAAATGTCGTAACATATTCATATCTTTTTCTGTTGTTATATTTTACAGCGTGTGTATGAATGCCTCCATCAGCATTCCGGGCAGCTCGTCCAAGCGGTTGTCTCCGGGGTGCAGCATCCTGCCCAACTCCCTGAAAGCGTCGGGTGTCTGCGAGGCAAGCATATCGAGTTGCTCTCTTTCTTCGGCTGAAAGCAACGCCAGGCAGAAACCGTCCAACGACGAATAAGGCTGGAGAAGCATCCAGATGTAAGCTTGTGCCTGTGCCGGTGTCTTGACTTTTTTATTGCAGATGTCGTCGATACAGGTTCGGATATTCTGAATCAGCCTGCGGTTGGTGCGCATGGCCAGATAAATCATGGCATTGCGATAGGTGATGTCGTTCCGTTCGGCGGCAAGGAATATCTGTGCACAGCATCGTTCCGTGTCATGAGTGATGTCGGAAAGATTCTCGCCGTCGAAATCAGGCAGACGTGAAAGGAATGCCCGGTACACGGCATCCTCCTTTTCGATAAAGGTCGTCAGGTCTGCCATACAATGAATACCGTAATCAATCGTTTCAGCAAGGGTAGTTCGATAAGTGGCAAGAATGTGTTGTCGGTTTCTCTGACTGACGGGCCGGTTATCCAATGAGGCAAAGAACGGTCGGATTGTTTCAGCCGCACGATGCAACTCTTTGTCTTCAAGATGCGGTGAGATTTGTTCTTTTACCCACAGTATATCCTTATAAGTGCGTGTTTGAGACAGCACCATCCGTGAAAATTCCATGCGGATGGAATCATGTATCTGTTCACACTCTTCTCTTACAGTGGAATGAAGCCGGCCAAGCGTATCACATTCGAGATGCAGGAATACGGAATCCCTCAATGTTTGCCATTGCTTGAGGTGTCCGGCCAATTCTTTAATGGAGAGTTTTTTCTGCCTGCGTATGTCGGACAGGTATTCCCTGTATGTTCCGGCAGGGTCATTCTTGGCTTTCGCCAATCGTTTGCCATTGCCGTTGTCGCATGACGCGCATAGGAATATGGCAATCGAAACGGCAATTATTTTGGCAAAGATTATCGGCTGTTTTAAGTTCGATTTTAATGTTTTCATACTATATCATTTCGTACTATTTAGTGCAAAACTATATATTATTTTTGATACTTCGCATCCGAAAAACCGTATTTTGCGCATTTTTTAATATCGTACTTAATAGTATGATTACCAATGAAAACAAGTGAAGATAAAACACGGGGAAATGTACGATTTTCGTTTTTTAATATAGTATGATTCATATACTCGAATAAAACTTGTATATTTGCACTTGTTATCATGAATATTGTATATTGATATGGCAAAAGTCGGTTATATATTCGAGGCGAATTCCTACGATGCGTTTGATGCGGATAAGGAATGGATGCGCCAATATGGGTGTGTACAGGTGGTTGAAGAATCGGTCGGACACGAGACGCTTAGGCCGAGATGGAAACAACTGATGTCGAATCTTGAAAGAGGAGACGAATTGGTGGTGTCAAAATTCAGCAATGCCGTGCGTGGTTTACGGGAACTATCGGCATTGATCGAGCTATGCCGCATCAAGGTCGTGCGTATTATCTCCATTCACGATAAAATTGACACCGACAACAAATTGTTTCCGGACACGACACCGGCGGAAGTATTGGCCATGTTCGGGGCATTACCGGAGGAAGTGGCTGTTTTGCGGAAGTCGTCGGATAAGATTATACGCCTGCAGCAGAGTATCAGTATTCCGATTACCAAAAAAAGTATGAGTAAAACTGAACGGGACAAAAAAATCGTGGATATGTATAACAATGGGTATTCAATCCGTGATATTTGGAAAGAGAGCGGTGTCCGGAGTAAAAGCACCGTGTACAGCATTCTCAATAAATACAAGGTTCAGCTTAACCGAACACCGGGACGCGTGCCGGGCATCCGGAAATAGAACTTATAAATCAAATATGGATATTGAAAATCAATAGATTGCTTGCGTAATTCATCGTTTTTTCGTATCTTTAAGTTGGATATAACTATAAAAAATAAGACCTATGGGAGATATTATAATTTTATTGTTGGTATTTTTGGTAGTGGGCAGGCTCTTGAGGGGCGTCTTCGGCGGATTCAGTAAAAGCAGTTTTCGGGATGACAAATAAGTTTGGATTGTTATAACAGGCGGATATTTGTTAATTTTGCACCGTATTCATTAAAATCAAGAACAATATGACAAAAGCGGAAATTGTCGCTCAGATCTCACGGCAGAGCGGAATTGAGAAAACGGTTGTGATGACTGTGGTGGAATCATTCATGGAAAATGTAAAAGAGTCGATGGTTGCGGGAAACGAGGTGTTCTTGCGCGGCTTCGGCAGCTTTGTTATAAAACGGAGAGCTGAAAAGACGGCCCGGAACATTTCGAAGAATACGACAATTAAAATTCCCGCTCACAACATCCCTGCATTCAAACCTGCCAAAGCATTTCTGAATGCGGTAAAAGAGAACAAGTAGAGTATAGAAGTACAGATGGTGCAACAACACCGTAATGAGTAAAACAAAAGCGACCCAAAGGCCGCTTTTGTCGTGATAAGGCAAGGATTATTTCTTGCCTTTTTTCGCTGGTTTGGCCGGCTTTTCAGGAGTCTCCTCCTTCTCGACGGGCGGATAGAACTTGACGGCGACTATCACGATACGGTTGTGTTTCACACCGCTTTGGTCGCTCCATTCTTCGGGCTTGAAATACCCCTCGACGGTCAGCATCGTACCCTTGGTCAGTTGGTCGAACGACCCGGTGTTCTCGTTTTTACGCCACGCCTCAAAATTCATAAAGGCGGAAACGCGTTTGGATTCCTCGCCATTATTCTCCAGTCGGCTTACTGCCAGAGGGAAACGTGCTACACTTGCGTTGGTGAACTGACGGATTTCTGCATCCTTTCCTACGAAACCGGTTACTACGAAATTGTTTTCAATCTTTTTCATAATGAATTGTTTTTAGAAGTTATTAAATCAATTTTACGCTGCCTCAAAAAGTAGGTGCAGTTAAGGGGATGCACCAAGGCCGGACGCATCAATACTCTTTATTTTTGTCCGTAGGCAAAACCGGAAGGCTCGATAAAGGAAGATTGTACGGCTGTGCCATTGGTCAAGACTTCCAAAGTCGTTCCCGTCTGCATACTATCTTTGCATCGGAAAATGATGATGACTTCGGCGGAAAACTATTCTGAAAATGAGCGGAAAGCCGTAGTTGCAGGGGAAGTGAAAGAGCAATCCGTCCACCGGCACAATGGTGCGCGTTTCGGCTGTAAGTCCGCAGAATCGGCAGGGATTTTCGTGTAATTCGGTCGGACTGAATAGAGGTGGCTACAAACAGAACACTGAACTGACAACAGGTGGCGATACCGCAGAAGGGAATATCAACGAAGTGGCGACAAAAGGCGGAACGGGGTATCGGGGTGCTGCCATGTTCCCGTCCGGCAGAAAGAAAAGGGGACAAAAGGGAAAAAGGAAAGAACCCTGCTTTTCGGAAAAGCGGACGGAGCTTTTCACGAATGGCTGTTTTTTACAAAAGGATATGGCGCAGCCAAAAGAGAGAGATAGATGTAAAAAAGGGAATGCGGCGTGGCAGGAATGGAAGATTATCCCGTTCCTGCCTGCCTGTATCATCAAAATTCTGCCATGATTACCCGATGCTCGAAAATCTTTTTTTGATTACTGGGACGTCTTTGGCAGACCCATAGGTGATGCTTGCCATAGCCGAAGACGAAATAATCATCAAGACGTGTTTTTTCTTGTAGGCGTTCCATGCCGGTACGCAGTTCCGTTTCATCGGTTGAGAAAAGAATCGTGTTGATGATACGGAAGTAGAGTTCTGTTACCTCGTCACAATAAGGACAAAAGCTATGCTCAATCGTTGCTTTCATGTTTCTTTGATTTTAATTATACTTCTACTACGTCTTCTATTCGACCATACAAGACAGAGCGCAACGCAGTCTTGTCAATGGCGCAATACTCGGTGATATGTCCGTGCTGTTTCACGAAATATCGTTTGAGAACATCGGAGAAATCAAAGAAGTAGCCCATCAATGCGATACCTCTTTTGAAATGGATGCACTCTTTCACGTTTCGGGTAATCCAGTTCTTGTCTTCACGGCTCAACTTGTCTCCGTTATCAAGTTGTTCCCGTAACTGGTAAACCCTGCAGCCTTTCAGCTTTTCTAATTCGGGTACGTCCCATTGGACGAATTTCATTGCTACCTGTTGCATCGCTCTTGGATTTAATCGTAAATAATCACTTCATCACGGTACTCGACCACCTCTTTGCCACTGCTAAGACGTACCACTATTTTATTGCCGAAGTCGCCGACAACTGTTCCCTCGGAGTAGCCTTTATAGGGGGTAAGCAGGGTGCAGTGCGCACCTATAATTTCGCTATCTTTTTCGTATTCGTACATAGTCTTGTCATTTTAGGGTTACAACTTGATATCCCATTTACCCTGTGAGAAGATTCTGAAGCTCACGTATTCGTCTGCAAATTCGTAGGACAGAATTTTGATATAAGTTTTGTCTTTGGCTTCCAACGAAGCTATCAGCCTGTCGATTTCTTCTTCCGGATAAACCCAACGAGAGGTAAACTCCGCATCCACGCTATCGCTGTGTCTATTGACAAAGCCGTCAAAAGTGTCATCCAAGAATGCCTCTATCTTGTCGAGGTCTGCTTTGTTTTCCGTCCTTGCGTAGAAAATGTTTGTTGCATAGTTTGCCATAATCCTAAGTTTTAAGTTTTTTATTTTCCCTCTTTTAGCATTTCAGCTACTTTCGGGCTTGATTGAAAATTATGTCGCCTCAAAAGGTGTTATGGCTCTTTATGCAGGGTTTCACGACCAAATACGACCTCTGCAAAGCGGAGCGTGGAGATTTTGTCGGGAACCGTCAGGCTGTGACCTTGAATACAAGAAAGACATGACAAGTACCTTTGCGACACAATTCTCATCAGGCAGACCGAAAGTTGGGATGCGAGGATAAAATGCCTATGGCAGAAGTTACGATAAAAGGAACTTCCGTAAAATTGGGATGCAGCGAAAAAAGAAAATATCGGTGCGATTATCTTCTCTTTTGACTGTGAATATAAAAGTAAGGGGGAGAACTTCGGTAAAGGTTTAGTTTAGTCTATTAGCTTATATATATGCTAAACTAAAGTAAACTAAATATAGGCAGATATATTGGACTGCCTGTATAGGTGTTTTGAGGGAAATGGTTACCTTTGCAAAAAACAATGTTCCTTGAAAGAAACAGAGATTTGTCCTTTTTTCTTTTGGCTGTGGTTATTCATCCATAGATGACTGCAACAATCACTCTTGGCGAGAGGATGAAAATCGTGTGAAATGACTTGGAAAAATACTCAAAGTACGAACAAGTGAAGAGAAAGAAAGGTAGTGCAAATAAAAAAACAAGAAAATATGATAATTCGTGTTTCTGTTCCTAATTTGTTCCTTGATAAAAACACATCACAATATAAATTGTTAATTTATAAGATATTAAGATGTGAAATTTTGAGATATAACTAAATTTACCAGATTTTCGCTCGAAACGCCTTGCGGTCTTATGTCTATATCATCGGC
>ERZ1504309.226-NODE-226-length-23952-cov-4.846508_pt1 | contig 23952 bp, 10 predicted proteins | sample MGYA00575494_ERZ1504309 | MGnify/ENA primary metagenome ERZ1504309 (study PRJEB39906, sample SAMEA3182103) | gut metagenome | biome: human; feature: gut; material: Stool; isolation source: human stools | place: Canada | collected 2013-02-19 ...
TGTATAAGAGACAGGAAAGAGGAGATCCAAATTGGAATTTAGAAATGGGAGAGAGCAAAAAACGTCTGTTACTTTGGACGAAATACTTAGCTATCTAGGAAAAGCAGACAAAATCTGCCTAGTGGCGATTGACTAATTTCAAGTTATTGCTCAAGATCCGATTCGAGAAAGAACGTTAAAGCCATTTTGAGCATCGATATATAACATTGTACAATGCCCATTTTATATATTTAGGTTCACAATGTCATATGACGGGAGAAATTTTTATAAGTCTTCCGGCTTTTTATCAAAGTACTATGATTTTGGATCAAAAATCTATCAGACTGAAAGAATATACAAAATTTGTTACACACCATTTCCAGAAAAGCGGGAAGTACATTAATAAAAATGTTATATCTGAAATATATCAACTGTTTGACGGCATAATATGCTATATCCGGTCTATGATCGTTTTTTTGAGTTTTGGCTGGGAAGAACATTAAAAAACTGATGGAAGATTCCGTGTGTAATCAGAATTTGACTTCCCGTCAGGAATTACAATCAGTTCATAAGGATTGATGGTGGTTTGTTGTGTTCCTTCCAAATATGTAACTAAATATTTAACATATATGTCTTTACAGGCACATTTATATAGTAATCGAATTTGAGTTAACAGATGTTTATCGATAATTTCCAAAGACCGATTTACTATATAGATTTACCCAAGTATACATTAATTTTGTATACTTGGGTAATAATCTATTGGATAATTAAGGAGAAAGCTTCATCTTTTCCTCATATCTTAAATCTAAATTATTTAGCAGGTAGGTAAAGTATTTCTTTAAATTCACCAAAACCACCAACATTGGGTACATCATGCGACAGCTTCACAGTAATAACTCCGTCTTCCAAAGCACCTTTTCCTGAAACAAAAACTTCTCCATAGGATGCGTGCTTCCATGCCGGCTGAGATTCTACAGTGACCTCATTGGCTTCATTAACTTTGAAGACAATGTTATATCCTTTTTCATATAAGTTCATAGCTTTATACCATGATATCTGGTCTGCTTTTTGAACTTCTACTTCCCAAGTTGTAAAATCTTCCCCTTCCTCTGCCATAGCCGCAGATTTAAATGTTCCAGTTCCTAATGAAGAAAAAGTATAATCCCTATAAACAGTTATGACTTTATCCGAAGTCTGGTCTATCGTAACCATTTCCTCCGGCAAAGATATCTTGACTTTATAATTCTGTCCAGGAGTTATATCTCCAACTGTAACATGAATATTGGTCTTAAATTCCCCTGCTGCGAATGAAACCGAGGAAGGTACGGTAATGGAGGCAGGGAGTTCCTGCTCTTTATCACCGACAACTAATGTTGCTGATAAATTAATTGTAGTAGCTTCCGAAGATTTCGCGCGTAAGACTTCCACATCAAAACCCTCATATCCTGTGGAAGGAAAGGAAACCGATTGTGTACCTGTGGCGAATGTCACCCCCATTGTTGTGCCATTGTATATATCTCCTTCATTGTCGGTGTTGCACGATACAAAAAGAGTTGCAGTGGCAACAAACATGCCGATTATATATTTATTTACTTTCATAATTTACTTGCTTACAGATTAATACTATTTATGATCACCTATCGGATTCTGATCTTTGCTAGGATCCATGTTCGGATTACCATCAAATTCCGTTTGAGAAATAGTTAATACCCATGCATACGACTCAGGATCTTCCGTATCTGTACCAGCAATTAAAGCACTGGATGGCCAGCCCATGTCTGCAGTACGTCTGAACCCTTGTTTCAGACGACGTATATCATAGATACGTCCAAATTCTCCCCAAAGTTCAATACGGCGTTGAATTATAATTTCTTCAAGTAAAGAACCGGTTTCATCCGAGGTGAGCTTACCTAATGCCGTTCCTGTTTTTTTGCAAGTGTAATCCTCATCACGTTCTTGCATTAAACTGTTCAACATCAGTCGTGCGCCTTTGTCATCATTTAAACGACAAGATGCTTCTGCTGCGGTTAAGAACATTTCCTCAATACGCATAAAAATATAGTCACCTGTCCATTTCGCATAATCTTTAAACTTGAATTTTTCTTGTTGGTAACCATTCTTTTCATTATTCTCGTCTTGTGGATTCCACCATTTTTTGCGGACATCATTTGTGCCTAGCTTTGCATAAAGCAGTTTGTTTATCTGTTTTCGAGCACTAGCTCCATATTTCCCTTGATCCGCATCCATGTGTGTAAAGAAACCTGCATACATTCCGGACTGGTCGGCTATGATTTCGGCCGCCCACATCACATTATTGGCAGTAGCATCATTCATTCCACCGGTTACCGCAGTTCCAGTGCCGATACTACACCCACTTTTGCTTATTGCGGCATTCGCGGCATCCAAAGCGGTCTGCCAGTCTTCCATCACTAAAGCGACACGAGCCTTTATACCTGAGGCAACAGCCTCATTGATATGGCTGATATGTTTTCTTTTACCTGAGTTGCCTAGCATGGTAATTGCTTTGTCAAGATCCGAAGTGATTTGTTGATATACTTCTTCAACCGTTGCGCGCCCTTTACCTTCTGTTGCAATATCAGTCGGTTCTGTATAGAGTGGTACACAAGGTTCGCTTTCATGTCCTTTATAAGTGCGAGAAAACATTTGCGCCAGCATAAAATAACTGTAAGCACGTACAGCGTAGGCTTGTCCAAGCACATAATTCTTTTCGGTTTCACTTCCAGACATGGTTTCCTCTTCTGCCAAAATGTAATTGACATTAGAAATCCAAGTGTAATAGCCATTCCACATATCATAAGAACGCCATCCGGTAGAGGTATATCTTGATTTTACATTGTAAACGCAATCATACCAAAACCAGCCGCTACCTTGTCCGTTCATAATGCAATCTTCACCCATAACATCTGCCACCAGATTATAAGCTGTGATACCGAAGCATTGATGAGTGTTAGAGCTGTTTGAAACCCCTGCTGTATACATTGCTCGATATACACCATTCAATGATACTAATGCATTAGTTGCTGTTCCTAATAATTCGTTGCCAGAAACAGAAGATGAAGGACTGGTTTCCAAAGCATCCTCACTGCAAGCTACCACAGACATTGCAGCCATCCCGGCAAATATGTATTTAAATATTTTTTTCATACTTTCCTGTATTCTTTTAAATTGTTAGAAATTAATTTCAAAACCTACTGAATAAGTCTTGTTGGGAGCATAAGAATAGTCTGTTTCGCCCTTGAAGTTATACTGTGGGTCCATACCGTCCAAATGAGAAAATAAAGCGAGATTATCTACCGATCCGAATATGCGGACAGACTCTAGCCCGGCCTTCTTTAGCCATTGTTTGGGAATAGTGTAGCCCAAAGTGATATTTTTGATAGCAAAGTATGAAGCATCAACTAAAAAACGGTCTGAAGCTGTGTAGGAACCTCCAATTTGAATACGAGGTACATCTGTGATGTCACCAGGTTGTTGCCAACGTCTCAAAGCATGTTTGTTCCATGTATTGCCTGCATACATAACCTCCATAGAACCAGCGTATAATGAATCATAAACTTTACCTCCTATAGAATATGTACCCAATATTGACAAATCGAAATTCTTGTAAGAGAAATCGGTATTGATACTACCATATAAATCAGGTATACGGCTGCCGGAATAATATTTGCTGTTCGCAGCTTTTTGATAGTCACTGCTGATATATTCGTTAGTGATGTTGCCATTATCATCCTTATCATATACCCAATAGAGCTGCGCTCCTGTTGCAGGATCCACACCGGCAGATTTAGCCATATAATATGTATTAATAGGCATTCCCTCTTTAATACTGAAAACTCCCTTGATAATTTCAGGAGATTCCCCAGTCAGTTTCAGCACTTTATTGGTTACAGTAGAGCCCATCCAAGTTAAGTTCCATATAAAATCAGTGGTTTTGATAAGGGAACCACCTAAGCTAAATTCAAACCCGGTATTACGCATAGAACCGATATTCGCGTTGTATTCAGAGAATCCACTAGAAGTAGCCTTGGGGTATCCCAGCAACATATCCGTTGTTTTGCGGTTATAATATTCAGCACTGACATTCAAGCGTCCGTCAAACATACTTGCCTCAATACCGACATTTAAATTACCGCTTTTTTCCCATGAAAGTTTTTTGTTTTCCAAAGCACCGATCAGGCCTCCTACTTGATTGGCATTCGGATATTCCAATGGATAGAGTCCTTGCCAAGGATAATAATCTGGTACATATCCTCCTTCAAGACTATCATATCTTAACAGATTATCATTACCTTGTTCACCATAACTGATTTTAGCTGATAAATTAGAAATCCAAATCAAATTCTGCATAAACTTTTCTTGTGAAATTCTCCAGTTGGCACCGACAGACCAAAAAGTACCCCAACGGTTATCTTTTTGGAAGCGTGAAGAACCGTCCGTACGGATAGAGGCTGAAAAATAATATTTTTCATTAAAGTTATAATTGAATCTCCCAAAGAAGGATTCCACACGATAATCTTCCGAATATGAATCCGCATTGTATAGATTTGTACCCGGACGCAATTCAAGAATACCATCTACTAAATTGGTTTTTCCGGCAGACAGAAATTCATATTTGTATGCATAAAATTCATGACCAACCAAAAGATCGATGTTATAAAAGTTAAAAGAACGCCCCCATGTCAGTAACTGGTTAAAAGTATAAGATTGGGTTCTTCTGTTATATTTCATCAACAAACCGCCGGCAGCTGCCTGATTACCATGGTGCATATTCATATATGATTTTTGAGATTTGTTCCGGTAGTCCAGACCAAAGTTCAAAGTCAGCTTAATACCTTTAGCCCATCCGGCATCTTCCGAATCTGAGCCAAATGCCAAAAATGTGCGCAAACCAGCTACATCTGTTTTTATATCAGCCTTGTCATCTACCAAACCGCCTACGGGATTGAAATCACTATACTGTGGGCGTTGTACACTACCGTCACCGTAGTCCAGTTGGCGATTTCCATCGGCATCTAATACATCTTTACCATCTTCTCCCTTTATATACACCGGGTAAATCGGAGCCATAAATTGTGCAGAGTACCACACATTTGAATTAGATGAACCTTCGTAATCACTAAAATTTTGTGTGGAATTGGAAAGTGACACATTCAATCCAGTCTTCATCCATTTATTCACTTCAGTGTTTATGTTTGCACGGGCATTATAACGTTGGAAACCGGTATTAATCAAGATGCCATCTTCATTTAAATATCCCAAAGAGAACATATATTTGGTCTTTTCTGTACCTCCATTAACAGACAACTGGTGTTCATGACGAAATGCATTGTCTCTTTGTATTGCATCCATCCAAGATTCATTCCATGCGGATGTAGCATCACCCTGCACTCTACCTGTTGCAGGATCTATAATTGTTCCCCATGTGTAATTTTTAAATGGATTATATTGTTCTCCACCTAAAACGCCACCTAAATCTGCTGATGCTTGTCTACCGGCAGCTTCCCAGTTATATCCATTGTCAAAGATATATCCGTTGCGTAAACCTTCATACGTTAACTGTACAAATTCTTTTTGGTCAACCATGTCATAGGCTTTCAAGGAACGTGAAGACCAACCTGCCGTAGAACGCCAAGATACCTTAGTCTTGCCTTCTTTTCCTTGTTTGGTAGTAATCATAATTACACCATTTGCACCACGGGCTCCATAAAGGGCTCCGGCTGAAGCATCTTTTAAAACTGTCATGCTTTCAATATCGGCAGGATTGATAGAACTCATATCTCCACTAAAAGGTATTCCGTCAACTACATACAAAGGATCTTGTGAGGCATTGATGGAACCGTAACCGCGAATCACGATCTTGGCAGCTTCGCCAGGTTGACCTGAGCCTGAAGTTGTTAACAGACCTGTAGTCTGTCCTTCCAATCCTTTAGTAACATTACTTATAGGACGTAATTCCAGTTTCTTATTATTAATAACGGATGCTGATCCTGTAAAAGATTCCTTTTTTGCAGTGCCATATGCAACAACCATCACTTCTCCAAGCACTTTAGTATCAGATTTTAAAATGATGCTAACATTCTGTTTGATAGAAACCTCTTGACTAGCCATTCCGATAAAGGAAACTACCAAAGTCTTTGCGGAACTAAAATATACAAAAAAACATCTAGTAATCAAATATTTAGCATTCTGCTCTCTTGTAGATATACAATATTACATCTATTATAACAAACTATAAATCAACTATATATTATAACATAAAAAAATAATTTGATTTTATGTCTACTTTTATTCTACCTTAAACATAAAAAAGATGCCTAGTAATCTAAGCATCTTTTTTATTATAGACCTATTATTAGCTATTCGTTTTTATCAGTAATCTCACTATTGGCATTTAACTCCTTATCGGGGATTTGATAAATGAATAATTTACTACCTGCAGGGACTTCCTTTGGAGCAATCGCACTATGATTAATTGCATGTGTTCTATCCAAACTTTCATTACGACGTTTCATGTCAAATAAACGACGACCTTCACCCCACATTTCAATACGCTTTTGAAGTTCAATTTCTTGTAAAAGTGCATCACTTGTTGCGGATGTTTCATATTTTGGATTACGAGTTTTCATAATCGTAGTCAGCATTGTTTTGGCTTCATTTTCTTTCCCTGCCCTATATAATGCTTCTGCAGCTACAAAATACATTTCACCAGTACGCAAATAAATATAGTCAGAGCAAAAAGTATCACCTGTAGGAGTAAAACCAGGCGCGGTAGAACCTATATCAATAAATTTGCGCTGCACATATTGTCTTACTTTATAATGAGTATTTGTTTCTCCCAAATCAACTCCAAACCATTTTTTACGAATGTCATCATCTGAAATTTTTTCATACAAATCACTGGAAATCATTTTGTAATTTCCTAAATTACCACCGTATCCCGGGCCGTAAGGATCAACTTGACTCATGAATGAAGCGTAGAATGTATTTGTTTCACCATTAATATCAGCCCCCCATAACACTTCGCTCAAAGAAAGGTCATTAAAGCCGGAAAGTAATTCTTTTTCACTCATCAGTGAGCCACCTTCAATAGCCAATTTTGCGTATTTAGCAACTTCATTCCATTGATCGGGATAATCATTAACAAATGAAAGAATGTTTGCATAAATAGCAGCTGCTGCATATTCATTTAATTCATCTTTCTTGGCTATTCCTTTTCCTTTCAAATAATTATATCCTTTATCTATATCACTTAATATCTGTTCATAGACCTCACTTACAGGAACACGATTCAATTTGGTTTCAGATTCAGTATAAATAGGAATACCTAATTTATCTTTATTCCATTCATAAGGTTGCTGGTACATGTTTATTAACCAAAAATAGCAGTAAGCACGTATGGTGTAACTTTGTCCCAACATCTTCTCAACACTCTCATCACCGCTATCTGCCTGTTCTTTCAGACCGCTGATTACTTCATTTGCACCACTGATTACAGCATATAATTCTTGCCAATAAGTGGTCGTACGACGATAACTTGAAGCACGGTTGTCAAGCAGATAATCATATACGAAGAAGTGTGAGGTCATATATGCCATATCATCTCCCATCAAGTCTGTAGCCAATTCAAATGCCTTTAATCCGAAATCATCATGACTTTGCTGTGCTTCCGGAGAAAACATATTTTTGTAATATCCTGTAATATATGCTTGAATAGCTGTAGGATCTTTATCAAGCAAATCTTTAATTTGGTCTTCTGATGCATTTTCTGAAGGTTCCTTGTCCAAAAAGTCATCGCTACAAGATCCCATCATAAACGCTGCAGCCAATATTGCTAAATATTTTGTATATTTCATAATTCTATTCTTTTAAAAGTTCAAATTAATGCCGAATGATAAAGTACGAATCGCAGAATAATTAGCAGCCGAATATCCATAAGCATATTGGCGTGGGTCCATACCTTTACGTTTAGAGAATAAAGCTACATTATCGGCAGATACGTAAATACGTGCACTGCTTGCTGATATTGCTTTCATCCATTCTTTCGGAAAAGTATATCCTAATGAAATGTTACGGATGTTAAAGAATGATGCATTTATCAAGAAACGTGAAGATTGGCTATTACTATTTTGTGCACCATCCATTATAGGCACATTTGTATTTTTATTTTCCGGAGTCCAAGCATTCAAGATATCCTTGTGCCAGTTACTGCCAATATTGCTTCCCGCATGCATGAAAGAAGAATACATGCTGTCATATATCTTTCCACCAATTTGAAAGTTTGTAGCTATAGAAAGATCGATTCCTTTGTATGCAAAATCAGTTGAAAAACCTCCTTGGAAATCGGGCAAAGTAGAACCTAATTCATATTTGCTTGCCTGAGTATAGTCTTCGGTTACGGTCCTTCCAGTCACTTTGCCATTAGCATCTTTCTCATCCATATACCATTGTGCTGCTCCTGTTTCTGGATTAACACCTGCGTATTCATAGGTATAAAGATCATAAATAGACCCTCCTTCCATTAAGCGGAACAAAGAAGCAGTACCATGAATAATTCCATTCTCTCTTTTGTCTTCTGGAAGATTCAAAATCTTGTTGCTATAATGTGTACCGTTAAAAGATAAATTCCATATAAAATCTTTTGTTTGAATTGGGGTGGCAGAAATAGTAAATTCAATCCCCTTATTCTGCATATCCAACAGGTTCATTGGAACGTAAGAAATTCCAGAAGAAATAGGATAAGGCATATTGTACAACATATCCGAAGTCTTCTTCAAGAAATATTCAGTTTCTAGTTTCAAACGGTTATTAAGAAAAGCAGCTTCCAAACCGATATTTAAATTTTTGCTTTTTTCCCAAGTCAAATCTTTATTTCCACGATAAGTTTCGACTACAGAGAAATCTCCGTTATTATTGGTTACAGAATATTGCTTCAGATATGGTTGATAGACTACATAACCATTTATATCAAGAATTCCATCATTACCTTGTGTTCCATAACTTGCTTTTAGTTTAAGATTAGACAACCATTCCACATCTTTCAAAAACTCTTCCTGTGTTAATCTCCAAGAACCTCCGACAGACCAAAAAGTACCACGGCGGTGATCAGGATGGAATTTGGAAGATTCATCTGAACGAATACTTGCAGATAGATAATATTTGTTATCAAAATCATAGTTTACACGACCAAAGAAACTTTCCATACTATGTTCTTGTGTATATGAATTCATATCACTCATAGTTATGGCATTGTTGAACTCAGGATTTCCAATAGTATAAAAATTGTATTTATGAGCATACTGATATTTCAGTGTATATGAATAAGATTCGTGACCAGCCATTATGTCAATATTATGATGACCAAATGCTTTACTATAGGTTAAAAGTTGATTTGCTGTAAACGATTCAATACGTTGATTATATTTATAAGTACGACCATTCACATTAGCAGCATCCCCATATAACTGATTCATGTGATCTGTACGGATTTGATTCATTAAATCATAACCAATGTTAGCAGTCGCTTTTAAACCATCAATAATATTAATGTTAATAGTACCACGGCCATTAAAATTGTCATTCAAAGTCTGATGCACATCCAACCCAGAATTAGCTGCAACATTTTGATTACTGAAACCGCCCATACGTGTACTGTATGTACCATCACCAAAATCATAAACAGTGTTGCCTTCTTCGTCATATATGCGATTTCCGTTTTCGTCATACGCATATACAGGATAAATAGGAGCGATTTGCTGAGTGAACATAAAAGCATTAGAGTAATTAGACAAACTAGCATTTTGTGACTGGCCTGCATTTTTTTCCGCTCTTGCGTAAGCCAAATTACCATTGATATCAATAAACTTATTTACAGTATGATTAATATTGGCACGTGCTGAAATACGTTCAAAGTCAGTATGTCTTAAGATTCCTTCATCTTTCAAATATCCCAATGATAAAAAATGAGTTGTCTTAGCGTTACCACCTTGCAGACTCAAATTATATTCCTGACGCATACCATTATGTAATGCGGCATCAGCCCAATCGTCATTATGGCGTAGAGCCGCAGAACTAACTACGCCATCTGCTGAAACCATGGCATTATTAGCTACACCGATGAATGGATTGTATCCAATGCTACCTATTAATTCTTCGGAAGCTTCTGCACCTGTAGATTGATTTTTTAAAGTATTCCAGGCTGTTAGTACGTATTCTCTTTGATCTTTCATGATATCATATTCTGGAACACCACGAGTATTTACTCCCCAGCGTGCATCAAGAGTAACTTTGGATTTATCTACCATACCTTTTTTAGTAGTAATCATCACAACACCATTTGCTGCACGTGAGCCATAAAGGGCTGCAGATGCAGCATCTTTTAATATAGACATACTTTCAATATCGGCAGGATTTAATGCATTAACCGACTCTTCGTCATAAGGCATACCATCAACTACGTATAAAGGAGCCGATGATGCGCTAAAAGAGCCAATACCACGGATTCTTATTTTAGCATTTTCTCCAGGCTGCCCACTGGTATTGATTACTTGTACACCTGCTGCTGCACCTTCCAAGGCTTTAGATACTGAAGAAACCTGCATTTTTGCTATTTTTTCTCCACTAACAGCAGTCGCTGATCCTGTAAAAGATGACTTTTTCGCAGTACCATAAGCTACAACCACTACATCGTCAAGCATCTCTGTATCAGATTTTAAAATGATGCTAACATTCTGTTTAATAGAAACCTCTTGACTAGCCATTCCGATAAAGGAAACTACCAAAGTCTTTGCGGAACTTGGAACATTTGATAATGTAAATTTACCATCCATGTCAGTAACTGTACCTACAGTAGTACCTTTTACTAAAATAGAGGCGCCAACTACGGGTAATCCGTCCTCCTCCGAAATAACAGTACCTGTTACCTTCGTGATCTGAGCGGTTACCAAACCTATACCTACAAAAAGGCAGGTCAATAACAGCATTAATTTTCTTTTCATAAAATTCTCTCTTAAAGTTTAACTTTACATTAATATAAATTCATTCACTCTAACAAATGACAAAGGTATGAATAAAATTGTAATATCAAACAAATTATTGTAAAAAACATACTAAACTGCTATATTTTTATGCTTTTAGGCATTTAAAACTCACAAAAGACGAAAATAAACCTCATATTTATTCTTTTTTTTAAGTCGTTAAAAAGAGAAACTTTCAATTTATAACTGATCAGGTAAACATACATTAACCTATAAATGTTAACGAATCGTCTAATAAATATAAAGATGAGAACAAAATAGTAGGATAATGCTTTTCTACTTTTCTTTATTGCGTCTTATTATAGAATTTCAATTAAAGAATTAAATTATGAGGAAAATCAGTTATCGTTTCGTTTACAATCGAAAAAAAAGTTTAAATGACAGAGGGACCGCTTTGGTCCAAGTTGAAGCCTACTTGAATAAAAAGAAAGTGTATTTTTCCACACATGTTTATTTACGGCCAGAACAATGGGATGTAAAAAGGAAAATCATCAAAGATCATCCTAACCAAGATGCGCTGAATGGCATGCTTAATGAATTTATTATTGAATTAGAGAAAAAAGAATTAAGTTTGTGGAGGCAAGGAAAGACAATAACCTTAAGCCTCATAAAAGAAGAGTTCAAATCGAATACAGATGCTTCATTCTTAGGGTTTGCGCGTAAAGAAATAATGTCTTCTCAGCTAAAAGATAGCACTAAGCGCAACCATTTAACAACAATATCCCTTTTACAATCGTTCAAACCGACAATTGAGTTTGAAGACTTAACCTATAATTTCGTTACGGATTTTGAAAAATTTCTTTATGAATCTGGATATCAAACAAATACAGTAGCCAAGCATATGAAGCATTTGAAATCTTTTGTTAATGCTGCAATTAATAAAGGATACATTGATCCCAATAACTATGCCTTCAGAAGATATAAAATTAAAATGAAGGAAGGAAAACATGTTTTTTTATTACCGGAAGAAATGAAAAGATTGGAAGAAGTGTCTTTGACAGGAAGAAATAGTTGTCTGGAACATACTCTTGATGCATTTTTATTTTGCTGCTATACGGGATTGCGGTATTCTGATTTTGTGAATTTGAATGAGAAAAATATCGTAAAAATGGATGGAAAATTATGGCTAATCTTTGACTCTGTCAAAACAGGTACAGAAGTGAAATTGCCTTTAAACTTGCTGTTTGAAGGCAAGGCTTTAACTTTATTACAAAAATACCAGGGAAAATGGAGCTCATTTTTTTCAATTAAAAATAACTCAAGTGTAAATAAAGAGCTGATACGAATTGGCAAATTGGCAAAAATAAGCAAACACTTTTCATTCCATTCTGCAAGGCATACTAATGCTACTTTATTGATATATAAAGGTGCTAATATAACAACCGTGCAAAAATTATTAGGGCATAAAAACCTTGCTACAACACAAATTTATGGAGAAGTTATGGGAAGTACAATTATACGAGACTTGAAAAAATGTCAAAAAAGATAATTAACTCTATTGTCTATACATTATCTCTTATAAAGATGAAGAAGAATCATTTTCAAAAGTGAATATAGCCTTATCTTCTTAATAAAGTTTATCGTTTTGTGAACATGATAATTTTTTGTTGTGATTGCAATACGATAAACTAAAAGAAATAAAATGTGACAATATTTCCATCTCAGCCTAACCGGGTAGAAAATAAGTATCAAGGTTATTGAATTTCTGCAAAATTCATATATGTATATCATATAATATGCGCATATAAAATTCTATATCAGAAAATGATAATAATAGTTTGCTAATTTACTTCATGTCCTACTATCTTCTTTTGTAATCTAAAGTGCAAACAATCTTTGGAAGTTTTGAAATATTTAAAAAGTTGAAAAATATCAATCTTAGTATTTCAGGTATTTTATGAACAGAGTAACAACGAACAGGAATGCTGCAAGTCAATTCTTTTTTCAGTAGAAGAAAGGTAGAAAATTATTATTATCATACTCTTTAAACGGCTTAAATCAAGGAAAACGAATAAGAGATTCAGTAATACATATACTGGTTATCAATTATTTACATAAATAATTAGTTCCGCAAAGACTTTGGTGGTTTCCTTTATCGGAATGGCTACACAAGAAGTGAATATTAAAGCGAATTTGAATATTGTATTAAAGTCTGATACAGAACAGCTTGAGGAAGTAATGGTTGTGGCGTACGGTACTGCCAAAAAGTCTTCGTTTACGGGATCTGCTGCTGTTGTTAAAAATGACAAAATAGAAAAAATGCAAACGTCTGATGTGACCAAAGCATTAGCGGGTGCAGTGTCGGGAGTCCAAATTACCACAGCTTCAGGTGCCCCTGGTTCTGGTACAAGTATTCGTGTACGTGGCCTTGGTTCTATTAACGCTTCCAGTGAACCTCTTATTGTTGTGGACGGTTCTCCTTTTGATGGAGATTTGAGTATGATTAATAGTCAAGATGTTGAATCTATGACTGTATTAAAAGATGCTGCTGCCAATGCATTATATGGTGCACGTGGTGCTAATGGTGTTGTCTTGATTACTACTAAAAGAGGTAAAATAGGTAAAGCTACTATAACCGTTGATGCTAAATGGGGATCTAATAGTCGTGGTGTACCTGAGTATGATGTAATGAGAGATCCTGCTACTTATTATACTACATATTGGCGAGAGTTGAAAGGAATGTATGAGGCTAATGGCGAGGCTAATCCCGGACAATTAGCTTCGAACGCTTTGATTACCGACAGTGGTAGTGGCTTGAGTTACAATGTTACGACTGTAGGTAATAACGAAGTGGTATTACCGGATGGAACATTTAATCCTAATGCTAGAATTAAATATGCGGATAATTGGGAAAAGGAAATGTTTCACAGCGGTTTACGACAAGAATATAACGTAAACATGAACGGGGCTAATGAAAAGACTAGTTATTATTTGTCATTTGGTTATTTGGATGATGAAGGTTATATTGTAAAATCCGGTTTTACACGTTACTCTGCCCGTTTGCGTTTGGAACACCAGTTTAACAAGAATATTAAGATGGGTGGTAATTTTGCTTATGTCAATACTTCTACTGTAGCCACTTCAGCTACAGAAGAACAAGACCAAACTGCTGGCACCAATATGTTCTACGTATCACGTACCATGGCTCCCATTTATCCTATCTACAAACGTGATGAAAATGGTAATTTTATGTATGATAGTCATGGTCGCATAGTGTATGATTATGGAGATACTCCGGGTATGCAGCGTCCTGTATCAGGAAATTCAAACGCATTAGGTAGTCAGAGTTTGGATGATCGTAAAAATGGAAAAGATTATTTCAGCGGAAACATGTTTGCCGAAATTTCCTTTTTGAAAGATTTTAAATTTACTTTCCGTGCCGGAATAGAAAACGATAATACTCGTCAAATGGTATTTCAAAATGGTGAATACGGACAGTTTACTGCACAAAACGGTATTGCAACTCATTATAGCACTCGCAATATGACTATTAATTTGCAGGAATTGCTTACATGGGAACGTACTTTTGGAGAGCATTCGGTAAATGTACTGCTTGGACATGAAACTTATCAGAATAAGTATGATTATTTATACGGATCAAAAAATAACTTTGCTTTGTGGGGGTCAACTTCATTGAATCATGCAGTGAGTAATCCGCAAGCTGGTTCTTATGTGACAGAATATACTACTGAAGGTTTCTTGGGACGTGTGGAATATAATTATAAGGATAGATATTACTTCTCGGGAAGTTATCGTCGTGATGCTTCTTCAGTATTTCATCCAGATTATCGTTGGGGGAATTTTTGGTCTGTAGGTGCTAGTTGGAGACTGAAAGAGGAAAATTTTTTGAAGGACGTTGAATGGTTAGATAACTTAAAGTTTAAAGTTAGCTATGGTTCGCAAGGTAATGACTACTTGTTGTTGAATGGGGTGCGTAACCGTTATGCTTATATGGATCAATTCAGTGTGAGCAACAATAACGGACAACCCGCAATTACTCAAACATATAAGGGTAATGATAAATTAAAGTGGGAAACTAACTATAATTTTAATACAGGTATTGAATTTAGCGTATTAAACGGACGTTTGAGTGGAGGCTTTGAATTTTTCTCCCGCTATGCAAAAGATTTGTTGTTTAACCGTCCTTTAGCAGCTAGTACCGGTTCTAATTCTTATCCGGATAATATTGGTGATATGCGCAATACCGGATTTGAAGTAGAATTAAGTGGGGACATTATTCGCACAAGTAAGATTAATTGGAATATTTCTGTTAATGCAACTACCTATAAAAACAAAATTTTGACTTTACCGGAAGAAAAAAGAGAGTCCGGTATTTGGAATGGTATTTTCAAAATGGTTGAAGGAGGTTCGTACTACGACTATTATATAAAAGAATGGGCTGGTGTAGATCCGGAAGACGGAAAGGCTATGTGGTATAAAGATGTTACTGATAAGAATGGAAATACGACTAAAGAAACAACTAAGACATATAGCGAGGCGACGGATTATAAAGCAGGTTGTGCCTTGCCTGATTTGTATGGTGGTATTAGTACTTCATTAAATGCTTATGGATTCGATTTTAGTATTGCACTTACTTATCAATTAGGAGGACAAGGCTATGATTATACCTATGCAACTTTGATGAATAGCGCTCAGGGTGCAGGAACAAATTATCATAATGATATTTTAAATGCTTGGACACCGGAAAATAAATATACTGATGTGCCAAAATTAAATGCAAAAGAAAGTAATAACAATTCTACTTCTACCCGTTTTTTGACTTCAACTTCGTATTTAAGTTTGCAAAATATTTCTGTAGGTTATACATTGCCGAAGAATTGGATTGCAAAATTGGGTTGCGAGAGCTTAAGAGTATATTTTGTGGCAGACAATGTAGCACTACTTTCTGCTCGTAAAGGTTATGACCCTCGTACAAATTGGAATGGCGAATCAAATTATAATTATTCGGCATTGCGTAGTATTTCTGGTGGTATAACAATGAAATTTTAATTGATAAAACAAGAAAGCATGAAAAAAATTTTAAAATATACGGCTTTTGCAGCCATGGTAGGATTGTTTAGCAGTTGTTCTGATAGTTTTTTTGAGGCTGAATCTGGTGATATCATTACTAGTGATCAGATGGATGAAGTTGATCCGGTGGCAGGTTTGAACGGTATGTATGCCTATTTGTATAAATTTGATACAATGGGATATGGTGATGAAGCTCAACATTACGATTATGGTTATCATCATATTTTGTTATGTTCGGATTTGTGGGGGCAGGACATGATTCAGTATAGTTCTAAATATGGATGGTATTATACTGCTGTCTCTTATACTGATTATCAATTTAATCAGAATTCTAGAGCATACCAATATATTTCTACGTTCTATTTTTGGAACTATTTGTATAAATTAATAAAATCGGCTAATGACGTATTGAAAACAACTACAGATGATTCTAAAAAAGAAGATCGTGGACAGGCTTTAGGTATGCGTGCTTTTGCTTATTTGACTTTGGTACAGATGTATCAGCATACTTATGCAGGTCATGAAAATGCTCCTGCGGTACCTATTGTCCTAGAAACTACCGAGCCAGATGTATTGAGCAATAATCCTCGTGCAAGTGTAAAGGAGGTTTATGATTTGATTGAAAAAGATTTAGTGCAGGCACACAGTGATTTATCTTCATACCAACGTTTGAACAGCACTTATATCGACCAAACTGTGATTTCTGGTTTATTGGCACGTATGTATCTGTTAAAAGAAGATTGGACTAATGCTGCCAAATATGCTAAAGAGGCTCGTGCTTCTTATGGAGCCCCTGCCGATAAGGCTGAATTGATAGATGAGGGTTATATCGATATGAACAAACATCATACTTGGATGTTTACCTCACATATTACAACGGATGCGGAGATTGTTCAGACAGGTATTGTTAACTTTATCTCCCACATCAGTTCTACCGCTTATGGTTATGTCACGGCTGGAGGAATGTTCAAGAATATTAGTTCTGAATTATACAGTAAAATAGCTGACAATGATATTCGTAAAGGATGGTTTGCGGATAAGGACTTTACTTATGAAGGAGGACCGATGGGAAGTGTAGCTTTACCTAAATATGCTAATTTGAAGTATATGTGGTATGATTTGGAAGGTAATAATTGCAACGATCTGTGTTATATGCGTGCTGAAGAGATGTGGTTGATTGAAGCAGAAGCTTTGGCTATGGGAGGTAATATTGCCGGTGGTAAATCATTATTAGAAGAATTTGTGAAAACCCGTCAACCGGATTATGTATGTGATGCAACAGATGCAAAAGGAATACAAGATGCCTGTTGGTTACAGCGTCGTATCGAATTTTGGGGTGAAGGCATTGCATGGTTCGATTTGAAACGCTTAAAGAAGCCTATTATTCGTAAATATGAAGGAACCAATCACAATTTGGATGCACAATACGATTTTCCGGCTGAAGATGATATCTTTAGAATTTTGATTCCAAGAAAAGAAATTCAAGATAATAATGGTATTGGCGAAGAGGATAATAATCCAATGCCTAATATTTAATAATTCTCATATTAACTTTTCTATAAAAGGGATGTTCTTAATTGTAGGAACGTCCCTTTATAATTATAGCTACAATTATATTTCACTATAAAGTTTAAAGAAATACCTTTGATAGTGTCTTTTTCATGATAATAAAAAGCTTTTCTTACAATTAGTTTTTGTTTCAAGCATTCGTTTTATTCCAGTAATAAATATTGTGATATGACTATTGTAATGTTTATTTGATTAAAATAATATGGAATTTCATTTCATAAATAAATAGAACAATGGCAAATTTAGCGAATTTATATAAATTGGTTTACTTATTTCAGTAGAATAAAGGTAGAAAATTATTTTTTTTATACTTCTCAAACAATTTATATAGTAGAAAAGCAGGCAAAGCGAAGAAATACTTTTGTGTTGATTGTCAGTTCTTTACATAAATAATTAGTTCCGCAAAGACTTTGGTAGTTTCCTTTATCGGAATGGCTACACAAGAAGTAGCTATAAAACAGACTGTTAATATCACTTTGAAGTCGGATGCCGAAGTGCTTGAAGAAGTGGTAGTAACAGGATATGGAGTTCAACGCAAAGCTTCATTTACTGGTGCTGCTGCTATTATTGGTGAAGATGTTATAGCCAAAAAATCTGATGCTAATTTTGTGAAAGCACTAGAAGGAGCTGTACCAGGCGTACAAATGAGCAACTCTACCAGTATGCCTGGTGTTTGGAGCGAGATTTATGTTCGTGGACGTGGTTCTTTGAATTCAGGCACTCAGCCATTATATGTAATAGATGGAATGCCTGTCAACTCTGAAACAGATGGTATGAGTACGACTACAAATAATAATTTTGATCCGATGGCCGCAATCAACCCTTCTGATATTGAAAGTGTTACAGTTCTAAAAGATGCTGCGGCTACAGCCATTTATGGTTCACGCGCAGCTAATGGCGTTATTGTAATCACTACTAAAAAAGGAAAAGAGGGAAAAATGAGCATCAACTTAGACATTAAACAAGGATTTGTTTCAATGGGAAATCATAATATGGATTACGCCAATGCTCAAGAATCTATGAATCTATTTGCTCACGGACGTTCTGTTGCTTATGGTAACACCTATGATGAGAGCTATGATTATTTGAAAAAAGTATATCAAGGTTATGGTTGGGATGGTGTTTCATCCTACGATTGGATGGATGCTATCACCCGTAAAGGATACTACCAAGACTACAATGTAAACCTCCAAGGACGTTCTGGTTCTACTGGTTATTATGTTAGTTTAGGTTATTTAGATACTGAAGGATTGATTATTGGTTCTGACATGAAACGTTATTCAGGACGTTTGAACCTAGACTCTAAGTTCAGTTGCTTTACTATCGGTGTCAACGCTTCATACAGTAATTCTACCCAAAACGGCTTTTCACAAGCTACAAGTGGCTCTATGTCCAGCGCTACTGTAGCAGCTATAAGTTCTATGAATCCTATGATGCCTTTCTATAATGAAGATGGAAGTTATGCCAATATCAGTAATTATAATCCTCTAGCTTTATATGATGAAAAAGCTGGTGAAATCAATGAAAACAATAATCAAACATTGAACTTCAACCCATATTTGCAGATTGATCTCGGAAAAGGTATTTATGCAAAAACTACCTTAGGTGTAAATATTGCTGATTTACGTCAATATCAATATTGGAGTGCATTATATAATCCACAAGCTGTTGATTATAATGGATTAGGTCAACAGTACAATTCTCGTTATACAACAATTACGTGGAACAATGTATTAGGTTGGAACTATACTTTTGACAAACACAATATTAACTTGTTATTAGGTCAAGAGATGCAACGAAAGAATTATTTCTATGAATATTATTCAGGCTCTGATTTCCCATTTGCAGCTGATGGAAAAACCGACCTTTCTACTGCTGGAACTCCTCAAGGATCGGAATATTATAAGAAAGAAGCTCGATTGGCATCATATTTTATGGATGCACACTACTCTTACGAGGATAAATATTATGTATCTGGTTCATTCCGCCGTGACGGTTCCTCTGTTTTCGGTTCAAATCATCGTTGGGGTAACTTTTGGTCTGTTGGTGGAAAATGGCGTGTAAGTGGAGAAGAATTTCTTAAAGATAATTCTATTATTACCAATGCCACTCTTCGGGCCTCTTACGGAACCGTAGGTAATCAAGATATCGATTGGTATGCAGCACGTGGTTTCTATTCTTCCGGATACAATTATAACGAAAAGCCTGGTATGACTCCCACTAGCATCTCTAATTCAGATTTGACATGGGAAACTTCAAAAAAATTTGATATAGGTTTTGATTTATCTTTAATTAATCGTATCCATCTTACTTTCGATTATTATAATGAAGAGACGAGTGACGCATTGTTTGAAGTACCATTGTCCATGACTACAGGTATGTCTACAGTATACCAAAATATTGGTGCAATCCGCAACCGTGGTATTGAAGCATCTATCAATGCATCTGTTATCAACAACAATAATCTTACATGGAATATTTATGCAAATATGACATGGAACAAAAATAAGATCATCAAACTATCTACAGATGAACCCATAGAATATACTTATCAAATTATTGAAGAAGGACGCCCCTATCGCCAATTCTATATGAAAGAATATGCAGGCGTTGACCGCGAAAATGGTAAACCATTATGGTATCTGAATGAAGAAGGCAACGAAACGACCTCCGACTACAATGCAGCAGCCAAACGTTATGTAGGCGATGCTGACCCCAAAGTTTTAGGTGGATTCGGTACAAATTTAAGTTGGAAAGGATTTGACTTTAACATGAACTTTACCTATAGATTAGGAGGAAAAGTTTTCGATTCCGGAGCTTCATTCACCGGATTTGGTATGGCCAATCGTACTCCGTTGAAAGACGTTGCATTAAATTCATGGACAGAAGAAAATAAAGATGCCAAATATCCACAATATATTTATGGAGATCCCAATAAAGCAACTCAAACTTCTTCTAGATTCTTATATAGCAGTAATTTCTTACGTATCAGTAACATGACCTTAGGTTACACTGTGCCCGTAAATCTAACAAAGAAAATATTCATTCAAAAATTACGAGCTTATATATCCATTGATAATTTATATACATTTACATCCAATGATTTTGTTGGGTATAATCCTGAAACCTATTCCAATGGTGTAATTGCGTGGCAATATCCAGTAACCCGTACATTCATCGGAGGTATTCAATTAAGTTTTTAAATAAGGTAAAATTTAATAAAGGAAAGATATGAAAAAATATATTTTAAATGCAATTGCCATTTTTACATTTGCAACAGGACTTTCCTCATGTGGTGACAGTTTTCTTGAAACTGACAACTATAAAGGAGTGGACCTAGAAGGAGGGCTCAACACTGTAACTAACGTTAGTACAGCATTAAATGGAACTTATTATCAATTATTTTATTATGCATTTGCTGGTAACTATGCTTTAGCTATTGGTGATATTCCTACAGATATTACTTATTGGAATACTAAAACCGGACATTTTGATGGTATTTATACCTATACTTTTACAGATACAGATACTTATTTAAAAAGTATTTGGGAGTATGGTTATAAAACAGCTGATAATGCAGCACGTGTAATTCAAGCTTCTCAAGCACTATATAACAATGCAAGCGATGATGAAAAAACAGAACTTAATATGTATATGGCTGAAGCTTATGCTCTAAGAGGTTACGCACAATTATTGCTTACTAATATTTATGGGCACCAAATAAAAGTGAATGGACAAGATTTTTCTTCCGAACTAGGAATCGTCATAATTGACCAACCCAAAGAAGCATTGACTAAAATCAGCCGTTCTACTGTTGGCGAAAGCTATGAAGCCATCATCAATGACCTAAAAAATGCATTATCCCATTTTGAAGCAGCTGGTAAAGACAGAGGAGAACTCCAATATTTAGGAAAAGCTGCTACTAATGGTTTATTGGCCCGTACCTACCTATATTTAGAAAATTGGGATGAAGCAAGAAACTATGCAGAACAAGCACTAAAAACAGCGGGTATTACTACTTTAACCAACGATGCTAATGCATACAAAGCTCTTTATAATAGTGAAATATCAAATTCCGAAAGTATGTTTGCTTTAGCTATTACTAATACAACAAACTGGTCAGCTAATTCATATGGAACTTTGTGGTCTACATACAACTTTAGTCCTAGTCCTAAACTAATTTCAATGTATGCAACTAACGATTGCCGTAAAATTCTTATTGATGGAAGAGATAAAACTTCTACAGAATCTGAACCTGTTTACACAGGTGGTAAAATTGCTCACTTTTCGTCAGGTAACCCTGCTCGTGGAACTAATTATATTGTAAATGCTCCGGAAATGTATTTAATTAAGGCTGAAGCAAATGTACAATTAAACAAATTGAATGAAGCCAAAGAAGCTTTATTAGTAGTAGCCAAGCGTAATTTAGATATAAAATCAACAAACGATTTACCGAGCGAAAAAGAAAATCTTATGAGTTTTATAAAAGACGAACGTGCTCGTGAGTTATTCCAAGAAGGTATGCGTCTATATGATTTGCGTCGCTGGAATGAAAGAGTCAGTGTATATGCCAACAGTGCTCCAGCCATCAAATTTACTTATACTAATTACGAAATATCAAATTTAGTATTTCCTATTCCTAGTGCAGAAATCAACGCTGGATTCGGAGTAACTCAGAACAATTGGACAAATACTCTTCCAAAATAAATAATCACATTTTTTATTTTGAAAGAAAAATGCTTTTCAAGGGATGCCCCCATACACAGGAGCATCCCTTGAAAACAAATATCGGGCATTCCTTATGCAAATACATTGTTTGTGCCAACAGACTTATCCATCAACATCTTCCATTCAATTTTATAAGAAAGAAGCGATTTCCCGCCAATCCCTCATATCAAAACCAGGTTTAAAAGGCAAGCTCTTCTCACCTTTTATATTATAATAAACATTTCCCATCCCTACGTTTTTTGCACCTTCAACGTCATTCTTCCAATTATCTCCAATCATTAAAGAAGTATGCAGCTCGGACTGCGTAGCCGACATGGCAAAATAAAAAATCTCCGGAAACGGTTTATGTACTCCTATATCCTCTGACAAAACTATTTTCTTAAAATATCCTTCCACACCGGCAGAACGCATCTTCTGCTCTTGCAATTCCCTAAATCCATTGGACAAAATATACAGATTATAAGCGGATGCCAAATATTCCAAAGCCTCTCTTGCATGAGGCATCAGTTTCTTCTTGTAAACTATATCATCAAAAAAATTATCCGAATAGGCTTTTACCAACGCTTTATCTGCAACGCCTACCTGCAACAACGGATAGGCAAATCTTTGCTCATTCAACTCATCTTTTGTAATCCTACCAGCACCATATTCATTCCATAACTCCTCATTCTTCCCGCTATACAAAGTATAAAAATGCGAAAAAGAACGAAAATAACGATCAAAATGATATTTATCATACATGTCTTGGAATGTATCACGAGCGTTTTCAGTAAAAGCCCATACCGTATCATCCAAATCAATAAATATACTTCTATACATACAACATAAAGCAGATTAAAAAAGGGTTGCGTCACTCACGGCACAACCCTTTCACAGAACAATAATTTAAATTCCTTATTTCACCTGAATAACAAGATAGCGTGATACGCTCCAGAATTCAGTAGGATTTGTAATCTTCAAAGTCAGCTGGCCTTTCGCATCTTTCACCAGTTCATATGAACCAGCCGGATGTGTAGTCAGCAATTCGGCGCGTTTAGAATACAACTTGATTTCCTTATCAGTACGAATATCAATCTGAGTAAAATAATCCTTATTAAAATCCGCACTTTTCAGGACATCACCTTTTTCAAGAATTTTCTGGTCCTTCAATTCAGATTTTGTACCAAAAACAAACCAGGCAGCATTCAAAGCTTTATCCTGGCTGGCTACAGTTGCAGCCTTCGCCTCATTTTCAGCGGTCAGTTCACTTACATTCTGGCTTAAACCGGCCACAGCATCATCCAGCTCAGCGATACGAATATTTTTTGAAGCCAATTCAGCCTGCAAAGTCTCAATCTGCTGCTGTTTAGCTTCCAACTCCTTCGTCAGGTTGGCTACAGCTTTCTTCAACTGAGCGGAATTATACTGACTATTCTTCAATTGCTTCTCCAGTTTCGCAATCTGCTCACGGTTTGACTGTAATTTTTCACTGATGAAGCGAATATCTTCTTTTATCTTATCAGCACTATTCTCACGAATAGAACCACTCTGTAAGTCTACACGATTCTCAGCTTCATTTATCTGACGAAAACCTTCCTGCTGTCTCTTA
>ERZ1504309.350-NODE-350-length-16837-cov-4.036587_pt1 | contig 16837 bp, 16 predicted proteins | sample MGYA00575494_ERZ1504309 | MGnify/ENA primary metagenome ERZ1504309 (study PRJEB39906, sample SAMEA3182103) | gut metagenome | biome: human; feature: gut; material: Stool; isolation source: human stools | place: Canada | collected 2013-02-19 ...
GGGATTACCACCGGCGGGCGTATTTTTCAGAAGGTGAAGGTATATTCGTCCCGCAGCAGCAATATCTGCTGGGTGTCTTTTTCCGCATTACTGAGATAGATCGTGGACTGATGTCCGTCCGCCGAATCTCGCAGCCAAACGGTAGGCATGGTGGGATCGCCGCAGTAGGCCGTGGTGTACATGATGGCCACTGCGTTGCCGATGTCACTGCCCTCCTGCTGTGCGTATGCGTCAAATAGCCCGGATAGGCTTTCCCCGCTGTAGCGGATGCAGCTCCGGCGTGCGTCCGTGCCGCTTTGCGTCACCGGTCCATAGATAAAGTCGCAGGCATAATATACGCCGTCCTGCTTGACGTAATTGAAAACGTGTTCGCTTTCCAGCCAGAATACATAGACGTAACCGACCTCGTCATAGTCGCCGTTCAGCAGCGCGCCGAACAGCGCCGATGTGCCCACGCAGCCGCCGTTGTTCAACTGATACCGCAGCGCCGCCCCTATGCCGGCGTCATCCGGAGCAAAGCTATAGCCCCGCGCTTCCAAAAACTGCGCGGCGTCGGCCACCGTGGAGATTTTTTCACAGGCCTCCGCAAAGGAGATCCCCGCATCCGCAAGCGCCTGTATCTCTTCGTCAGTGTACTCCCGCTGCTCAAAGGCCTTCCGCTGTTCCTGCTCCTCTTTGCTCAGAACGGGGTATGCGTTTGCCGTGTAGGCGGACGTACTGAAGCCGCACGCTGTCCGCAGCATATCCGCCAGCTTCTGTGCATCCGCGTTCACATAGTTCTCGCCGGAGAGGACGAGCCAGCGATCGCCGCGGATCTCAAACGGGTCAAATGCATAATACAGTCCGTCCTGCGCTATGGCGGCATAGGCGCTATAATTGCTGCTGGAATACAGATCGATGCGCCCGCTTTCCTCATAGTCCCCTGCCAGCAGATACAGCAGCGCATCCACCCAGCCGCGGGGCTGGCTGCTGCCGCGCAGCAGCGTGGTCTCCGCGTCCTGACTGTCGATATCCTCGCTGTCCTGCTGCCGCGCCTTCAGCAGCCGCAGCGCGTCCAGCACGGTGCTCACAGTCACCGCCATCTCCGCGGTGTCCCCGCCGTCCAACAGCGCCGTGATCTCCTCCCCGGTCAGCTGCGGTTCGCCGAATACCGCCGGATAGCACACGCCGTCCACGCGGTAACATTCCACACCGTTGGAGGTCACTGTTTTGGCGCTGCTCTCGCCGCACCCAGCCAGCGCCGCCAGCGTCAGCAGGCACAGCACCAGCGCAATACATCTCTTTCGCATGATATTCTCTCCCTTTTTCGTGTTTTTACCATCATAGCACACGGAGTACGGCATGGCAAGCAAAAAGCACCGCCCTCGGCGGTGCTTTTTTGTGCGCATTACGGCTGGTAGTGGTGCGCGTCCTGCAATACCATCTCCTTGACCTTCATCAGCCGTGTGGTGTTGCCGCGCTCGTTCTCGTCCAGCTTCATGGTGATATAGCGGATGTTCTGCTCCGTCTCCGGGATCATCACATACTCCAGCGCGTTGACCCGCCGGCGGGTCTTTTCGATGTCCTGGGCCAGCAGCTGCATGGTCTTTTCCACCTGCGCCAGCTCCAGCATATCGGCGAATACCGCCTGCATCTTCTCCAGCGCCGCGTCCAGCTCGCCGCTGGTCTGGGCGAAGCCGTAGGGCAGCAGCGCGTCGTCGCCGCTGTCGGTCTGGAAGGTGAACACCGGCACGTTCACGCTCATGATGTTCTGATAGGTCATGCCCAGCTCGACGCCTCCAGCGACACGCTGCGCCGCGGGCAGGACAGGGCCTCCTCCAGCACCTCCGGCCCCATCAGGGCGGCGGCCACGGTGAAGGCGGCGTTGGCCTCCTTCAACCCCTGCTCCACCTTGGCGCGGAGCGCGCGGTTGCGCCGCACCACGTCCATAAACTGCTTCATCAGCTCGTCCCGCTTGTCCTTCAGCAGCTTGTGGCCCCGGCGTGCGGTCTTCAGCCGGCCCTTCAGCCGGGTCAGCTCCATCCGGGTGGGATTGACAGTCTTTCCCGCCATGGCGCTCACTCCTTCACCGGCAGATACTTGTTCAGCATCTCCGGCTTGATGCGCTTCAGCTCGCTGCGGGGCAGCATACGCAGCAGCTCCCAGCCCAGGTCCAGCGTCTGCTCTATGGTGCGGTTCTCGTCGAACCCCTGCGAGACGTAGCGCTTCTCGAACTCGTCGGCGAACTTGGCGTACAGCAGGTCCGTGGGACTCAGGGCAGCCTCGCCCAGAATGGTCATCAGCTCCTTGGCCTCCTTACCGCTGGCGTAGGCGGCGAACAGCTGGTTCATGGTGGGCGCGTGATCCTCCCGGGTCTTGCCGGCGCCCACGCCCTTGTCCTTCAGACGGGACAGAGAGGGCAGCACGTCCACCGGCGGCAGGATGTTCTTGCGGTACAGGTCGCGGCTCAGAATGATCTGCCCCTCGGTGATGTAGCCGGTCAGGTCGGGGATGGGGTGGGTCTTGTCGTCCTCCGGCATGGTCAGGATGGGGATCATGGTGATGGAGCCCTTGCACCCCAGCTTGCGGCCGGCGCGCTCGTACATACTGGCCAGGTCGGTGTACAGATAGCCGGGATAGCCGCGGCGTCCGGGGACCTCCTTCTTGGCGGCGGAGACCTCACGCAGCGCCTCGGCGTAGTTGGTGATATCCGTCAGGATCACCAGCACGTGCATATCCTTCTCAAAGGCCAGATACTCCGCGGCGGTCAGCGCCATACGGGGCGTGGCGATACGCTCCACGGCGGGGTCGTTGGCCAGATTGGTGAACAGCACCGTGCGCTCGATGGCGCCGGTGCGCTGGAACTCCCGCACAAAGAACTCCGACTCCTCAAAGGTGATGCCGATAGCGGCGAACACCACGGCGAAGTTGGAGCTGTCGTCCAGCACCCTGGCCTGTCGGGCGATCTGCGCCGCCAGATTGGCGTGGGGCAGACCGGAGCAGGAGAAGATGGGCAGCTTCTGGCCGCGGACCAGCGTGTTCAGCCCGTCGATGGTGCTGATGCCGGTCTGAATGAACTCGTTGGGATAGTCACGGGCCGCCGGGTTCATGGGCAGGCCGTTGATGTCCCGGTATTCCTCCGCCAGCAGGGCGGGGCCGCCGTCGATGGGTTCGCCCATGCCGTTGAACACGCGCCCCAGCATATCGGCGGATACGCCCAGCTGCAAGGGGTGGCCCAGGAAACGGATGGTGGCATCCCGCAGGTTGATGCCGGCGGAGGAGTCGAACAGCTGGACCACGGCGCGGTCGCCGTTGACCTCCAGCACCTTGCAGCGGCGGACCTCGCCGCTGTGCAGCTGGATCTCCGCCAGCTCGTCATAGGTGACGCCCTCCACATGGTCCACCACCATCAGGGGACCGGACACCTCGTGGATGGTACGGTATTCCTTCATCATTCCTCTTCACCAGCCTTTCGGATCAGCTCGGCGATCTCGCGCTCCATATCAGCGCGGACGGCGGCGTAGTTGGCGGCGTATTCCTCTGCGGCGGCGTACTTGGCCCAGCCCAGCTTCTCCCGGGCGGGGATGGCGTACAGCGCGGATGGGGCCACGGCCTTGTCCACAGCGCCGCGGCACAGGGACTCGTAGTGCAGGATCAGCCCCAGCAGCTGCATCTGCCGGTCAAAGCTGGAGTAGGAGTCCACGTCCATAAAGGCATTCTGCTGCAGGAAGTCTTCTCGCAGCATCCGGGCGATCTCCAACGTCAGCTGGTCGTGGGCGGAAAGGGAATCCTTGCCCACCAGCTGGACGATCTCGTTCAGCTCGTTCTCCTCCTGCAAAAGGTGCATGGCGCGGTTGCGGTTCCGGATGAAGTCCTCGCCCATGTTCTCGTTGAACCAAGGCGTCACCGCGTCCAGATACAGGGAGTAGGAGTTCAGCCAGTTGATGGCCGGGAAGTGGCGGCGATAGGCCAGCGAAGCGTCCAGCGACCAGAAGACCTTGACGATACGCATGGTGGCCTGTGCCACCGGCTCACTCAGGTCGCCGCCGGGAGGCGACACCGCGCCCACGGCGGTCAGGGAGCCGGTGCGCTCGTCGCTGGCCAGGCACTGCACCACGCCGGCGCGCTCATAGAACTGCGCCAGACGGGAGGCCAGATAGGCGGGATATCCCTCCTCGCCGGGCATCTCCTCCAACCGGCCGGACATCTCGCGCAGGGCCTCGGCCCAGCGGGAGGTAGAGTCGGCGATGACGGCCACATCGTAGCCCATGTCGCGGAAATACTCCGCGATGGTGATGCCGGTGTAGACCGATGCCTCACGGGCGGCCACAGGCATATCCGAGGTGTTGGCGATCAGCACTGTACGCTTCATCAGGCTCTCGCCGGTGCGGGGGTCGGTCAGCTCCGGAAACTCCCGCAGTACGTCGGTCATCTCGTTGCCGCGCTCGCCGCAGCCAATATAGACCACGATGTCCACGTCGGCCCACTTGGCCAGCTGGTGCTGCACCACGGTCTTGCCGGAGCCGAAGGGCCCGGGCACGGCGGCGGTGCCGCCCTTGGCGATGGGGAACATGGTGTCGATGACACGCTGGCCGGACTGCAAAGGCTTTACCGGCGGGAATTTCTTTTTATAGGGGCGGCCCACGCGGACGGGCCACTTCTGCACCATGGTCAGCTCACGCACCTCACCGTTGGCCAGCTTCACCCGGGCGATGGGCTGGGTGATGTTGTACTGTCCGGCCTCGGCCAGCCACGCCACCGTGCCCTCGGCGCCCTTGGGCACCATGATCTTGTGCAGCACGGACTCCGTCTCCGGCACGGTGCCCAGAATGTCGCCCACAGCCACGGTGTCGCCCACAGCGGCGGTGGGGGTAAAGTCCCACAGCCTGTCGCGGTCCAGCGGCGGCACCTGAATGCCGCGGGTGATGTTGCTGCCCACCCGGCGGACGATCTCCTCCAGCGGACGCTGGATGCCGTCATAGATATTCTCGATCAGGCCGGGGCCCAGCTCCACGCTCAGCGGTGCGCCGGTGGTGACCACATCAGCGCCGGGACCAAGACCGGACGTCTCCTCATACACCTGTATGGAGGCCCGGTCGCCGGTCATATTCAGGATCTCTCCGATCAGCTGCTGGGGACCTACGCGCACCACGTCCGCCATGTTGGCGTCCGCCATGCCGTCCGCCACCACCAGCGGGCCGGAGACTTTGATGATCTTACCCATTCTCTTGCTCCTTTCAGGAAATATCCGCGCCCACGGCGCGTTCCACCGCGTCGTGCAGGGCGGCCCCGGCGATGCCCAGCGAACCGGTCTTGCCGGGGATGAGGATAACGGCGGGCAGGGGTGCGTCTTTATACCGGGCGATCTCGGCGGTCAGCTGCTGCGCCAGCTGCTCGGTGATATAGATGACGGCGTAGTCCTCCTGCGCCAGGCGGTGCAGCGTTCTGCGCCCCGCGTCGGTATCCTCGGTGGGGAACACGTCCAGCCCCAGCGCGCGGAAGCCCAGCACGCTGTCCCGGTCCCCAATAACGGCGATCTTATACATATTGCTCACGCAGCCTTTCCCGGAGCGCCTCCGCCGGCACACCGGCCATCCGGCCGGACAGCACGGTACGCACCGCCGTCCACTCCGCTTCCTTTGCCGCCAGATAGCCCAGCGCCACCTCTACGCCGAAGGGTACCCGGCGTGCCGCGCCGGCGGCGCGGAGCACCGCGTCGTCGCAGGCCTTTTCAAAGGCGGTCAGGCTGCCGCCCTTGGCGGCCTCGTCTCCCAGCTCCGCCTCCCGGGCGAAGGCCGTGCCCCGCCACAGCGCGGCAGCGCCGCTGCCGCTTCCGGCGCGGATCGCCTCCGGCGTCACGCTGCCGCCGGGGAACAGCACCTCCCGCAGGAAGCCGGCGTCCAGCCCCAGCCGCTGGGTGCGGATGAGTGAGCGCAGGTTCGCCGCGTCGATCATGGCGCGGACATAGTCCTGCAAATAGGGTATGTGGCTGTCCGCCGCCAGCTTTTCCAGCCGCGCGAAGTAGGCCCGATCCAGGATGCAGTCGCTGCTGCGGGCGCTGCCCGTCTCGGCCAGCACCCGCTGGGCCTCGTCGGCCGCGGCGGCCATGTCGGCGGGCAGAAAGTCCCAGCCGCCGTTTTCGGCGTGCTTTTTCCGCATCGTCTCTGCCGGTACGGTCCCGGCGTCGATCAGCAGACGCTCCGCATCCTGCGGCGCTTTCAGCAGCGTTTTGATGTTGTGGTAGTCGTATTTCAGCCGGAACACGTCCAGCACCTCCGCCTCCGGCATAAAGCGGGAAACGTCGGCGAACACCGCCTCGCGCTGCGCGCTCAGCGCCGCCTGCAGGGACGGCTCATCGTGTACGGGCGCGTAGCCCCACTCGCTCAGCAGCTGGGCGCACGCCTCGACGGAGGGTGCCGTCAGCAACTGCTCCAGCCGCTGTGCCGTCAGCAGCCGGCGCTCCATGGCGCGTATGCGGGCGGACAGGAACAGATAGTCCGTGTCCTTTCTCCGTTTTGTCAAAGGGACGCCCCCTTTCAGTCAAACAGCACGGCGGCCACGGCGGAGGAGTCCTCCTGCCGTGCCCGGCGCAGCAGCTCGGCAAAGCCGCAGTTGATCTCCATGCGGCCCCGCTGCAGTACCACGCCGCCGCCCGTCTCCCGGGTGTCGGCAGCCAGGGTGAAGCCCGCGCCGGGCTTTTTGCCGTTGGCGGCGTCCACCACCGCCTGACCCACCGTGTCCCGGTCGGCGGCGGAGAACACCAGCGCTTCGCCGCCCTGCCCGTTTTCCGCGGCCAGCGATGCCAGCAGGTCGATATACTCCGGGCGCGGCAGCTTCAGCAGCGCGTCGGCGGCGCGGGCAAAGGCCTCGTCCAGCATCCGCTGCTTCTCCGCCAGTACCCGCTGGCGGCAGGCCAGACGGCTGCCGCCCTCCAGGCGCTCCACCTGCTCGCGCTCCAGCACCTTGCAGCGGGCCTCGCCCTCGCGGAGCAGCTTGTCCGCCTCGGCGCGGTACCGGGCCAGAATGGCCTCGGCCTCCGCCGCCGCCTGGGCGGCGATGTCGGCGCACTCGGCCTGTGTGTCGGCCTCCATGCGTGCGATGATCTTGTCGATACCGTTCATAGGCGCACCCGCCTTACTTCATGATGTTCAGGGAGATCATAATGGTCGCCACCAGAGACAGGATGGCGTAGAACTCCACGATGCCGCAGTAGATGATGCCTTTGGTAGCGGCCTCCGGGTGCTTGGCCACGATGTTGATGGACGCGGCGGCCACGCGGCCCTGGAAGATGGCGCTCAGCCAGCCGCCCAGCATGATGGGCAGGCAGGCGGCGAAGAAGGACAGCCCCTGGGTCAGGGAGAGATCCAGCACGCTGCCGCTGAGCAGGCCGGTCTGGCCCAGCACCAGGAACAGCGCCACAAAGCCGTACAGGCCCTGGGTGCCGGGCAGTACCTGCAGGATCAGGCACTTGGTGGACTTATCGGGGTCCTCGCTGGTCAATCCGGCGGCGGCCTCACCCACCATACCGGTGCCCTTGGCGGAGCCGATGCAGCACAGGCCGGCGGTCAGCGCCGCGCCCAGGATGGCGAAACCCAGTCCGCCCACAGATTCAAGAAAAGCTAACATGATTTAGTATCCTCCTTAATGATCTCTACGTGTTTGGCCCGGACGCGCAGGGGACGGTAGGCCTTGCCGCCGTCCTTGTAGAAGCGTCCGAAAAATTCCAGAAATTGCAGGCGCATATCGTGGACGTAGCAGCCCAGTAGGTTCAGCGCCAGGTTCAGCATATTGCCGACGAATGCGATGATGATGAAGGTGACCACGTTGCCGGTGGTGGCGCCCAGCATATTGAACACCTGGGCCAGCACCGCGCCGGACAGCATCAGCGCCATCAGCCGGACGTAGGACAGGATATCGCTGAAGAAACCCGTCACGCCGTTGTACACCGCCGCCACGAAGCCCGTCACCTTGCCGAAGCCCTTTTTGCCCCGGCCCGCGCCGTATACCAGCATAAGAACGCCCGCGATCAGCACCACCGGTACGCCGGATACACTGCCGATGCCAAGCACCGCAAGACCCGTGCCCGCCAGAATGATCCACCAGGTGATCTCGTCAAACAGGGCATCCATAAAGCAGCCCTTTTTGCATTTTTCCACCACGCTGACGGTCATGCCGGTGAACACCTGCAAGGCGCCCAGGATCAGCGAGCCCACCATGATGGCCATGGTGTCGTCCAGGGGTGAGAACAGCGCCGGCAGGGCAAAGGTGCTCTCCGGGTCAAAGAACTTGAAGAGCTGCGGCAGGAAGTCGCCGAAGAAGCTGCCGGTCATGGCGCCGAAGACCACGGTGGTCACGCCGCACCAGAAGATCATCTCCATAAAGCTGCGGTCGTCCGGCCGTTTTTTCTTCAGGAACAGCCATGAGCCGAGGAGCATCAGCAGCCCGTAGCCGATGTCCGCCATCATCATGCCGAAAAACAGGATGAAGAACGGTGCCATCACCGGGTTGGGGTCCACGCCGTCGTAGGCCGGCAGGGAGTACTGCTCGGTGATGCAGTTCATGGACCGCGCCACCGCGTTGTCCTCCAGCAGCACCGGCACCTCCGGTATCTGCTCCACCGTGGGATCGGACAGGGTGTAGTCGCAGTCCGCCGTGTCCAGATACGCCGTCAGCCTTGCCGTCTTTTTCTCCGGCACCCAGCCGTCGAATGCCATGATGCACCCGTCGGTCAGCAGTCTGCGGCGGTTTTCCTCCCGCTGCAGGCGGGAGGCCAGCCGGTCGGCGCACAGATACAGATCCGGCAGCCGTTCCGCCAGCTCATCCAGCTGCTTTCGCAGGGCCTCCTGCTGCCTCTTGACCTCTGCCAGCCGGTCTGTGTCCCGCCGCCGGTTTTCCTCCGGCGTGCCGGTGCGGCCCTTCAGGGGTGAGGCTGCGAAGCCCCGGCCCCGCAGCAGCTCCAGCACCGGTGCCGTCGCTGCCTTGTGGGTGATGAGCAGCACGCACTGCTGCTGCCGGTCGGCGGAGAGCAGATGCAGCTCGCTCTCCGGATATTCGTTTTGTACCCGCCCGCACAGCTCGTCCCAGGGGACGAAGGGCGGCAGTACGCCCAGGGTCACGTCGCAGCAGCGTGTCTCCGTCAGCTCCAGGGGCAGGTCCAGACTCAGCCAGGGCCCCAGGGTGATCCGGTCGGTCTCCAGCTGGGCGGCCAGCGCCATCAGCTGCTGTAATTGTCCCGCTGCCTCGTTGACCTGGCGGGCCAGCGCCAGCCCATCGGCCAGCCCCGTCTCGCTCAGGTATTCCGCCTCGCCGATGGCGGGGCGGGGCGCCAGCAGCGGCGCTTTCTTGGGCGGCGCAGCCCGCCGCAGGGCATCGATCGCCGTCTGTACCTGCCGCTGGCGGGCCAGGCAGTCCGCCGTCTCGCTGTCGCAGCGCCGCAGGCTCTCCGGCGCATCCGGCGCGTCCGGTTCGCTGATCTCAACGCAGCCCATACGCTCCAGCTGCCGCAGCAGTGCGTCGTGGTCCCGCTCCAGCGCCAGCACCTGCAGGCGCTTCATTTTTGCAATGGGCATTTACCGCTTCACCACCTTTTCCACGATGGCGCGGACAGCCGCGTCCATGCGCTGCTCCGCCTGCTGTCGTATGGCTGTGCAGGTGCGCTCGGCGTCGCTTCGCAGGGCGGCGTCCGCCGCCTGTCCGGCTTCACCGGCCCGCTGCATGGCTTCGTTCTCCAGCACCTTCACGGCGTTCTGTGCCTCACGCACCAAACCGTCGCCGTCCCGGCGGGCCTGCTCGGCCAGCGCCCGGGCGGCGCGCTGGGCCTCGGCCTTCTGCTCCAGAAGCCGCTGCTCCGCCGCCTGCAGCTGGTCTATTTTTTCACGGTACAGTTTACTCACCGCCTTTCCTGATCTGGGAAACAGACAGGGGAAGACCCCGTTTTCGGAAGCCGTCCCCCTTTGAAGTATATATTCCGCGGAGGAAACTCCCTTCGCCTGCCTCTGATTACACATAGTTTATCATACCACAAAAGCACGGGGAACAACAACAGGCAGAATGGCAAAAATAACCGGCATCCTTTGTGCAGGGTGACGGTAAAATGACAGCCGGGTGACAGACAGGTAAGAAATAAGTGGTGGCATTTTTTTGCCCCATGTGGTATACTCTTCCTATATTGGAACAGTATTCCCGTTTTGCGGGAGTGTATAATGACGTGAGGTGTGTCATGACCTATCTGAAAGCGATCCTGTTGGGACTGGTGCAGGGCATAGCGGAATTCCTGCCCATCTCCAGCTCCGGCCATCTGGCCATTGCCCGCAATCTGCTGAATATGGAGGGCGCGGGGAGCATCCCGGAGTTCTTCGACGTGCTGCTCCACCTGGGCACGCTCATTGCTGTGTTCGCCGCCTATTGGGGCGACATCCGCGACATGGTGGTGGAGTTCTTCCGGGGCATCGGTGACCTGGCGCACCGCAGCACCCCCACGCCGGTGCCGCCCGCCCGCCGGCTCATCCTGCTGATCATCGTCGGTACGCTGCCGCTGTTTGCGGTGCTGCCCATCCGCAAGACAGTGCAGGGCCTGGGCGACAATATGTATTTCGTGGGCGCGGCGCTGATCTTCACCGGTTTCCTGCTGTTCCTGTGCGACCGGGTGCGCCGGGGCCGCAAGACCGAGCGCAGCGCCACCTGGCTGGACGCTCTGCTGGTGGGCGTGGGGCAGGCGGTGGCCACGCTGCCCGGCGTCTCCCGCTCCGGCATGACCATCACCGCCGGGTGCTTCGTGGGCTATGAGCGTCGCTTCGCCGTGCGCTTTTCCTTCCTGCTGAGCATCCCCGCCGTGCTGGGCGCCAACATCCTGTCCATCAAGGACGCGGTGCAGGCCGGCATCGTCGGCGCGGAGGTGCCCATGTACCTGGTAGGCGTGGCCGTGGCCGCCGTGACGGGCTATCTGTGCATCCGGCTTCTGAAGTATATCGCGGACAAGGGCCGTTTCGGTGCCTTCGCCTACTACTGCTGGGCGGCGGGCGTGCTGACCCTTGTTCTGCAGGGCATCAAGTGAGGTAGATAGACTATGGCATCGACACAAAAGAAAGGAAACAGCCGCAAAAAAACGCCCGCCCCGCCGCCTCCGCCGGCGTATAACGCCGCGGCGCGTATGGCTGGCGGCATCGTCTGCGCCCTGCTGGCGCTGTGCGTGCTGGTGAGCTATTTCAACGTGGACGCCCTCCTCCTGGTGTGGATCGCCAGGGTACTCAAGGGTACGCTGGGCTACGGCTATTACCTGACGGCCCCGGTGCTGGCGGCCATCGCCGTCATCCAGCTGGGCCATCGGGGACGGCCCGTCGTCCTGCGTACCACCTGCGTGGCGCTGCTGCCCCTGCTGGTGGGCGTGCTGTGCCACCTGGCCCTGTGCCGCACAGCCTACACCCTCGGCCTGGACAGCGTCAAGACCCTCTGGGCCGACGGACAGGCCCTCAAGTGCGGCGGTGTGCTCTCCGGCGGCCTGGCCGTGGGCTGCGAAGCCCTGGTCAGCAAGGTGGTGTCCATCATCGTGTTCGTGGTGCTGCTGCTGGCCGCCCTGCTGGGCGCCCTGCACCTGACGCCCCAGGAGGCCGCGGCGCGCGTCCGCAGCTATGGCGAGAGCCTGCGCCGTGACGACGAGGACACGGATGACGAAGCCCTCCCGGAGGGTTTCACCCCCACCGCCGCTCCCGCCCCGGCAAAAAAGCCTGCCAAGGGCCGCAGGCGCCCCAATATCGACATCCCGCTGGACAGCGAGCGCGACGACACGGTCCTTCCACCCGCCAGCTCCTTCTTCCCCCGCCGCAGCGACGATATCCGCACGCCGGATCAGGTGCTGCGGGGCGGCCCCGCCCCTGCGCCCCAGCCCCTCAGCGACGAGCCTGCACCGCCCGCCGCTCCGGCGGAGTCCCCCGCCCCGAAGAAGCCCCTCAGCGACAAGCAGAAAAAAGCCCAGCTGCAGCAGGAGGTGGAGAGCGCCGCCCAGGAGGTCAGCGACGCCATCGAGCAGGAGCTGGCCCAGGGGGAGGAGACCTACCGCTACCCGCCCATCACCCTGCTGGAGCAGAACCGCGGCGGCAACTACACCGAGGTGGGCGCCGAGCTGCGGAACAACTCCAAGCGCCTGGCGGACACCCTGCGCTCCTTCGGCGTGGACGCCCGCGCCGGCGAGGTCATCCATGGCCCCTCCGTCACCCGCTACGAGTTCACCCTGGACCAGGGCGTCAAGCTCAGTAAGATCACGAACCTCCAGGACGATATCGCCCTGGCGCTGGGTGCCAGCGGCGTCCGCATCGCCCCGGTGCCCAACAAGATATCCGCCGTGGGCATCGAGGTCCCCAACCGCACCGTCACCGCCGTGCGGATCCGCGACGTCATTGAATCCCGTGAGTTCATCGACCATCCCTCCCCGGTGGCCTTTGCTGTGGGCAGGGATATCGGCGGCAGCAACATCGTGGGTAACATCGCCCGTCTGCCCCATGTACTCATCGCCGGCACCACCGGCTCCGGTAAATCCGTCTGCACCAACTCCCTCATCGTCAGCCTGCTCTACAAGTCCACGCCGGACGAGGTCCGTTTTATCATGGTGGACCCCAAGATGGTGGAGCTGGCGCCCTACAACGGTATCCCGCACCTGCTCATCCCCGTGGTCACCGACCCCAAAAAGGCCGCCGGCGCCCTGCAATGGGCGGTGTTCGAGATGATGAAGCGCTACAAGATGTTCTCTGAAAAGGGCGTCAAGGACCTGGCGGGCTATAACGCCCTGTCCGAGACGGACGAGGACGTGAAAAAGCTGCCCACCGTGGTGGTGGTCATCGACGAGCTGGCCGACCTGATGCTGGTGGCGGCCAAGGAGGTGGAGGAGTCCATCTGCCGTGTGGCCCAGATGGGCCGTGCCGCCGGTATGCACCTGGTCATCGCCACCCAGCGTCCCTCGGCGGACGTGATCACCGGTCTGATGAAGGCCAATATCCCCAGCCGCATCGCCTTTGCCGTGGCCAGCTCCATGGAGTCACGCATCATTCTGGACACCACCGGCGCGGAGAAGCTGGTGGGCAAGGGCGATATGCTCTACTTCCCTCTGGGCGACACCAAGCCCACCCGTGTTCAGGGCTGCTTCATCACCCCGGAGGAGATCGACCGTGTGGTGAAGTTCGTCAAGGACGAGGCCGGCGAGGCCCATTACGACCAGGACGTGATCGAGAAGATCCAGCAGGCGGTGGACGCCAAGGCCGACAAGGGCGGCAAGGTCCCCTCCGGCGACGTGTCCGACGACGGCGACGATGCCGACGAGCTGCTCTCCGCCGCCGTAGAGGTGGTGCTGGAGACGGGTCAGGCCTCCGTGTCCATGCTCCAGCGCCGTCTGAAGCTGGGCTACTCCCGCGCCGCCCGCCTGGTGGACCAGATGGAGGAGCGCGGCTATGTGGGCCCCTTCGAGGGCAGTAAGCCCCGCCAGCTGCTCATCACCCGCGAGAAGTGGCAGGAGCTGCAAATGGCCAAGGGCGCATCTCCGGCGGAGGCGGACAAGCCCGCCGACCGTTACGGCAGCATCCACGACGTGTTCGAGAGCCACGACGCACTTGAATAATACATATCCCCCGGCCGAAGGCCGGGGGATATTTTCTTGCTTACACCGTGCCGGTGACGGTCAGCACCGCCGTGCCGGGGGTGGTGCTGTACGCGCCGGTGGCGGCGTCCTGAGTGAAGGTGGCCGCGGGCACCGTGACCACGCCGGCCGCCGTGGCGAATACGCCGGTAGCCGCGTCATAGGTGTACTGGGTGGGGGCGGTCAGCGCCGTGCCGTTCAGCGTCACCGTCAGGTCCGTCAGCCGCGGGTCGAAGGTGTCGGTGATAACGATGGCCGCCGCGGCGTCCGCCGCCGTGTTGCCGGTGTTCTGGATGGTGAAGGTGTACGTCAGGCGGCTGTTCTCCGTCACCGTGGTGGGGGAGAGGGACTTGTTGATGGTCAGTGCCGGCGCCGCCTCCGGTGCCACCGTCTCCGTGGCGGTAACGGGGTTTGCCAGCCCCGCGCCGGTGACGGACGCGCTGTTGGTGACGGTGCCCTCCGCCGTCGGCGGCGCGAAGGCCGTGGGCACGGCCTCATAGGCGATAACGGCATTGCCGCCCGCCGGCACGGTGATGCCGGTGAACGTCAGCGGCGGCCCGGCGGTGACGGCGGGTGCCGCCTGCAGAACGCCGTTCTGATAGTACCGCACAGACCCGGCGGTGTAGGACAGGGGATACACCGTCCCGGCGTTGAAGGCGTAGCCGCCCAGATCGTCGGTAATGGTCAGCCCCGTCAGCGGTGCGGTGCCGCTGTTGACCAGAGAGAGGATATACGTCACGCGGCCGTCGGTGCCGTAGGTGGGCACCACGGCGGTCTTGGCGGCGGTCAGCGTCTCCGTCAGCTCACCCACCGTCACGTTGGAGGTGGTGGTCTGGCCGTTATAGGTCAGCGTTGCCTGGTTGGTGAAAGTTGCCATGATAGAACCTCCTGTGTTTAATTTCGCGGGTCGTGCCCGCAGTCCAGTGTATGCGCCGCGGTCCCCGACGGTCCGTACTTGCCAAGCGGCGGCCCGTCGGGTATAATAGAAGCAGAAATACGCGGCGGCCCGGACCGCCCGGATACAGGAGGGTGTGATAGAAGCATGGAACTGAAAAAATTGCCCCATATCGAGATCGAGGTGGCGCCCCTGCCGGGCAAAAAGCTGCCGGCGGCGGTAAATACCCTGCGTAAGCTGGATGTAAAAAAGGTGGGCCTCATCGCCGGCGGTACGGCGGCGGTGCTGACCGTGGTCTCCGTGGCCGGCCGCTACGGTATCTACCGCGGCGCGGTGGCGGCGGAGCTGAAGCGCCAGCTGGCGCCGCTGCACCGCAAGCTGGACCAGCTCCAGGCGGAGAGCCGTATGCTCCGTGCCGAGCTGGAGCAGCTGAAAAAAGAAAAGACCGACGAAAACTGAAAAAAAGGAAGCACCCGTCAGGGTGCTTCCTTTTTGCCATTGTCACAGCGCCGCGGTGACCTCCCGCAGCCATTGCCGGACCTCCGTCGGCACCAGCGGGGCGATCTGTGCATATACCCGCCTGTGATAGCCGTTCAGCCAGTCCCGTTCCGATGCCGTCAGCAGCGCCGGGTCCAGGGCGTCCCGGTCGAAGGGCGCCAGTGTCAGCGTCTCAAAGCGCAGAAAGCCCGCCGCCTCCGCCGGCTGCACCAGCAGCAGGTTCTCGTGCCGTATGCCGAAGCGTCCGGCGGCGTAGTATCCCGGCTCATCGGAGATGACCATGCCCGTCTCCAGTGCCGGGTGTGCCAGCCCCTCCGCAATGCGCCAGCGGAAGGAGGGCGGCGCCTCGTGTACGCTGAGCACGCACCCCACGCCGTGCCCGGTGCCGTGGTCGTAGTCCAGGCCCTCCCGCCACAGCGGGCCCCGGGCCAGTGCGTCCAGATTTTCCCCCATGACCCCCTGGGGGAATTGTGCCATGGCCAGCTGTATGTGGCCCTGCAGCACCTGTGTGGACCTCCGGCGTTCCTCGTCCGTGATGGGGCCCAGCGCTATGGTGCGGGTCACGTCCGTCGTGCCCCGGGCGTAGTGTCCGCCGCTGTCCACCAGCAGCAGTCCCTGCGCCTTCAGCGGCACGTCCGTCTCCGGTGTGGGGGCGTAGTGGACCACGGCAGCGTGGGGGCCATAGGCGGCGATGGTCTCGAAGCTGTCCTCCAGAAAATCCACCTGCTCTGCCCGATACCGGCGCAGCAGCGCTGCGGCGGACAGCTCGGTGTACGCCTCCGGCCGTGATTTCATCTCATACAGGAAGCGGCACAGCGCCGCGCCGTCCTGCAAGTGCGCCTGCCGGAAGCCCGTCTGTTCGCTCCCGGCCTTCACCGCCTTGCGGCGGGCGGCGGGGCTGGGCGTGTCTGTCCACGCCGTGTGGGCCAGACATTCCGCGATGCGGCTGTTGGCCGTGGCGCTGTCCGCCAGCACCCGCGCGCCCTCCGGCAGCGCCCGCAGCGCGTCGTAGATATCCCCGTAGGGCCGCAGCGCTACGCCGTCCGCCGCCAGCGCGGCGCGTATCTCCGGCGCGAAGCTCTCTGCCTGGGCATATAGCGCGGCGCTGTCCGTGCCCACCAGCAAAAAGCCCAGGAATACCGGCGTGCATGCCACGTCGCCGCCCCGCAGCTCCAGTGCCCAGGCCACGTCCGTCAGATCGGTCAGCAGCAGCCATTCCGCCTTCTGCGCCGCCATGTCCTGCCGCAGGGCCGTCAGCTTCTCCCGCCGCGTCACCCCACTGTCGAAGGCCCATACCGGCGCGGTGGACAGGTCGGGCCGGTCCGTCCAAACGCCCGCCGCCGGGTCGAAGCCGCCGTCCAGCCGGATGTGCTTGTCCGCCAGCGCCTTTTCCAGCGTCCGGTGCAGCCGTGTGCTGACGGTCCGCCCTCCGGCAGCTGCTCCGCCAGGAATTGGGACAGCGTCGGCACGCCCGGCTGGCCGGCGCGCATCAGCTGTATGCCGCTGCCCTCCAGCTGCCGTTCCGCCTGCAAAAAGTATCGCCCGTCCGTCCACAGGTATGCGCCCTCCCGCAGCACCGCCAGCGTTCCCGCCGAGCCGGTGAACCCGGACAGGAATTCCCGGGCCTTGAAATGCGCCCCTACATACTCCGAGCCGTGAAAGTCGTCGGTGACGACGATGCAGCCCTCCAGCCCGCGCGCCTCCATATTCTGCCGCAGCGCGGCCAGCTTTTCCGTAACGGTCATGGTGCTCACCCTTTCTTACCATCGATTGACAAGAGCAAACACGCCTGACAGCGTGTCTTTCCGGCGCTTTTTGTCCTTTTCGTCTTGGCGGGCGTCAGC
>ERZ1504309.359-NODE-359-length-16566-cov-10.061474_pt1 | contig 16566 bp, 8 predicted proteins | sample MGYA00575494_ERZ1504309 | MGnify/ENA primary metagenome ERZ1504309 (study PRJEB39906, sample SAMEA3182103) | gut metagenome | biome: human; feature: gut; material: Stool; isolation source: human stools | place: Canada | collected 2013-02-19 ...
ATAAGGAAACGTATGAAGAAAACAGCCGGTTAATAAAAAGCTTCTCTTCACAAAAAGCGTGGGAGAAAGTCTATCCGTTATTAGGAGGCAATCAATCGGGTACTGTTTTTTCGTGGAAAAAGAGTCTGAAATATGCAGCTCTCATCTTATTGTTATTAGTACCTGCTTCTTACTTTATCTATCATTGGATATCCGAAGAAACGATTAGCGACATCACTCCGGGAACCCTTGGCGGGGAACTGATCTTGAGTGACGGCAAATCTTTCAATCTTTCCGACAATAATCTTCCGGAGAATGCGGTCAGAGCATTTGTGATCGATTCGAAAGGGATTAACTATCAGATTCCCGCCAACAAACCGCAAGTAAAAGAAATCCAAAACACACTACGCACATTGCAGGGGATGGAATGCCTTATCACGCTTTCCGACGGCACAAGGGTACATCTCAATGCGGAAACCCGGCTGACTTATCCGGTTTGTTTCAGTAGTAAAGAACGTATTGTGCAAATTGAAGGGGAGGCTTATTTTGATGTTGCCCCGGACAAGGAGCATCCGTTTATCGTAAAAACATCGCATACATCTATCCGGGTGACGGGAACGTCGTTCAACGTAAGAGCCTACGCTGATGAAGATACGGAAAGTACGACCTTAATCAGTGGAACAGTAAGAATCAACAGTAGAAATGAAGAATTCGAATTAGTTCCCAACCAGCACTATACATATAATAAAAATACCGGTACAAATACCGTCGCCAACGTAAACACTGATTTGTATACATCTTGGGAATCCGGATCATTTATCTTTTTAAATGTCCCTCTTGAGAATGTGATGTCATACCTGTCCAAATGGTATGGATTCCAATATTCTTTTGAAGACGAAGCAGCCAAACAGGTGCGTATCGGAGCTTACCTTAACCGCTACGCCAACATGAACCCGATTATCGACATGATTACAGAATTAAATCTGGTCAATATCAAACAACGGGAGGGCATCCTGCACATTTCCTACAAACAGTAATAATACATAATATAACTAACGCATTATGAAAAAACGAGTAAAATCCCTGCCGTGGGTGGTATCTTATGCAAGCAGAAACTTTGTGAAGTTCTGTCTTTTATGGATATTCTCCCTTTCTTCACTCATGATTCAAGCACAGGACAATCAGAGAATCTCCATCGACTTGAGAGGAGAAACGCTGGAAGCAGCACTCTGGTATCTGCAGAATCGTACGAAATTTGTCTTTATGTATGGAACGGAAGACATTGCTAATGTGACCGATATCACCATCAAGGCAAAAGATAAGACAATTACTGAAATTCTGGATGAATGTCTGGAAGGCACTAACCTGACTTACGAAATCTCTGGTAGCGCAATTGTTATAAAGAAAAAGCAAAGCCAGAAAGTTACAATCAGTGGTTGGATTCGAGATGCCAGTGGCGAAGCATTACCCGGTGCCACTGTTACGATTCGAGGCTCCAAACATGGAGCCATCGCCGGATTGGACGGACATTATACTTTTAATATTCCGGCACAAGAGGGATTGATTCTAACTTTTTCTTTTATCGGAATGGAAAAGAAAACGTTGAAATATACAGGTAAGAAAACAATCAATGTCACTCTGACCAGTTCCAGTACGGAAATTGACGAAGTGGTGGTTACCGGTTATCAGAATATTCAACGCCGCGACCTTGTTGGTTCCATTACTACGATAAAAGCGAAAGACATTATAATACCTTCCTACACTACTATCGACCAAATGTTACAAGGACGTGTAGCAGGTATGGTGGTTACTAACTCAAGTAGTCGTGTAGGTACGGCGCCTAAGATCCAGATTCGAGGTACCAGTACGCTACAAGGAAATCGTGATCCATTGTGGGTAGTAGACGGTATTATTCAGGAAGATTTCCAAGTAACACTAGATAGCGGCGAACTGATGACTAAAAGTTTAAAGGATATCATCGGCAACCAGATTTCATGGCTAAACCCCGCTGACATCGAAAACATCACAATTTTGAAAGATGCTTCCGCCACTGCTATCTATGGTTCAAAAGCATCTAACGGTGTAATCGAAATCACAACCAAAAAGAATACCACTGACAGATTGACTGTGAACTATTCCGCCAACTTTAACATCGGGCAACGCCCTAATTATGGAATGTTCAACTTTATGAACTCTCAAGAACGCATCCGTTTCTCACAAGAGGCGTTCGATGCAGGAATCACTTACGCAACAATGCCTTATAAGGATCCTAACACCTATGAAGGTATATTACGGATGTTGCAGGAACATGACATTTCTGATATCGAATATAGAAAACTTTACAACGACATGGAAACCCGCAATACTGACTGGTTCAAACGCCTGACACGCCGTTCGTTCAGCCATAGTCACAACGTTAGTGTTTCCGGTGGAACGAACAAGTTTAGTTATTCGGCATCTATGGGATATAACAACAGCGAAGGTCAGGAAATAGGCAATGATAACGAACGTATGACAGGTCGCATCGCTCTGATGTTACGTCCGATAGAAAAACTGACTATCAGTATGACTTTAAACGGTAGCGTTTCTACTACTAACGGCTTTTTCGACGATATCAATCCAATGGGTTATGCTACCAATACAAACCGTATCATCGACCCGGATGCTTATTATATGCAAGAAAACGGATACTATTATAAAACAGGAAATAAAGAAACCCTTTCATACAATTTTATCAATGAACGGGACAACAGCGGTTCAAAAGCACGCTCCAACTTCATGTCCGCTTCCTTAGATGTCAACTGGCATGTCCTTGACTGGTTAACTTATCAATTTACAGGCGGTTATTCGACTAATAACAGTACAAATGAAAGCTGGGCTACCGAACACACGTACCACATTGCCAACCTGTATCGTGGTTACGATTTTAATTCTGTTACTCCCACCAGTGCCGATTTTAAAGCTGCACAGCTTCCATTCGGAGGTAGATTGTACACAAACGACAATAACCAGTATTCTTACAATATCCAGAACAAGCTACAATTCAGCAAAGCATTCAATCCTAATAACCGATTGAATGCGCTATTGGGTATGGAACTTCGCTCGTCTACAGCTAAAGGAACAGCCAATACAGTTTGGGGATATGTACCGGACAGAGGTGAACGTATTGTAGCGCCTACCATACCAAGCCAAGTAGTATCACCGGGCGGAAGTCCAACAGGCTGGGGAATATTAAAAGAACTTTATGACAGAGGTTGGAAAAGAACAAACAATACCAACAACTTCCTTTCGTTCTTCGCTACTTTTGCATACTCATTCAAGAATCGCTATGTAGTCAATGCCAATGTACGAAATGATGCTTCCAACGTTTTCGGACAGGATATCAATCACCGTATCGACCCGACTTATTCATTCGGTTTTTCCTGGAGAGCATCGGAAGAAGCTTTCTTCCAAAAGCATCTGAAATGGATCACAACACTCAATTTCAGAGGAACATTTGGTATTCAGGGAAACGCTTTGACACGTGAAAGTCCTGAACTAATCTTAAGTCAGAACGGAGTACAAGCAGGATATAATCGATATTACTCCACTATTAGCCAGATCCCCAATCCGTATCTCTCCTGGGAACGTACCAAAAACTGGAATTTCGGTGTGGACCTGGAACTGTTTCATATGTTTTATATGAATCTGGAATACTACACCCGACGTTCCAATGCGGTAATCACCGTAGATTTACCATTCGAATATGGAATTAACGACATGAAACGTAACGGCGGAATTATTTACAATCGGGGAATTGAATACACGTTATCATTCACACCTGTTCAGAAACGTGATTTCAGCCTGAATATTAACCTGAATGCCTCTAAAAACTGGAACAAAGGCGGAGAAACCACGATTGACAGAACCACGGGGATGTACTTGACCGGAAGCAACACCCAGATATTAAAAGAAGGATATCCGTTAAGCGGATTCTGGTCATATTCCTTTGCCGGTCTTGATGGAAGTAACGGCAAACCGATGTTCAACTATGTTGAAGTCCCGGAAGAAGAAAAAAGTAAAGGCATCGACCCGACCACTTACCTTGTATATTCCGGAGAAAAAGAGCCGTATTTCACCGGAGGTCTCGGTTTGAGTTTCCGCTACAAATCTTTGTCACTAAATACCAGCTTTTCCCTTTTGTTAGGTAGCAAAAAGCGTTTGACGTCACCTTACAATGATTTCCGAGGAGAACATAATATGATGCCCGATCCAACCAAGAATATAAACCGCGATTTATTGAATCGCTGGCAAAAAACAGGAGACGAAGCTTACACAAATATCCCCGGGTTGCCGATATGGCCATTAGGGATCGCTTGGACTTTGCCTAACACGGAGACCGCAGAATCACCCATTTATATGTGGGAAAAATCAGATGCTATGGTAGTCAGCGCTTCATTCCTGCGTTGCCGTAACATTGGATTATCCTGGCAGATGAAAAAAGAATGGTGCGACAAGATACATGCTAAAAACCTGTCTATTAACTTTAATATGGACAATGTATTTGTAATAGCCAGCAAACGTTTTAATGGTTTTGATCCGGAATTAGAAAACAGCATCATGCCACGTTCTTTCTCATTGGGACTTAATATAGGATTTTAAACAATAAACAAAGAGAGATATGAAACTTAAATATTTAATTTATACAATTACACTGACCGGCCTCACCGCTTGCGGAGATTTCTTAGAGCCAAAGTCACAGAGCCAATATATACCTAAAGACGCTAATGCATTGCAAGAGATGCTTATCGGAGAAGCCTATCCCCAACAAAAGGATACCAAATTTCTCAACTATCAGGAAATACTCGCAGATGATGTCGAGCAGAATCAGGTGGAAGGTTACGAATTCCCAGAAAACGACAAAGCAGATATGGAAATATTTGAGATACTGTATAGCTGGCAACCCAATATGTTCGAAATACGAGAAAAATTGGGACAACAAACAGTCAATACTTGGGAGAACCTTTATGAATATATTTTAGGAGCTAATGCCACACTTGACTATATTGACGAAGTATCCGGTACAGAAATTGAAAAGAATTATATTAAGGCACAATCCTATGCCCTACGGGCTTTTTATTATTATATGTTAGTCAATCAGTACGGACTTCCCTATAATTATAACAAAGAATCATTGGGAGTTCCTCTCAAGCTGGACAGTAAAATGAGAGATGATGACAATATATTGATGAGACGGAACACGGTAGAAGAAGTATACCGACAGATTGTTACCGACCTAAACGAAGCAGAACGTTTATTCCTAACTCTCTCCGCCACACAACAATATGAACCGAACTACCTTGTCAGTTTACCTATGGTACAATTATTAAAATCACGTGTAGCTCTATATATGGAAAATTGGGAAGAAGCTAAAACGTATGCGGAGAAAGTTATCAAAGATTGGAACTTCTCACTACGCGATCTGAATACTATTCCTGCACCGGAAGCAGGTATAAAAGAACCTTATTACACATTCAATACATATGATTCGCCGGAAGTCATCTGGAGTTATGGAACTATCAGAGACTTGACAGGTGAATACGAAGGTTATATCGATAAGAAAGATGAAAACAGCGATGAAGAAAAGACCAGAAGAATGTTCAAAGCAGCAGACGGGTTAATCAACAGTTTCTCAGAAGGTGACTTACGCAAAGACCGTTATATTACTAGGGAAATGCAATATAACGAGGCGGTTCCGGAGAACAGCACATTTTATGATACTTATCTCCCCTATGGCAAATATAAGACACTACGTTCTGTCCCCACTTCCGGAAGCAGTGATTATTTTGCACTCTCCTTCCGAATAGCAGAAGCTTATCTAAACTATGCAGAAGCCGCTGCCATGAGCCAAGCCGAAGGAGATGCCATCACCGCTATGAATACATTGCTGGAGAAACGATATGATAGAGGAAACGCACCGTCTTTTTCCGGATTGAGCGGAGATGCTTTGATCACCCAAATACGTGAAGAACGCAGAAAAGAACTTTGCTACGAAGGACAACGCTGGTTCGACTTACGTCGATATGGTATGCCTTCCATACAGCACAAATGGGAAGGCAAAGTTTATACGATCCTTCATACGTATTACCTATTCCTACAGAAGTGTTGCAAAGAAACTTATTATTGGAACAAAATCCGTTCGGACCGGAACGGACTGGAGTTCCTGTTACAAAATAACTATAAATATAAGAAATAATGATCGTCAATTTTAAACAACAGAGAATCATGAAGCCAATATATAATGTATGGATATTACTATTCTGTCTCACATTCTCGTCCTGTTATAATGAAGATATTATCAACCCGACACCAGATCCACTTGCACTTGCCGGAGGATTTGAGTTTCCGCAGGGAAATAATTCATGGGACAATGATGTTATGAAAATCTACCAAGACTTCGGAGTGAAAATAATATATAAAGATATCACAGAAAAAGATCTCAATAAAAATTGGACTAATGGTGGAGTCGGTAGTTCATCAAGAGTCTTCGAGAATTGTCTCAATGACGAAATGGGAGCATTTTATATTACTTTTATGAAGAACCACATTTTTCCTTACCTCAACCGGGAAGTTACGGATAGAGTATTTCCCATGTACTGGTATATGGTATACAATTATTCTGTATTTACTTCCATTATACCGGGAGTACTGGAATATTATGTTGCACTGCCCGAGCATGATGACGGCCAAACCGACTGCTGGATAACTTGTTTCTGGGGAGATAAAGCCCACAGTACTTACGATGACCCAATCACAGGATGGAAAACTCCTATTGCCGGCAATAAGGATAGTTTTACCATACGCCGCTTCAAAATAATTGATGAAGTTATAAATACAGCTATCGCCAACGGAAATATTATCATACCCGAAGATGAATTTGATGCAGGATTTGACCATTTAACTCCGATTGTCAGAAGTGAAGACATCGAAAGTAAAGCCGATCCTAATTATTATCTTAAAAGAGGCTATCCTGGTAATGTAAATTCATTATCAGGTAAACATTCTAAACCCGATTCCGATAATCCTCCAACAGCCAAAGAAACATTTATCGGCTATCTGCAAATAGCCATGCGTCATACCAAAGAAGAACGGGAAGTAATGTTTCCTTCGGCAACCTATCCATTTCTAAGCACTAAGTTCGATTTTGTGACAAACTATCTAAAAAAATATAATATTGATTTGGAAGCTATCGCCAAAGGACCGGAAGATTGGGATATTAAACCTTATCCGGAACTACCGAAAACTGATGAAGGAGATGGCGATGATGATGATCCTTGGGGAGACTGGGGAGATTGGTAAAGAAACTCTTCCATAACGATTAAGTTAGTCATTTCATTAAAGGATAGATAAAATAAGAATAAAGATATTTAGAATTTACCATATATTATAAACTCCAAATCATGAAATTAATAAGACTCTCATTGATATTATTGCTCTTATGCAGCACCACTCCTCTATGGAGCGACAGCGGACTTCAATTCAAAGGAAAGTTGAGACTACTCAAACCAACCACTTTGCAAGTTAAGGATTTGAATGGGAACCTCATTTTAAGTTGTCCTATTAACCAAAATGGAGTATTCGAAACCGAAAAAAAAGACATTATATCCGATGTATATACACTATATATTGGGAATACGGAGCAAAACATATACCTCGAAAACAGACCTGTAACCATTCATGGTTTTTTCGATGAAAAGAATCCCGAACAAAGTTCACTTTCATTCACCGGCATTGATCCGTTTCTGACTTTACAAAACTATATGCCGACCGAAAGAGATCCGGATAAAGCAACAATCCCGACTTCTGCCAAAGAGAAGCTGACATCTGCCATGGCATCCGCATTAGCTTATCTGGCAGATGTGAATGATTACCCATCCAACAAAATGTTATTGGATATGATACCGGAACAAGATAGGAATTCGTTGTCTGCCAAATGGTTAATCAACAAAGTAGAAGTCCTCTCCCACCAGATTATCGGTGCAGAATGTCCTGGTTTTACGTTCATTGACAACAATGGAAAGAGCATAGGTTTAAAGGACTTCCGTGGAAAAATTGTCGTACTGGATTTCTGTGCTTCCTGGTGTGGCCCTTGCCGCAAAGAGATGCGCAGTATGCTGACAATATACAATGATCTGAAAGCAGATGATTTAGAATTCATCAGTGTTTCGTTGGATGACAGCGAAGCAAAATGGAGAAAAATGCTGGATGAAGAAAAACTGCCGTGGGTGATGCTATGGGATAAAACAGGATTTCCCAAAAACAGCAAGACTCCAAGTGCTATTCAGACTGCTTACGGTTTCTACTCCATCCCTTTCCTTGTTGTCATTGACAAAGAAGGTAAACTCGCTGCACGTAATGTCCGAGGGGAACAAGTACGAGAAGCCATTTTAAAAATAAGACAATAAACAAACTATATAAATTATAACTCTTTCGACAATGAAGAAACTTATATTTCCAATCGTATGCTGTTTTATCAGCATGACAGTATCAGCCCAGTTAGTCAAACAGCAGGCAGAAACACAAAAAAAACAATCCGAACTGGACTGGTTTAACTGTTCTTTCGACCAGGACAGTGTATACGGAGCTGAAGTAAACAAAGCTTATGATTACTTGAATGCCAACAAAAAGAAAGCAAAGAAAAGACCGGTTGTTGCATTGATCGGAACAGGAATGGACGTAGAACACGAAGATCTGAAACAGGCTATCTGGGTGAATCCCAAAGAAAAACTAAACCAGAAAGACGATGACAAGAATGGTTGGATAGACGACATCAATGGTTGGAATTTCATCGGTGGCAAAGACGGTCAGGTCATGGAATCTCTGACACGCGAAGGAGAACGTGAATTTTTCCGTCTGAAAGATAAATATGCAGATTATATCTTTGACGGAAAGAAATATTATAAAATCATTAACGGAAAACGTCAGGAAGTACCCGCACCGGAAAATTTGGAAGAATACAATTACTATCGTTATAAAGTAATGCCTGAATCCAGAATCGGTGGTTCATACGGTGGACTGCAACTCTCTTATGTCATTGAAGAATATATTGAGAAGTTTGATAAGGACATGAAAAAGCGTTTCCCCGGAAAAGAGCTAACTGTCGATGATTTCCAGAGCTGCTATGATCCTAAGGCAGAAAGAGACAGCCTTTCTGAAATTGCTTTTGTTTTTACCGCTTATTCATTCAGCATTTACCAAACGGACAAATGGGATCTCGTATACCAAAGAATGGGGAAAAAAAGTGTGGAAACAGCTAAAACTTCCTATGAAGATGCTTTAAAGAAATACGGAACTGATAACCGGAAAGAAATTGTAGGTGATAATCCTCTGGATATTAACGACACGCATTACGGCAATAATGTACTGTTGACATCTGATGCGGCAACAGGCGTAATGAAGGCCGGCGTTATCGCAGCTAAACGTGACAACGGTATCGGAAGTAACGGTATTGCAGACAATGCAGAAATCATGACTTTACGCATCCACCCGGGAGAAGGAGAACCTTATTTAAAAGATATGGCACTGGCTATCCAGTATGCAGTAAACCATGGAGCGGATGTTATTTTATTGCCGGAACAAAATTCATTATACCCGGAAGAACAGAGACAATGGGTAGCAGATGCACTGAAAGAAGCTGAAAAGAAAGGAGCATTGGTAATAGTTCCGGTCTGGGATCTGTCAGCAGACATGGATAAAGACGAGTTTTTCCCTAACCGGAAGATGAGAAAAGACGGAGAACTTACCAATTTTATGGTGGTTGCTTCTTCAGACAAGAATGGAAATCCGGTATTGAACACCAATTACGGTGCAACTGCTCTCGATATTTATGCTCCGGGAACAGACATTTATTCATCTTATATGGGTGACACTTATCAAAAAGGAACTGGAGAAGGAATGGCTTCGGCTACTGTAGCCGGTGTAGCTGCCTTAGTGAAATCATATTTTCCTAAATTAACCGGCTCGCAAATCCGTGACATACTACTGAAGAGTGTCACTTCACGCAAAGGGGTGGAAGTGGAAAAAGGAATCCGCGTAAACGACAGTCCTTCACAAGACTTGTTCCTTTTCGATGATTTGTGTATTTCCGGAGGTATTGTAAACGCTTATCAGGCAATTTTGGAAGCAGAAAAAGTCAGCAAATAAAATTAGCTTATGAAGTATACGACTCGTATGATAGGAACCGTCGTCGCCTTTTGCATGGCGGTTCCTGTATTCGCCCAACAATATAAGGCAACCATACCTTACCGGATGGTAGGTGAAAAGATGATTATCGAAATGAAAGTGAACGGCACGGCACGTCCTTTCATATTTGATACGGGAGGACGTACGGCACTCACGACTCAAGCCTGCCAGGCACTGCAAATGGCAGCCACCGACTCGACTAAAGTAACGGATGTGAATAACGTGGAAAGCTATTACAAGACTACCCGGATAGAGAACCTGACTACCCCCGACCATGTTATTAATTTCAAAAATGCTCCGTCACTGGTCATTGATGAAGTAAAAGGCTGGGAATGTTTTGGAGTAGATGGCATCATCGGCAGTGATTTATTCGCCAACACCATTGTCACTATTGATTCACAAGCCAAAAATATTATAGTTACCTCTGCTGAAAAGCCATCGACAGTGTCTTTACGAAAGATGTTGAATTTCACCAAAGGGGGCGGTATGCCGATCGTCAGCGTACAGATAGCTCCGGTCAGCAATATAAATGTATTATTTGATACTGGTAGTCCCAGCCTGTTATCACTTATCGAAAGTGATTTTGAAAAAATCAAACCGGAAGCCTCTATGGAAGTGGTTTCCGAAGGGTATGGAGAAGGGAGTATCGGAGTATCCGGTCAGGCGGACAAAGCTTCTTCTTACAGGGTTCGTATTCCATTGCTATCAGTCGGAGCCACCAAATTCCGTAACGTAACAACCAGCACCAACAATCACCCTTACACATTATTGGGTGTCAAACTGTTGCAATACGGTAAAGTGACCATCGACTATCCACGCGGAAGATTCTATTTCGAAGCATTTCAACCGGACAATGAAATAAACAATCAAGGTAACAATTTTGACTTAACGGTCAAAGACGGAGATTTGTTTGTATCTACCGTATGGAGCAGTACGAAAGGTAAGATAGCAGTCGGAGACAAGGTAGTTAAAATCAATGGCAAACCTGCTAAGAAATATGACTTCTGCGAAAGTATTCTGAACGGAATACCGGAATTGAAAGAGAAAAAGAAGACGAAACTGACGATTGAGACAGCTTCCGGAGTAAAGGATATTATCTATGAAAAAGAATAATATGAAAAGTATAGGAATACTGACCGGCTTATGGCTGCTATTATTTCTAAACTGCGGACAAAGAATGGCAGCGCAAATCCGGAATAAGGTTTGCGACACCATTCCTTATGAGTTTATACAAGAGAAAATCATTATCCCCGTCACTGTTAACGGTATAAAAGTGAAATATATCGTCGATACGGGAGGAAGAACCGGAACGATGTATGATGCCGCAACGGAAATGAAAGCTACTGCCGCAGGATATATGCGTATCTCCGATGTGAATGCACAAGGCTCCAATTATCAGGAAGCGCACGTACAGAATGTTTCTATCGGGGAAAACTATAAAATCAAGCAGTTGAAGACGATGGTACTGCCTAAGAATCCATTCTTCACCGGACTAGGGGTTGTCGGTATTCTTGGAGGAGACGCTTTCGCACAGTCGGTAGTCACATTCGATTCCCGTTCTAAAATAATGGTTATCAATTATCCGTATCGTCCCGAAGGACTAAAAGTAACGGATGGGATTCCGCTGTTGGATGAGACGGATCATCACTCCATTGTCAATGTCCGCTTAGGGGACAATGACTTCAAGGTTCTGTTCGATACAGGTGCGGGAGGCTTTCTGCTTTATTCTACAGAAGATTATGAAAGGCTGTCTGACATTTCGAAAGTTACTAACCATGGATATGGTATCGTAGCTGCCGGAATAACAGGTCTAGGCAAGCCGGTGGATATAAAGAAGGTGACTGTTCCTCCTATCAACATCATGGGGAAAGAATTCACGAACGTGGGTAGTACGACCACAGTGATGAATGGAAGCATCATCGGGGTGGATTTACTGGAATACGGTAAAGTAATTATCGATTATATGCGCAGACGATTCTACTTTTTCCCGTTTGAAGAAGGAAAAACCGACATGGGCGGTGCTCCCGCTCTCTGGAACGTGAGTATTCTGCCACGCAATGACAGATTCGAAATTACAACGATCTGGGACAGCATGAAAGATAAAGTTGCTTTCGGCGACCAGGTGATTAACATCAACGGTACTTCTTTGGACGATTGTCCCATGAGCCAAATGGCTGTGGAAGATATCATGAACGCCATCCGCGGTGATACCGGTTATATTATTGTCAAGAAAGACAATCAAGAGAAAAAGATTGAAATCAGGAAAGAGAAATAAACTTTAAACAGAAAAAAGATATGAAGCGAATAATAACAAAGATGTATCTCTGTCTACTTGCATTTTGTATTGCCGGAGGAATCAGTGCACAGACACAGAACAGTATGACAGAGGTCATTCCATTCAAAACCATTGATGGAAAGATTATCGTAGAAGCCGCCATTAATGGCGAAGTGGCAGACTTCGTCCTCGATCTGTCAGGACATAACGCCCTGCTTCCTGAGGCTCTCAAGAAGTTACGCATCGACACGGGGAAGAACGGTACTTTTAGTGCTTATCAGGATTTTGTATTCAAACAAGTACCTGTTGGAAAAGTATATGAAATGGCAACAGTTGCTATTGGCAACAACACGTTTAACAACGATCTGCCTGCTTTCACTCTGGAAGACGAACCATATCTGCGCAAGCTGGGAGTGATGGGTGTATTAAGCGGTGCTATTTTCCGCACTTCCGTTCTGACTATTGATATGCAGCGGAAAAAACTCACAATTACGCAGCCCTATCGTCCTTCTTACATGAAATTAAACTACCGGGAGAACTTTGAGCTAATTACAGGATTAGGAATCGTATGTCCAATATCCATTCAGGGAAAACCCGTTTCTCTTGTTCTGGATACATGGAGCGAAGGATTAGTGAATCTTACCGAAAAAGATTTCAATACATGGAGCACACAATATACCAAAGGAACCAACCAAAAAGTTTCCAATGGATATAAAGAAGCGACTCAAGAAGAGGAAAGCCTCATCTTACCTGAAACCATGTTTGTAAAAACAAAGATTGAGGATGCCATGGCAGTGAAGAATCCATACCTGAAACGCTCCGTATTAGGCAAAAAGATACTGGACTACGGAATCATATCCATTGACTATATTCATCAGAAAATTTATTTCCAGCCGTTTGACATGGTTCCTATACCGGAAGCGGAAGCTAAAGTAACGGAAACTAAAGTTGAAGACGGTAAACTGAATCCGATTACCCGCCAATTCTTCCTCGAACACATCTTCGACTACAGAAAAGGGAACGATTTCGTTTATAATGGCGAGAAACCGGTTATAATTGATTTCTGGGCAACTTGGTGTGGACCTTGCATGCGCTTACTTCCGGAAATGGAAAAGCTGGCTGAAAAGTATAAAGGTAAAGTTGTATTCTACAAGGTTAATGCGGACAAAGAAAAGGATTTATGCAATCACTTCGGTGTACAGGCATTGCCTACCTTATTCTTCATACCTGCAGGCGGCAAACCGATTATTGAAGTCGGAGCTACTCCGGAGAAGTACGTACAAATCATCGAAGAGCAACTACTGAAATAAAAACTCTCTCTTAATTATATAACTACATTAATCTGAAACTTTAGCTAAAAGCCGGACATCATTCCGGCTTTTTTTATTTCCATATTATTGGAACTTATCATATAAACAAGTACATTTGCCCTGTCAAATCTATTTATAACTTAACACACATTTTGACCATGAAGAAAAGTATTTCTCTTCTTCTTTTGTCCTTGCTAATGATTACCCCCAGTTGCCAGAAGACAAAAGAAGCGGCGAACGAGTACAACATCGTTCCCAAACCCAACCAGATTCTTCCACAGGAAGGACGCTTTGAACTAAACAACAAAGTCTGCCTCGTAGTTCCCTCGGATGCTCCGGAAGTAAAAAGCATTGCCGACAGCCTGGCCGAACAACTAAAACTGACAGCAGGAATCTCCTTGAAAGAAGCTGAAAGTGCAGATGGAAAAACGGCGATCTCTTTTGTTGTACAGGAAGGTATGCCGAAAGAAGGTTATAAATTATCGGTCACTCCCAGTCTCATTACACTCACCGCTTCCCAGCCAAACGGATTCTTTTATGGAGTGCAGACTCTTTATCAGTTACTCCCTCCGGCAATTTACGGAAAGCAGTTGGATAAGAAAGCTGACTGGTCGGTTCCTGCCGTAGAAATTGAAGATTCACCCCGTTTTGTTCATCGCGGACTCATGTTGGATGTTTGCCGCCATTATGTACCGATTGACTACATTTACAAGTTTATCGACTTACTGGCTATGAACAAGATGAATGTCTTCCACTGGCATTTGACAGACGATCAGGGATGGAGAATCGAGATCAAGAAATATCCCAAATTGACGGGAATCGGTTCCAAACGTGAAAAGACATTAGTAGACTATTACTATGTAAACTATCCGCAAGTATTCGACGGAAAAGAACATGGAGGTTATTATACACAGGAGCAAATCAAAGATGTAGTGGCTTATGCTGCAAGTAAATACATCAATGTTGTTCCCGAAATAGAAATGCCGGGACATGCATTGGCTGCACTTGCCGCCTATCCGGAATTGTCATGCGACTCTACACAGACTTACAAAGTATCTCCTACCTGGGGAGTATTCGAACAGGTATTCTGTCCGAGTGAAACGACTTTCAAATTCTTTGAAGGAGTGATGGATGAAGTTATAGAATTATTCCCCAGCGAATACATTCACATCGGTGGCGATGAATGTCCCAAGACAGCGTGGAAGAACAGTGCTTTCTGCCAGCAGTTAATCCGCCAGTTAGGGTTGAAAGATGATACAACTCCCAGTAAGATAGACGGAATAAAGCACAGCAAAGAAGATAAGTTGCAGAGCTATTTCGTTACCCGTATGGAGAAATACCTGAATAGCAAAGGCAAAAACATCATTGGCTGGGATGAAATTCTCGAAGGTGGTCTGGCTCCCAATGCGACTGTTATGTCATGGCGCGGTGTAGAAGGCGGTATGAACGCAGCCAAAGCAGGGCATAATGCCATCATGACTCCGAATCCTTATGTATATCTGGACTACTATCAGGAAGAGCCGGAAATTGCTCCGACTACTATTGGCGGATACAATACCTTGAAGAAAACATATAGCTATAACCCTGTTCCGGACGACGCTGACGAGCTTGCCAAGAAGCATATCATCGGAATACAAGGTAATATTTGGAGAGAATATATGCAGACTTCAGAACGTACAGACTACCAAGCTTTCCCACGTGCAATGGCTATCGCCGAAACGGCCTGGACACAAAACGCAAACAAAGACTGGAAGAATTTCTGCGAACGGATGGTGACTGAATTTGAACGTTTGAAAGTTATGAACACCCAACCTTGTCTCAACTTCTATGACGTAAATATAAATACGCACGCAGATGAAAACGGCCCTTTAATGGTATTGCTGGAAAGTTTCTACCCGAATGCGGAAATCCGGTATACAACGGACGGCAGCGAACCGTCCAAAGTGTCCATCTTATATGAAAAGCCTTTCGTTCTTGAAGGTAATATCGACCTGAAAGCCGCTGCTTTCAAAGACGGAAAGATGTTGGGCAAAGTAGCTCACAAGCCACTGTATGGCAATTTATTGACAGGAAAGTCCTATACGGTTAATTATACGATGGGATGGACAGGCGATATATTCGATGAAAACGATGTATTAGGAGCTGACAAAACCACCTTTGGACTGACCAACGGCAAACGAGGCAATAATGCTTCTTATACTCCGTGGTGTAGTTTTGGCATCGTGGAGGGTAAGGACTTGGAATTTATCGTTCATCTGGATAAACCGACACAAGTCAGCAAAGTTATTTTCGGTTCTTTATTCAATCCTGCCATGAGAATTCTTCCTGCAGAAGGAGTTGCTGTAGAAGTATCAGCAGACGGCAAGCAATACACACGGATAGCCGAAAAAGCTTTGAAACACGATTATCCGGAAACAGGAAGAATTGCATTCACCGATTCCATTGAATTTGAACCGGCACAGGCTACATTCCTGAAAGTCAAAATCAAGAATGGCGGCACACTGCGTAATGGTGTCAACTTTGAAAAGAATAACGGGCCGGAAATCATTCCTGCCGAATTATGGATAGATGAAATAGAAGCGTATTAACCAAAGACAATCGACAAATATTGTTCGAAAAGCTTTGAGTTTATAAAATAAAGGGGAGCAAGACTCCCCTCTCAACAAAATCACCCACGCTACAGATTAAACTCTAGCGTGGGTGATTTTCATATTCATAAGGGTTTTAATAGGGATATTCCTAAAATAATAAAATTTAAGGCAACTAATTCATTGCGAGTTA
>ERZ1504309.383-NODE-383-length-15415-cov-3.291016_pt1 | contig 15415 bp, 16 predicted proteins | sample MGYA00575494_ERZ1504309 | MGnify/ENA primary metagenome ERZ1504309 (study PRJEB39906, sample SAMEA3182103) | gut metagenome | biome: human; feature: gut; material: Stool; isolation source: human stools | place: Canada | collected 2013-02-19 ...
TATGTTCCCACTAAGTTATTTTATATAAAAATTAGGGAGTCGAGGATTTTCCCCTTGACTCCCCAAAATTCCTATATTTCAAGGGTTTCTAAGGCTATTTACTTCTGTACTCTTGACATCAATACCACTGTCTCGACATGGCTCGTGTGAGGGAACATATCAACGGGCTGGACTTGACGAATGTTATAGCCGCCTTCACAAAGGATGGCGGCGTCACGGGCAAGAGAGGCCGGTCCGCAGGAAACGTAGACGACGCGTTTGGGACGCACGGCAAGGATGGCGTCAAGAACGGGCCGCTCACAGCCGGCTCTTGGCGGATCAAGGACAACGACGTCGGGGCGGATTCCGTCCCTCACAAGAAGGAGCAGCTCTTTAGCCGCATCAGCACAGATGAATTCACTGTTTTTGATGTGATTGTCCCGGGCATTTTTTCTGGCGTCAGCAATCGCTGGTGCGACAATCTCGATTCCCAAGGCGTGCCGTGCCTTTTGGGCGAGAAAAAGGGTAATCGTTCCTGTGCCGCAGTAAAGGTCGATAACGTTTTCCTTTCCTTCAAGGGCGGCATAGGAAAGGGCAGTTTCATAAAGGCGCTGCGCCTGCAGCGTATTGACTTGGAAGAAGGAATGGGGGGAAATGACAAAGGTTAGGTCGCCCAAGCGGTCATGGATGACACCGGGCCCATAGATTACCTTGTTGTGGGGACCCATAATGACGTTTGTGTGGCGGGTATTGACGTTCTGTACCAAGGTAACAAAGCCGGGGATGGCTTCTTTCAGCATATGGGTCAGTTCCTTGAGATGGGGTACACGGTCCGTATTGGTGACAAGGACAGCCATGACCTCTCCGGTCTGGACGCCGACGCGGCCCATGATATGGCGCACGATGCCCGTGCGGGCGTCTTCTTTTAACGCCGGGATATGGTAGCGTTCCATCCAGGCACGGACGACGGCCGTAAGTTCGTTATTTGCATCATGCTGGATGAGGCAGCGCTTTACGTCAATGACGTGATGCGTGCCCTGGGCAAAGCAGCCAATAGACAGGCTGTGCTTTTTCCCTTCTGCCACAGGGACCTGCATCTTGTTGCGGTAATGCCACGGATCATCGGCTCCCAAAGTGGGATTCACGTTGATGCCCGAAAAATGACCAATGCGTTCCAAGGCATCGATGACGGTCTGACGCTTTTGAACAAGCTGCGCCTCATAGGCTAGATGCTGGATCTGGCAGCCGCCGCAGGCTTCATAGACAGGGCAGGGCGGTGTGATTCGGTCCGGACTGGGGACCAGGATCTTTTCCAAGCGTCCCAGGCCGTAGTTTTTCTTTTTGGCTGTGACTGCGGCCGTTACTCGTTCACCAGGAAGGGCTCCGGGGATAAAATAGGTAAATCCTTTCACTTTACCGACCCCTTCACCGGAACTGCCCAGCCCCGTTATGGTGATTTCAATATGTTCGTTAGGTGTGGTTGTGCGTTTATCTCTTTTCATACCAATCATTATAGCGGGGAAGAAGAGGGAAGGCAACTTTTCCCTGTTTTCTCTTTGTACAAAAATTGTAAAGCTAAATTTACCTCAAAAAAACGATATTTTGAAAAAATGAATCATCTTGCAAAATTAATGATTGACAGATAATATCTTCATCATCTACCATAAGAGTAGCTATTCAGGATAGAGAGACGCTTCTTTAGCAAGCGCCTTTTTTCAACGGTAAAAAGTATACAAAAATAGCGTAAGAAAATAAAAAAATGATTATTCTTGTAGCGGGTGTTTGCTCGGGACTGGGAATGTTGCTTTATTGAATTGAGGGGGGAATCATGACAATTACAGAAGATTTGCACATGCTGCTTTATGTGGCGCTTGGAGGCGCCTTGGGCTCCGTGGGGCGTTATCTTGTTGCCGGAAGCCTCAAGGGTGTGGGGGGGACGGATTTTCCCTGGCACATGATTGCTGTCAATACGCTTGGCTGCATTTTGGTTGGCTTTTTTGTGGCTGTATTATACGTTAAACTGCCGCATCCTCGTTGGATCAACCTCTTTTATTGGGGATTCATTGGAGGTTTTACAGCCTTTTCTTCATTTATCAAAGAAGGAATGCATTTTTTCCTGCATGGGGAGCATATTACGGGATTCCTTTATATTTTCCTGCAGAACATGCTTGGTATGTTTGCTGCCGGTGCCGCTTTTTGGTTGGGCAAGATGCTGCTTTAAGGATGACCGCGGCTCCTTTGTAAGGGGTGATGGAAGTGAGTATCAATATGTTTTTTCTTATTGTGACGGCTTTGGGTCTTGTAGGATCGACCTTTTCCTGGGGGATGTACCGAACGGGATTTTCCCTGCTTCACTCTGCTTGGACGCTCCTGCCCTTTTTACTCATGCCCTTGATTTTTGCCATTGGTAATATTTTTACGGAATCGCTTCCTGTTACGCTGATTCGTTATTTTAGTTGGAGTGGCGGAGTGTGGATGGGTTTTATCTTTTATTCTGTGCTCTTATCTATCTTTTATGGTGTTTGTTGGCTCCTTGGCCGGTTTTCCCAGTCTCCGAACCTTGCACCCAATGCGGCCATCACAATTTTTTTCATCGCTTTTTTGGGGACCGGTCTTGGCGTTTACCAGGCCCTTCATCCCCATGTGCGGCGGATCACCCTTCGCACGTATAAACCTTTGGCGCGGTCCATGCGTATCGTCTTTGCTTCGGACCTGCATTTTGGAACTCTTTGGGGCCGCCGGTATGGGCAAAAGCTCGTGAGCCGCATTAATGCGGAAGACCCCGATCTTGTGATTTTTGGCGGTGACCTTGTGGACCGCAGTCTTTCCTTTGTCATGCGCGAGGGCAGTATGGATGCCTTGCGCAGCCTCCGCGCTCCTATGGGCCTATATTCCGTCATGGGCAATCATGATCTCATGGCAGGTACGGGAGAGCAGGAACGGACTTATCTGGAACGAATGGGCATTCGGTTCATTGTGAATGAGTCCATTCCTGTGAGCAGTTCCGTTTGGATCACAGGCCTTGATGATGAGCGCTTTGGAAAAAAGGGCTATGAGGCGCCTGCAGCCCAAGGCAGTGACCTCCATATCTTTGCGGAACATGAACCATACCATGTTTTGGAAGCATCACAAAAGGAGTATGACCTTTATTTTGCCGGCCATACTCATGGAGGACAATTCATTCCTTTAAACCTCATTACACAGCGACTTTTTGCGCTGGACCATGGCACTCAGGCCTTTGGGAATATGCTGGCGACTGTATCGACAGGCCATGGCCTGTCCGTTATTCCCATGCGTCTTGGCGTACCGCCGGAAATTGTGGTTGTCAGTGTAGAACCGATTAAAAAATAAAAAAGGCCGTTACGAATCCTGTGTTCGTAACGGCTTTTTACTTCAAAGTTCATCGGTGAAAAGGGTGAAATGGTTCTTTTTGTAGGCAATAAGTCCGTCTTTTTGCATGCGGCTCAGTTCCGCTGAGAGAGCAGAACGGTCGACGCCGAGGTAATCCGCCATTTCCTGACGGTCAAAGGGGATGGAAACCTGCTTTTTTCCTTGTTTGTCAGCGAGAAAGGACAGATAGGACAGGACACGGCCGCGGATCGATTTTGATGCTGTATAGACCATACGCCGGGATAGGCCCAAGTTTTTGCGGGCCAAGATGGTCAGGAGGTTTTCTACAAGCTTATGATGATGACTGCAGTTTGAGGGACAGATGGTCAGTATCTTGTGCATATCCATCATAAGGACTTCCGTATCTTCTGCTACTTCCACGCTGATAAGGAGCGGCTCGTCATCCATGCAGGCATAGGCTTCGGCAAAGATTTCCCCGCTGTGGGCCTGTCCCAAGATGGTCCGGTTTCCCCAGATGTCATCGTAGGCGATGTTGACGCAGCCTTTGAGGATAAGACTGACTGTGTGGACCTTGTCACCGGCACGGTGAATGTAGCTGCCTTTTTCAAAATGGCGGGTCACTGCGCCCAAACAGGTGAGGGCCGACTTGATTTCCTCCGTACGTAAGGTACGGAAAAAGGGTGTTTTCGCTAAAAATGCAAAATCCATGGTTTCTCCCCTTTTGTTGTTGAAACAACGTAATTAATTGTACCCCTATCGTATAATGACACCATCGAAAAAGCAAGTGAAACCATGAATCTTTTACATACAGGGGAGGAAACACTCATGAAACGGAGAATCATCAAAATCGACGAAAATAAATGCAACGGCTGCGGCCTTTGCGCTAAAGCCTGCCACGAAGGTGCCATCGGCATGGTCAATGGCAAAGCCAAGCTCTTGCGCGATGATTATTGTGATGGCCTTGGCGACTGTCTGCCGCACTGCCCGACCGATGCCATTACTTTTGAAGAACGGGAAGCTCTGCCTTATGACCGGGAAGCTGTTGAAGCAAAGATGCGGGCTGAAGGAAAACCGGTTCCGCCCCAGGGGATCTGCCCCGGTTCTCGCGTGAAGATGATGGCGCCCAAAGGCGGCTGCCCTGGGTCCCGTATGAAGATAATGGATCAGGCGGGAAAAGCAGCTGCGCCTGCTGCACCGGCAGAAGCTCCTGTAAGCCAGCTGCGCCAGTGGCCTGTGCAGATCAAACTCGTTCCTATCTCCTCATTGCGGCTGACTGTTCAGCTTATGCGTATGCAAATTTCCACGAAGAATTCATCAAAGGTCATATTACCATCGTGGGCTGCCCGAAACTTGATGCCGTCGACTATTCGGAAAAATTAGGTGCGATTTTTGCTTCAAATGATATCAAGAGCGTGACCGTGGTCCGCATGGAAGTCCCTTGCTGCGGCGGTCTGGAACATGCTGCCGTCAAAGCCCTTCAGGATAGCGGCAAGATGATTCCTTGGTCTGTCGTAACGATTTCGACCGATGGCAGGATCCTTGATCGGACGTAAGGCGGCCTTTGAAACGAGGCGCTTCTTAAAGTTCGGCATTTCCTTAAGGCGCGTCTCTAGCTGGAAGCTAGTTGCAGGGCTTTATTTAGCTCCGAACAGATGATCTTCCTAAAAGTGCAAAATGGCCTCGAATCCGCTAGGTTCGGGGCCATTTTTTAGTGTTCCAAAAGGATGCCGACGGCAGCAGAAAAGGCAATGTAGATGATGGGATGGAGCTGCCACTTGCGATAGCAAAACCAGATGAAGGCTGTCAGTATCATCATTTTAACTTTAAAGAGGTCGGCCAGGTTTCCCGTAACTTTCCAGGTATTTACCTGGAAGAGGGCAATCTGTGCGACACTCAGGCCTGCAGCCATGATGAGGGCCGCTGACGCAGGGCGGAGGCCGGAAAAGATCTGGCTGACGATGGCTGAGGATTGAAATCTACGGAGCATCCGTGCAATGATGAGGATGATGATGATGGACGGGGCAATGAGTCCTAAGGTGGCGATGGCACCGCCTGCAAATCCCGCCGTTTTGAAGCCGACATAGGTCGCCATGTTGACGCCCAGGGGCCCCGGCGTCGATTCAGAGACGGCAACCATATCGGCAATGTCGGTCGTAGTAAACCAATGGGTCAGACGGCTCATCTCCTGAAGAAAAGGCAGTGTCGCGAGCCCGCCGCCAACGGCAAATAACCCGGTTTTGAAAAATTGCCAAAATAGTTGGCCGTAAAGAATCAGTGTTTCCATGATTCGTCCTCCTTTGCGTAGTTTTCAGCGTGGTCTTGTGGATCTTCTTCCTTGCTCATTGTCTTAATAGAGGCAGACTTTGAGGAAAAGAGACAGCCTGCTATGCCGGAAAGAACAATCAGCATGACAGTTGGGATGCTTGTCAAGAGAGATAAGACAAGGACGATGAAAAATAACAGCCAGCTGGTCTTGTCAATGAGGGCTTTTTTCCCTAATTTGATGACCGCATCAAAAATCAGGACGGTGACGCAGGCGCGGATCCCGTCAAAGGCATGTTTTACAATAGCAAGGTCAGCAAAATTCAAAAGAAAGGCGGCAATGGACGTAATAATCAAAAGGGAAGGAAAGATAACTCCCAGTGTAGCAATGATGCCGCCTGTGATTCCGTACAGCTTGTAGCCAATAAAGGTAGCCGTATTGATGGCAATGACGCCGGGCGTACACTGCCCAATGGCATAGTCATCCATGAGTTCCTCTTCCGTTGCCCAGTGGCGCTTTTCCACCACTTCCCGCTGCAGAATCGACAGCATGGCATAACCGCCGCCGAATGTGGTGATCCCGATTTGAGCAAATACCCAGAAAAGCTTCCAACACTTTTTCATTCCATCCATTTTAGCTTCCTCCTTTAGGCTGCTTTCGTCCCCTTAGGCGCATCTAGGTACCGTTTACGGGATTTTGGCGGTTTTCTTTTTCTGCACCATAGCGTATCATAGAATTAACTATATGAATAATATTTGTCTTATAATGAGGTATATGATATGAATATATATCAACTGCGCTATTACATCGCTGTCGTTGAAGAAGGTACGATTTCAGCAGCAGCCAGGAAACTGAATCTTTCTCAGCCACCCCTGTCTACCCAAATCAAGCTGCTGGAAGAAGAGGTAGGAACGGAGTTGTTTATACGCGGTGCGCGCCAGATCACGCTGACACCGGCCGGACGCCGGTTCTACCAGTATGCACTGGAAATGACAGATATAGAACGGCAAGCCTTGGAAGAAATCCGCGATATGGGCCGAGGCGGAACTGGGACCGTGCATCTTGGTTGTATCTCTTCCGCCCACGTGAAGGAAGTCTATGAAGGGCTTGATGCTTTTCACAGGCAATATCCCCTTGTCCGGCTGCGAATCGTAGAAGGCAACACGCTTGAACTGGAAGAAAAACTGGCTCGAAATGAGCTGGAAGCTGCTTTTGTTCGGACTCCGGAAACTTTTAAGCATGTTGAGCGTCTTCCCCTTCGCCAGGATCCGATGATGGCTTCCGGCAAACGAGCGTTTTTCAGTGAGATTCCTTCGCATAGGAAGCTCATCATGAAAGACCTTGCAGCGTGTCCTCTGATCCTTTATAAACGCTGGGAAGCAAGGATCCGTGATCTTTTTTCTCACGCTGGAAGGCAGCCGCAAATTGTTGGTGTTGCAGACGACCTTCGTACTTGCCTTATGATGGCTGATTATGGACTGGGAATCAGCGTGACACCCTTGGAGGCCCTTCGCGGCTATCCCCATCTGACGCGTCGGGTGATTGCGGAAAAGGGCCTTGTTTCCACGCTTGAACTTGTACTTCGTAAGGATGCCTATATTTCAGCCAGTGCAAAAGCCTTATTTACTGTTTTTAAAGAGCGTGACAAAAATCAGGAGGAATAGGGACAACTGGCATGGACGGTATTTTGAATCAGCAGGAGGCAGGCTTCTGGACTTTTTTACCAAATAAGAAACCCCCACCATGGCGTGACCCATGGTGGGGGTTGATGTGACTTATAATAATGGCGGATGGGGTGGGATTCGAACCCACGATACCTTGCGGTATACTTGATTTCGAGTCAAGCACCTTCGACCACTCGGACACCCATCCGCAGACTAGGCTATTATATCATATTAACGGCGCCGTGTAAAAAATTCCTGCAAAATTTTTTTACAGCGCTCTGCTTCGATACCGGCTTTGATGATGGTATTTGCATGGAGACTGGGGTGGAGGGGAATCTGGAAGAGGCTCCCACAGGCTCCGGCTACGCTGTCGCTCGCCCCAAAGACAACGCGTCCGATCCGGGCATTATAGATGGCACCGGCGCACATGGGGCAGGGTTCCATGGTCACATAAAGGGTGGAGTCAGCTAGGCGCCAGCGCCGGAGCTTTTCACAGGCTTCCCGGATGACAAGGATTTCTGCATGGGCCGTGGCATCATGCGCTCTTTCCCGTCGGTTATGGTTCCGGGCAATGACGCGTCCATCCTGGACGAGAATGGCCCCTACGGGAATTTCCCCTTCAAGAGCGGCCAAGGCTGCTTCCTTCAGGGCTTCTTCCATATACATCTTTTCTTCGTCTGTTGCAAGCTCCATGGTAGGATTCCTATTCTTTCCGGGTCAGCTGCAGCAGGTCATAGGGCGTTTCCTGATAGACCATATTGACCCAATTGGTGTAAAACAGGTGAGCATAGCTGCACCACTTGAAGCAGGGCTGCTCACTGCTGTCATTGTCGGGGATAGTAAAATTTCGGCTGCTCCGGGTCAAGGCCCTTGTTTTTGTCACGGATGAATTCATCCTGCAGGGAATTTCGGTCATATTCAAAATGGCCCATGACAAAGATATGGCGCATGTCGCTCGTACTGCAGATGTTGATGCCGTTTTCGGCGCTGCGGCTCAACACTTCAAGGCGCGGGTCAGCGTCGATCTTATTGTCATCGACACGGGTATAACGCGATTGGGGAATGAAGTAGCGGTCATCAAAGCCGCGCAGGAGCGGATGGAAGTTTGTCGTAAGTCCATAGGGATAGATGCCGTAGAGCTTTTTGGGGAGCATGATCTTTGGTATATTGTAGTAATAGTATAACCCAGCTTGGGCGCCCCAACAATAGTGGAGAACAGAAAAGACATGGCTCCGGGCCCACTCAAAGTACTGGACAAGTTCAGGCCAGTATTCAACATCTTCAAAGTCAATCTTTTCGACTGGTGCGCCGGTGATGATGAAGCCATCATAATAGCGGTCCTTGATGTCATTCCATTCAAGATAGACTCGGTCTAAATAGGAATTATCCGTGTGCGTACTGACGCGGGACACAGGGCGGCAGAAATCAATCTCGATTTGGATAGGGGAGTTGCCCAATAGGCGCAGGAGCTGCAGTTCCGTCGGCTTTTTAAGGGGCATGAGGTTAAGAATCAGGATCTTCAAGGGCCGGATATCCTGCGTCATGGCACGGTCTTTTCCAATGGTGACGATTCCTTCTTCACGGAGACGGTTTACAGCGGACAGGCCGCCGTCAATTTTAATGGGCATGACAAAAACTCCTTTCCTGCAATAAAAAAAGCCTTCCTCCCTGCAGGGACGAAAGCATCGTGGTACCACCCAGCTTTACCTTGCCCTTGGGCAAGGTCTCTTGGAAACGCGGCCAAAGCCGGATTCCCCAGTGCAATAACGGGCACACCCGTACGGCCTACTGTGATTTCAGCCAATCAGCTCCAGGACCATCTTCCTTTTCTCATCTGCACTCCCTTTCACCGGTGCGGGAGTTCTCTGGAACCAGACAATAAAAAGTACTCTTCCTTTCATCGCATTTTACTATGAAATTGAAAAAATTTTAGCATGCATGGAAAGGTCCGTCAAGGAGCAAGGGGAGAAATTCCGTAGGAAAAGGATATCTTGTACAATCTGTTACAAAGTCATCTTGAATAGACCTGAAAGAAGCAAGGCCCCCTTGGAATTTTCGTTGCCAAACAAAAAGGGAAAGAGTATGATAAAGGCGTATAGCCCTTTTCTAAAAAAGGGCCGGGGAACAATTCCCGTAAATTTTAAGGAAACGGTGGCGTTTTATGAGAGCGAGGAATGTTTGGGCCGAAGTCGATCTGTCGGCCATTGCCCATAACGTACAGGTCACGCGCAAAGTCCTCAAACCGGGGACAAAAATCTGCGCGGTTGTCAAAGCTGATGCCTATGGCCACGGAGCCGTGCCCGTTGCAACGGCAGCCCTGGCGGCAGGCGTCAATTATCTGGCGGTGTCCATGACACAGGAAGCCCTGGAGCTTCGCGAAGCTGGTATCATGGCGCCTATCCTCATTTTGGGGACCATGACGGAAGAACATGAAAAGGCCCTTGTGGACTATAACATCACCCAAACGGTCTATGATCTTGCCGTGGCCCAGGAGCTTTCGGCAGCAGCCCTGCAGGAAAACAAGGTGGCCAAGGTCCACCTGGCTGTCGATACGGGGATGAACCGGATCGGCTGCCGTCCTGAAGAAGCGGCCGATCTTGCTGAGGCCATCAGCAAGCTGCCCAATGTGGAGCTTGAAGGGATGTTTTCCCATTTTGCCAGCGCCGATGAAATGGATAAAAGTTTTGCTGAAAGCCAATATCGAAAATTCATGGAAGCTGACCGCGCTATCAAGGACCGAGGCATCCAGATTCCCTTGGTCCACATCGATAACAGCGCTGGTATCACGGAGATGAAGCATACAGAATGTGACATGGTCCGTCAGGGCATCACCCTTTATGGACTGTGGCCATCGGACGACGTAGAACGCTGTCTTGACCTAAAACCGGCCCTCAGCCTCAAGGCAGAAGTCGTCTTTGTGAAGGATGTTCCAGCCGGTGAGAAGATCGGTTATGGCTGTACCTACGAGACGAAAGCACCCATGAAGGTAGCTACGATTCCCTTGGGCTATGCTGATGGCTATTCCCGCGCCCTGTCAAACCGTGGCTATATTACGATCCGTGGTTATAAGGCTCCTGTTGTGGGTCGCATCTGTATGGACCAGTTTATGGTTGACGTGACGAATGTGCCGGGTGTCCATAAGGGGGATGAAGCGGTTATCTTTGGACCGGGCGGTGTTTCCCTTGACCAATTGGCTAAGTGGGTGGGAACCATACCCTATGAGCTCATGTGTCTTTTGTCAACGCGCGTTCCCAGAAAGTACACCTACACGTATACCATCAAGCATTACGAAAACAATCGTTTTTAGGAAAAAGGGCGTAAGCCCACTAGGTTCACACACGGGTTCCGCTTCTTTTTCTGCAGAAAGGCGGGCCCTTTTTTGCATCAGGAAGGTAGGAAAGCAGTATGGAGCACTATGAAAAATTAACAGAAAGTACAATTGAAGAACTAAAAGCCATTGTAGGCGAAAAATATGTCCTCACGACGCCGGAGACCCTCGAAACGTATCAAACGGATCAAGAGACAGATTCCCGGTTCTTCCATGTGCCGGAAGCTGTTGCAGCGCCAGGAAGTACGGAAGAAGTGGCGGCCATCATGAAACTTGCCAATAAGCGCCATTTTTCCGTAACACCCCGCTCCGGCGGGACCAGCGTCTCCGACGGAGCCATTGCTGTCTGCGGTGGCATTGTCATGCTCATGGAGCGCATGAACCGCATCTTGGAAGTAAACCCGGATGGTATGTATATGGTTGTCGAAGCTGGGGCTAGGACCCTCGATGTGCAGGAAGCGGCCAAGAAGGAAGGTCTCTTTTATGCCGGTGACCCGTGCAGCGCCGACAGCTGCCTCATTGGCGGCAACCTTGCGACAAACGCCGGTGGCGATAAGGCCGTTCGCTACGGCACGACGCGCAGTCAGGTCCATGCCATCGAAGTGGTCCTGCCCACGGGCGAGATTGCACACCTGGGGGCCCGAACGAAGAAAAATACAACTGGTTTCTGTCTTGATCAGCTCGTTCTTGGGAGCGAAGGGACCCTTGGCGTCATTACAAAAGCAACGCTGAAACTGCTGCCCATTGCCCCCTACCGGTCGGACGTCCTTCTTGTCTTCACAGATCCACGGAAGGCCACGAGCCTTGTTCCCATTCTTTTAAAAGCTGGGCTTGACCCGACGAGTGTTGAATTCATGGATCATGGTTTTGTGCAGGCTTCCAGCGACTATTCAAAGATTCGACTCAGTCATTATGACGACGGCTGCTACGTTATTTTGACCCTCGAAACCTTTGATGAAGATGAGATGGATAAAAAGCTCATAAAGGTCGATGAGCTGGCTCAGGCGCATGGTGCCGTGGAAGTGTCCCTTGCTGATGACCGGGTGTGGACAATCCGCAAAAATTGTCTTGAAGCGACGAGAATCCTAAGCCGCGTCAGTACCAGTGACGATTTTGTCTTTCCGTTGGATAAGATTTCAGATGCCATCATGGATCTGTCGGAACTTGCCGCAACCTATCCTTTCCGCGTCTTTACCTTAGCTCATGCGGGAGATGGGAACCTGCACTTTAATATCCTTAAAGGGGAGCTCAGCGATGAAGCTTGGGAGGAAACCCTTTCATCCTTCCATGAAAAGGCCTATGCCTATGTCTATGCCCATGACGGCCTTCTTTCCGGTGAACATGGAATTGGGGCAAAGAAAGTAGGACAGCTCGAGCGTTTGACGGACCCTGGGCAGATGTTCATGATGACAGCCATCAAGAAGGCCTTGGATCCTTTGGATGTACTCAATCCGGGGAAGGTCATTGCAAGATATTGAGGCCGGCTCAAAAATCGGGCTTATTTGATGCAGGACCTGAGCCACTTGCTTTAGAAAAGGTCAACCTGAGGCAAGGGGCTCACGTTGTAGCGTACGATGGACCGCCTCACGTTTGGGGACAGGATAGTTCAGTTGTGAGTTTAAAAATTGTGGGTTACAACACGAAGGCCTTAAGGTCTTTTCCCCTGCGGTCTTTTCGCACCATGGCATCACAGCATTGCAGGCACCTTTACGTCTTTTGCTTGGCAGCCAGAGCCGGCGTCTCGAGACAGCATTCTGGACTCTTCCTGAATGGATTGCCTGACCGCCATTTTCCCTCCACGGCAAAAAAGTCCCGCTGGGAGACTTTTCGTTTCCCAGCGGGACTTTCCCGTCCTTATTTTCTCGATGGGCCACAGGAACAGGCACTCCTGCGGCACACGAAGCGGTCTGCTTATTGCTGCTTCCTTCCGGACCTGACAAGGTTCACAGGACTTCATTGCGCAGGACCTATCCCTATGGTCCATCCAAAAAATAAAAGCGTACTTAAAAGAAAAGCCGCATGCTGCGGCGGATTCTTAAATGGCGGAGAGTGAGGGATTCGAACCCTCGATACGGTTATCCCGTATACACGCTTTCCAGGCGTGCTCCTTCAACCACTCGGACAACTCTCCAGGTTGAAATGCTTAGGCAAAGCTTTTCAATTGTATGCAGTCTTTAAAAATGACTGCGTGTTTTAGTATAAAGGATATTCATGCCGTTGTCAAGAAATAAGTTGAATTTTTTTGTGGAAACAAGGTATAATACCATGGTACAACAGAGAGAAAGGATGGATTCCATGTCTTACGTCGCATTATATCGTACTTGGAGACCCCAGGATTTTGATGGCCTCGTGGGGCAGGAACACATCAGGAAAGCGCTCACGAACGCACTTGAGTCGGGGCGCATTTCCCATGCTTACCTGTTTACAGGCCCTCGCGGTACGGGTAAGACGAGTACGGCGCGGATCCTTGCTAAGGCCCTGAACTGTGAGAAGGGGCCAACGCCCCATCCTTGCAATACTTGCGATCATTGTCGGGAAATTACGGAAGGTACCAGTGCCGATGTCATTGAAATCGATGCGGCCAGCAACCGCGGAATTGATGAGATCCGGAAGCTTCGGGAACAGGTCCATTTTGCACCTGTTTCCAGCCGTTACAAGGTCTATATTATCGACGAAGTGCATATGATCACGGCAGACGCATTCAATGCCCTGTTAAAGACTCTTGAAGAACCTCCAGAGCATGTCGTATTTATCCTTGCGACAACGGAGCCGCAGAAGATCCCGACGACCATCCATTCCCGGTGTCAGCGTTTTGATTTTCGCCGCGTTACGGTCGACGATATTGCTGCCCACCTGCAAAAAGTAGCAGAAGGCAGCAATATCAATGCGGAACCGGATGCCCTGCGTCTTATGGCCATTCAGGCCGATGGGGGAATGCGCGATGCCGTTGGTCTTCTGGATCAATGCAGTATCATGGCTAATCCTGTGACAGCTGAAACGGTGCGGCAGGTCCTTGGTATTGCCGGGCGCGATACGATGCGGGCCTTGGTAGAGAAAATTGGCCGCCGCGATCTGCCTGCTGCCTTGGATCTCCTCAATCAGCTCATGGACGATGGAAAAGATGTCACCCAGGTCCTGACAGAGCTCCTCGAATATATGCGAGCCCTGCTCCTTTATCAGGCTGATCCGGCGTATCAGGAGATTTACTTGACCGATACAGCGGAAAATCTCAAAACTGTGGAACCGCTTTTTACGCGCAGCCGCATTCTTGCTGCAACAGCGCGTATCCATGAGGCCTCCCTTGATGTGAAGCGTTCCCTGCGGTCAAAGATTGTCGCAGAGATTTGTCTTTATGATCTCTGCCGCGGCGAAGGGGAGAGTCCTGCGGCACTTATGTCCCGCATTGAGACACTTGAAGGGAAAGTCACCCACCTCATGGCAGGCGGTGCTCCAGCCGTATCACCCGCATTTGAGCCGCCAAGGGAAAAAAGGAGCAAGACGCAGGAAGCGGCTTATGCTTCCCCGATGGCAACGGCACCGGACATGCCTTCTGTAACTCAGAAAGAAGCTTCTTTTCCCTCTGCAGAAGGGCCTGCTGCCATTCCTTTGGAAAAACGGCAAGAAGCTTCTTTTGAAAAGCAGGCATCCGCTGTACCGCAGCGAGCGGGCCAGAAAATGGAAGCCGAGGGTGCCTCTTTTACTCCGCCCTTTGAAGAAAAAACGGACGCTCCCCGTCAGCCTTCTGATCTAGCAGGGGCCCAGCGACTCTGGAATGGCGTTCTGCAGGGTCTCAAACAGCGTCATAAGATGGGCTTTTTTGCCTATGCGCGGGAGGCAACTCCCCTTGACTTTGATGGCAAAAGGCTCACGGTGGGGACGGCAACGCAATTGGCCAAGGACCGCCTTGAACGCAATGATCTAAGGGACGAGGTCCTTGCCATCTTAAAGGCGGGGACAGGGCAGAATTTCGAATTTGCGGTCGAACAGGCCAGCGAAAAACAAATGGAAGCGGCAAGGAAAACTGCGCCTCGCGTGGCTTCCCGCCCCCAGCATAAGGCGGCGCCGCCTGCGCCGCCCAAGGAAGCGCCCCTTCCCAAAGAAGACGACGAACTTCCTGAAACCGTCAAACGGGCCATGATGGTCTTTGGCGGAAGCCTTGTAAAAGATGATTCGAATCAATAGGAGGAATGAACAATGTTTAAAGGCGGAATGGGAATGAATGGTATGCAGGGCATGCTGAAAAAAGTCCAGAAGATGCAAAGTGAGATGCTGAAACTCCAGGATGAACTCAAGGAACGCACCGTGGAAGCCACGGCAGGCGGGGAGGCAGTCAAGGTTGTTGTAAATGGCAGCAAGAATGTCGTAAGCCTTGCCATTTCGCCTGAAGCTGTCGATCCAGATGATGTAGAAATGCTCCAAGATCTCATCGTAACAGCTGTCAACGAAGCAATGAAGAAGGTTGATGAAATGACAGAAAAGGAAATGGGCAAAGTAACGGGCGGCATGAAGCTGCCGGGGATGTACTGAGAACACTATGCGCATGATCAAACCTCTGGCCCGGCTTCATGAGCAGCTGCGCAAATTGCCGGGGATTGGCTCCAAATCGGCGCTGCGTCTTTCCTACCACGTCCTTGATATGAAACGAAGCGATGTGGAAGCTCTGGCAGCGGCGCTGGTTGCTGTCAAGGATCAGGTCCATCTCTGTACGTCCTGTTTTAATCTTTGTGAAGGTACACGGTGCGAAATTTGTGAGGATGAAAAGCGGGACCATGGGCTCATCTGTGTCGTTGAAGAACCGCAGGATGTAGCGGCTATGGAACGGACAAAGGG
>ERZ1504309.433-NODE-433-length-14056-cov-4.475466_pt1 | contig 14056 bp, 9 predicted proteins | sample MGYA00575494_ERZ1504309 | MGnify/ENA primary metagenome ERZ1504309 (study PRJEB39906, sample SAMEA3182103) | gut metagenome | biome: human; feature: gut; material: Stool; isolation source: human stools | place: Canada | collected 2013-02-19 ...
CCCTGGAGCACCGCATGGGTGGAGGAAGCGGTGAGCTGCTCGTTTCTTGTGCTGTGGTAGATCATGGTAAAAAAGCCTCCGAAAAAACTTTTGAAATTGGGTCTTGCATTTCTGATATGGCTATGATACACTGTCCCCATCAAAAAAGCAAGTGTTTTTCTCCTGTGGACAGAAAATATTTTTTTGTCACGCATGAAAAACCCTGCACACAATAACCAAAGCGAAAGAGGCAAGGACTATGTTGAAAGTGTTGAAATTCGGCGGGTCGTCCATGGCGGATGCCCACCAGCTGGAAAAAGTACGCTCCATCGTGGAGGCAGACCCTGCTCGCCGGGTGGTGGTGGTCAGCGCCGCCGGAAAACGGTTCAAGGACGATCACAAGATCACGGATCTGCTGTATCTGTGCCACGCCCACCTGCAGTACGGCGTCAGCTGCGACGGTATATTCGATATGGTACGCAGCCGGTATCTGGAGATTCGGGACGAGCTGGGCCTGTCCACGCCGCTGGAGGCGGAATTCGACGCCCTGCGCGCCAAGATGGACAAGGGCATCTCCGCCGATGAGCTGGTGAGCCGGGGCGAGTATTTCGCCGCCCGGATCATGGCCGACTGCCTGGGCTTTGACTTTCTGGACAGCAGCCTGTGGCTGCACTTCCGCATGGACGGCACGGTGGACCAGGAGGCCAGCTATCAGGCTCTGGTCCATGCGGCCAGCGGGCGGAAGGTGGTCATTCCCGGCTTCTACGGCGTGCTGCCGGACGGCAGCATCCACACCTTCAGCCGGGGCGGCAGCGACATCACCGGTGCGCTGGCGGCGGCGGCGCTGGACGCCGACGTGTATGAGAACTGGACGGACGTGTCCGGCTTCCTGATGGCCGACCCCAAGATCGTGCCCGACCCGCGGCCCATCGAGCGCATTACCTACGCCGAGCTGCGTGAGCTGAGCTATATCGGCGCACAGGTGCTGCATGAGGGCACCGTCTCCCCGGTGCGGGAGAAGAACATCCCCCTGAACATCCGCAATACCAACCAGCCGGAGCACCCGGGCACCATGATACGGGAGGCCTTCGACGACACGGCGGCGGAGCTGCAGGAGAGCAGCATGATCACCGGCATCGCCGGAAAGAAGGGCTTTTCCGTCATCACCATGACCAAGAACGGGATGTCCTCGGAGCTGGGCGTTATCCGCCGGGTGCTGGAAATTCTGGAGCGCTATCACATCAACGTGGAGTACATCCCCTCCGGTATCGACTCGGTATCGCTGGTGGTGGAGGCGGCCAAGGCCGCGCCGTATCTGTACCAGGCACTGGGCGACATGGAGAAGGAGATCAAACCCGACAGCCTGCACGTTACCGACGGTATGGCCGTGGTGGCGGCCGTGGGCCGGAAGATGGCCTTCCAGCCCGGTTCCTCCGGCAAGATCTTCGCCAAGCTGGGCGAAAACGGCATCAATATCCGCATGATCACCCAGGGGCCCGAAGAGCTGAACATCATCGTGGGCGTGGACAGCGCCGACTTTGAGAAAGCTATCCGGGTGCTGTACAACAGTTTTGTAAAATAAAGTGCGTCTCCTGCGCCCATACTTCGCCGCAGCGGCTTGCCGTACACAAAGTCGATGCGCCGCATCTGAACGCAGGATACGTCACTTATTCGATATCGAGAAAAGGAGTACATCATATGAAAAAGTATAAAGTTGCTATTTTGGGCGCCACCGGCGCGGTGGGCCGCGAGATGATGAAGGTACTGGCCGAGCGCGATTTCCCCATCGAGGAGCTGCACCCGCTGGCGTCAGCCCGGTCTGTGGGACAGGCCATCCACTGGAAGGGCCACGACCTCCCCGTGGAGTTGGCCTGTGACGAGGCCTTCAAGGGCATGGACATCGTGCTGGGCGCGGCGGAGAACGACATCGCCAAGCAGTTCGCCCCGGCCATCGTCAAGGCGGGCGCGGTGTTCGTGGATAACTCCAGCGCCTTCCGCATGGACCCGGATGTGCCCCTGATCGTGCCGGAGATCAATCCGGAGGACGTGAAGAAGCACAAGGGCATCATCTCCAACCCCAACTGCACCACCATCGTTTCGCTGGTGGCCATCAACGCCCTGAACCACGACAGCCCCATCGAGAGCATTGTGGCCAGCAGCTACCAGGCGGTGTCCGGCGCCGGCGCCGGCGGCCCCATCGAGCTGATGGACGAGGTGGAGCTGCTGCGGGAGGGTAAGCCGGTGGAGCCCAAGGTGTTCCAGTACCAGACCGCCTACAACGTCATCCCCCAGATCGGCGGCGAGGCCTTTGAGGGCTATACCTCCGAGGAGATGAAGATGCAGAACGAGGGCCGGAAGATCATGCACCTGCCGGAGCTGAAGGTCAGCTGCACCTGCGTCCGCGTTCCTGTGGTGCGGAGCCACAGCGTGTCCATCGTGGTGCGGACCAAGGAGAAGATCAGCGTGGAGCGCGCCCGGGAGCTGATCGCCGCCGCCCCCGGCTGCCGGCTGGTGGATGACCTGGTCAACAAGCGCTATCCCATGCCGCTGGAGACCAGCGACCAGGACCTGGTGTTCGTGGGCCGTATCCGGGACGACCTGACCAGCGACAACGGGCTGAACATCTGGTGCTGCGGCGACCAGGTACGCAAAGGCGCGGCCACCAACGCCGTGCAGATCGCCCAGCTGCTGATCGCGGAGTAATTGTAAACAAAGTGAGGCCGCCCGGAGGGCGGCTTTACTTTTGACGCAAAAGCATATATAATGGGGAAAAGTCTATTCCCGGAGGAAGTCCTATGAAACGATGGAAGCGGGGCGCGGCCATACTGCTGTGCCTGTGTATGATGACGGCGCTGCTGGCCGGCTGCGGCCGCGGCCGCAGCGGCGAGAGCACCGCGTCGGTGGTGATGACCGGCAGCGTGTCCACGGTGGACCCGGCCTATGCCGCCACACCGGCGGAGCGCACCCTGGTGCTGCACCTGTTCGACAACCTGTACCGCTGGACGGCGGAGGGCGCGGTGCCCGCAGCGGCCCACGCCTACGACTGCACGGACAACGAGGACGGCACGCAGACGTACACGTTCCACCTGCGGCGCGACGGCAAGTGGTCCGACGGCAGCGACGTGACGGCGGCGGATTTCGTGTACGCCTGGCGGCGGCTGGTATCGCCGGAGACGGACAGCCCGGAGGCGGAGATCCTGTCCATGGTGGCGGGCTATGAGGACGCCCACGCGGGCGACCCGGAGGCGCTGGGCGTATACGCCGAGGACGAGCACACCTTCGTGGTGACGCTGAGCACGATGTGCCCGTACTTTGTGGACGCGGTGTGCACAGCGGCGGCCACCATGCCGGTGCAGCAGAAGGCTGTGGAAGGCGGCGAGGGCTGGAGCGCCAGCCGGACGTGGTTCGTGGGCAACGGGCCGTACCGCCGCACCGGCGACTGGAGCGACAGTCTCTTCGCCACGCTGGTGAAGCAGGAGGACCACTATAACGCGCGGCAGGTGCGCGCGGACCGGATCGAGATCCGGTTCAAGAGCGCGGCGGAGGCCGCCAAGGACGCGGGCACCGCAGACGCGGTCATCGGCGCGGCAGGAGAGGACGGCACCTACGGCGGCAGCAGCACCGTGGGGGTGCTGCTCATCAACCAGATGGCCACCAACATGGACCGGACGGAGCTGCGGCAGGCCATGAGTCTGGTCATCGACCGGGATGCGGCGGCCGGCGCTCTGGGCGCGGACTATGCCGCCGCGGAGGGGCTGGTGCCTCACGGCATACGCACCGCCGGGGGCGAGGAGTTCCGGGCGGTCAACGGCGCGGTGATCGACTGCGAGGCGGATACCTACACGGACCGGTGCAGTCAGGCGCTGGAGCTGATGACGCAGGCGGGCCTGCGGCGGCCGGAGGCGCTGATAAGCCTGGGAACGGTGACGCTGCTGTACCGGAATACGCCGGCGCAGACGGCGCTGGCCCAGCGGCTGCAGAAGGTGTGGCAGGAAAAACTGGGACTGAGCGTGACCCTGCAGGGTGAGGATGCGGAGACGTATCAGCAGATGCTCAGCAGCGGCGCGTTCACCCTGGCCCTGACGGAGCTGGACGCGCTGTACAACGATGCGTCGGCCTATCTGGACCTGTGGCGCAGCGGCGACACGCGGAACTACGCGCTGATCTACATGAACGCCTATAACATTCTGATGCGGGTGGCGGCGGCCAGCACCTCCGCCGAGGCGCGGGACGCCTATTTGAAGGATGCGGAGTGGCTGCTGCTGGACACGGCCAACGTGATACCGCTGTATGAGAAGGAGCAGGCCTACGCCCTGCGCGGCGACGTGACCGGCGTGGTGTCCGACGGCATGGGTGCGTGGTATTTCGGCGCACTGTGGCGCGTGGAGCAATAAGTGAAAAACGCCCGGACCAACAGGCGTTAAACGCCTGCCCGCTATACTGTACAGAGAAAGCGCATATTTCCGGCCCCACAGCAGAGAGGAGCGATCATACAGATGATAGAAAAAGCTGAGGTCACAGCACTTTTGCAGCAGCTCACGGCCATCAAAAGCGAATATTTCCACGAGGACGAGATCATGGCCTTTGCCAGAGACTGGCTGTGCCGGCAGGAACTGCCCGCACAGCTGCACGAATACCACGATGCCAAGGTCACAGATTTCCATGGAAAAAATGTCATCGCCGTTATCGACGGCGGCAGACCCGGACCGGTCATCTGCCTGAACGGCCATCTGGACACCGTGCAGCTGTGCGGCGGTTGGACCCGCGATCCCTACGGCGAGCTGGACGGCGACAGGCTCTATGGTGTGGGAGCGCTGGATATGAAATCCGGCTGCGCCGCGCTGATGGTCACGGCTGCCCGCTTCGCCGCCGCCCACAAGACCTTCGCCGGGAAGATCAAGCTGGCGCTGGTCTCTGACGAGGAGGGCCCCTACGGCCTGGGCACCAATGCCCTCATCGAGGACGGCTATCTCTCTGACGTGGACTTCTCCATCATCACCGAGCCAAGCGCCGGCTTTGACGGCAAGCCCTTCCCCGATGTCTGCCTGGGTGCCCGGGGCGGCTACGGTCTGGAGATCCGCTTCTACGGAAAGTCCGCCCACGCAGCCAACCCGGAAAAGGGCCACAGCGCCCTGCTGGACGCGGCCAAGGTGGCGCAGGCGCTGGAGCAGGTGGACTATATCGAGGACCCGCACCTGGGCAAGGGCACCTGCTGCGTGGTGGGCATCAGCGCCGACGGCGGCGCGTGCAGCGTGCCGGACTTCGCCGTGCTCCGCCTGTTCTGGCACATCGTGGTGGGCGAAAGCCCGGACACCATCGTCCGCGAGATCGAAAAGGCCGTGCAGCGCGCCGGTATCACCGGGCGGTATGAGATCTGCTTCCGCGAAGCACCGTCTGAGGGCTCCCGGGGCTTCATGCCCTACACCGTCCCCCAGGACGAACCCATGACCGTCTCCCTGCTGGAGTCCATCCGCAAGGTCACCGGCAAGGAACCCACCATCTCCTACTTCGCCAGCATCGGCGACTTCAACTACCTGGGCACACGACTGGGCGCGCCGGCCATCATCTTCGGCGCCGACGGCGAGAACTATCACAGCAGCGACGAATACGTCCTGCTGGACTCCGTCCACCAGACCGCCGAGGCCGTTTACGACTTCCTGGAGAAAACACTGCTGCCCTGAGCAAGCAAAACCACCCCCGGCGAGGAGCCGGGGGTGGTCTGTTTTTCAGAAGGTCATCTCCAGTCCGCACTTCAGCTGATGCAGCCTGTCGCCCAGGACCGTCTCCATCACGCCACAGGCCCCCTCCCGGGTGCAGCGGCGGCGCAGGCGTACCGCACGGCCAATTCCACTCTTGCGCTCCGCCATTTTTCGCGGTAAAATAGCACCACAAAAAAGGAGGGCAATGCCATGATCTATCGTGATTTTCAGGACCTGCACCTGTCCCTGCTGGGCTTCGGCACCATGCGCCTGCCCACCACGGCGGACGGCGCCATCGACGAGGACACCACCCAGGCGATGGTGGACTATGCGCTGGCCCACGGCGTCAATTATTTCGACACCGCCTGGGCCTATATGCAAAATCTGTCCGAGACGGTGGTAGGCCGCTGCCTGAAAAAGCATCCCCGGGACAGCTTTTACCTGGCCACCAAATACCCCGGCCATACGCTCACCTGCGACCCGGACCCGGCGGACACCTTTACCCAGCAGCTGGAGAAGTGTCAGGTGGACTACTTCGATTTCTACCTGCTGCACAACGTCTATGAAAACGACGTGGATATCTACACCGACCCCAAGTGGGGCATCATCGACTACTTTGTGGAGCAGAAGCGCCTGGGCCGCATCAAGCACCTGGGCTTTTCCACCCACGCGGACCTTCCCTGCCTCACCGCTTTTCTGGAGCGCTATGGCAAGGAGATGGAGTTCTGTCAGATCCAGTTGAACTATCTGGACTGGACCATCCAGCGGGCCAGGGAGAAATACGAGCTGCTGGAAAGGCACCATATCCCCGTCTGGGTCATGGAGCCGGTCCGCGGCGGCAAGCTGGCCGCCCTGGATGCCGACAGTGAACAGCAGCTCCACGCCCTTCGCCCCAACGCCAGCATCGCCTCCTTCGGCTTCCGCTGGCTCCAGGGACTGGATAACGTCCACATGGTCCTCTCCGGTATGTCCGACATGGCGCAGATGGCGGATAACGTGGCCACCTTCGAGCATCTCGACCCCCTCTCCCCCGCCGAGGAGGCGATCCTCTTTGCTGCGGCGGATAAGATGAAGAATTCCATCCCCTGCACTGCCTGCCGCTACTGCTGTGACGGCTGTCCCCAGCAGTTGGATATCCCGGATCTGCTGCACAAGTACAACCAGCTCCGCACCGGCAGCGGCAGCACCATCAAGATGCAGCTGGACGCGGTGCCCGCGAACAAGTGGCCTCACGCCTGTCTGGGCTGCGGCGCCTGCGCCGCTGTCTGTCCCCAGAAGATCGCTATTCCCGACGAACTGGCCGCCTTTGCCGCCGAGCTGGACAAGCTGCCCGACTGGGTGGAGGTCTGCCGCCAGCGGGCGGAGGCCGAGGCGCGGGAGCGAGCCTCCCGCGGGCTGTAAGCGCACAAGAAGAAGTCCCTCCCGGCGGGAGGGACTTCGTTTGTTTACACCTGATATTTCGCCGCGCAGCGTTGGTACTGCTCCCGGAAGTCCGGGTCCCGGCGCCGCGCCGCATCCAGCGTGGCGTGCATATTCAGGTCGTGGTGGGCGGCGTCGATCACGCACCCGGCGATATTGGAGCAGTGGTCCGAGGTACGCTCCAGATCCGTCAGCAGGTCGGACCAGACAAAGCCTGCCTCGATGCTGCACTGGCCTTGCTGCATCCGCAGGATATGTCGGGTACGCAGCTGCTCCTTCAGATCGTCGATGACCTGCTCCAGCGGCTCCACCTGCCGGGCGGCGGTCATATCCTGCTGCCGGAAGGCGTCCAGCGCCCGCATGAGGATATCGTTGACCGCGGCGGACAGCACGCTCAGCTCCCGCTTTGCCTCGTCGCTGAAGGCCAGTCCCTTCTCCCGCAGCTCCTCCGCCGACTCCAGCACGTTCACCGCATGGTCGGAGATACGCTCAAAATCGCCGATGGCCTTCAGCAGCTCCGCGGACTCCTCGCTCTCCTGCTCACCCAGCTTCTGGGCGCTGAGCTTTACCAGATAGGTGCCCAGCACGTCCTCGTAGTGGTCGCAGCGGCTCTCATCCTCCCGGATGGCGGAGGCCAGCGCTTCGGTGTAGTGGTCAAAGCTCCGCAGGGCGTTTTGCAGCGCCCGCACGGCGACCTCCGCCATCTCGCAGGTGACGACCCGGCAGCGCTCCAGCGCCACGGCCGGTGTGGTCAGCAGGCGCTGGTCCAGCTCCACCGTTTTATCGGCCGCGTGGGCCTTATCCGGCACCAGGCGGATAGCCAACTTCTCCAGCAGGTCGCCGCAGGGCAGCAGTATGGCCGTACACAGGATATTGAACACCGAGTGGGCCACAGCGATACCCGCCATAGACGCCGCCTTGTTCAGCAGTACCGGGGCAAAGATGGCCTTGACGATGCAGAACACCGTCAGCAGCACTGCCACGCCGATCACATTGAACATCAGATGCACCACGGCCGCCCGCTTGGCGTTTTTATTGGTGCCGACGCAGGAGATCAGCGCCGTGACGCAGGTACCGATGTTCTGGCCCATGATAATGGGCACCGCGGCGGCGTAGCTGACCTGGCCGGTAGAGGCCAGCGCCTGCAAAATACCCACCGAGGCGGAGGACGACTGGATGATCGCCGTCAGCACCGCGCCCACCAGCACGCCCAGCAGCGGGTTTGTAAAGGCCAAAAACAGCTCTGCAAACCCCGGCACGTCCTTCAGCCCCGCCACCGCGGCGCTCATGGTGTCCATGCCGAACATCAGCGTGGCAAAGCCAAGCAGAATGGAGCCAGTCTCCTTTTTCCGGCTGTCCTTGCAGAACATATAGAAAATGATGCCGATCAGCGCCAGAACCGGCGTAAAGGCGGTGGGCTTCAGCAGCTGCAGCCACACGCTGCCGCCGTCGATCCCCGCCAGGCTCAGCAGCCAGGCCGTCACCGTGGTGCCCACGTTGGCACCCATGATAACATTGATAGCCTGCCGCAGGGTCATCAGCCCGGAGTTCACGAAGCCCACCACCATGACGGTGGTGGCCGATGAGCTCTGAATGATGGCGGTGATGCCCAGTCCGGTCAGGAAACCGGCACCCACGCTGCCGGTCATTTTATCCAGCAGCGTCCGCAGCTTGCCGCCGGCCCGGCGCTCCAGCGCCTGGCCCATGAAATTCATGCCGAACAGAAACAGGCACAGCCCGCCCAGCATGGTCAGCGCATGAAAAATATCCATTTTCTTTCCCTCAACTTTACATTTTCTCAGATGTCACCTTATTGTCCATCTACATTGTACGGTATAAATGTCAAGTTCACAGGTCATCTTTTGTAAAATCCATGTAAAACAGCGCAAAAAGAAGCACCCGCGCGGGTGCTTCTTTTTTTATGCTTTTCTTACCGCTGGCCCTTGTCGTAGGGGATACCCTCCGCCTTGGGTGCGCGGGATTTCTTGGATGTGAAGGCCAGCACCACCAGCGTGATCAGGTACGGCAGCATACGGTACACGTGGGAGCTGATGCCGATCTCCGCCAGCCAATACACGCCGTCGCCGTTGATATCCAGGCTGGAGTACGCCGCGGCGATACACTTGAACAGGCCGAACAGCAGCGACGCCCCGGCGATGTTCAGCGGCTTCCAGTTACCGAAGATCATAACGGCCAGCGCCAGGAAGCCGAAGCCCGCCACATCGCCGTTGGCCGTGCAGTTGGCCGTGGTCAGGGCGTAGACAAAGCCGCCCATGCCGGCCAGCGCGCCGGAGATGGTCGTACCGGCATAGCGCATCTTGTACACGTTGATACCCACGGAGTCCGCCGCCTGGGGATTTTCACCGCAGGAGCGCAGCCGCAGGCCAAACCGGGTCTTGTACAGCAGGATCGACAGCACCACGAAAATGATGATGCAGATATAGGTCGCCAGATACACCTTGTGCAGGAAGGTATTGCCCAGGAAGCCCAGGTCGTCCGTCTTCGCGTAGCCCAGAGTGGTCTTCTTGATCATGAACCAACTGGCCGCATCGCCGGTGGCCATTTGCAGGGTGTTCTGGTTGGCGATGATGCGGATGAGAAACAGCACCAGGGCCGGAGCCATCAGGTTCAGCGCCGTACCGCCGATGGTCTGGTCCGCCCGCAGATTTACGGAGGCAAAGCTCAGCAGCAGGGAGAAAATGGCGCCGAATATGGCCGCCACCAGCATAGCCAGCAGCTCAAAGCCCTGTAAAGCCACCCAGTCGCCGGCAGCCTTGGCCGCGTCGTAGACGTGGTTGGTCTGCATGATGTTCACGAACAGCACGCCGATAAACGCACCCAGGATCATAATACCTTCCAACGCCAGGTTGATGATACCGCTGCGCTCAGCGAACACGCCGGCCAGCGCCACGATCATCAGGGGAACGGCGTAGATCATGGTCTGTTGGATCAGAAATGTCATGCCTGCTCCCCTCCTTCCTCCGGCTGCTCAGGCACCTGCGGTGCTTCCTCCATCGGTATGTCCGGTATGTCCTCCGGCGGCACATCCAGTGGCTGTGTCTCCGCCTCTGCCGGTATATCCGCCGTGGTGGTCTTGTTGGCCTCCACGACGAGCTTCTTTTTCCGTCCAGTCAGCATCATCTGGATGAGCAGAGAGAAGGCGGACAGATACACGATGACGGAGATGATCACGTCGGTGATGTACTCGTTGTAGGCAGTCAGGTTGGTCAGCTGCAGACCGACGATATCCAGCATGGCCATGAAGATGCCGGTAAAGATGACCGCGATGGGGTTGTTCACCGCCAGCAGGGCCACGGGGATTCCGTTAAAGCCCACGCCGGGCAGGGCCTGATAGGTGTTCCAGTAGAACTCGGTGTTGCCGCTGAGCCAGTACAGCGCGGCGCCGGCGCCGGCCAGCGCGCCGGCAATGGCCATGGACAGCACGATATTGCGCTTATCGGGGATACCGGCGTAGCGGGCCGCATGGCGGTTGGCGCCGCAGGCCTTCAGCTCATAGCCGAACACCGTCTTCTCCATGATAATGTACACCACGATGGCCAGAATGATGGCTACCAGAATACCGGCATTGACCTGGGAGCCGGGAAACAGCTGATCCAGTCCCAGCTTGGGTGTGGCCACACCGTTGAAGGTGGTCTTGTAGATGTAACCGGACTTCGTGCCTTCTGTTACGTTCTTGAAGCTGCTGATATCAAACATCCAGGTGACAAGATTGGCTGCGATCCAGTTGGTCATGATGCAGGCCAGCACCTCGTTGATATTCAGCAGCGCCTTCAGCAATCCGGGGATCGCACCCCACAGGGCGCCAGCCAGCATACCGCCCAGAAAGGCCAGCAGCCAGATGATGCCCACGGGCACGGACTCGGAGGGGATGCCCAGCGCGACGGACAGCGAGACAAGCGTACCCATCAGATACTGGCCGGGTGCGCCGATATTGAACAGGCCCGTCTTGAAGGCCACCGCCACGGAAAGGCCGGTCATGATCAGCGGCATGGCGCGGAAGAGCATATTGCCCACATTCTGGGCGTTAAAGCCCCAGGTCAGCGCGCCCGCAGCGTCGCGGCCTGTGCTGAGGATGCCGGCAAAAATCAGCCGGACGCCCTCCCACATACCGGCAGTGGTGATCTTCTGCTCCGCCAGGCCCACAATAATGACCACGATGCTGCCCAGCAGCAGGCCGGCCAGGATGGACAGCAGAGAGGCCAGGACCTTCTTGGTGCCATTCTTGGCATACAGATCTGTCAGTTTTTGCTTCACGCCGTCTCACCCACTTTCTTGTCCGCCCGCTTGGCGCCGGCCATATAGAGGCCCAACTCCTGCACGGTGATCTGCTTCGGGTCGAACTCACCCACGATCTCACCCTCGTACATGACCAGGATGCGGTCGGAAAGGCTCATGACCTCGTCCAGCTCCAGGGATACCAGCAGCACTGCCTTGCCGGCATCACGCTGCTTCACCAGTTCCTTGTGTACGTTTTCGATCGCGCCCACGTCCAGGCCGCGGGTAGGCTGGACCGCCACGATCAGCGGCTTGTTGCGGTCCACCTCGCGGGCGATGATCGCCTTCTGCTGGTTGCCGCCGGACATACTGCGGGCGGTGGTCACGGGACCCTGTCCGCTGCGGATATCGTATTCCTCGATCAGCCTCTCGGCGTAGGCACGCACCGCGTCCTTTTTGATAAAGCCGCCCTTTTCGAATTCCGGCTCCTTATACCGCTGCAGCACCAGGTTCTGCTCCAGCGTAAAATCCAGCACCAGGCCGTGCTTGTGCCGATCCTCGGGGATGTGGCTCATACACTCTCCACGGCGACGGATGCTGGCGTGGGAGATATCCTTGCCGCACAGCGTCACCGTGCCGCCATTGCTCTTATCCAGGCCGGTGAGCGCGTGAATGAACTCCGTCTGTCCGTTGCCGTCGATACCGGCGATACAGAGTATCTCGCCGGCGCGTGCATCAAAGCTGACGTGGTCCACGGCGTTGCGCTTGTGGGTATGAGAGGGCACACACAGATCCCGGACCTTCAGCACCACATCCGTGGGCTTGGCCGGCTCCTTTACGACCTCCAGCTGCACCGGGCGGCCCACCATCATGTTGGACAGCTCCTGCTTGTTGGTGTCGCAGGTGTTCACGGTACCCACATAGCGGCCCTTACGCAGAACCGTCACCCGGTCCGCCACCGCCATGATCTCGTTGAGCTTGTGGGAGATGAAGAGGATGGATTTCCCCTCCGCCGTCAGGTTCTTCATAATGGCCATCAGCTCGTCGATCTCCTGGGGCGTCAGCACGGCGGTGGGCTCGTCGAAGATGAGGATCTCGTTGTCGCGGTAGAGCATCTTCAGGATCTCGGTACGCTGCTGCATACCCACAGTGATATCCTCCACCTTGGCGTCCAGGTCCACGTGCAGGCCGTACCGCTTGGAGAGCTCCTCGACCTTCCTCCGCGCTTCCTTTTTCTGCAGGAAGCCGCACTTCGTCGTTTCGGCGCCCAGAATGATGTTGTCCAGCACGGAGAATACCTCCACCAGCTTGAAGTGCTGGTGGACCATGCCGATACCCAGTGCCGTGGCATCGTTGGGATCGTTGATCTTCACCGTCTGGCCGTTCTTGCGTATCTCGCCCGCCTCGGGCTGGTACAGGCCGAACAGCACGCTCATCAGCGTGGATTTGCCGGCGCCGTTTTCGCCCAGCAGCGCGTGGATCTCTCCCTTTTTCAGTTGGAGGGTGATATCGTCGTTGGCCTTGATGCCGGGGAACTCCTTGGTAATGTGAAGCATCTCGATCACATACGAGGGAGTCTTATCCATGCCGCCACCTACTTTCCTCTATTATTTTGCCTAATGGCGATAAAGGCATAAATTTATTATATAGCATATATGCACAGATTGCAAGAAAAACAGCGGCGTTTTACGCCTCGCATCACGGCGCTTGACGCAAAAAAAAGAGACGCCTACGGGCGTCTCTTTTTTTGTTAAGTACGTTCCGATTACTTGACCAGGTTCAGGGTCAGGCTGTCGGTGCTGTCCAGCTTGGAGTAGTCGTTGTCGACGACCAGAGAACCATCGGCCATCTTGGCCAGCATGGCGTTGTAGTCGTCCACAGTCCACTTGGTCAGGGACCAGGTAGCGGTGGGCAGGCCCACAGCGTTGTCCTTGGCGCCCAGGGTCACGAAGGTGCCGCCGATCTCGTCGAAGGAACCGTCATAGACCTTGCCGCAAGCCCACTGCACGGAGGCGGACAGGCCCTTCATAGCGGAGGTGATAACGGTATCGGACTGGCTGGACTGGTCAACGTCCACGCCCACCACGGCGCCGTCGTTAGCGGCAGCGGCAGCGGCGACAGACTGGAACATATTACCGCCGCAGGCGAAGATGACCTCGGTGCCGTTCTCATACCAGCCGGAAGCCATGGTCTGCAGCTCGGTGGAAGCGGCGAAGGAAGCGCCATACAGCCAGGAGTAGTTCATCTCGACCTTCACGCCCATCTCAGCAGCAGCAGCGGAAGCGCCCTGCACGAAGCCGTAGCCGTAACGGCAGCAAGCGGGGTTGTCGCCGCCGCCACCACCGGTGAAGCCCAGCTTGGTGTAGCCTTCCTTAACAACAGCGTAACCGGCCAGATAGCCGCACTGCTCTTCCTGGAAGCAGATGCCCAGAACGTTCTTCAGGGCGGTGCCGTCCTCGGTGGTCACAGCGCTGTCGCGGTCCACGAACACGAACTTGACATCGGTGAACTCAGCAGCGGCCTTGGTCAGGGCAGTGGCCTGCATAAAGCCGGCAGCCACGATGACCTTGGCGCCGCCCTCGGCAGCAGCCTTCATGGCATCGTAACGGTCGTCATCGGTAGCCTGGTCGCCGTTGGCGGGCTGATAGTACTTGTAGCTCAGGCCGTTGTTGGCAGCGTACAGCTTCACGCCGTCGAAGGTGCCCTGGTTGAAGGACTTATCC
>ERZ1504309.585-NODE-585-length-10451-cov-3.589650_pt1 | contig 10451 bp, 11 predicted proteins | sample MGYA00575494_ERZ1504309 | MGnify/ENA primary metagenome ERZ1504309 (study PRJEB39906, sample SAMEA3182103) | gut metagenome | biome: human; feature: gut; material: Stool; isolation source: human stools | place: Canada | collected 2013-02-19 ...
CTTAGTCTCGTGGGCTCGGAGATGTGTATAAGAGACAGAGATACGCTTTGCGGTGGACTTTGCAGAAAAGCCTCTGGACAGCGACGGCATGGACACGGTACGGTTTTTGATGTCTGCCAACGTGGGCGAGGAGCTGCGTCCCATCCACAAGATCGCCTCCGGCGGCGAATTGGCCCGGATCATGCTGGCTATGAAGAACGTGCTCAGTGAGCAGGATCACGTGGGGACGATGGTGTTCGACGAGGTGGACACCGGCGTTTCCGGCCGGGCGGCCCAGAAGGTGGCGGAAAAGATGGCGCGTATCAGCCGCAGAAAGCAGGTGCTGTGCGTGACCCATCTGCCGCAGCTGGCGGCTATGGCGGACACGCACTTCTCCGTGGAGAAGGGCGAGAGAGGCGGCCGTACCTATACAGAGGTGCGGCGGCTGGACAGAGAGCAGCGGCGGCAGGAGCTGGCGCGGCTCACCGGCGGCAGCCATGTGTCCCAGACCATGCTGGACGGGGCAGAGGAGCTGCTGGTACAGGCGGAGAAATTCCGGGCGGAGCTGTAGCTGTTTTTCGCAACATGAAAATAGTGGTTGACAAACGAAAAAAATCTGCTACAATAACCTCAACTTGATACCGCAACAGCGATGAAGGGAATAAGTAGCGCATTTCAGACCTGCAAAGAGAGCCTCCGGCCGGTGCAAGGAGGAGAGGAAGAAATGGGTGAATACATCCCGGAGCAGCCTTCTGAACGTCCATGACGGACCAGTAGGGATGTGTCGGGTCCGCCCGTTACAGCGGTAGGGTGTGTCTGCACCCAACGAGGTCGTGTCTGCGAGGGCATGGCGAATATGAGGTGGTACCGCGAGCGTCTGCATCGCCCTCTGTCGAGATGACAGGGGGCGTTTTTTATTCCCTGTCACAAGAAAACAAATGAACATACAGAAAGGAAATTGAAGCTATGGGTATTTATGAGGAACTGGTGGCCCGCGGTTTGATCGCACAGGTCACAAATGAAGAAGAGATCCGCGAGATGGTCAACAACGGCAAGGCCACATTCTACATCGGCTTTGACTGTACGGCGGACAGCCTGCACGTGGGCCACTTTATGGCGCTGTGCCTGATGAAGCGTTTGCAGATGGCGGGCAACAAGCCCATCGCCCTGATCGGCGACGGCACGACCCTGATCGGCGACCCCTCCGGCCGCACCGACATGCGTCAGATGCTGACCGAGGATGCCATCAAGCACAACGCGGAGTGCTTCAAGCGCCAGATGGAGAAGTTCATCGACTTCTCCGACGGCAAGGCGCTGATGCTGTATAACTCCGAGTGGCTGAAGCCGCTGAACTACATTGAAATGCTGCGCGAGGTGGGCGCCTGCTTCTCCGTGAACAACATGCTGCGCGCCGAGTGCTACAAGCAGCGCATGGAGAAGGGCCTCAGCTTCCTGGAGTTCAACTACATGATCATGCAGAGCTATGACTTCTACTACATGTTCCAGCACTATGGCTGCAACATGCAGTTCGGCGGCAACGACCAGTGGAGCAACATGCTGGGAGGTACCGAGCTGATCCGCAAGAAGCTGGGCAAGGACGCCCATGCCATGACCATCACCCTGCTGCTGAACTCCGAGGGTAAGAAAATGGGCAAGACCGCCAGCGGCGCTGTGTGGCTGGACCCCAACAAGACCAGCCCCTTCGAGTTCTTCCAGTACTGGCGCAACGTGGATGACGCCGACGTGCTGAAGTGCATCCGTATGCTGACCTTCCTGCCGCTGGAGGAGATCGACAAGATGTCCACCTGGGAGGGCTCTCAACTGAACGAGGCCAAGGAGATCCTGGCCTACGAGCTGACCAAGCTGGTCCACGGCGAGGAGGAGGCCGAGAAGGCCAAGGCCGCATCCAAGGCGCTGTTTGCCGGTAACGGCGATACCGAGCACATGCCCACCACCGAGCTGACCAACGATGATTTCGGCGGCGGCAGCATCGATGTGCTGACCCTGCTGGTGAAGTGCGGTTTGGCGGCCTCCAAGGGTGAGGCGCGCCGGCTGGTGCAGCAGGGCGGCGTCTCCGTCAACGATGAGAAGGTGGCGGCCATTGAGACGACCTTCGGCTGCGAGCAGTTCACCGGCGACGGTGTGGTCATCAAAAAGGGCAAAAAGGTGTTCCACAAGGCTGTTTTGGTGTAAGCTGTGCGCTGCATCTGTAATTATTGCCATCGTTCTTTGGAAAAGCCGCGGTATGACCGCGGCTTTTCCCTATGCAAAGGAACTTTTCCCGGGAAAAACGTTGCATAAAGGCGGGAAATATACTATAATATCCCGCGGTGTGCAAATTTTGAATGAATGAGTGATACACGATGAAAACACACGATTTTTACTTTGACCTGCCGCAGGAGCTGATCGCGCAGACACCGTTGGAACGGCGGGATGGCTCGCGGCTACTGGTGCTGGACAAGAAAACGGGGGCGGTAGAGCACCGGCATTTCTATGACTTGCCGGAGTATCTGCGTCCGGGCGACTGCCTGATTTTGAATAACTCCCGGGTGCTGCCGGCACGGCTGCTGGGCCATCGGGTGCCCGGCGGCGGGGCCTGCGAAATTTTGCTGCTTATCGACCGGGGCGACAATGTGTGGGAGTGCCTTGTCCGTCCGGGGAAGAAGCTGCGGAAGGGCGCACAGGTCATTTTCGGCAGCGGTGAATTGACGGCGGAGGTGGTGGACGAGCTGCCCGACGGCAACCGGCTGGTAAAGTTCTCTTATGAAGGAATCTTCCTGGAGGTGCTGGAGCGGCTTGGTAAGATGCCCTTGCCGCCGTACATCAAGGAGGAGCTGCAGGATCAGGAACGCTATCAGACGGTGTACTCCAAGGTCAACGGCTCGGCGGCGGCGCCCACAGCGGGGCTGCACTTTACGCCGGAGCTTCTGGAGCGAGTACAGGCAATGGGTGTAAAGGTAGGATACGTTACACTCCATGTGGGACTTGGGACCTTCCGCCCGGTGAAAGAGGACGAGATCACCGACCACACCATGCACAGTGAATACTGTGTGATCCCCCAGGAGACGGCCGATCTTATCAACGAGACGAAGAAAAACGGCGGGCGGGTCATCTGCGTGGGTACCACCAGCTGCCGCACGATAGAATCTCAGGCAGCGGAGGATGGAACCATGCGTGCCAGCGCCGGATGGACAGATATTTTTATCTATCCGGGGTACAAGTTCAAGGTGCTGGACGCACTGGTGACAAACTTTCATCTGCCGGAGTCCACACTCATCATGCTGGTATCGGCATTGGCGGGACGAGAGCACGTGCTGGCGGCCTATCAGCAGGCGGTGGAGGAACGGTACCGCTTCTTCTCGTTTGGCGATGCGATGTTTATTCAGTGAAAGCAGGAGAGAGAAATGTTCAAGGTCATCAAAAAAGAGGGAAAAGCCCGGCGAGGTGTGTTTACCTGTGCCCATGGCGGCGAAGTGCAGACACCGGTGTTTATGAACGTAGGCACCCAGGCCGCCATCAAGGGCGGCGTCAGCGCTATCGACCTGAAGGAACGGCTGGGGACGCAGATCGAATTGTCCAACACATACCACCTGCACCTGCGCCCCGGCGACGATGTGGTGCGGCAAATGGGAGGACTTCATAAGTTCATGCGCTGGGATGGCCCCATCCTCACCGACAGCGGCGGCTTTCAGGTGTTCTCACTGTCGGGGCTGCGGAAGATCAGGGAGGAGGGTGTGACGTTTGCCAGCCACCTGGACGGACACCGCATCTTCATGGGTCCGGAGGAGAGTATGCGTATCCAGAGCAATCTGGGCAGCGACATCGCCATGGCCTTTGACGAATGCGTGGAAAACCCCGCGCCCTATGACTACGCCAAGGCCTCCTGCGAACGGACGCTGCGGTGGCTGGAACGCTGCAAAAAGGAGCACGACCGGCTGAACGCATTGCCGGACACGGTAAACCCCGGACAGATGCTTTTCGGCATCAACCAGGGTGCCACCTACGCCGATCTGCGGATATGGCATATGCAGCAGATCGCCAAGATCGACTGCGACGGCTATGCTATCGGCGGACTGGCGGTAGGAGAGCCTACGGAGGTGATGTATGAGATCATCGACGCGGTAGAGCCGTATATGCCGGAGAACAAGCCGCGGTATCTCATGGGTGTAGGCACGCCAAGCAACATCATAGAGGGCGTGGCCCGGGGCGTGGACTTCTTTGACTGTGTGATGCCGGCGCGCAACGCGCGGCACGGAAAGCTGTTTACCTGGAAGGGCACGCTGAACATCAAAAACGCCAAATACAAGCTGGATGAACAGCCCATCGATCCGGAATGTGACTGCCCGGTGTGCCGGCAGTTCAGCAGGGCATATCTCCGGCACCTGTTTACAGCGGAGGAGATGCTGGGAATGCGCCTGGCGGTGATGCACAACCTGTATTTTTACAACAAGCTGACGGAGCGTATCCGTGACAGCCTGGACAACGGATGCTTTGACGCATTCCGGGAGGAATACAGTAAAAAACTGGCGGAGAAGATATAAACCTCTTGCCAAAAGCAAAAGAACTATGTATAATAGTATCACTTTGTTGTTAAAGGAGTAATGTTCCATGATTCAGATCGCTTACGCTGATGCTGCCGCTGCCACCACCACCGGCGGCATGGGTTCCACCATTCTGATGATCGTCCTGATGATCGCTATCTTCTACTTCCTGATGATCCGCCCCGAGAACAAGCGGAAAAAGCAGGCCGAGGAGATGCGGAGTTCCCTGAAGAAGGGCGATTGGCTGACCACCATCGGCGGCGTGTACGGCCGCGTCGTGGCTATCACCGACCGTACTGTGGTCATCGAGACCAGCGAGGACCGTGTTCGCGTGGAGTTCCTGAAGTCCGCTATCGGCCAGGTAGGTACCCTGGACGAGCAGGCTGCCGCCCAGCAGCGTCCGGCGAAGAAGGCTAAGAAGGAAGAGGCCGCGGAGGAAACTCCCGCTGTGGAGGAGAAGACCTCTGATGAGGTCACCGAGGCTCCCGCTGAGGCTGACAAAACCGACGCCGAGTAATACAGACCGAGAGGAGCGCTGCCCGGAGGGCGGCGCTCTTTTTGCGCTGACAGCGATCAGTACCGGTGTATCATGTGATGCAGACCTTCCGCATAAGCTGAAGCAAAGCTGATGCGGGAGGTATTCTTATGTCTTGGAAGCAACTGGCCGGCAAGGGAACGTGGCTGGGCACCGCCACAGCGGCAGTCGTGCTGCTGGCAGCACTGGGCGTATCGTCACTGCTCCTGCTGCGGGGCATCGTACCGGAGCGCGCGATGGGTCCGCTGGTATGGGGCGGCAGCGTTCTGGCGTGCTTCTGCGGCGGACGTATGGCCATACGGCAGGGCAGCGATGGTCCGCTGCCTCGGGCGCTGGCAGTATCCGCCTGTGTATATGGTGCAATGTGGATCGCGGCGCTGACGGGAAACGAGGCGATACATTTTGCCGGCAGCGGCATCGCCCAGACCTGCGCCGTGTGGGGCGGCGGCCTTTTGGCGGGACTGATCGGAACGAAGCAGAAACGGCGGAGGCCCCACAGCGGTCACAGAAAGAGCGGTGATCGTCGAAAACGGGCGGTAACATAAAGCGGTGCATGGTTAAAATAACGAAAACGTGTTTTTGCGGCATTTTTTATCCGACGGTGCGGCGGGCGGCAGGGGAGTCGTTCGCCGCATCACGCTTTTCAAGATATGGTGCAGGGATTTCAGGCATTTCCCCGGATATTGGGATTTCGGCATTTTTATAAACCGCGTCAGTACCCTGGTATACCTTGTTTACATAATTAAGTTAACATAACATTTTGACATAATTTACAAAAAATATGTTTTTGCGGAAAACCTCTTGCGGTTTTGTGAATTATGCCATATATTTATTATTACGTTTTGGCACGTCTATCGAGAGGGCTTGGCTCATACACTGTGGACGAGGTGAGCCCTATGAAGCTGCATCGTCGCCGTATGCCTGTTCTCCAGCCGCCAAAGGCGCGGCTGTACATACTGTGTCTGTTTCTTGCCGCCGGAGTTCTGGCGGGCTTTTTAGCGGGGCGGACTGTGGCGTCGGAGGATCTTCTGTCGTTGAGCCGCTATGTGACAGGCTATGCGAGGCTGAACGCAGAAGAACCGCGCAGCGCGGGGCTGTGGCAGGTCCTATGGACCTATCTGCGCTATCCGGCCGCGGCGTTTCTGCTGGGCTGTACAGCCTGGGGCGTGATGCTGATCCCGCTGACGTGCGCGGCCCAGGGCTTCTTCCTGTCGTTCGCGGTGCAGTGCTTTGCCGCTGCACTGGGAAAGCAGGGCGTGGTATTGGCGCTGGCGGCGCTGGGACTGCGGTGTCTGTTCACCATACCATGTCTGCTGACGATAGCGGCGGACAGCTTTGCGTGTGCGTGGCGCCGGGCAGAACGTCAAAAGCCGGAGGTGAGAGACCGGCGGAGCGCGATCATCTGTGTGTTTGTATTGCTGACCGGGACAGTGGCGGAGTGCGCCCTGGTGCCGCGGCTTTTTGCATGGCTGATGCCAGGCTTGACTTGAAAGAGAGAGGAGTGAGGGACACATGACGGACTTTATCGCGGCATACCGCGACTATCTGACTGAGGAGAAGCACGCCTCCGCCAATACCCTCAGCTCCTATATACGTGACCTGACCCAGTTTCACAGCTGGCTGCTTTCCGTGGGCGTAACGGATATGCGGAAGGTGAAGAAAGAGACGATCAATGAGTATCTGCTGCATATGACCCATAGCGGCAAAAGCCCCGCCACAGTCACGCGGTCCACAGCATCGATCAAGTCATTTTATGCCTATATGATGCAGTGCGGCGCTGTGAAGAGCAACCCGGCCAAGAGCGTGGTGGCCATGAAGGTGGAGAGGAAGTATCCGGAGATCCTCTCCAACCGGGAGGTAGAGCTGTTTCTGGAGCAGCCCAAATGCGTGGATGAAAAGGGATTCCGTGACCACGCCATGCTGGAGCTGCTGTATGCCACCGGAATTCGAGTCAGTGAGCTGATCGGTCTGGATGTCAGCGATGTCAATTTGTCCGCCGGCTTTATCCGCTGCCGCAGCAAGGGAAAGGAGCGCATCGTGCCGCTGTACACCGCTGCGGTGAAGGCGCTGGAGGACTATGTGCGGGATATTCGTCCCCGGCTCATCGCCGATGAGGAAGAGCATGCGCTGTTTGTGAATATGAGCGGCGAACGCATGAGTCGCCAGGGCTTCTGGAAGATCATCAAGTACTATCAGGAAAAAGCGGGCATCGAGAAGGACATCACCCCCCACACCCTGCGCCATTCCTTTGCCGTACACCTGCTGGAAAACGGCGCCGATCTGCGATCCATTCAGGAGATGCTGGGTCACGCGGATATCAGCTCCACGCAGATATATACACACGTTATCAAAAAGCAGCTGAAGGATGTATATAATAAGGCCCATCCCCGTGCATAACAGCCTATCAAACCGCCCGGTTTTCCGGGCGGTTTTTGTTGCTATTTTTATTCCAGTTTGCTATAATAGAACAAATGTTGGGAGGTGGGCGCAGCTATGCGGATACTGGGCATTGACCCCGGCATCGCCATTGTGGGCTTCGGGCTGATCGAATCGAACCGGGGCAGTGTGCGAATGCTGCAATACGGCGCTGTGACTACCGAGGCGGGACTGCCGCTGGCGACACGTCTGGTACAGATCGAAAACGACATGACCGCGCTGATCGCCCAACTGAAGCCTGATGAGATCGCCGTTGAGGAGCTGTTTTTCAGCAAAAACATCACCACAGGTATCGCCGTGGCCCACGGGCGGGGTGTGATTCTGTGTACGGCGGAGCGACTGGGCGTACCCATATTCGAATATACCCCCATGCAGGTGAAGCAGGCGGTGGCCGGCTACGGCCTGGCGGACAAGAAGCAGGTGATGGACATGACAAAGCGGCTTTTGAAGCTGAAGGCAGTGCCGAAGCCGGACGACGCGGCAGACGCGCTGGCCATCGCCATATGCCATGCCCGCAGCGCTACCAGCCTGCTGCGGCGTAAGGACCCCGACGTGAAGGAGACTGTCTGATATGTATTACTATGTGAACGGCACCGTGGCGGAGATCGATGCGGGGCTGGCGGTCATCGACTGCAGCGGCGTGGGCTACGCCTGTGCCACGACGAACTATACGCTCTCCCAGCTGAAAAAGGGCGCACCGGCCAAGTTGTACACCTATCTGAATGTACGCGAGGACGCCATGGAGCTGTTCGGCTTCGCCGATCAGAGTGAGCTGCGGAGCTTCAAGCTGCTGATCGGCGTATCCGGCGTAGGCCCCAGGGCGGCGTTGTCTATCCTGTCCGCCGTAACACCGCAGCAGCTGGCGCTGGCGGTGGTGACAGAGGATGAAAAAACACTGACTGCCGCCAACGGCATCGGCAAAAAGATCGCTCAGCGAGTGATACTGGAACTGAAGGACAAGCTGGCACGGGAGGAAGCGCTGGACGGCACATCCGTTAAGGGCGGCGCGCCCGCGATGGCTGCGGTGCCCCACAGCAAGAAAAGTGAGGCGCAGTCGGCATTGGCGGTGCTGGGCTACGGCAGCGCGGAGATCGCCGCAGCGCTGAAAGATATCGACATGGAAGCGCTGACGCTGGAGGACATCATCCGGCAGGCGCTGAAGCGCATGATGAAGTAGGGGAGGGGCGCACATGAGCATTGATTTCGGGGCGGACCTGTACGAGGAGCCTATCGTCGCCAAAACGTTTCTCAGTGAGGATGCCAACGAAGGTTCTCTACGGCCCCACACACTGACAGAATACATTGGGCAGGAGAAGGCCAAGCAAAACCTGTCGATCTTCATTGAGGCGGCGCGCCGGCGGACAGAGTCTCTGGACCATGTGCTGCTGCATGGCCCTCCGGGACTGGGCAAGACCACACTGGCGGGCATCATCGCCCAGGAGATGGGCGTGAATATCCGCATCACCTCCGGACCGGCTATCGAGAAGCCCGGGGACCTGGCGGCGCTGCTGACGAACCTGAGTGAGAACGATATCCTGTTCGTGGATGAAATACACCGGCTGAACCGGGCGGTGGAGGAGATCCTGTACCCGGCCATGGAGGACTACGCCATCGATATCATCATCGGCAAGGGACCTTCTGCCAACTCTATCCGGCTGGATCTGCCGAAATTCACCCTGATCGGCGCCACAACACGGGCAGGGTCGCTGTCTGCACCGCTACGGGACCGCTTTGGCGTGACGCTGCGGCTGGAGCTCTACACGCCTGAGGAGCTGGCAAAAATCGTGACGCGCAGCGCCGGCATCCTGAACGTGTCCATTGAACCGGAGGGCGCTATGGAGATCGCGCGGCGGTCCCGGGGCACGCCCCGTATCGCCAACCGGATGCTGCGCCGGGTCCGGGACTTCGCCCAGGTGAAGGCCGACGGCGTCATCACCAAGGACGTGGCGGACCAGGCCCTGTGCGCGCTGGAGATCGACCACCTGGGGCTGGACAACGTAGATCGACGGATGCTGCAGGCCATTATTGAAAACTATGGCGGCGGCCCGGTAGGTCTGGACACGCTGGCGGCCACCATCGGCGAGGAGTCGGTGACGCTGGAGGATGTGTATGAGCCATACCTGATGCAGATCGGCTTTTTGACCCGAACGCCCCGAGGGCGCTGCGTCACGCAGAAGGCCTATGCACATCTGCACATTGCGTTTACGGGCCAGCAGCAGCTGGAATTGTAGTGCGCAGAGACTGTTCGGTGGAATTTTTCGGTTGTTCTCCGCAAGAAAGCCGTCAAATTTGAGTTATTTTTGACAAAGTTACACGATTGACTTGACAAATTATTTTGTAAAAAGGTATAATAGCGTATGGTGAATGATACAAGGGCTGAATATGACCATCTGCAGACGCTGAGCGACGAGGCGCTGTGCGCTCTGGTAAAGCAGGGCAGCCGCGACGCCGAGGATATCCTAGTAGGGCGTTACCACCGTTTGGTGCGCTCCTGCGCCCGTCCGTACTTTCTGGCGGGAGGGGATAGCGAGGACCTTTTGCAGGAGGGAATGTTCGGGCTTATCAAGGCAATACGGGAGTACGAGCCAGGACACGAGGCCTCGTTGTGCACCTTTGCCGAGACGTGTATCCGGCGTCGTTTGTACTCTGTGCTGCGTGCTGCCGCCTCCGGAAAGCATTCACCTCTGAACCAAGCCGTTCCTTTGGATACCTCTTTCTTTGACGCGAATCTCTCCTTTGCCCACGTCGATCCCGAGGGTTGGGTCATCGACTGCGAAAAAACTGCCGCTCTGCTGGAAAACGCGCGCAAGCTGCTGTCCGAATTCGAGGTAAAGATTTTAGGGTATTATCTGGACGGTCTCACCTGCCGTGAGATCGCAGAAACTGTGGGCCGGTCCCCCAAATCGGTGGACAATGCCGTGCAGCGTTTGCGCCGCAAAATAGCGCGGCAGCTTCTATCC
>ERZ1504309.644-NODE-644-length-9316-cov-3.518734_pt1 | contig 9316 bp, 8 predicted proteins | sample MGYA00575494_ERZ1504309 | MGnify/ENA primary metagenome ERZ1504309 (study PRJEB39906, sample SAMEA3182103) | gut metagenome | biome: human; feature: gut; material: Stool; isolation source: human stools | place: Canada | collected 2013-02-19 ...
TGTTGAAACGGTATTTCTCTTTCCGTGGGCGGCAGTCGTTCAGGATTTAGGAGTGTACGGTTTAGTCAGCATCTTCTTCTTTATTGTAGTACTCATATTAGGCCTGGCATACGCCTGGAAGAAAGGAGCATTGGAATGGAAATAAAGAAACCGGTCATAAAATCTATCCCTTATGAAGATTTCAAAGATAATGAGTATCTGGAGAACATGGTCAAACAACTTAATGAAGGAGGTACAAAAGTACTTATCGGTTGTTTGGACGACCTTATCAACTGGGGACGCAGCAACTCGCTGTGGCCGCTTACCTTTGCAACCAGTTGCTGCGGAATTGAGTTTATGGCAGTCGGTGCTGCCCGGTATGACTTTGCCCGTTTCGGGTTTGAAGTAGCCCGCGCCAGTCCGCGCCAGGCAGATATGATTATGGTAGCCGGAACCATCACACACAAAATGGCACCGGTATTAAAACGTCTTTATGACCAAATGGCAGACCCCAAATATGTGATTGCAGTGGGCGGATGCGCCATCAGCGGAGGTCCGTTTAAAAAATCCTACCATGTGCTGAACGGAGTTGACAAAATATTACCGGTAGACGTTTATATTCCCGGATGCCCCCCACGGCCCGAAGCCTTATTATATGGCATGATGCAACTGCAACGTAAAGTAAAACTGGAAAAATTCTTTGGCGGAGTAAACCGCAAGGAAGAAGAACCCCAAAAGGAATAACTTATGGATGATATTATCAAAATAGAACCTAACGAACTCCGCACCGAGATGCAAAAGTTACGCGCGGAAGGCTATGACTTTATGCGTTCACTCACCGGAATGGACTGGGGAGAAGAAGGATTGGGAGTAGTCTACCATCTGGAAAAAACAGCTACCGGCGAGAACAAAGTAATTAAAGCTGTCACTGCCAACCGCGAGAAAGCTGAATTGCCTACAGTCTGCGATATTTGGAAAGGCGCAGAATTCAACGAGCGTGAAGTGTATGATTACTTCGGCATCCGTTTTGTGGGACACCCCGACATGCGCCGCTTGTTCCTGCGTGAAGACTGGATAGGCCATCCGCTTCGCAAAGATTATGACGAAAGCCTCAACCCGCTGCGGATGACCAACGAGGAGCCGGTCGATACCACCCAATACATGGAAGTACAGCATGATGGCAGCGTAATTGAAAAACGAGAAACCATCTTCGACGAAGATGAATACATTATTAATATAGGTCCGCAGCATCCGGCAACTCACGGAGTACTCCGCTTTCGCGTGTCACTGGAAGGTGAGATTATAAAGAAACTGGATGTACACTGCGGATATATCCATCGCGGCATCGAAAAGATGTGCGAAAGTCTGACATATCCCCAAACACTCGCCTTAACCGACCGGTTGGATTATTTGGGCGCACACCAAAACCGCCATGCACTCTGCATGTGTATCGAAAAGGCAATGGGTGTGGAAGTGAGTGAACGTGTACAGTATATCCGCACCATCATGGACGAGCTGCAACGCATTGATTCACATCTGCTTTTCTTTTCTTGTCTGTGCATGGACTTAGGCGCGCTAACTGCCTTCTTTTACGGATTCCGCGACCGCGAAAAGATTCTGGACATCTTCGAAGCAACCACCGGCGGTCGCTTAATCCAGAACTATAATACCATCGGCGGTGTGCAGGCCGATATCGCACCGGACTTTGTGCAAAAGGTAAAAGACTTTATCGCTTATCTCCGTCCGACATTAAAAGAGTATCATGAAGTCTTCACCGGCAACGTCATTGCACAGGAACGTATGAAAGGTGTAGGAGTGCTCAGTCGCGAAGACGCCATCTCTTTCGGTGCAACGGGGGGAACAGGGCGCGCCAGCGGTTGGGCCTGCGATACTCGCAAACGCCACCCCTACTCTATGTATGGAAAAGTCGACTTCAAGGAAATTGTCCATACCGAAGGCGATTCATTCGCACGCTACATGGTACGTATGGAAGAAATCATGGAAAGTATGAACATCATCGAACAGTTGATTGATAATATTCCTGAAGGAGCATTTCAGCAAAAGATGAAACCGATTATCCGTGTGCCCGAAGGTTCTTATTATGCTGCGGTGGAAGGCAGCCGTGGAGAGTTCGGCGTCTTTTTGGAAAGTCGTGGAGATAAATATCCTTACCGTCTGAAGTTCCGTGCCACCGGACTGCCATTGGTTTCGGCAATGGAAACCATGTGCCGCGGTGCCAAGATAGCCGATCTCATTGCCATCGGCGGAACAGTGGATTACGTGGTACCGGACATAGACAGATAAGATTAATAATAAAACGAAACGAAATAATATATGTTTGATTTTAGTATAGTAACCCAATGGATACACTCAATGCTTACCTCCTTCATGCCCGAAGGGTTGGCGGTATTTATAGAGTGTGTGGCTATCGGCGTATGCATCATGCTTGCCTACGCAGTGATTGCTATCATTATGATATTCATGGAGCGAAAAGTCTGTGCAGCATTCCAATGTCGCCTGGGACCGATGCGTGTAGGACCTTGGGGCACCATACAGGTCTTTGCCGATGTATTCAAGATGTTGATAAAAGAAATCATCACCATTCGTCACGCCGACAATTTCCTTTATAACCTCGCTCCCTATATTGTGATACTGGCATCTATCCTGTCATTCAGTTGTTTGCCTTTCAGCAAAGGGATGGAAGTGCTCGACTTCAATGTCGGCATCTTTTTCCTGATGGCAGCCTCCAGCATCGGTGTGGTAGGTATCCTGCTTGCCGGATGGAGTTCCAACAACAAGTACTCACTAATCGGTGCCATGCGAAGCGGTGCACAGATGATCAGTTATGAACTGTCTGTCGGACTGAGCATTCTCACCATTGTCGTATTGACCGATACCATGCAATTTTCAGAAATCGTAGAACGCCAGGCCGACGGCTGGTTCCTTTTCAAAGGCCATATCCCGGCAATGATTGCCTTTATCATCTATCTGATAGCCGGCAATGCAGAGGTAAACCGTGGTCCATTCGACTTGCCCGAAGCCGAAAGTGAGCTGACAGCCGGATATCACACCGAATATTCGGGTATGCACTTCGGTTTATTCTATGTGGCAGAGTTTGTCAACCTGTTCATTATTGCCGGAGTAGCCGCCACTATCTTCCTGGGCGGCTGGATGCCGTTGCATATTCCCGGCTTGGACGGCTTCAATACCGTCATGGACTATATTCCCGGATTTGTATGGTTCTTTGCAAAGTCATTCTTTATTGTCTGGCTGCTGATGTGGATAAAATGGACTTTCCCTCGTTTACGTATCGACCAGATTCTTACACTGGAATGGAAATACCTGGTACCGATAGGTCTTTGCAATTTGTTGCTGATGGTTATTATTGTTGTATTTAAATTGCATTTCTAATGAAAGAAGAAAAACGTTCATATATAGGAGGACTGTTGCACGGTATCGGTACACTGCTCACCGGAATGAAAATCACCGGACGGGAATTTTTCACTCCGAAAGTAACCGAGCAGTATCCCGAGAACCGTGCTACACTGGAAATCTCTCCCCGTTTTCGCGGGCGTCTCGTCATGCCGGCAGACGAAAACGGGAACAATAAATGTATTGCCTGCGGGCTTTGCCAAATGGCCTGTCCCAACGACACCATTCATATCACCAGCGAAACACAGACTGATGAAGAAACAGGTAAGAAGAAAAAAACATTGGTGAAATATGAATATGATTTGGGCGCCTGCATGTTCTGTCAACTCTGCGTCAATGCGTGTCCGCACGATGCCATCTGTTTTGATACGGAATTTGAAAATGCAGTGTTCGACCGCAGCAAATTGGTTCTCACCCTGAATAAGAAATAAAAAAACAAACGATATTATGACACTACAACTAATTGTATTCATTGTGCTGGCATTGTTTATCGCTGTCTGTTCGGTACTGGCGGTCACCACATCACGCATTCTGCGCGCAGCGACCTATTTGCTGTTTGTACTATTCGGCACGGCAGGCATTTACTTCCAGCTCAATTATTCGTTTTTGGGAGCCGTCCAATTGCTGATTTATGCCGGCGGCATCACGGTACTTTATGTTTTCAGTATTCTGCTGACCTCCTCACAAGGAGACAAGTCCGAACGGCTGAAAAACGGTAAAATGGTGGCAGGAGTTGTTTCCACCCTTGCCGGGCTGGGCACCTGCCTGTTTGTTATGTTGAAAAACGAGTTTCTCCCCTCCCACTTCACTCCCGGTGAACTGCATGTGCAGACCATCGGCCACACCCTGATGGGAATGGGAAAATATCAATATGTACTGCCTTTCGAAGTCATCAGCATATTGTTGCTGGCTTGTATTGTGGGAGGTATAATGATTGCACGTAAAAGATAAGTCTGATTATGGTACACATGGAATATTACCTGGTGGTTTCCACCTTTATGATGTTTGCAGGCATCTATGGCTTCTTTACCCGCCGCAACCTGCTCGCCATGCTGATTAGTGTGGAACTGATTTTGAACTCCGTCGATATCAACTTCGCCGTGTTCAACCGCTACCTCTTCCCCAACGAACTGGAAGGAGTGTTCTTCGCCCTGTTCGCCATCGGAGTGAGTGCTGCGGAAACAGCGGTAGCTATTGCCATTATCATCAATATCTATCGTAACATCCGAAACATACAAGTGAAGAACTTAAACGAAATGAAAAATTGATTATGGAATATACTATTCTAATCCTCATCCTTCCTTTCCTCAGTTTTCTGATACTGGGACTGGCAGGTATGCGCATGAAGAACAGCGTGGCAGGTGCCATCGGCACAGCTTCACTGACAGGAGTGGCATTGCTTTCCTACCTCACCGCCTTTCACTATTTCACAGGCGGCCGTACGGCAGCAGGCACCTTCCCCACCCTCATTCCCTACAACTTTGAATGGTTGCCGTTCACAGCCGACCTTCATATCAATATGGGCATTTTGCTCGATCCTATTTCCATCATGATGCTGGTTGTGATTTCTACCGTGTCACTGATGGTACACATCTACTCCTTCGGCTATATGAAAGGTGAAAAAGGCTTCCAGCGCTATTATGCTTTTCTGAGTCTTTTCACCATGTCAATGCTGGGCCTGGTAGTAGCAACCAATATTTTCCAAATGTACATCTTTTGGGAATTGGTGGGCGTCAGCTCTTACCTGCTCATCGGTTTCTATTATACCAAGAAAGAAGCCATCGCAGCCAGCAAAAAAGCATTTATCGTCACCCGTTTTGCCGACCTCGGTTTTCTGATTGGTATCCTCATCTACGGCTACTACGCAGAAACATTCTCTTTCACTCCTGCCGCAAGCGCTCTGGTTGCAGCAGGAACAATGATTCCACTGGCATTGGGGCTGATGTTTGTCGGCGGAGCCGGAAAAAGCGCCATGTTCCCATTACACATCTGGCTGCCCGATGCCATGGAAGGCCCTACTCCGGTCAGTGCCCTGATTCATGCCGCCACCATGGTGGTAGCCGGTGTATATCTGGTAGCCCGTATGTTCCCGTTGTTCATCGGTTACGCTCCCGAAGTACTCCACTGGACAGCCTACATCGGTGCTTTCACAGCATTCTATGCTGCCAGTGTAGCCTGTGTGCAAAGCGATATCAAACGTGTACTTGCTTTCTCCACCATTTCACAGATAGGCTTTATGATTGTTGCCTTGGGCGTTTGCACCTCGATGAATCCCCACGAAGGAGGATTGGGCTACATGGCCTCCATGTTCCATCTGTTCACTCACGCCATGTTCAAGGCATTACTCTTCTTGGGGGCAGGATGCATCATTCATGCCGTACACAGCAATGAAATGAGCGCGATGGGCGGGTTGCGCAAATACATGCCTGTCACCCACATCACATTTCTGATAGCCTGCCTTGCCATTTCGGGCATTTGGCCTTTCTCGGGATTCTTCTCCAAAGACGAAATCCTGACCGCCTGCTTCCGGTTCAGCCCGGTCATGGGCTGGATAATGACAGGTATAGCTGCGATGACCGCATTCTACATGTTCCGTCTGTATTATGGCATTTTCTGGGGCACGGAAAACAAAACCCTCCACGCTGCACATACTCCGCATGAAGCACCGCTTACCATGACTTTCCCATTACTGTTTTTGGCAGCCGTGACCTGTGTGGCGGGATTCATCCCGTTCGGTAATTTAATCAGCAGCAACGGAGAGGCTTATACCATCCACCTGGATATGCAGGTAGCCACAACAAGTATCATTATTGCACTGTTGTCCATCGGTCTTGCCACATGGATGTATGCAGGTCCCAAACAGCCTGTCGCCGACAAGCTGGCACACACCTTCAGCCGTTTGCACACAGCTGCCTATCACCGCTTCTACATGGACGAAGTCTGGATGTTCTTCACCAAGAAGATTATATTCCGGTGCATCAGTACTCCGATAGCATGGTGGGACCGTCACGTCATCGACCAGTTCTTCAACTTCACCGCCTGGAGCACCCACGCCACAGCCGATGAGATACGTGATATGCAAAGCGGAAATGTACAGCAATACAGTATTTGGTTCCTCGCAGGAGCCTTGATACTGACGCTGATACTATTAGTTTAACCAGCCAAACGAATAATTAAGTATACAAATGAACATACTAAGTTTTTTCATCATAGTTCCTTTATTGATGCTCGCGGGGCTTTGGGCTTCGCGCAGCGTCAATCAAGTACGTGGCGTGATGGTTACCGGAGCTTCCCTGCTGCTGGCACTGTCTGTCTACCTCACCATTGATTATATAGGACTCCGCCAAGCCGGTGCCATGGAAGAAATGCTGTTTACCGACAGTATATCCTGGTATGCCCCCTTACATATATGTTACTCCATCGGAGTGGACGGTATCTCCGTAGCCATGTTACTACTGAGCGCTATCATTGTCTTCACCGGAACATTTGCATCATGGAAACTTCAGCCCCTCACCAAAGAGTATTTCCTATGGTTCACACTGCTGAGTTTGGGAGTGTTCGGATTCTTTATCTCGACAGACCTGTTCACCATGTTTATGTTCTATGAAGTAGCGCTTATCCCGATGTACCTGCTGATTGGTATATGGGGAAGCGGCCGTAAAGAATATGCAGCCATGAAACTTACCCTGATGCTGATGGGCGGTTCTGCTTTCCTGCTAATAGGTATTCTGGGTATCTTCTATGGAGCAGGAGGCGAGACAATGAATCTGCTCGAGATAGCCAGACTACATATTCCCGATACGATGCAGCACCTGTTCTTCCCGCTTATTTTCCTGGGATTCGGTGTGCTGGGCGCACTATTCCCATTCCACACATGGAGTCCCGACGGCCATGCATCTGCTCCGACTGCCGTCAGTATGCTTCATGCCGGTGTGCTGATGAAGTTGGGAGGCTACGGCTGTTTTCGTGTTGCCATGTATCTGATGCCCGAAGGAGCAGCCATGTGGGGTGATGTATTCCTCGTGCTGACCACCATTTCTGTGGTTTACGGTGCGTTCAGCGCTGTGGTACAGACCGACTTGAAATATATCAATGCCTATTCATCCGTATCGCATTGCGGACTGGTGCTTTTCGCTCTTCTGATGATGACACGCACCAGTTGTACGGGAGCCATCCTCCAAATGCTGAGCCACGGTCTGATGACAGCTTTGTTCTTTGCCCTGATCGGTATGATTTACGGCCGCACCCATACACGCGATGTACGCCTGATGGGAGGACTGATGAAAATCATGCCTTTTCTGGCTGTGGGCTATGTCATTGCGGGTCTTGCCAATCTGGGGTTGCCGGGATTGAGTGGATTTGTGGCAGAAATGACCGTCTTTGTCGGCTCGTTCCAAAACAACGATACCTTCCACCGTGTATGCACGCTGATAGCTACGACAAGTATCGTGATTACTGCGGTTTATATTCTGCGTGTAGTAGGTAAGATTCTATATGGCAAGGTACTGAACCCCGACCATCTGAAACTTACCGATGCAACTTGGGATGAAAGAGTGGCAGTAATCTTCCTGATAGCCTGCGTAGCCGGACTGGGACTTGCCCCATTCTGGATAAGCAATCTGATTAGTAACAGTGTAGAACCGATTATCACTCAATTAATACAATAACATACGATTATGGACATTACATCTATTTTGCAAATGCATCAGGAGCTGAGCCTCACCGCCGTATTTCTGTTGATGTTTGTACTCGACCTTTTCCTTCCCGTGCGTCTTCGCCACTGGTTACGCCCATTGGCCTGCGCCCTGTTGGGAATTGAGTTACTTGCCAATATATGGCCCGATGAAGTCATCCTTTTCGGAGGGATGTATCATTCCACTCCGATGGCCTCCATCATGAAAAGTGTTCTCACTTTGGGCACCATCCTTGTATTCCTGCAATCCACCCATTGGCTGCGTCGTTCGGACACTCGTCACAAAATGGGAGAATTCTATACACTCACACTGAGCACGTTACTGGGAATGTACTTCATGGTGAGCGCAGGTCACTTTCTTCTGTTCTTTTTAGGTCTGGAACTGGCTACCGTTCCTATGGCATGCCTCGTTGCCTTCGACAAATACAAAGGCCACAGTGCAGAAGCCGGAGCAAAATTCATTTTATCCGCCCTCTTCTCCAGCGGTATATTCCTCTATGGCATCTCAATGATTTACGGAACCGTAGGTACGCTCTATTTCGAGGACATCCCTGCCGGCATCACCGGAAGCCCGCTTCAAATACTGGCATTGGTATTTTTCTTCTCCGGTATGGCCTTTAAGTTGAGCCTTGTGCCTTTCCATTTGTGGACTGCCGACACCTATCAGGGAGCGCCTACCACAGTTGCCGCTTACCTGTCGGTTATCTCGAAAGGTGCAGCCGCCTTTGCGCTGATGGCCATTTTGGTCAAAGTATTCGGTTCCATGACCGCCCAATGGAGTGAAATGCTGTGCGTGGTCATTGTCGCTACCATCACCATTGCCAACCTGTTTGCCATCCGCCAAAGCAACTTAAAGCGCTTTATGGCATTCAGCAGTATATCACAGGCAGGATATATCATGCTGGCAGTCCTGGCAGGCACTCCGCAGGGAATGGCGTCATTAGTTTATTATATCATTGTATACATTGCAGCCAATCTTGCCGTATTCGGGGTAATCAACGCCATCGAGCAACACACCCACGGAATGGTTGAGCGCGAAGATTACAACGGACTCTACAAAACCAATCCCCGTCTGACAATGGTGATGACACTTGCCCTTTTCTCTTTGGCAGGTATCCCGCCATTTGCCGGGTTCTTCAGTAAATTCTTTGTATTTGCAGCAGCTTTCCAAAGTGGATATTATCTGATAGTGTTTATTGCATTGGTAAACAC
>ERZ1504309.682-NODE-682-length-8632-cov-3.325172_pt1 | contig 8632 bp, 7 predicted proteins | sample MGYA00575494_ERZ1504309 | MGnify/ENA primary metagenome ERZ1504309 (study PRJEB39906, sample SAMEA3182103) | gut metagenome | biome: human; feature: gut; material: Stool; isolation source: human stools | place: Canada | collected 2013-02-19 ...
CGTTCTTATTCCATGCTTCTACAAAATTCTCCCTCTAAGCGTAAAATGTTTCTCGGTAGGGTATAAATAATCCTTGCAAAATAAAGGGAAGACCCCTATTGTTAAGATCGTGTTGACGACACGAATATCAAAACAAAGGAAGGTCTCCCATGGAAAAGAAGGCTGCTTAGCCATGGCTAGGGCCCTTGCGGGCCTGCAAAATGAAGAGCGCGGAGCTGCGAAAAGCCTTGAGGAACGCGCTGCAAAAAGCTTCTATGGTTCCACATGTGGGAATTAGAAACGGAGGAATTGGTGCGTATACGGCCAGCAGTACAGCCATAGGTCACTTAAGCTCCATTTTTCGCATTTAATTAGGCTGCAACATAATCTTATAGGGGTCTCCCAAGAAAATGTTGACACATACTTTGAATTTCCTCCGTTTTTACGTTGAGAAGCTTTGTGGTAAACTGCTCTAAAGACATTTGTCTTACCTCCTCTGAGAATAGATATATGGATACTTTTATTCTACAGCAGGAGGTTTCATGGATTGTTGTCTGAAAATTCTAATCCGCAATTAGTTTAAAGGGATGACCACACCACAGGATTATTTATATACCTTTTTATATAATAAGTCGGACCTGTACTTCGTATTGAAGTACAGGTCCATTGATTTTTACTGATTTACGGTACGTGAAAATGAAGAGTGATTTATATTCCTTATTGCTCATTGATGAGTTCCCGAATGATTTCGATGCAGTCCTGGACAACAGGATCTCGCGAAAGTCCTCTTGACGTGCAAATGGTAAGCCATGGCACTTGTTTCAGGTCGCCCGTTACAAAGTAAGCAAGGGGCTTTTGCGTATGAAAGGACGTGACATACGATTCCATGGCAAATGCCACACCAAGTTTTTCAGAAGCAAGCTGGATGGCGAGCTGAATGCTTTCCACTTCTTTGATTTCCTTAGGGTGAAACCCGCTGATTTCAAGCAGTTTGTTTTCCTGCCAGCGGATTTGTTGGTGGGGATATTGGAAAAAGATGCAGTCTTGATTGAGTTCCCGTATATCAAGATAGGGATAGGTAAGATCTTCCATTTTGACTGCTTTATGACAGGCCGGGTGTTCCGGAGGAATCGCAAGAAGAAAGTGCTCCCTCTTTAAATGGATGCAGTCAAATAAAGGATTATCTTTATCTTGGACACAGACGATAAGGTCGAGATTGTTTTTCGACAGTGAATTTTCAAGGGCTTGATAATGCCCGTGGATGGAGGAAATTTCAATGTCGGGATGCTTCTTCTTAAATCTCACAAGAAGGGGCGGGATGATCACAGTATTTAAAATGGAGTAGATTCCAATGCGAATCCTCTTGATATGGGCCATTTGCTGACGATAAAGTTTGCGCTCCATTTCTTTTTGCAGCAGAAGGATCTTACGGGCGTAGGTAAGAACAATAGTCCCTTCATCAGTGGGCACAACCTCTGATTTCTTCCTGATAAATAGGGGTGTTCCCAGACTTTTTTCGATATTTTTTACGGCAATACTAAGCGTTGGCTGCGTTACGTATAGCTTTTTAGCTGCTGCACAATAGCTTCCTGTATCAGCAATGGCGCAAATATATTCCATTTGTCTAAAGCTTAAATTCATAGACCTCATCTCCACCCGCCAAATGAAACGTACGTTACAGAATGAATCGCGAATATATAACGTAATTTGCGTTATATAAAGATTATTTATCAATCTCTTGAGAAAAACAATTAGCGCAGTTAGTCTAACTATTTTACAATATTAAGTAATAAAAATCCAATTTGTATAGGGGGAGTCTAGGTGAAGAATACAAGATTATATGATCTGTGCAAAAGATCCTTGCCAGATTATATTAATGTATGGAAGCAACTGGTCAATGTGGACTGCGGCTCTCGGAATGGAAAGGGAATCAACGCGGTTGCCGATGTGTTGATTCGAGAGTTTGAGAAAATAAGCCCTTATTCCATTGAAAAGATTCCCATGGAAAATCCGGAAGAAGGGTGTCATCTTCTCGTTGTTTTTAGGGGAAAAGGCAAGGGAAAGATTATGGCAGCTGCCCATCTTGATACGGTCTTTCCCGAAGGAACAGCTGCCGAAAGGCCGTTTAACATTGAGGGAGACTGGGCAAAGGGCCCTGGTGTGGCAGATTGCAAGAGCGGGGCCAATATGATGCTTTTTGCCATGAAGCATCTCCATGAACTGGGATTCGATGATTATGATCAAATTACGCTTCTTTTTAATGGGGATGAAGAGATCTCATCACCAAGCAGCCGAAAATTAACGGCAGAACTTGCTCCACAGCATGACTGCTATTTGTGCTGTGAATCGGGGCAGGAAGGGGATGGCCTTGTCCGGTCGCGGAAGGGCTCCAACTTACTCCAGCTGCGTGTTACGGGTGTTCCTTCTCATTCCGGAAATGCGCCGAAAAAAGGCGCCAGTGCACTGATGGAAATCCTGCATCAGATCGAAGCCATCAAAAAGTTAGAAGATGTCAGTAGGGGAACAACCCTTAATTTTACGCTTCTAAAGGCAGGAGAGCGGGACAATATCATTCCTTCCCATGCGGAAGCAACAGCGGACCTGCGGGTTGTCGATAAAAGTGAAATTGACCGGGTAGAAAAGGCGGCTCAAGCAATTGCAGCTCGTCCATTGATTCCACAAACAACAGTAGAGGTTCATGTAAAAAGAGGAAATCCTCCCTTTGCTCCCAATACCGGCACGGACCAACTCATTGCACTTGCCCAGAAAATCTATGGAGAATTGGGGAAGACGCTGATTACAAGGTCTGTAGGCGGAGCATCGGATGCAAACTGGGCGGCCGATGCGGGGGCTGTTGCTGTGGACTGCTTTGGCGCTGTCAAAGGTGGCAAGAACCATACGCCGCAGGAATGCGCTTCTGTCAGCAGTGTTGTTCCACGTATGTATCTTTTAAGCCGAATGTTTATGGAACTGGGTAAAGGAACTGCAGTGAAAGGAGTTTCATGATGGATGCTAAGGAAACAGGCCGGGTTCAGCCGGTCAAAGTGATGAATTTCCCTCATACCTTTGTTATTATTCTTGCGATGATTGTTGTAGCATTGATTTTGACGTGGGTTGTACCGGCCGGTATGTATGATTTTATCAAGACACCGTCCGGGCAAAAGGTCGTTGATCCTGCAACGTTCCGATATATCAAAAGTACGGGCATCAATCCTGTCCTTATTCCGCTTTATATCATCAAGTCCTTTAGCAAGCGAATTGACCTCATGATGGTTATTTTCATGGCTGGGTCGGCTTTCCATGTTGTGACGAAGACCGGCGCTTTGCAGGCCATTCTTGCCAAAGGGGCTAAGCGTTTTTCCAATCGTTTGGAAGTCTTCATCCCCGTCTTGACGCTGATCTTTGGCCTTATCTGCACGACGCAGGGCGTCAATACGTTCATCCCCTTTGCACCTGTTATGGTCATGCTCGCTATGGCGATGGGCCTTGACTCCATCACAGGCGAAGCCATTATGGTCCTTGGCGGTGCTATTGGATTTTCCACGGGGACGTTCAACATGTTTACGACCGTGGTGGCGCAAAACATTGCCGAGCTGCCGACTTATTCCGGTCTCTGGTATCGTGCTGTCTGCTTTGTCGTCTTTTATATCGTGACCAATATTTATTTGATCCGGTATGCCAAGAAAATCAAAAAGAATCCGGAAAAGAGCCCGATGTACGATTTGGACCAGCTGACGAAAGATAATGCGGCGACGCTTGACCTTGATAAAACGGGCGAACTTTCCGGAAAGATGATGATTCCCCTTGTTCTCCTTGTCATTGCCTTTGCGGCTATCATTTATGGGGCAATCGTCCTTAAGTGGGGTATGTCCCACATGGCGGCTATTTTCCTTACTTATACAGTTGTGGCAGATCTGATTATTGGAACGAAAGCAAACGATGTCTGCAAGGATATTTTGAACGGAAGCAAGCAAATGCTCGGAGCAACCTTTATTATTGGGATGGCAACAGCTATCAGTGGTATTATGAATGACGGGAAAATTACTTACACGATCGTGCATGCGATGGCAGAAGCCCTTAGCGGATTGCCAGCTATTATCATAGCACCGGGCATGGTGATTGCTAATACAATCATCAATGTTTTCTTGACTTCAGGGAGCGGGCAGGCGGTTGCTGTTATGCCTATTCTTATTCCACTAGCTGATGTGCTGGGCGTTACCCGCCAGACCACCGTCCTTGCCTTTAATTTTGGTGATGGATTCTGTAATTATATCCTGCCGACATCGACCGCCCTTATGGGAACTCTGAGCGTGACCAATATTCCTTATGACCGGTGGATGCGCTTCATGTGGAAACTTTTCCTGATTTGGCTCGTGACGGGCTGCGTCATGACGTTCATTGCCCAAATGATTCATCTGGGGCCCATGTGATAATAAAGGAGATGCAAAAGCATGTTGGAAAAACAGATTGAAACAGCCAATCAGTGGATTGACGCGCACCTTTCGGAACTGACGAAGATGTCTGACACCATCTTTGATCATCCGGAAATCGGTCCGCATGAATATAAGTCGAGCGCCCTTCTTACCCAGTATCTTGAGGACCATGGTTTTGCTGTGACACGTGGGATTGGCTCCTTGGAAACGGCCTTTAGGGCCATTTGGAAAAATGGGGAAGGCGGGCCTAATATCGGCCTTCTGTGTGAGTTTGACGCCCTGCCCGGCATGGGACATGGCTGCGGCCATCAGCTTCAGGGACCCTCTATTTTGGGCGCAGCAAACGCTATCAAGGAAGCCGCCGGAGATAGCCCCTTTACCTTGACCGTATATGGCACGCCGGGCGAGGAAAATATCAGTGGCAAATATATCATGATCAAGGAAGGATGCACCTTTGAGGAACTAGATGTGGCCCTGATGATGCACGGTGGCCCGGCAACGCAGACAGACATCAAGAGTCTTGCAAATGCTGAATATACAGTTACTTATCACGGTAAGGCCGCTCATGCCGCCCTCAAACCGGAAGCCGGGCGAAGCAGCCTTGATGCCATGATGCTTGCTTTTCACGGAATTGAATGCCTGAGGGAACATGTACCTGATGATGTGCGGATTCATTACAATATCATTGATGGAGGCGGTACTGCCGCAAATGTCGTGCCAAGCTTTACGCAGGCTCAGGTCATGGTTCGGGCCGGAACAGTTGGTCTTGTCAAGGAAATCATGAACCGCATGGAAAAAATCTATAACGGAGCAGCTCTGATGACAGAAACAACTGTCAATGCCGAGGTGGGGAAAATTCTTGATAACAAGATTCCGAATCTTACGCTCAATGATCTCCTCATGAAACATGCCAGGGCGCTGAACGCACCTAATTGTCAGTCTGCACGGAAACGGACAGGCTCTACGGACTTTGCTAATGTCATGCACCGTGTTCCGGGCTCCTGTATCCGGGTCGCCTTTGTCCCTGATGGAACCTCTTCCCATTCGCCGGAATTCATTGCGGCCGGTAAATCTGAAGAAGCCCATCAGGCCGTGCAGTTTGGCGCCAAGATCCTTGCTGACGCTGCTCTCGAACTGATTGATGATCCAAAACAGCTAGAAGCTATCCAAAAAGAGTTCAAAGAAAGAAAAGAAGCAGAGGAAAAGAATCCCTCTGCGTAAAATGAAGCCTTGTGCACTTGTCTAAGTCCCATATATGATATAACTGAAAAGGACCTTGCGGTTTATGAAATCGTAAGGTCCTTTTTGGATGTGCGTCTTTTAAAAGATAAAGGCAACAACGAAGTTGAACAGGGCACAGCAAATGACGCTTGTCGGTACAGCTATAAGAAGCAGCCGGTTAAAGAGCTCATTACGGTCTTCTTCTTTCGGGCTGGAACCAAGAATCAGGGATCCGCCAGAGGAGAAGGGACTAATGGCACTGGACTGTGCACCGAGTACCGTGCAGGCGAAAAGAACCGGTGCGGCAATTCCCGTAGAGCTGGCAAGACCAGGAATGAGCGGGAAGAGTGCTGGCGTTACAACACCTGTGGTCGAGCTGAAGAAGCTCATGATGGCCCCGATGATGGAAAAGGCGATTGGAATCAAGGGCTTTGGCACGTTGCTTCCGACCCAGTTGCTCAGCATGGTGATGGTTCCTGCTTTGACGGCAACGGCAATCAGCATGCCGGCGCCTGCAATCATGACAATAGTGTTCCAAGGTATTTTGGCAATGGCCTCTTTCTGTGGGGCCAAATCAAGAAGCAGGGCAATGACAGCAAAGATGATGGCAACTAGGCCAACATCAATTTTTCCCGCCATGTACTTGATGAAGGGCTGAGATGGCATAAAAATCTTAAGCAAGGGGAAGGCAAGAACAACAATCATCATGACAATCATCAAGGTCAAGGTTGTCTTTTGTTTTCCCGTAAATGCTTCAGGTTTCTTAAAGACTACCCCTTCCCCGATATTTCGATTGGCTTTGACCCCAAATTTAAAGATGGTGATCAGTAGTACGGAAAAGACGAGGGAAAAGAGAAAAATCTCCATTTCCATGGCAAAGGTATCGAGGGCTGCTAAATTCTTGTTGGCTTCATAGGCTGTGTCAGCAAGACCGCGGAAAATGACGCCTAGATTTGAGGTCGGGAAATCACCACCGCAAAGGGCCCCCGCGTTAATGGCAATAGCGCCTGTCAGCTTATCCATTTTGGATTCATCGCAGATGACCATCGTAATGGGAGCCAGGAAGGCTAGGACAGTGAAATACGTTGCTCCCATAATGGAAAGGATGACGGCTACGGCAAATAGAGCAAAGGGAAGCATACCTGGAAATTTTCGGCAGGAATAAAGCAGGGATCCTGACATCTTTTCCAGCGTCCCGTTGATTGCGGCGACATTATAGAAGAGGGATACGGAAAGGATGACAAACATTGTGCTCACAGGCCAAAAAGAAATGACTTGTTTTGGTTTGAGTCCCATGATCAGACATCCAATGATGTAGGCAAAAACAATACAGAAGAGACCGGTGTTCAGTTTGGTCTTATAACCGAGAAAAATAGCAACGGCAATGGCCGCAATGATAATGGCGCTTAACATGTTGATCAGGCTCCTTTCACAAGTCAATCAGTCTTTTACGGCACCTTCTGGTTCATCATCAATGCCGAGCAGACGGTAAGGAATGGTCTTTGTCATGTAATAGACTTGTTCTTCAGGAATTCCCGCTTCCACAAGATAGTGCATGTATTCGTAGATTTCTGTTTCCCAATCTGGATTTTCAACCTGTCCGCCATCAGTGGCCACCATGATGTTGCGATAGCCGATTTCTTTGATGAGGGTTGCATTGTCCTTGAGATTTAGGTGGTAAGGCTGACCTTTCCCCATATTTTGAGCATAGCAGCGTTCCAGAATGACATCATAGTCTTTGACTAGGCGAATCTGGTCTTCAATCGTATAGTCACAGACCCACCATTCTGGATGAGTGATGACGATTTTTTTAACCCCTGCATTTCTAGCTGCTTCGACGACAACAAAGGCTTCTTCCGGTGAAACATGGGCTGTTGCTAGAACGGCATCATGATCCTTGACGAGCTGAAAAATGTCCTTTAGTTTGGGTACAACCTTGCCATTTTCAACCAGTGTAATACCTTGATTGGGATCTTGCCCCAATTTTTCCAGATGCCTCCGGGCAGATTGGGTCGGCAGCCAAATCACTTTTGCCCCCAGTTTGAGTCCCTTTTCGACCGCTTCAGGGTTAATGCCACCGATAATTTTGTTCATGACAACGCCGCCGAACATGGTGAAATTGGTCTTGTCCCCATACCGTTTCTGTACATACTCAGTAGCAATTGCCGCACGATTGACCGTAAACCCAAGATGACTCTTGATGACGATGGCCCGCGCCCCAACACGGACGGCCGCGTCAGCAAGCTCCAAATCTGAATAGGCCCGATGACGCAGATCTGGATTGGTGTGGACATGCATATCACAGATACCTTTTAAAGAAACACGACTCATGGATTATCCCCCTTTTTTGAATGATTCGACGATTTCATGAATTCATTATAAGAAAAAGGAAAATATATAAGAATCAGATAATTTGTTATAATATGTATAGGAAAAACCGATGAATTAAATAGCGGAACGGAAAGATACTGCCTAAGAAAAACGTAAAAATCATTCGTATTGGAGGCTTATTGATGGATACCCGTACACTTTCATATATCATCGCCATCGCTGAAGAAAAGAGCATTTCAAAAGCCGCAGAACGGCTTTATATGGCCCAATCCAGTCTATCCCAATATTTGACGACCTTGGAGACGTCTCTGGGATATCCCTTATTTGTAAGGCGTCATCAGGGAGTCAGATTAACGGAAGCGGGAAAGCTCTACCTTGAATTTGCTTATCGAACAATCAATGCATATCATCAAGTCCAAGATGCTATGCAGGATATCAGTGAACTTCATAGTGGACAAGTCATCCTTGGTGTGAGCACCTTTAGAGGATCTTATCTGCTGCCACCCGTGATTACTGCTTTTGCCAACAAATACCCCGGAGTGCATGTCAATATTGTTGAGGGGGATTCTGTGGATCTAGAGTATATGCTGCAGCGCGGCGACCTCGATCTGGCTCTGCTTGTTCTCGGGAAAGCTGCAAAAAATCTTGACTCAGCGTTTCTTATGGAC
>ERZ1504309.721-NODE-721-length-8223-cov-2.798604_pt1 | contig 8223 bp, 8 predicted proteins | sample MGYA00575494_ERZ1504309 | MGnify/ENA primary metagenome ERZ1504309 (study PRJEB39906, sample SAMEA3182103) | gut metagenome | biome: human; feature: gut; material: Stool; isolation source: human stools | place: Canada | collected 2013-02-19 ...
CGCGACGTGAGTCCCGCCTCGCGCAGCAGCGCGTGCAGCCCCGTAAAGTCGCTGCGGTCGATGCTCTCAAGCCCGCACTGCACGATGGTGCGGTTCTCGCCCTCCATGCGCATGACGTCGGCGATCGTGCCGATGGCGGCAAGCGTGCAGTAGCGCGCAAACAGCGCATCCTCGCGCCCCTCGCCAAGGGCCAAAACGAGCTTGAGCGCGACGCCCACGCCCGCTAAATGCTTAAAAGGGTACGGACAGTCGGGCCGGTGGGGGTCGACGACGGCCACGGCGGCGGGGAGCTGCTCCTTGCACTCGTGGTGGTCGGTGATGACAAGATCGACGCCGAGCGTCGCGGCGTAGGCCGTCTCGTCCACGCCCGTGATGCCGCAGTCGACCGTGACGATCAGCGTCACGCCGGACTCGGAAAGTGCGCGGATGGCGTCACAGCCGAGGCCGTAGCCCTCCTCGATGCGGCGGGGGATATGCATCGTCACATCCGCCCCGCGCGAGCGGAGATAATCGGTCAGAAGGCAGGTCGAGGTGATACCGTCCACGTCGTAGTCGCCGAAGACCGCCAGCTTTTCGCCGTTTTCAAGCGCCTTCGAGATGCGCGCGACGGCCTTGTCCATGTCCTTCATCAAAAACGGGGAGTGGGCGAGCGTCTTCTCGCGCTCGAGCGCTTCGGCGGCCTGTTCGCTCGTGGTGACGCCGCGCGCGGCCAGCACCGACGAGACAAGATAGGGGTATCCCGCGTCCATCAGCGTCTTGATGGCATCCTCCGGCGCGGCGGGGATCTGCCAGTGCTCGTACTTCATGTTTCGGCTCACCTTCTTTCTTTTGAGAACTTTTGGACATACTATCTCAGGCAATACTGCCTCATCATACTAATACAATCTATTATTTTAACAAAGACCACTGCAAAGGTAAAGAGGAAATTTGACTATCCACGCGACTTTGTGCTACAATACGGCAGAAAGACCACCCAAAAGGGGGAAAATACCAATGAAACAGATCGCAACGCGCCTGACGGCGCTTCTTCTTGCGCTCGTGATGACCACGACACTCGCGTTTGCCGCCAACAAATCCGGCTATTCCGACGTGCCGGACAAGAACTGGGCGAGCCAAAGCATCGCGCAGTGCAGGCAGTATAACTTATTGCAGGGCATCGGAAACGGCAAGTTCGGCCTCGGACAGAAGATGACGCGCGCGGCCTATGCCGCGGCGCTCTGCCGCCTGATGGGCTGGAAGACCGTAACGCCCGAAAAGGGCAGCTATACCGACAATCAGAATGCGAAAAAGTGGTACTATAGCGCCATTGAGACCGCGAGTGCGCACGACGTGTTCGCCGGCCACAGCACGACCTGCCGACCGAACGACCCCATCACGCGTGAGGAGATGGCCGCGATGACCGTCCGCGCACTGGGGTACAGCACGCTTTCCGGCACGGTGCAGGATGAGTGCCCGTTCACCGATGTTTCGACGAATCCCGGCTATATCACGCTCGCCTGGCGCATGGGCCTTGTGGTGGGTATGAACTTAACGACGTTCGCGCCGAAAAACGACACGACGCGCGAGCAGGCCGCGGCGGTGCTGCTGCGCGCCTATCACGGCCTCAAGGCCAAAGTCAGCGTGACGAGCGTGAGCGCGGCGCCCTCCGGCGCGGTGCCGGCGGAGAGCCTGACGGGCACGAGCGGTGCGGTGCCGCTGTCCCCGCGTGCGGCGGTGGAGCAGGTCTACGACGCGGCGGTCAAGGCCGGCAAGGGCGGCAGCGTGGTCATCAACGCCGTCCCCGCGGCGCAGAGCGTGAAAGGCGGCAAGGTGGGCGCGCTGCGCGAGCTGACGCAGGACGAGCTGAGCGCGTATTTGAACGACAGCACCGTGCAGAAATCGCACTCGAACCGCTTCGACAGCTCGTACCTTCTCTGTAAGGAAAAGGACGGCTCCACGATCGTCGTCTGGTACGAGAGCGAGGCGAACATCGCTGAAAAGACCGAGCTCTGCGCGCTGCTCGGCATCAAGAATGTCTACGTGCTGAAGTAAAACAAAAAATGACAGAGGGATATCTCATGCGAGATATCCCTCTTTTTTGCTGCGTTCAGAAGTTGTCGTTCCAGGAGTCGAAGTGCGGCGGCTCGTTTACCTGCGGCGCGGTGGCAAGCAGGTAGAAGCGGCAGATGGAAAGATTCAGATACGGTGTCAGGTAAACGCCCACACCGGCGGCGAGCACGCTCAGCAGCAGCGAGCCAAACATGATGCCGAGGAAGCTGTCGGGCAGGAGGGCGGCGACGAGCAGCTCGTAGATGAGGAAAATGCCCAGCACCAGCAGCGACCAGCCGATGAAGCTGAGCTGGAGCACAAATAGCTGCCACTTGTAGCCGAAGGTCTGCCGCTTGCTCAGATTCAACGCCTCCATCACGCCGAGCTCGGGATTTTCACACAGGTTCAGCATGGCGAACGAGTAGCGGTAGGCCGCGATGATGCCGGGGATGACGAAAAGCATCGACCACAGGAAGATGAAAACGCCCTCGACGATGGAAAGCAGGATGACCTTCCCAGCGAAGGGGAACGCGTCAAAAAGGCTCTCATACGGCATTTCCTCACGGCGCAGGATGCCGAAGCAGTAGCAGTAATACCCCGCGTTCAGAACGAGTGCGACGAGGCCGACGAGGATGCTCACAAAGCTGAACGAGAGCACTGTGAAGCCGCCGGCAGAGTCGATCATATAGCTCACGCCCGAGTTGATCATATCGAGCACAAGGGTGATAAGAAGATAGAAAAGCGTCATCCGGAAGGGATTGACCTTACCGGTGCGCAGCAGTGAGCGCGATTCTGCCTTGATCGCGCCGGTATCGAGCTGCATGGGCATAAAAAAGCTCCTTTCTTGCCGGAACGGGGAAAAACGGACGGCAATGTGCGGAAAATGCACGAAATTCATAAAAATAATAATACATAACTATAGCATCGCGTCCGGGACACGTCAAGAAGCGGAAAAATGGGTTATTCCCTCCGCGGGCCGCCGAAAGGCAAATTGTTTGGCAAAATGCTGTTTTTGCGAGAAAATGACGACGAAATCTGATAAATTATGTAGGAAAATGATGGTCATGAAGAATATTTTCTGGACAAGAGAAAAGAAAGGGGATATAATCTATCCGATTATGGAGCAGTGTTTCCGCTGCTCTGGCAGTATAAAGATGAGGTGAAGACTATGGCACAAGCTTTCTTTGGCGGCGTTCATCCCAATGATATGAAGGCTGCTACCAATGAAAAGGCCATCGAGCAGTTACAAGCCCCTGCTCAGGTGGTGATCCCCATGTCGATGCACTTCGGCGCACCCTGCACCCCGACGGTCTCCAAGGGCGACTATGTCAAGCTTGGACAGAAGATCGGCGAATTCAAAGGTCTCGGCGCTCCCATTCACGCAAGCGTATCCGGTACGGTCGCTGCGGTGGAGCCCCGTCCCTATTCCATGGGCGGCAAGGTCATGTCCGTTGTCATCGACAATGACTTCAAGGACGACTTGAGCGAGGAAGTCCATGCTCCGGCCGACCCCGACGCGCTGAGCGTGGAGGAAATGGTCGAAATGGTCAAGCAGGCCGGTATCGTCGGTATGGGAGGCGCAACGTTCCCCACGCACACGAAGATCTCCAGCGGCATCGGCAAGGTCGATACCGTCATCATCAACGGCGCGGAGTGCGAGCCCTACATCACCGGCGACCATCGCGCGATGCTTGAGCGCCCCGCTGAGATCATCGGCGGCTGCTGCTACCTCGCCAAGATGTTCGGCGTGAGCAAGGTCGTCATCGGCGTGGAGGACAACAAGAAAAACGGCATCGAGTCCCTCAACAAGGTCATCGCCGAGCAGAAGGCTCCCGTCGTGGTCGAATCGCTGCGCTGCCGCTACCCCCAGGGCGGTGAAAAGCAGCTCTGCCAGGCAATCACCGGCAAGCAGGTGCCCCCCGGCGGTCTTCCCGCGAACATCGGCTGCGCCGTGTTCAACATCAACACCACCATCGCCATCTACCATGCCATCAAGGACGGCATGCCCGTGGTGCGCAAGGTCGTCACCGTGTCCGGCAGCGGCGTTGTGGAGCCGAAGAACCTCGAGTGCCCGATCGGCACGCCCGTTTCGCTCCTGTTCGACGCCTGCGGCGGCTTGAAGGACGAGACGTTCAAGCTCATCGCCGGCGGCCCGATGATGGGTATGGCGCAGGCCTCCGCCGACTTCCCCGTGGCCAAGGGCACGGGCGCGGTGCTGGCGTTCGCCGCGAATGAGAACAAGGTCTCCGAGGACCCGACCTGCATCCGCTGCGGCCGCTGCGTTGAGGCGTGCCCCATGCACCTCGAGCCCCTGTACCTCTATTTATATGTGCAGAAGAACCGCATCGAGGATCTCGAGGCGGCCCACGTCATGGACTGCATCGAGTGCGGCGCGTGCTCTTACATCTGCCCGGGCCGCCTGCACCTGACGCATTCGTTCAAGGTCGGCAAGCAGAAGGTCAAGGAAGCCGCCGCTAAGGCCAAGGCCGCGGCTGAGGCTGCCAAGGCTGCCGAAGAAGCAAAGAAGGAGGCTTAAGAGATGCTGAATGATTATAAGGGTCTGAAGCTCATCGCTTCCTCCAACCCCCATATCCGCAACAATGAAGACACGCGCTCGATCATGCTCGACGTGATCATCGCGCTGTGCCCCGCGCTCATCATGAGCGTCATCCGCTTCGGTTTCCGCGCGCTGATCTCCGTGCTCGTGAGCGTGGTTTCCGCGATGTTTTTCGAGTGGCTCTACCGTAAGCTGATGCACAAGACGCAGACGCTCGGCGACCTGTCCGCCGCCGTCACCGGTGTCCTGCTCGCGTTCGTCTGCCCCGTGACGCTTCCCTACTGGATGCTGATCGTCGGCAACTTCTTCGCGATCTTCCTTGTCAAGCAGCTCTACGGCGGCCTTGGCAAGAACTTCCTGAACCCCGCGCTGGCCGGCCGTGCCGCGCTCGTCGCGTGCTACACGAGCCAGATGACCTCCTGGATCGACCCGGCCTCCGGCAAGGCACCCCTCTTCGGCGGCGCTGACGTCGTGACCGCGGCCACCCCGCTCGCGATGATGAAGGGCGGCGAGTTTGCCGAGGTGACGGCACAGTACAGCCTGTCCGATATGTTCATCGGCAACATCGGCGGCTCTCTCGGTGAGATCTCCGCGATGATGCTGCTCATCGGCGGATTGTACTTAATTTTCCGCAAGGTCATCTCCTGGCAGATCCCCGTTGCCTACATCGGCACGGTGGCAGTCCTCACGTTCCTCTTCCCCCAGGGCAACGATGCGATGAGCTGGATGCTCTACAACGTGCTCGGCGGCGGCCTGTTCCTCGGCGCGTTCTTCATGGCCACTGACTATGTCACCTCCCCCGTCACGAAGAAGGGCCAGCTGATCTTCGGCATCGGCTGCGGTCTCATCACGGTGTTCATCCGCTACTTCGGCTCCTATCCGGAGGGCGTTTGCTACTCCATCCTTGTGATGAACTGCTGCACCTGGATCATTGACAAGTACACCAAGCCCACCCGCTTCGGCGTAGATAAGAAAGCAGCGAAGGAGGCGGCAAAGAAATGAAGATCGAAGGTAAATTCATTTTCAAGGTAGCCGGTACGCTGACGGCGATCTCGCTGGTCGTCGCGCTGCTGCTGGGCCTGACCAACATGCTGACCGCGGACAAGATCGCGGCCATCAACAAGCAAAAGACCGAAGAGGCGCTCGCCAAGGTCGTCTCTGCGGCCGACTGCGAGTTCCCCCCGATGGAGGAGATCCCGCAGGCCATGATCGACGCCGCCAACGAACAGGGCGGCAAGCTGAGCGAGGTCTATGAGGTGCAGTCCGGCGGCGACACCATCGGCTATGCCTTCAAGGTCACCGCGAGCGGCTCTCAGGGCAACATCGTGATGATCGTCGGCGTGGACACCGACCTCACCGTCACGGGCGTTTCCATCGTCAAGGCCTCCGAGACCGCGGGCATCGGCTCCAAGGTCATCGACAATGAAGCGACCTCCGCAGGCACCGGCGCGCTCGATCAGTTCGTCGGCAAGTCCGGCGCGGGCACGCTCGTCGTCAAGCAGAACATCGACGCCGTCACCGGCGCGACGGTCTCCACCAAGGGCGTGACCAAGGGCGTCAACGCCGCTCTGGCTGCCGCCGAGGCCATGAACTGAGAAAGGGGGAACGATCTATGAATTTCAACAAACAGCTCAAAGACGGTCTGATCTACCAAAACCCCGTTCTGGTGCAGGTGCTCGGTATGTGCTCCACCATGGCCATCACCACGAGTGTTGCAAACGGCTTTGGTATGGGCATCTCCGTTCTCATCATCCTGACGCTTTCCAACATCTTTATTTCCCTTCTGCGCAAGATCATCCCCAACGAAGTGCGTATCGCGGGCTACATCGTCGTCATCGCGGGCTTCGTTACGATCGTTGATCTGTGCCTGCAGGCGTTTGTCCCTGACATCGCCGAGAGCCTTGGCGTGTTCATCCCGCTGATCGTCGTCAACTGCATCATCCTCGGCCGCGCCGAGGCCTTTGCCAGCAAGAACTCCGTTGCCGCCTCCGCGGTGGACGGCATCTGCCAGGGCATCGGCTACACGGTGGTGCTGCTGATCCTGAGCGCGTTCCGCGAGCTCTTGGGCGCGGGCACGCTGCTCGGCATCCAGATCATGCCTTCTTCCTATGTTCCCGCCGGTATGCTCACGCTGCCCGTCGGCGGCTTCCTCTGCCTCGGCACGCTGATTGCCATCATGCAGTGGGCGCTTGCCAGAAGCGAGAAGAAGAACGCGGAAAAGAAAGAAACGGAGGGTAAATAAAAATGAGTGTGACTAAGTTACTTGCTATTTCCCTCGGCGCGATCCTGACGAATAACTTCATCTTCTCGCAGTTCTTGGGTATCTGCCCGTTCCTCGGTGTGTCGAAAAAGAGCGACACCGCCATCGGTATGGGCCTTGCCGTTACGTTCGTCATGGGCCTTGCCTCGGCGTTCTGCTACGGCGTGAACATCATTCTCGTCAAGCTCGGCCTTGACTACATGCAGACCGTCGCCTTCATTCTCGTGGTGGCGAGCCTCGTGCAGTTCATCGAGATGTTCCTCAAAAAGTCCATGCCGACGCTCTACACGGCCCTCGGCGTGTACCTGCCGCTGATCACCACCAACTGCGCCGTTCTCGGCGTGGTGCTGCTCAACGTGCAGAACGACTACAACTTCATCGAATCCGTGGTTTACGGCATCACCGGCGGCCTTGGCTTCCTGCTGGCGATCTACCTGTTCTCCACGGTGCGCGAGCGTCTGGAGTTTGCCGACTATCCCAAGGCATTTGAAGGCTTCCCCATCGCGCTGATCACCGCAGGCCTGATCGCCCTTGCATTCATGGGCTTCTCCGGCCTGCAGGTGTGGCCCATGTAAGGAGGGAACGAAGAAATGATGAATGTAATTTTTGCTGTTCTCGTGCTGGGCGTGATCGCCGTCGTGTTCGGCCTGATCCTGTCCGTTGCGGCCAAGGCCTTTGAGGTCAAGGTCGATGAGCGCCTGCCCAAGATCCAGGCCTGCCTCGCCGGCGCAAACTGCGGCGGCTGCGGCTACCCCGGCTGCGCGGGCTGCGCTGAGGCCATCCTCGCCGGTAAGGCTCCCGTCACCGCCTGCGCGCCCGCTGGCGCAGAGGGCGCCGCCAAGATCGCTGAGATCATGGGCATGGAAGCCCCCAGCGGCGAAAAGCAGGTCGCGCACGTGCTGTGCAACGGCGGCGAGGCCTCTGTGAAGAATTTCGAGTATGTCGGTCTTCACGACTGCGTCGCCGCGACGAAGGTCGCCGGCGGTCCGACCGCGTGCTCCTTTGGCTGCATGGGCTTTGGCACCTGCGTTGCCGCCTGCCAGTTCGACGCCATCCATATCAATGAGCAGGGCGTCGCCGAGGTCGACAAGGAGAAGTGCACCAACTGCGGCGCCTGCCGCGAGGCCTGCCCGCGCAAGCTGATCGTCGAGGTGCCCTACAAGCAGAAGGTCTTCGTCAACTGCTCGAACAAGGAGAAGGGCCCCGCCGTCACGAAGGTGTGCGCCAACTCCTGCATCGCCTGCGGCATGTGCGAGCGCACCTGTAAGTTCGACGCCATCCACGTCGTCAACAACGTGGCCGTCATCGACTACACCAAGTGCAAAAACTGCACCATGTGCGCCAAGGCCTGCCCGCGCAACGCCATTGAGCCTATCCC
>ERZ1504309.738-NODE-738-length-7960-cov-15.393548_pt1 | contig 7960 bp, 4 predicted proteins | sample MGYA00575494_ERZ1504309 | MGnify/ENA primary metagenome ERZ1504309 (study PRJEB39906, sample SAMEA3182103) | gut metagenome | biome: human; feature: gut; material: Stool; isolation source: human stools | place: Canada | collected 2013-02-19 ...
AGTATATGCGGAAGTTGGGCTATGGCGACCAGCCTTATTTGGTGTACAAGCATACCGACATCGACCGCCACCATATCCACATCGTGGGGTTGCGGGTGGACGAGAACGGCAGACCGCTGAATGACAGGTTCGAGCATCGGCGCAGCAAGCAAATCACCCGTGAACTGGAAAAGAAATACGGGCTGCACCCGGCAGAGCGGAAGGAACGTGCCGAACGCCCCGAACTGAAAAAGGTGGACTATGCCGCCGGGGACGTGAAGCACCAAGTCGGCAACACCGTGAAAGCGGCTTGCTATGGCTACCGCTTCCAGTCGTTCGGGGAGTACAAGGCTTTGCTTGCCGCTTACAACGTGTGCGCCGAGGAAGTCAAGGGCGAGATAAACGGCAAGCCCTATCAGGGCATAGTTTATTCCGCCACCAATGACAAGGGCGAAAAGACAGGCAACCCGGTAAAGGCTTCCCGCATCGGCAAGTCGGTAGGTTATGAAGCGGTGCAGCGCAGAATGGAGAAATCGGGCGAAGCAATCAGGAACGGGAAACTGAAAGAGCGCACCCGGAAGATTGTAGCCACTGCCATGCAGACCGCCCGCAGCCGCAAGGAACTGGAACAGCAGCTAAGGAAGCGGGGCATTGACGTGGTATTCCGTCAGAACGACAGCGGGCGCATCTATGGCGTTACGTTCATCGACCACGACAGCCGGGTGGTGTTGAATGGCTCCCGCTTGGGCAAGGAGTATTCGGCGAACGTGTTAAACGAACGCTTTTCGGGCGAAACCGGAAAGATGTACCAGCCCGAAATGTCAGCACCGCAGCAAGAACAGTCCACGCATCAGGAACAGCCGGGCTTCATGCCGAAATCAGACATCGTTTCGGGCGTGGCTTCCGTGCTGGGTGCTTTCGGCGGTTTGCTGGGCGGCGGTGCATCAGGCGGTGACGAGCCGCAGGACACCGCCCGCCAAAAGAGAAAGAAGAAAAAGAAGCGCACAAGGCGCATTGACTAACTTAAAAACATACAATTATGCAGCAAGAGGATGATTTGAGAGGGCTTGCAAGGGTCATGGACTTTATGCGGGCTGTCAGTATTCTATTCGTGGGAATAAACGTGTACTGGTTCTGTTACTCCACCCTGAAAGAATGGGGAGTGACGTTTGAAGTGATAGACAAGATACTGTGGAACTTCCAGCGCACCACCGGGCTGTTCTCGTCCGTCCTTTGGACGAAACTTTTTGCGGTGGTGTTCCTCGCCCTGTCGTGCATCGGCACTAAGGGCGTGAAAGAGGAAAAGATAACGTGGGCGAAGATACATTGCAGCCTTGTGGCGGGTGTCGTGTTGTTTTTCCTGAACTGGTGGCTGCTGGAACTTCCGCTGCCACATACGGCGGACACTGTGTTTTATATCGCCACGCTATCGGCGGGCTATATCTGTATGCTCATGGCGGGTACATGGATGTCCCGGTTGTTGAAGAACAACCTAATGGATGATGTCTTTAATACAGAGAACGAGAGTTTCATGCAGGAAACAAGGCTTATCGAGAACGAGTATTCGGTAAATCTGCCTACCCGGTTCTACTATAAGAAGAAATGGAATAACGGCTGGATAAATGTTGTGAACCCGTTCCGTGCCAGCCTTGTGTTGGGTACGCCGGGCAGCGGCAAATCGTATGCAGTGGTAAATAGTTACATAAAACAGCAAATCGAGAAAGGTTTTGCGCTCTACTGCTATGATTATAAGTTTCCCGATTTATCGGAAATCACTTATAATCATTTGCTTAACCACTTGGACGGGTATAAGGTAAAGCCCAAATTCTACATTATCAATTTTGACGACCCACGCAAGAGCCACCGATGCAACCCGATAAACGCCAGCTTCATGTCGGACATTGCGGATGCCTATGAAGCCAGCTATACGATTATGCTTAACCTCAATCGCTCTTGGATAAGCAAGCAGGGCGATTTTTTTGTGGAAAGCCCGATTATCCTACTTGCAGCCATTATTTGGTACTTGCGCATTTATCAGGGCGGCAGGTATTGCACGTTCCCGCACGCCATAGAGTTGTTGAACAAGAAATACGCCGATGTTTTCACCATTTTGCGCAGCTATCCCGAACTGGAAAATTATCTCTCTCCATTCGTGGATGCTTCGGAATCAGATGCCCAAGAGCAGTTACAGGGTCAAATAGCGAGTGCGAAAATCCCGCTTTCAAGGATGATTTCACCCGCCCTTTACTGGGTAATGACAGGTGATGATTTTTCACTTGACATCAACAACCCGAAAGAGCCTAAAATCTTGGTTGTCGGCAACAATCCCGACCGTCAGAACATCTATTCGGCGGCACTGGGATTATATAATAGTAGAATAGTGAAGCTGATAAACAAGAAAGGTCAGCTTAAAAGTTCGGTGATAATAGATGAATTACCGACTATATATTTTCGTGGGCTTGATAATTTGATTGCCACCGCCCGAAGCAACAAGGTTGCGGTTCTGTTGGGCTTTCAGGATTACAGCCAGCTTACCCGTGACTATGGGGACAAGGAAAGCCGTGTAATCCAAAATACGGTGGGCAACGTGTTCAGCGGTCAGGTAGTCGGTGAAACGGCAAAAATACTGTCCGAGCGTTTCGGAAAGGTGTTGCAGAAACGGCAGAGCATGACAATCAACCAGCGGGAAAAATCCACCTCGATAAGCACCCAAATGGACAGCCTGATACCCGCCAGCAAAATATCCAACCTCACGCAAGGTATGTTCGTGGGTGCTGTGGCGGACAACTTCGATGAACGGATAGAGCAGAAGATTTTCCACTGTGAAATCGTGGTGGACAATGAAAAGGTGAAGCGGGAAACCGCCCGTTACGTGAAGTTGCCGCAGATAATCGACTTCACCGACAAGGACGGCAACGACCGGATGCAGGAGGAGATACAAGCCAACTATGACCGCATCCGTCAGGAAGTCCGGCAGATTGTCGAGGACGAGATAACCCGGATTAAGAACGACCCGGAGCTATGCCACCTTATAAAAGAGGAAGAATAACCGATATTCTTTCCTGACAGACAGTATTTTTACTAATTTTGCAGACAAAGAAATGATTATGAATGAAAACCAAAATACGGAATGGAAAGAAAGCTGGCGTGACGAGTATCTGAAATGGATATGCGGCTTTGCCAACGCCACAGGCGGCAAGATATATATAGGTATGAATGACAACGGTAAGGTAGTCGGCGTTGCCGATGCCGACAAACTGCTGGAGGATATACCGAACAAAGTGCGTGACGTGCTGGGTATCATCGTGGACGTGAACCTGCTGGAAGAAAACGGGCTGAAATATATCGAGATTGACGTACCGCCTTATTCCAATCCTATCAATTACAAAGGTCAGTACCACTATCGCAGCGGCAGCACGAAACAGGAGTTGAAAGGTGCGGCGTTGAACCGTTTTATCCTGCAACGTACTGGCAGGCATTGGGACGAGTTTCCCATAGAGTGGGCAGGCATAGAGGAACTTTCCCCCGGCGCATTGAACCGTTTCCGCAAGGAAGCGGCGAGAAGCGGGCGTGTGGACGAAGATGTGTTGAAAGATACTACCGAAAATTTGCTGCACGATTTGCGGCTGATTGACACCCAAACCAACCGTCCGACCCGTGCCGCCTTGCTGTTGTTCCACCCCGACCCGGAACGCTTTGTAACCGGGGCTTATATCAAGATAGGTTTCTTCCGGGATGATAAGGGTAACTTGGAGTTTCAGGACGAGGTTCACGGCTCTTTAATGGAGCAGGTGGATAAGGCAATGGATTTGATAAAGACCAAATACCTGATTTATCATATATCATACGAGGGAATTTCCCGGCGTGAAACACCGCAGTTCCCGGTGGAAGCTATCAGGGAGTCACTGATGAATTGTGTGGCACATAAAGACTATGCCAGTGCCGTACCCATTCAGATTAGCGTGTTCCCCGACCATATCACCTTTTGGAACGCCGGACAGTTACCGGAAAGCTGGACGACCGAAAAACTTTTTGAAAGCCACCCGTCCTCTCCCTATAACCCGCTAATCGCCAACGCCTTTTTCAGAAGCGGGGATATTGAAAGCTGGGGACGTGGCTACAAGCGTATCTTGGAAGCTGTCAGCGCATACAAGTTGTTGCCACCCAAACTTGAAATGTTAAGCGGTCTGATGATTACCTATTATACCGATATACGTTCGCAGCTATTGGCGCAGCGAGTGGATGAAAGGTATATACCCATTATTGAGTATGCCGCCCAAAATGGGAGTATAAATAATTCAGATGTGCAGAATTTGTTAAATACCAGTAAAACTACTGCTTATCGAATTTTGTCGCAACTGGATAACTGGCTGGAAATACAAGGAACAACAGGAAAAGGCACTCATTATACACTTAAAGGGTTCACAAAGGGTTCATAATTGAATGTTTTTGCTTTTATGAAATGCTGAACTTCCTGTTTAACAAGCATTTGAAAACCATTAAAAGGGTTCACAAAGGGTTCATCGAAAGAGAGTGATTGATTTCACTCTCTTTTTTATGCTTAATTTCGCAACCATTGGTTGAATATTTTATCTTAATTGCGTTTTTCTTGTTTTATAATCCAAGTTGAACCGTGTCGTGGGAAGAATGGTCTTTGCCATTTCTGTTTGCAATACGGTTTGTCTGATGTCGCCCAGTATGTCCGCCACCACCTTTCTGACACGTGGCGGGTAACTTTTCGCCAAAGATACGATTTTTTCCAGTTCCAGCAGGCTATACCCGTTGAAATATTGGCTCTTGACCCGGTTGTAGATGTCCTGCCCGGTTGTTCCGGGTATGCGCTTCATGTCCTTTATCGCATCGAGCAGCCGCAAGTACGGGACAAGGCTTTCATCCGGGTAGTCCATGCAGTAGGCTTTCACGCACTCTATATCCAAGTTCTTGAAACGGAAACGGCGAACCGGGTTAGGAGTGGCTATCGTTATGGTTGTGGCTACCTGTTCGGTCAGCCCCATTTTGTTATAGACGTAAGCACCCGTGATATAGCCGTTCAGTTTTTCAGTCAGATAGCGGAACTGTTCATCCTGATAGACAGGCAGCTTTCCCAGTCCCAGCACTGATTTCTTGGGACGATAGTACGCCCCCTTTTCAACCCGTACCAGTACCCCTTTGCGGCTCTGTTCGGAAAGTAGCACCGCAACATTGGCGGTCTTTTCCGTTTCAAACGACAAATCCCGGAACGTGAATATACGCCCGGTATCTATCCGTTCAATCTGCCCAAGTATCTCTTTCCTGAATGAAGCCATATTTATGTACTTTGTTTCTATGAAGCAAAGATAGTATATTATGTAATCACCTGAAAAAACATAACAAATATTTTGCCGAAGATGTTTTTTATTTCTCCAACTATTGGTTGGATATTTTTTTATTCACTCGGACAAATTGGGACAGTACCGGACAAATTCGGACAGTCCTTGCCGCCCGTCCAAATATAGCATATTTAGTCGCTACCTTTGGGCGGGACTATTCCCGTAACCACTAAAATTCCAATTATTTATGGCAAACAGAATGACCCCGCCCGCAGAGGGGCAGGAAAAAGACGTGCTGCTGGTCTTGGATAAACAGCAGGGAAAGGTGAGTGCCGTTAAAGGTATTGACAAGGAGGGCAATTTGCAGACCGTACTACCCACTACCGGACATGGCGGCGAGTTCATGCAGGTGGACAAGAACAGCGATGTGTTCAGCAACTTCATTTCCAATTTCTTCCGCAAGTTTCAGGACACTTCCGGGCTGGAACTGTTCAGCGTAAAGGCTTCCCAAGCGGAGCAGAATGCAAAGGCAATCGAGGACAACCACCGCAACCCAACGCCGGAGGGCAACAAGCGGGCTGAAATGCTTCGAGTTCCGAAGCCCGACTTCCACGAGTTCAAGCAGGGCTACCGCTTCGACCCGTCAAAAATCGACTGGGAGAACCTGAAAAAAGTCGGCATCACCGCCGACACCCTGAAAAACACGAGGGACTTCGACCGGGTGATGCGTGGCTACAAGTCCCGCAACACTTACACTGTTTCGGGGACGGTGGGCGGCTTCTATCTCAAACCTACCGATGTCAAGATCTCTTTCTATCAGGCAAAGGACGGCACGGTAGTACCCAAGCTACACGGCGTGCAGCAGGACGAAAAACTGTTGCAACGCCCGTTCCATGAACACGAGTTCACCAAGCAGGAACAGGGCAACTTGCAAGGCACTGGCAACTTGGGCGGCATCGCTGAAATCAAAGACCCGAAAAGCGGCGAGCAAATCCCCGTGTTCGTCAGCCGGGACAGGTACACGCACGAACTGGAGTATATGCGGGCTGACAAGTGGAAATGCCCCGATACAATCTGTAACGTGCAAGTCAGCCCGGAACAGAAAGCCGCCTTTGAAGCCGGGCAAGCGGTGAAAATGGAAAACCTGCAATTCAGGGACGGCACGCAGCGCAGTGCCTATTTGCAGGTCAGTGCGGTGGAGCGTGGCTTGGAGTTCCTGCCCCGTGCCGCCGTCCAGTTCTTGCAGCAGTGGCAGCAGCCCGCAGAGCGGCAGGTCGCCGGGCTAAAGGACGGCAAGGGCGTTGAGTTCAACGGTCATGTACAGCCCGGCGCACAGGGCAAATCCCCCGACAAGGTGCAGCCGAAAGACGTTACCCCCACCGCCGAGAGCCGGACGCAGGTAGCGGTCAATTCGGGGGGCAAGACCAACGAAGCCACCAAGCAGGGCAAAGAGCCGTTGAAACAGGGTCAGGACAAGCCCACCGCCAAGCAGAAAGAGAAGCAGGAGAAAGCGCAGGACAAGAGCCTGAAAGCTGACAAGCCCAAGAAGTCCAGAGGAATGAAAATGTAATATCCACCATTAAAAAGTAAAGAATTATGATTGCATTGATAGCAGAGAAGCCCAGCGTGGCAAAGGACATCGCCCGCATCATCGGGGCGACCGGGCGTAATGACGGTTATCTTTCCGGTAACGGGTATATGGTGACATGGGCGTTCGGCCACTTAATCCAGCTTGCCATGCCGGAAGCCTACGGCATGGCGAACTTCCGCAGGGAGAGCCTGCCCATACTGCCGCCCGATTTTCAATTAATCCCCCGTCAGGTGAAAGCGGAGAAAGGTTACAAGGCAGACCCCGGCGTGCTGAAACAGTTGAAAGTGATAAAGGAAGTGTTCGACCAGTGCGACCGGATTATTGTCGCCACCGATGCCGGGCGTGAGGGTGAGTTAATCTTCCGCTATATCTTCCATTACCTGAACTGCCGGAAACCATTTGTGCGCCTGTGGATAAGCAGCCTTACCGACAAGGCAATCCGTGAGGGGCTGGATAACTTGCAGCCGGGAGAGCGTTACGATAACCTCTATTTCTCTGCCAAGTCCCGCAGCGAAGCGGACTGGCTGATAGGGATAAACGCCACCCAAGCGTTGAGCGTTGCCGCCGGGCAGGGGGTGTTCTCGCTGGGCAGGGTGCAGACACCCACGCTCGTGATGATATGCAGCCGCTATTTAGAGAACAAGAATTTCGTACCCGCCAAGTTTTGGCAACTCAAAGCGGCGACCGCCAGCGGGGGAATAAATTTTACCGCCCAATCGACCGCCAAGTGGGAACAGCAGCCCGAAGCCATAGCCGCCCTGCAACGGGTAAAGGATGCCGGGCAACTTGTGGTTAAATCCGTTGAGAGGAAAGAAGCCTGCCAAGAACCGCCGCTTTTGTACGACCTTACCACGCTGCAAAAGGAAGCGAACACGAAGCTGAACTTCTCGGCTGACAAGACGCTTTCCATAGCGCAAAGCCTGTATGAAAAGAAAGTGATGTCCTATCCCCGAACCGGAAGCCGCTATATCCCGGAGGACGTTTTCGATGAAATGCCGGAACGTGTCGCTCTGCTGGGGCAATACTCCCGCTTTGCCGGGTATGCCGCCGGGCTGGACGGCACACCCCTGAACCGTCGCAG
>ERZ1504309.764-NODE-764-length-7786-cov-4.481438_pt1 | contig 7786 bp, 5 predicted proteins | sample MGYA00575494_ERZ1504309 | MGnify/ENA primary metagenome ERZ1504309 (study PRJEB39906, sample SAMEA3182103) | gut metagenome | biome: human; feature: gut; material: Stool; isolation source: human stools | place: Canada | collected 2013-02-19 ...
GCAATGCCTCGCAGAGTTTGCGTCCGCAGACGCAAATAAAATCAAATCTATTTTCGGCGGCGGCGTGTACGTCGCCGAAAATTCTTCTCGGCCTGCAAACGTGCGCGTGCGCGTCTCTGGCGCGCACGTCGTGCACCGTAGCAGGCCGCAGCCTGCTCAAACGGCAGCCCAGCGGAGCGGGTGTCGTTTGAAATTACTCAGGAGTGGTACTCCTTGCAGGTGCACTTTTTCCATTTCAGCCCGCTGCCGCAGGCACTTTGGCGGCCCAAATCTTTGATTTGGCTGGCGCCATGCGACCGTAGGCAGCGTACAGGGGAGAAGCATAGGCCGAAATCAGGAGTGGTACTCCTTGCAGGTGCACTTCTTCCATTTCAGCCCGCTGCCGCAGGGGCACAGGTCGTTGCGGCCGACCTTGACCACCTTGGTGGGGCGCTTCTTCACGGTGCCGTCGCCGCCCACGTTCTCGGTCATGCCGCTGGCCACGCGCTCGCGCTTGACTTCCTCGTTCTGGCGCAGGCGGACGGAGTACAGACGGCGCACCGTCTCCTCCTTCATGGCGTCGATCATCTCCTCGAACATCTCCAGGGACTCCTTCTTGTAGGCGTCCACCGGGTTGGTCTGGGCGTAGGCCCGCAGACGGATTCCCTGGCGCAGGTCCTGCATGGCGTCGATATGGTCCATCCAGTATTCGTCCACCACCCGCAGCAGCACCACGCGCTCCAGCTCACGCATGACGGGCGGTGTGATCTCCTGCTCCTTTTTCTCATAGAAGTCGGCGGCGGCCTTGGTGAACATATCGATGAAATCATCCTCGGTAAGGGTGGGGAGCTGGCTCTCGTCGATCTTTACGGTGTACTTGGTGAAGTACACACCCTCCAAGCCGCGGAGAAGCTCTTTGCACTGGACCATGTCCAGGTGCTCCTGGCCCATGAAGGCGCTGCGGACCTGGTGGCCGATGGCGCTCTCCATCATGCCCATGATGATGCCCTTGACGTCCATGCCGTCCAGCACCTGCTTGCGCTGGCCGTAGATGATCTCGCGCTGCTTGTTCATCACGTCGTCGTACTCCAGCACGGACTTACGGGCCTGGAAGTTGCGGCTTTCCACCGTGGTCTGGGCCTGCTCGATGGCGCGGGAGAGCATCTTGTTCTCGATGGGGGTGTCCTCGTCGATGTTCATGCGCTCCATCATGCCGGTGACGCGGTCGCCGCCGAACAGGCGCATGAGGTCGTCCTCCAGGGACAGGTAGAACTGCGTGGTGCCCGGGTCGCCCTGACGGCCGGCACGGCCGCGGAGCTGGTTGTCGATACGGCGGGAGTCATGGCGCTCGGTGCCGATGATGAACAGGCCGCCGGCGGCGCGGACCTTGTCGGCCTCGCCGGCGATCTCCGCCTTGTGCTGGGCCAGCTTCTCGGCGAACAGCTTCCGGGCGTCCAGGATCTCCTGGTTATCCGTTTCGGCGTAGCCGGTGGCCTCGGCGATGAGCTCGTCGGTGAGGCCGGCCTTGCGGAGGTCGTTCTTGGCCATGTACTCGGCGTTGCCGCCCAGCATGATATCGGTGCCGCGGCCGGCCATGTTGGTGGCCACGGTGACGGCGCCGAACTTGCCCGCCTGGGCCACGATCTCAGCCTCGCGCTCATGGTTTTTGGCGTTCAGCAGGTTATGCTTGATGCCCTCGCGGGTCAGCATCTTGCCCAGCAGCTCGTTCTTCTCGATGGACACGGTGCCCACCAGCACCGGCTGGCCCTTGGCGTGGCACGCCTTTACCTGCTGGATGACGGCGCGGTACTTGCCGTTCTCGGTCTTGTACACGCTGTCCTCGTTGTCGATACGGGCGATGGGGCGGTTGGTGGGGATCTCGATGATGTCCAGCGCGTAAATGGTGGCGAATTCCTCCTCCTCCGTCAGCGCCGTACCGGTCATGCCGGACAGCTTGCGGTAGAGGCGGAAGTAATTTTGGAACGTGATGGTGGCAAGCGTCTTGCTCTCGCGCTGGACGGACAGGTGCTCCTTGGCCTCGATGGCCTGGTGCAGACCCTCGGAGTACCGGCGGCCGAACATGAGGCGGCCGGTGAACTCGTCTACGATGACCACCTCGCCGTCCTTGACCACATAGTCCACGTCGCGCTTCATGATGCCGTGGGCCTTGATGGCCTGGTTGATGTGGTGGGCGATGGTGCTGTTTTCCGGGTCGGACAGGTTGTCCAGATGGAAGAACTCCTCCGCCTTCTTCACGCCCCGGGCAGTGAGGGTGACGCTGCGGGCTTTCTCGTCCACCACATAGTCGGCGTCGATGTCGGTGGCTTCCTCCTCTTTGTCATCGCTCTCCACCACCACAAATTTCTTCAGCCGGGCGGCGAACATCTCGGCCATATCGTACAGCTGGGTGGACTTCTCGCCCATACCGGAGATGATCAGGGGGGTACGGGCCTCATCGATCAGAATGGAGTCCACCTCGTCCACGATGGCGAAAGCGTGGCCCCGCTGGACCTGCTCGTTGGCGTACAGGGCCATATTGTCACGCAGGTAGTCGAAGCCCATCTCGTTATTGGTACCGTAGGTGATGTCCGCCTGATAGGCCTTCTGGCGTTCCTCCTTTTTCATGTCGTGGATGATCAGACCCACGGTAAGGCCCATGAAGCGGTGGACCTTGCCCATCCACTCGGAGTCACGCTTGGCCAGGTAGTCGTTGACGGTGACGATGTGAACGCCCTCACCGGTCAGCGCGTTCAGATAGGCAGGCAGGGTGGCCACCAGCGTTTTGCCCTCGCCGGTCTTCATCTCGGCGATGCGGCCCTGGTGCAGCACGATGCCGCCCACCAGCTGGACGGGATAGGGGCGCATACCCAGCACGCGGTCCGCGGCCTCCCGCACGGCGGCAAAGGCCTCCGGCAGGATGTCGTCCAGCGTCTCACCGTTGGCCAGACGCTCCTTGAACTCCGGGGTCTTGGCCTGAAGCTCGGCGTCGGTCAGCTGCCTGTACTCGTCCTCCAGGGCGGTGATCTTGTCCACGATGGGGTAGATGCTCTTCAGCTCCCGCTGGCTGTAGGTGCCGAAGACCTTGGTAAACAGTCCCATATATTCTGTATCCTTTCTAAGTAAAAAGATAATCGTACATAATTATACCAGTAGAGTATACCACACTCTTTTGTCTAATGCAAAAAGATTTTCTGTGAACAGTTATCGGTCAGTCGTGCCGCTTTGCGGTTGTGCAGCGCGGAAAAGTGTGGTATACTGACGGTATTATCAAAGAGAAGGAGTTTTCGCCATGAAGCTGCGTTTTTACGGCGCTGACCGGTGCGTTACCGGCAGCTGCCATTGTCTGGAGGTCAACGGCAAGCATATCCTGGTGGACTGCGGCCTGCAGCAGGGCCGGGACGAGATCGACAACACCGCGCTGCCCTTTCACCCCGGCAGCATTGATGTGGTGCTGGTGACCCACGCCCATATCGACCACTCCGGCCGCATCCCCATGCTCATCAAAAACGGCTTTCAGGGTAAGATCATTACCACCCGCCTGACCGCCGATCTGCTGGACATTATGCTCCAGGACTCCGCCCATATCCAGGAGCAGGACGCGGAGTACCAGAACCGCAAGAACAAGCGCGCCGGACGGCCGGAGGTGGAGCCGATCTACACCGTGGCCGATGCCCTGCGGGTGCGGGAGTTTATCCAGACCTGCGAATACGGCCAGGACATTCCTGTGGTGGAGGGCGTGACGGCGCAGTTCATCGATGCCGGCCACCTGCTGGGCAGCGCCAGCATCAAGCTCACCTGCCATGAGGGTGATGAAACGCGCACCGTGGTGTTCTCCGGCGATATCGGCAATGTGGATCAGCCCATCATCCGCGATCCCCAGTTCTTCGACAGTGCGGACTATGTGCTCACCGAGTCCACCTACGGCGACCGCAACCACACCGAGGTGTGGAGCTATACCGGCCAGCTGGCGGAGATCATCGACGAAACGCTGGGCAAGGGCGGCAACGTGGTCATCCCCTCCTTCGCCGTGGGCCGCACCCAGGAGCTGCTGTATTTCATCCGCGAGATCAAGGACAAAAATCTGGTCACGTCCGTCAAGGACTTCCCGGTGTACGTGGACAGCCCGCTGGCCAAGAAGGCCACCACGATTTTCTGCGGCGATCTGCGGGGCTATCTGGATGAGGACGCTCTGGCGCTGGTGCAGGACGGCACCCATATGTTCAGCTTCCCCGGCCTGCACCTGACCGAGACGGTGGACGAGTCCAAGCTGCTGAACGTGGACAAGACCCCCAAGGTCATTATCTCCGCTTCCGGTATGTGCGACGCGGGCCGTATCCGCCACCATTTGAAGTATAACCTCTGGCGCGCCGACAGCGCCGTGGTGTTCGTGGGATTTCAGTCCCCGGGCACCCTGGGCCGCAACCTGCTGGACGGGGCCGACAGCGTCAAGCTCTTCGGCGAGGATGTGGCCGTCCGGGCCAAGATCGTCAATTTCCCCGGACTCTCCTCTCATGCCGATCACGACCATCTGGTGGACTGGATCAAGCACTTTGATCCGGCGAAGACTACCCATGTGTTCGTGGTCCACGGTGACCGCGAGGTGGCACCCGTCTACGCCGAGACGGTAAAGGGGCTGGGCTTTGCAGCCCACGCGCCCCAGTATACCGAGGAGTATGACCTGATCGCCGACAAGCAGCTTGCCCCCGGCTACCTGCCGGAGCGCAAGACCCGGGCTTACGAGGGGGCGCCCAAGGCCACGGCGGCGTACCAGAAGCTGGTCCAGCTGGGCGATATGCTCATCGGCCTCATCCGCCGCAGCAAGGGCCGGGACAACAAGACGCTGGCCGCCTTTGCCGATGCCATCGGCAAGGTCATCAGCAAGTTCGAGTTCTGAGCCGTGCCGGAGAAGAACAAGACCTACCGCGCCCGCATCGAGGGGTATACCTCCGAGGGCTTGGGCGTGGCCCGCATCGACGGGCAGGTGGTGTTTGTCCACCGGGCGCTGCGGGGCGAGGACTGTGATGTGCTCATTCTGAAGACGCTGAAAAACGCCGCCTTCGGCAAGGCGGTGCGGGTATACGCGCCCTCGCCCCACCGGGTGGAGCCGGACTGCCCGTACTATGGGCGGTGCGGCGGCTGCGACTTCCGCCACATGGACAGGGAGGAGGAGCTGGAGGCCAAGCGCCAGCGGGTGCAGGACGCCCTGCGCCGCATCGGCGGCAGCGATGTGACAGTGGAGGGTATCCTCTCCGGCGAACCGCTGCATTACCGCAACAAGAGCCAGTATCCTGTGGACGCCGGTGGACAGGTGGGTTTCTACAAGGCCCGCAGCCATCAGGTGATCCCGGTGGACTGCTGCCGGATACAGAAGCCCCAGGCCGACGCGGCGGCGGAGGCCCTGCGGCGGTACATCCGGGAATGCGGTGTGCCCTGCTACGATGAAAGGACCCGGCGGGGTCTGGTGCGGCACCTGTATGTCCGCACGAACAGCGCGGGGCAGTCATTGGTCTGCGTGCTGGTCAACGGGAAGAAGCTGCCCTGCGAGGACGCGCTGGTGTCATTTATGCGGCAGGCCCTGCCGGACGCCGTGGGTGTGGTGCTGGGCGTGAACACCCAGCCCACCGGGGCTGTACTGGGCAGTGAATACCGCACCCTGTGGGGCGTGGACGTGCTGGAGGATACCCTGTGCGGCCTGTCCTTCCGGCTGAGCGTGCCGTCCTTTTATCAGGTGAACCATGACATGGCGGAGGTGCTGTACGATACCGCTGTGGACTTCGCGGGACTGACCGGGCACGAGACGGTGCTGGACCTGTACTGCGGCGCGGGCACCATCACCCAGGTGATGGCCCGGCGGGCGGCGAGGGTCATCGGCGCGGAGATCGTGCCGGAGGCCATTGCCGATGCCAGGGAGAATGCCCGCCGCAACGGGATAGAGAATGTGGAATTCTTCTGCGGCGACGCGGCGGCGGCCGCGGCGGATTTCGCCGCAAAGGGCCTGCGCCCGGACGTGATATGCGTGGACCCGCCCCGCAAGGGGCTCAGCCCGGAGGTGGTCGCCGCAGCGGCATCGATGGTGCCGCAGCGCATCGTCTACGTCTCCTGTGACCCGGCGACCCTGGCCCGGGATGTGAAGCTGTTTGCACAGGAGGGGTATTGCGCCGTCCGCGCCGCGGCGGTGGATATGTTCCCCGGTACGGCGAATGTCGAGACGGAGGTACTTTTGTCCCACAAAAAAAGCCGACAGTTATATCCACATTGATGTGGATGTTGAGGAGTTGGTGCAGGACAAAAGAGGGCTGGCGACTTATGAGCAGATCAAAGCGTATGTTCTGGAGCATACCGGCTTAAAGGTCAGCCACCTCTATATCGCACAGGTGAAGCAGAAATACGGCATCATTGAGCGTGAAAACTACAATAAGCCGAAATCCGAAAACGCCAAGCAGCCCCAATGCCCGCCGGAGAAGGAAGAAGCGATCACGGAGGCACTGAAGCATTTTGAAATGATTTAGCTGATGATACAAAAGGACAAGCATCTAAAATGGATGCTTGTCCTTTTATATCCAACGCATTATGTTAAGATGTGCAGTAGATGTTCCATTTTGCTGTCCCATTCTCTGCTGGAATCGGCGCACTCTTTCAGTTCAGTTTCGACTTCAGCATTTATCGGCAAGTTTTTCTTGTAGCGGATGGTATGCTCAAGGCTTGCCCAGAAGTCCATAGCGATTGTACGGAGTTGTATCTCCACCGGCACATGGATCTCTTTTTCCGCAAAGAATACCGGCAGCCGGATCGTCAGGTGCAGACTGCGATAGCCATTTGGCTTAGGGTGTGAAATATAATCTTTCTCTGTGATAATTTCAATGTCAGACTGATCTTTTAAGCACTTTGCCAAAAAGAACACATCCTCCTCGAAAGAGCAGATCACGCGCACACCAGCAACATCCATGATATTTGCCTGCATGGTCGGAAAATCCAGAGGAAGTCCGCGCTTCTGCATCTTATTCATAATGCTGGACGGCGACTTCAAGCGGCTTTTCATACTTTCTATCGGATTGCGGTCATGCTGCAATGAAAATTCCTCATTCAAAATTTCCAACCGGCTTTCAAGTGCTTTCAGTGCGCAGCGGTATTGCAGCATGACTTCCTGATACCTGCGATTTTCGCTTAAAAGGCGCTGGCACTGCAAATCATCCAAGCCTTTATCTGTCGCAACCGTCAAACCAAATAAATTTTCACTCATAGCTTCTCCATTCCGCAGGGATAGGCGCTCCGCGCTGTCTGCTGCTCTTGTGTTACGACCTGATAAAAGCTGTATCCGCCGGAGAGATGGGCACAGGTGAAGCCGTACTGCGTCAAAAGCCGACAGGCCAGATAACTGCGAAGCCCTGTCTGGCAATTCACATAGACAGGCTTACCACGGTCTAACTCGTCCAAATGCTCCCGCAGATCGTCCAAGGGAACGTTCCGAAAGCCGTCCAGATGGCCCCGCTGATACTCCCACTCCGTGCGGACATCCAGCAGCGACGCGCTGCCGTCGTGGGGCAGGCCGTCCACCTCGTCCCAATGGAACTGTCGCACTTTTCCGCGCTCCAAATCCTCGATCATAAAGCCGGCCATATTTACCGGATCTTTGGCAGAGGAATAGGGCGGCGCGTAGGCGAGATCCAGCTCCGTCAGTTCCAAAGCTGTCATTTTTGCGCGAATGGCCGTTGCCAGTACGTCAATGCGCTTGTCCACACCGTCGCCGCCAACGATCTGCGCACCCAGCAGCCGCAGGCTTTCTTTTTCATACAGTACCTTCATTGCC
>ERZ1504309.781-NODE-781-length-7589-cov-2.757632_pt1 | contig 7589 bp, 7 predicted proteins | sample MGYA00575494_ERZ1504309 | MGnify/ENA primary metagenome ERZ1504309 (study PRJEB39906, sample SAMEA3182103) | gut metagenome | biome: human; feature: gut; material: Stool; isolation source: human stools | place: Canada | collected 2013-02-19 ...
TCGCCTTAGTCTCGTGGGCTCGGAGATGTGTATAAGAGACAGCTTGAATTACTAATCATTTATTAAAACGATGAATGTAAATACAATATTCAAGTTATTACCTGCTGTTGTTTTATCGGTAATAACGATGGAAAATTGTCAGAATATGGATAAAAACGAAAATACTAAAGAAGAAAAAAACGCCATCGAAATAATTATGGCACGCAAAAGTGTCCGCTCTTATACATCCCGCCCCGTGGAAAAGGAGAAAGTAGACATCATGCTGAAAGCTGCTATGGCGGCTCCCTCGACTGTAAACAAACAACCCTGGGCTTTTATCGTGATAGATGACAGAGACGTATTAAACAAGCTGGCAGAAGTATTGCCCTATGCCAAAATGACCGCGGAAGCACCCATGGCCATCGTGGTTTGTGGTGATTTAGCCAAATCATTGAATGGAGAATTCGGCAAGTACTGGATGCTGGACTGTTCTGCAGCCTCCGAAAATCTGTTGCTGGCAGCCGAAGCTTTGGAGCTAGGGGCTGTATGGACAGCCATCTATCCTGAAGAACAACGTATAGAGAACGTACGCAAGGTTCTGTCATTGCCCGAACATATCGTACCTTTCAACTTAATTCCCATCGGTTATCCTCAACGCAATGAGGAAGCCAAAGATAAATTCAAACAGGAAAATATACATTACAACCAATGGTAACACAAGAGAGTATATCAAAAACAACTCTTGTTATCGTTTCGCTGTAGAAATAAACCGAATCCGCCCAAAGTAACTTGCTTTAGTACTTGGGCGGAAATATTCCTCCTCTCAGGCACCGGCAGTTACATCGGATACCGACTGCCTCCCGCTCATATTTCATATTCTCGATATATCATAAACATTAACCGCCTTCTCCCTTCCTCTTCCCAATAAAATTTGTAATTTTGCCGCCATTATCAAAAATCACACAACCAATGAAAGCATTAAAAGAACGAATCTTACGAGATGGCAAATGTTTTGAAGGAGGCATCCTAAAAGTAGATAACTTTATCAACCACCAGATGGACCCCATTTTAATGAAATCCATAGCTGTGGAATTTGTACGTCGTTTTGCCTCGACCAATATCAATAAAGTAATGACAATCGAGGCCAGCGGAATCGCACCCGCCATCATGGTGGGATACCTGCTTGAGCTTCCTGTGGTCTTCGCAAAGAAGAAAAAACCCGTTACCATGGAAAACATGCTCACCACCAGTGTATATTCTTTTACCAAAGACCGTTCTTACGACGTTTGTGTAAGTAAGGACTTTCTCCAAAAAGGAGACCGTGTTCTTTTCATTGATGACTTTCTTGCCAATGGCAATGCCGCCAAAGGTATTATCGACCTGGTAGAGAAAGCAGGAGCCGAACTTGCCGGTATGGGCTTTATCATCGAGAAGTCATTCCAACACGGTGGTGATTACTTACGCAACGCAGGCATACGCATTGAATCGCTGGCTATCATTGACAGTCTGGACAATTGTGAAATCAAAATAAGATAATCGTATGGAGGAAAAAGCAACCTCAACTCATACGACAGGGCTGATTTACGGACTGAATGACCGTCCTCCTGTACGAGAAGCTATCTTTGCGGCCATACAACATTTATTAGCCATTTTTGTAGCCATCATCACTCCGCCTCTTATTATTGCAGGAGCATTGAAACTGGATTTGGAAACCACAAGTTTCCTGGTATCCATGGCATTGTTCGCCTCAGGCATCTCTACCTTCATCCAATGCAAACGCATTGGGGGTATCGGAACAGGATTGTTATGCATTCAAGGAACCAGCTTTTCTTTTATCGGGCCCATTATTTCAGCCGGTATGCTGGGAGGGCTCCCATTGATTTTTGGAACTTGCATTGCTGCTTCTTCTGTAGAAATGGTCATCAGCCGTATCTTGAAATATACCCGTAAAGTAATCACCCCTTTGGTATCGGGAATCGTAGTGACCCTGATTGGAATGAGTCTGATTAAAGTAGGTATAACCGCATGCGGAGGAGGTGTTGCTGCCCAAGGTAACGGTACGTTCGGCAGTTTTGAGAATTTAGGGCTGGCACTGCTGGTACTTGTTCTTATCATATTCTTCAATCGAAGTTCCAATCGCTACTTACGCATGAGTTCCATTGTCATCGGCTTGATGATAGGTTATGCAGTTGCCTGGTGCATTGGAAAAGTCGATTTCTCTGCCGTACAAAGCTTCGGAGGAGTCAATATCCCCCTACCTTTCAAGTATGGATTGGATTTTGACTTCTCTGCATTCATTGCCTTGGGATTGGTATTCCTCATCACAGCAATTGAAGCTTATGGAGACATCACAGCCAATTCACTGATTTCGGGAGAACCGGTAGAAGGAAAAACATTTATCAAACGTGCCTCGGGAGGTATTCTTGCCGATGGATTTAATTCTATGCTGGCGGGGGTTCTTAATTCTTTTCCCAATTCCGTATTTGCCCAAAATAATGGAATGATACAATTGACAGGAGTTGCCAGTCGTTATGTAGGTTATTACATTGCCGGTTGTCTGATTCTATTGGGGTTATTCCCCGGTGTAGGATTGATTTTCTCTTTGATGCCTGAACCGGTATTGGGAGGCGCTACCTTGCTAATGTTCGGTACAGTTGCCTCGGCAGGTATCCGCATTATTGCCGCACAGAAAATCAATCGCAAAGCCACATTAGTGATGGCACTCAGTTTTTCTTTGGGGCTAAGTGTGGAGATGGTTCCCGACATCCTGTGCCACTTTCCCGAAACAATAAAAAATATTTTCTCTTCCGGGATTACTACAGGCGGAGTGACGGCCATCGTATCCAATGTATTAATCCGCATGAAAGAATAAAAAAAGAGTCTATCTTTCAACTCTTTGATCATACTGCTATTTTGCAAGTTAGGAGTGTTCAAAACTCAAATGGCCTATCCGATTGTCGGCTGTAGGGGCAGGGGTCGCCTGCCCGAAGACACAAAGCAAACTGTTTTCGGGCGAGCGAACCTCGCCCCTGCGAACTAAACGACAGCATTATCCACGTTTTGACACAATCCTAAAACAGTTTGCCTTGTACATTTATTACTTCCAAGACTGTAACCGTTGGAATTATTTTTCCTTACCTTCCGTCTTCTCTTCTTTCTTTTCTTCCGGATTAATGATTCCCTTTACAGTCTCTCCAATAGGCAATTTATCAAGTACCCCAAGACTCGGAGCTACTGTCTTTACCAACGTATTCAAGAAATTACTTGTTCCACCGTTGCCTCCGTCAAACACTGTGATATTACCTAAATTGATATGTTCGAATGCTTTCACCTGTTCACCGGCAATTTCCTTCCACTGGTCTACCATCTTATACTGAATGGCGATTGCCGGATTCGATTCGGCAGCCTTCACCATAGCCTCGAAACCTTCGGCCTCGGCAAGCAATGATTTCTTCTTACCATCCGCTTCTGCTTCCAATTTCATCTTGATAGCCTGGGCTTCAGCCTGTGCCTGAGCCAGCAAAGCCTTCGCCCGCGCCTCTGCCTCGCGGGTAATCTTTTCTGCAACGGCATCTGCCTGCAAAACAGCTTCCTGCTTGGCTATTTCGGCAGGAACAATTTTATCAGCTTTCAATGAAGATTCTACTTTACGCGCCTTTGCTTCTTCCACTTCTTTTTGAGCGATTTCCCGGGCAGTCTGCACGGCAGCTTCCGAACGGGCAGCCGCTTCACCTGCCTGTTTATCGGCATTAGCTTGCGTCACTGCCAGTTCAGCATCAGATTGTGCAATGGCCTTTTGTGCTTCATTTCGTCCGATAGCCGCTTTTTTGGCAGCTTCCGCCTGTTTAATTTCCATATCCGAATTCAACTCGGCAATGCGACTTTCCTTTTCAGTATTGGCCTGTTCGATACGAATATTCTTTTCGGCTTCAGCTTTTGCCACCTGAGACTCTTTTTCAGCATTGGCAATGGCTACCTGAGAGATACGGTCTTTATCAGCATTGGCAACCGATATTTCCTGCTGCTTTTTAGTTTCGGCAATCGCAATATCTTGATCTTTACGAGTCTCGGCAACCTTTGTTTCACGTTCCTTAATCTGATTGGCTATTTTGATTGCACCCAGTTTCTCCTGTTCCTCAATATTTGCCTGCGCTTCATTCTGCGCTTTGCTCTCGGCTTCCTTACCTAAATTGACAATATAATTGGCGGCATCACGAATATCGCTGATATTGATATTCATCAGATAAAGTCCGAACTTACGAAGTTCCGTATCGATATTATCCTTTACCTTTGAAAGAAATTTATCACGATCCGAGTTCAGCTCCTCAATAGTCATATCGGCAATAACCAAACGCATCTGCCCGTAAACGACATCGGTAATCAGGTTTTGTTTGTCATCCATTGTCAATCCCAACATACGTTCGGCTGCATTTTGCATCACTTCGGGGTCTGTACTGATGGCTACGGTGATGGTGGTGGGTACATCCACACGAATATTCTGTGCAGACAAGGCACCGGTCAACTTACAGTCTATCTGCATCGGCTTCATAGACAGGAATTCATAGCCCTGTATAATAGGCCAAACAAAAGCAGCGCCACCATGATACAGTTTCGCCGACTTCTTATCATTGCCGGTCTTACCATATACAACGAGTACTTCGTCACTTTTACACTTACGGTAACGAGAAAGGATACCGATAAAAGTAAGCAAAATGACTGCTACCAATATAGCAGCCATAATCATCATTTCTTGTGTCATAGATTATTTCTTTAAAGTTTCAACTATTGAATATATAATATGCCATCTTTGTAAGCCGTAATGATGGTCCTGTCTCCGGTTTGATAAGTCTTTCCACTTTCCGAAACCACATCTATCTCACGAATAGCGCCATCGCGTTTCATCTGAACGGTATATTTTCCATCACCGTGTTTAAAATAAATGGTACTTTCCCTTCCTACCAATTGGTCTGTTTTTTCGCTGCGGTTTACTTGTTGTAACCGATAAGCTTTCTTATAAAGAAACCAAACAGCCAACACAAAGAAAAGACCTATTAATATTCCTATGATGTAATTGGCTACATCCGTATGTCCTGCCAGATACATGTACCAGCCAAAGCCAATACCAAAATGGGTAAGTCCTTTAAAAGACACTACACTACTGATATCAGCGTCTATGTCTATCTCCGTATCAATGTCCCCGAAAAAAATAGAAAGAATAAATTGTATCACAAAGATTCCGGTTGTGATAAGAGCGATAATTAAGAAGATATTACTACTCATAATTGTTTGTGTTTAGTTTTTCAATCGATAGATCAGATATATAAGATTCAAATATACAAATTTGTCGGACACAGGCAATATTGCATCTTTAGTTTAACAAATTTTTCTTATCGAATATAAAAAAAGGGAAGTAATTACTTCCCTTTTTTATAATCGGTCACTATACCTTCTGCTATCCATTTAGCCAGTGCCTGACGGTTATTCTGCAACACCAGTCTTTGTTGGTCACGCTTGTTATGGATATTTCCAAGTTCCAAAAACACCGCCACCGGCTGCGTGTTGCGTAATACATAAAGGTTACGTCCGCTTACCGTCCCGGTAAATCCCCGGTTCGGCTGGTGCTTGTCGTATTTCTTATCAAAGGTGCGATGCAAATTATTCGCCAAACGTTTGCCTTTACTGCTACCCGGTGCATGATAAAAGAATACATCCGTTTGCTTTCCTTTGCTTCTGCTATCCACATGAATAAAGATTGCCCGCTTGTAATTACTCTTATCTTTCTTAAACAGCTTGTCAACCCACTTGCAACGTTGTTTCAACCGTTCCACCTGATTCAAAGGAATGGGATCTCCCATACAAGTTTCCCGCTTACTGTTCGACAAAATGTGACCGTCACGGATACCGTCCTTCTTATCTCGGATAATAATGTGCACTTTTGCCCCCCGTGTCAGCAGTTCACGTGCCAAACGAAGAATGATATCATACGCATATTCATCCTCATGCAACTGACGTCCCTGATAAATACCTATTGCTCCCGGGTCGGGACCTCCATGCCCACTCACCAAATAAAAACAAGCCCCGCTAAGTTCGTTAGAAGTAATTTGATAAGTGGCCTGTTTCTTGCCAAAAAGAGATTCCTTACCGGTACGGGGCTTTTTATTCTGTGCAAACGATGAAAGGGATAAAACAAATAATGAAGTAATCAGTACTATTATAAATCTCATTCTTTATTACTTTTCAGCCAACATTTCATCTATCTTTTTACATAGCGAAGCAAACTCTTCTGTATTATAAAGACGAGTCAACATCACAATCTTCCCGGCCTTATCAATCAACACATTACGAGTAATACCGGCTTTACGGTCTGCATATTTTGCAAAAATATCCGCTCCCGGATCAAGCCCCAAAGGATAGGTCACGCCCGTCTGCTTGGCAAAAGCCACTACTTTATCAAGCGGCTCATCGCGATCTACCCCATAAAGAGCAAACGCTTCATTATCTTTGTGCTTTTGCCAAATATCCTTTTCGATAAAAGGCATTTCCTTACGACAAACACCACACCAACTTGCCGTAAACTGAAGCATAACCACTTTACCCCGTAAATCGGATAATTTCACCTTTTGCCCGTTTGTCAGCTCCATTTCGAAATCAGGGGCCATATCACCTACTTTTACTATATAACCGGCATCATCAGGAGTTACCTCCTTCTTCTGTGCCTGCATCGGTTGGCTGAGCAGACATGCGCAAACCAACATCATTAAACTCATCAGCTTTTTCATTGTATTCTCCATTTATAATTTGCCACAAAGATAGACTATTCAATCGTTTTTTTGTAATTTTGCCGCCCGAATTTAACCAATAACCACATACGAGATGAATATTTTTTGGGAAACAATCGCTCAATACAATGCCGGAACATGGATTTACCAACTAATTATCACCCTTGTCGGCTTATGGCTTACCTATTCATTATTCCACCATCCCACCCCTGCAAAGAAAAAGGGGATGAAACTCTATCTTATTTTTATCAATGCATGGGTAGCCGTAGTTTATTATCATATTTATTGCGATCCGCGCAGCTACAGCAATGCATTAGCTCTTTTTTGGGGAATAATGTGCTTCTTCTGGATTTACGATTTAATAGTAGATTACACTCCCTTCGAGTTGAATCACAAACATAAGAAACTAGCTGTTCTATTATGTTTCCTCCCTTTAGCTTACCCCTTGTTTTCTGTAGCCCGCGGCATGGATTTCCCCATGATGACTTCTCCTGTCATGCCATGTTCGGTAGCAGTATTCACCATCGGACTGTTATTGGCTTTTTCACAACGAGTCAATCTTTTCCTCATCTTATTCTTGTGCCATTGGGCGCTTATCGGTTTTACCAAAACTTATTTCTTCCAGATTCCCGAAGATTTCTTGCTGGCAAGTTCAGCCGTACCCGGATTATACCTTTTCTTTAAAGAATACATAGCAGCCAATCTGCACACTGCAACCCATTTAAAAGCACGCCTAGTCAACATTACTCTCCTTGTTGTTTGTGGAGCCATCAGTCTGTTATTTATGATTTCCATGGTATGCGAGCTGGCACAAGATGGAAGCTTATCGAA
>ERZ1504309.787-NODE-787-length-7560-cov-4.019454_pt1 | contig 7560 bp, 5 predicted proteins | sample MGYA00575494_ERZ1504309 | MGnify/ENA primary metagenome ERZ1504309 (study PRJEB39906, sample SAMEA3182103) | gut metagenome | biome: human; feature: gut; material: Stool; isolation source: human stools | place: Canada | collected 2013-02-19 ...
TTCTGACCATTCAAGATAGTCTTCTTCTGTTCTCCAAAGATAATCCCATTTTTCGCCGATAACCTTAAAATATGGTGGATCCGCGATGATAAGGTCTATAGACGCCTCATCTATCATTTGATTCATTCCGGCGACGCAATCTATATTATAAATAATGTTTGTATCCATTTTTTTACCTTCTCTTTATTTATCGAACCTGATCTCCATTAGCTAAAACAAAATACTGTTCATATTTCACATTGAGCACATTAGCAATTTGATTTAGCTCATCTTGTGTAACCGTATTTCTCTTAAGTTTAACACTGAAATTTTGTGGTGTTTGATTTATTCTTCTTGCCAATTCTGACAAACTTACGCCAGAACGCACACAAAGAACTCGTATCTGTTCAGAAGTAGTCATAATAAGCCTCCATACAACTATTATCACAGTTGACATTATAAATCGTTTGATTGATAATATCAACTGTTTCTTTGAGAAACGAGGGTGGCAAACTCGTTAAGTTAAGTTGATATGCAAAAACGAGGGAGACCTGAACTCAAGTCTGACAATGAAACAAAAGAAACCTTTGAAAAATTCAAGGACTGCACAAGTGAATTGTCCTGCATCACTGAGTGTGAAGCGTTCAGTTCAGGATTTATCTTGGCCACTCGCATCATGGCGGAAGTGATGCAAGGCTTGGAGGAGGCCGAGAATATGCTACAAACCATAGTAATTTCTAAATTATAAAAACTCATAAAAATCAAAAATCCGAACGTATCACCATTGATGATAATGTTCGGATTTTTTGACTTGTGGTGGAGCTGAGGGGAGTCGAACCCCTGTCCGAAAGCGCTTTGACAAGACTTTCTCCGGGCGCAGTCAGGTTTCAGCATTCCCTCTCCGCGCAGACACCTGACAGACTGCGCGGTTCAGTAGAGTCATAATGCATGGGCGGGGCAACTCTTACCCGCCGCACGTCCGCCGCATAAACGACGCCTTCCCCGGCCTGCGGCCTCTCCGGTTCAGACGGCTGCCTTTAGTTAGGCAGCGACAGCAATACGATTGTTGTCAGTTAATTTTTAAGTTGCCCGTTTTATGGCGGTCAGGCGCCGCCGCCCGCTTATCCAGCCTCCACACCCCCGTCGAAACCGGTGCAGCCCCATATTGGGGATTTTTTGGGTATTGTTCCAATACCCGGGGAAAATCGGTGCAGTCCCATGAGGGGTTTTCGCATTGTGCGACACTGGGGAACAGCGTAGTCCGCGAGGGACTTGCGCGTTGTGCGATACTGGGGAACAGCGTAGTCCGCGAGGGACTTGCGCATTGTGCGATACTGGGGAACAGCGTAGTCCGCGAGGGACTTGCGCATTGTGCAATACTGGGAAACAGTACAGCCCATAAGGTTTTTGCGCGCTGTGTACACACAACCCATGGGAATATTTACATATGTGTGGGGGAGGGGGACCCTCCCCCGCGCAGAAAACTTATCTTCCGAAGGGATCGGCCAGCTTCTCCGGCTCCGGATACGTCACGCCCTGGGTGTCCACGGTGACCTTCACCATGACCTGGTCCTTCTTGGGCTTGTTGGTCATCATGTTCCGGGGCTGGTTGACGATGCGGTCCACCACGTCCATACCGTCCATCACGCAGCCGAAGGCGGCGTACTGCCCGTCCAGATGGGGCGCGTCCTTGTGCATGATAAAGAACTGGCTGCCGGCGCTGTCCATGGGCTGCGCCCGGGCCATGCTCAGCACACCGCGGGTGTGGCGCAGGTCGTTCTGCACACCGTTGGCGGCAAACTCGCCCTTGATGCAGTACCCCGGGCCGCCCATGCCGGTTCCGTCGGGGCAGCCGCCCTGGATCATAAAGCCGGGGATGACCCGGTGGAAGATCAGCCCGTCGTAGTACCCGGCGTTGGCCAGGGCGATGAAATTGTACACGCTCTGGGGCGCGATGTCGGGATACAACTCGGCAACGATCTTGCCGCCGTCCTGCATTTCAAAAGTCACGATAGGATTTGCCATTCCGTTTCCCTCACTTTGTCATAAGAATATGCGCACTTCCCGCGCAATGTCATACCATTCAATACCCGCGGTTTTTCTCCCGCATGGCGCGGTCCATCTCCCGCTTGGCGTCCCGCTTGGCCACGGCGTCCCGCTTGTCGTAGGTCTTCTTGCCCTTGCACAGGCCCAGCTCCACCTTCACCCGGGAATTCTTGAAATATACCGACAGCGGTATCAGCGCATAGCCCTCCTGCTTCTGCAGGTCGTGGAGCTTCCGTATTTCCCGCTTGTGCAGCAGCAGCCGCTTGGGCCGGTCCGGATCGCGGTTGAAGATGTTGCCGTGGTCGTAGGGGGAGATGTGGAAGCTGTAGGCGTACACCTCGCCGTCCTTGGCCACGCAGAAGGCGTCCTTCAGGTTCAGGGTGCCGGCGCGGATGGACTTGACCTCCGTGCCGAACAGCTCGATGCCGGCCTCGTAGCGGTCCTCCACGAAGTAGTCGTGGTACGCCTTGCGGTTCTGGGCGATGGTCTTGGTGCCGGACTTGTCCATGGAGACACCTCCTTCCGGTAACGTGAACGATAGTATACCATATTTTCTCGCATCGCGCAAGGGGGATAGAGGGGTGGTAATTTTGAACTTTCTGTGCTATACTGGGGCAAAAAACGAAGGGAGACGCTTCTATGGATATGACTGAGAAAACGCTGGAGAGCCGTGAGGTCTACCGCGGCCGCATCCTGCGCGTGCGGGAGGACAGGGTACGCCTGCCCAACGGGAAAGAGGGTGTCCGCGAGGTGGTGGAGCATCCCGGCGGCGTGGGCATTCTGGCCCTGGACGGCGATGACGTGCTGCTGGTGAAGCAGTACCGCTACGCCTTTTCCCGGGTGCTGACGGAGATACCCGCCGGCAAACGGGAGCCGGGCGAGGACCCCTTCGTCACGGCCCAGCGGGAGCTGAAGGAGGAGATCGGGGCCACGGCGGAGGCATGGACGGACCTGGGGGCGCTGATCGCCTCTCCCGGTTGCTATGGCGAGACGCTGTACCTGTTCCTGGCCTGTGAGCTGACCTTCGGCGAGACGCACCCGGACGCGGACGAGTTTTTGGAGACGGTGCGCGTGCCCTTCGACGAGGCGGTGGAGCTGTGTATGTCCGGCGAGCTGACCGATGCCAAGACCGTGGCGGCGATCCTCAAGGCGAAAGTGCTGCTGGGGCGGTAAATTGCCCTTGTATTCTGTCCGCTTTTCCGCTACAATCAAACCAGTGGGCGCGCTGCGTCCCAAGGGAGGAGAGAAACGCCAATGTCCATGAATACGAAGAAAAATATATCCATCGTGCTGCTGGTCCTGGCCTTGCTGCTGTGGCTGCTGCGGAAGATGAACGTGCTGTACATCCCCGGCCTGTCCATGGTGCTGCTGGGCTTGTCCATGATCATGGTGGGTATCATGATGTTCCAGGTGAAGCAGAAAAAGAAGCTGGGCGGCACGCTGATCCTGGCCTTCGGCCTGTTCTGCATCGTAACGGCCGTGATGGAGATCAAGGGCTATTTTGCGTGAGAAACAAAAAAGAGGAGCACCCGTTCGGGTGCTCCTCTTTCGCGCAGCTCCCCGTCCCGCCGCAGCGGCTCCCCAACTTCCATTTTCTGTCAAATTCTCCCGTTTTCCATTCCCGGTAACAGAAAAAATATGTAAAATTTCCATAAAAAGGCTGGACAAACGGTGAGACTGTGCTATAATCTGACTATCCGCAGAGGTACCTCTGCATTTACGTTTTAATGGTTATTAAAACGTAAATGCAGAGGTACCTCTGCATTTACGTTTTAATAACCATTAAAACGTAAATGCAGAGGTACCTCTGCGGATAGTCAGATTATAGCACAGTCTCACCGTTTGTCCAGCCTTTTTATGGAAATTTTACATATTTTTTCTGTTACCGGGAATGGAAAACGGGAGAATTTGACAGAAAATGGAAGTTGGGGAGCCGCTGCGGCGGGACGGGGAGCTGCGCGAAAGAGGAGCACCCGAACGGGTGCTCCTCTTTTTTGTTTCTCACGCAAAATAGCCCTTGATCTCCATCACGGCCGTTACGATGCAGAACAGGCCGAAGGCCAGGATCAGCGTGCCGCCCAGCTTCTTTTTCTGCTTCACCTGGAACATCATGATACCCACCATGATCATGGACAAGCCCAGCAGCACCATGGACAGGCCGGGGATGTACAGCACGTTCATCTTCCGCAGCAGCCACAGCAGCAAGGCCAGGACCAGCAGCACGATGGATATATTTTTCTTCGTATTCATGGACATTGGCGTTTCTCTCCTCCCTTGGGACGCAGCGCGCCCACTGGTTTGATTGTAGCGGAAAAGCGGACAGAATACAAGGGCAATTTACCGCCCCAGCAGCACTTTCGCCTTGAGGATCGCCGCCACGGTCTTGGCATCGGTCAGCTCGCCGGACATACACAGCTCCACCGCCTCGTCGAAGGGCACGCGCACCGTCTCCAAAAACTCGTCCGCGTCCGGGTGCGTCTCGCCGAAGGTCAGCTCACAGGCCAGGAACAGGTACAGCGTCTCGCCATAGCAACCGGGAGAGGCGATCAGCGCCCCCAGGTCCGTCCATGCCTCCGCCGTGGCCCCGATCTCCTCCTTCAGCTCCCGCTGGGCCGTGACGAAGGGGTCCTCGCCCGGCTCCCGTTTGCCGGCGGGTATCTCCGTCAGCACCCGGGAAAAGGCGTAGCGGTACTGCTTCACCAGCAGCACGTCATCGCCGTCCAGGGCCAGAATGCCCACGCCGCCGGGATGCTCCACCACCTCGCGGACACCCTCTTTCCCGTTGGGCAGGCGTACCCTGTCCTCCCGCACGCGCAGGATGCGGCCGCGGTAGACCTCACGGCTCTCCAGCGTTTTCTCAGTCATATCCATAGAAGCGTCTCCCTTCGTTTTTTGCCCCAGTATAGCACAGAAAGTTCAAAATTACCACCCCTCTATCCCCCTTGCGCGATGCGAGAAAATATGGTATACTATCGTTCACGTTACCGGAAGGAGGTGTCTCCATGGACAAGTCCGGCACCAAGACCATCGCCCAGAACCGCAAGGCGTACCACGACTACTTCGTGGAGGACCGCTACGAGGCCGGCATCGAGCTGTTCGGCACGGAGGTCAAGTCCATCCGCGCCGGCACCCTGAACCTGAAGGACGCCTTCTGCGTGGCCAAGGACGGCGAGGTGTACGCCTACAGCTTCCACATCTCCCCCTACGACCACGGCAACATCTTCAACCGCGATCCGGACCGGCCCAAGCGGCTGCTGCTGCACAAGCGGGAAATACGGAAGCTCCACGACCTGCAGAAGCAGGAGGGCTATGCGCTGATACCGCTGTCGGTATATTTCAAGAATTCCCGGGTGAAGGTGGAGCTGGGCCTGTGCAAGGGCAAGAAGACCTACGACAAGCGGGACGCCGTGGCCAAGCGGGACGCCAAGCGGGAGATGGACCGCGCCATGCGGGAGAAAAACCGCGGGTATTGAATGGTATGACATTGCGCGGGAAGTGCGCATATTCTTATGACAAAGTGAGGGAAACGGAATGGCAAATCCTATCGTGACTTTTGAAATGCAGGACGGCGGCAAGATCGTTGCCGAGTTGTATCCCGACATCGCGCCCCAGAGCGTGTACAATTTCATCGCCCTGGCCAACGCCGGGTACTACGACGGGCTGATCTTCCACCGGGTCATCCCCGGCTTTATGATCCAGGGCGGCTGCCCCGACGGAACCGGCATGGGCGGCCCGGGGTACTGCATCAAGGGCGAGTTTGCCGCCAACGGTGTGCAGAACGACCTGCGCCACACCCGCGGTGTGCTGAGCATGGCCCGGGCGCAGCCCATGGACAGCGCCGGCAGCCAGTTCTTTATCATGCACAAGGACGCGCCCCATCTGGACGGGCAGTACGCCGCCTTCGGCTGCGTGATGGACGGTATGGACGTGGTGGACCGCATCGTCAACCAGCCCCGGAACATGATGACCAACAAGCCCAAGAAGGACCAGGTCATGGTGAAGGTCACCGTGGACACCCAGGGCGTGACGTATCCGGAGCCGGAGAAGCTGGCCGATCCCTTCGGAAGATAAGTTTTCTGCGCGGGGGAGGGTCCCCCTCCCCCACACATATGTAAATATTCCCATGGGTTGTGTGTACACAGCGCGCAAAAACCTTATGGGCTGTACTGTTTCCCAGTATTGCACAATGCGCAAGTCCCTCGCGGACTACGCTGTTCCCCAGTATCGCACAATGCGCAAGTCCCTCGCGGACTACGCTGTTCCCCAGTATCGCACAACGCGCAAGTCCCTCGCGGACTACGCTGTTCCCCAGTGTCGCACAATGCGAAAACCCCTCATGGGACTGCACCGATTTTCCCCGGGTATTGGAACAATACCCAAAAAATCCCCAATATGGGGCTGCACCGGTTTCGACGGGGGTGTGGAGGCTGGATAAGCGGGCGGCGGCGCCTGACCGCCATAAAACGGGCAACTTAAAAATTAACTGACAACAATCGTATTGCTGTCGCTGCCTAACTAAAGGCAGCCGTCTGAACCGGAGAGGCCGCAGGCCGGGGAAGGCGTCGTTTATGCGGCGGACGTGCGGCGGGTAAGAGTTGCCCCGCCCATGCATTATGACTCTACTGAACCGCGCAGTCTGTCAGGTGTCTGCGCGGAGAGGGAATGCTGAAACCTGACTGCGCCCGGAGAAAGTCTTGTCAAAGCGCTTTCGGACAGGGGTTCGACTCCCCTCAGCTCCACCACAAGTCAAAAAATCCGAACATTATCATCAATGGTGATACGTTCGGATTTTTGATTTTTATGAGTTTTTATAATTTAGAAATTACTATGGTTTGTAGCATATTCTCGGCCTCCTCCAAGCCTTGCATCACTTCCGCCATGATGCGAGTGGCCAAGATAAATCCTGAACTGAACGCTTCACACTCAGTGATGCAGGACAATTCACTTGTGCAGTCCTTGAATTTTTCAAAGGTTTCTTTTGTTTCATTGTCAGACTTGAGTTCAGGTCTCCCTCGTTTTTGCATATCAACTTAACTTAACGAGTTTGCCACCCTCGTTTCTCAAAGAAACAGTTGATATTATCAATCAAACGATTTATAATGTCAACTGTGATAATAGTTGTATGGAGGCTTATTATGACTACTTCTGAACAGATACGAGTTCTTTGTGTGCGTTCTGGCGTAAGTTTGTCAGAATTGGCAAGAAGAATAAATCAAACACCACAAAATTTCAGTGTTAAACTTAAGAGAAATACGGTTACACAAGATGAGCTAAATCAAATTGCTAATGTGCTCAATGTGAAATATGAACAGTATTTTGTTTTAGCTAATGGAGATCAGGTTCGATAAATAAAGAGAAGGTAAAAAAATGGATACAAACATTATTTATAATATAGATTGCGTCGCCGGAATGAATCAAATGATAGATGAGGCGTCTATAGACCTTATCATCGCGGATCCACCATATTTTAAGGTTATCGGCGAAAAATGGGATTATCTTTGGAGAACAGAAGAAGACTATCTTGAATGGTCAGAA
>ERZ1504309.789-NODE-789-length-7540-cov-3.548430_pt1 | contig 7540 bp, 5 predicted proteins | sample MGYA00575494_ERZ1504309 | MGnify/ENA primary metagenome ERZ1504309 (study PRJEB39906, sample SAMEA3182103) | gut metagenome | biome: human; feature: gut; material: Stool; isolation source: human stools | place: Canada | collected 2013-02-19 ...
CCGGGGCGAGCCGGAGAAATATCACAAACTTCTGAAAGAGTATTATGCAGAGATTTCGGCTTTGCTTGCTGAACTGGATGATATTTGCCGTGATATTCCTGTTTATACAGATGACATCTATGCAGATATGATTCAACATGTGCAGGCGTTTTCCGCTAAAGTTACATCAATAAAGGTTCTTTCCGATTGTTTCGATGCGAAAGAGTATCTCAATAGGATTTATGATTCTTGGAGGCGAACAACTGAACAGATATTTGACGATGTGACACTATTTGAACGCATTAACCAGTATTTTACAGCAAAAAAACGCGGCTATAAAAACATTAAAGACTATAAAAAGTCTGTTATAGCTGAACAGGATGCTGCCAGAAATAAATTGAGCAGAATCCTTACTGTGATTGATGATGCTCAATGGCTCTATGAGAAGTTCGGCGAGGGTGAATATCGGGACATCCCCGGCCTGTGCAAGGTGGCAAGCTGCGCCGAGATTGCGGAGAAGAACTATTCCCTGACGCCCGGCGCCTATGTGGGCGTGGCCGCTGTGGAAGATGACGGCGTGGACTTTGCCCAGCGCATGGCGGAGATCCATGCGGAACTGCTGACCTTGCAGGAGGAATCCAATGAACTTATGGACACCATCTCGAAGAACATGAAGGAGATGGGGCTATGAATTGGAAACATGTATCCCTTGGAGAGATTTCTGTTAACATCCAAACGGGTCCGTTTGGGTCTCAATTACATCAGTCAGACTATTCGGAAAAAGGTACTCCGGTAGTAATGCCCAAAGACTTAATTTCTGGTCATATTTCCGAGGAATCTATTGCTCGCGTAAGTGATGACCATGTTGAACGGTTAAGCCGCCACAAAATCGAAGTTGGCGATATTCTGTATTCTCGTCGAGGTGATGTTGGCCGATGTGCCTTTGCCAGTGAAACTGAAGCAGGATGGCTTTGTGGGACAGGCTGTTTGCGCGTTACGATTGATAGCCGCAAGGCAAATCCAAAGTTTGTATTCTACCAATTACTAAAAGCAGACACGATTGGGTGGGTAGAAAAGCATGCTGTAGGCTCTACAATGCTCAACTTAAATACTTCTATTTTGAGCAGTGTCCCGATTGACCTTCCATCACATGACAAACAGAATCATATTGTAGGTGTTCTCTCGGCCTACGATGATCTGATTGAAAACAACCAAAAGCAAATCAAGCTGTTGGAAGAAGCGGCGCAGCGGCTGTATAAGGAATGGTTCGTAGACCTGCGCTTCCCCGGTCACGAAACCACCCCCATCGTGGATGGCGTACCGGATGGGTGGACATACAAACCATTCTCCGAAGTATTTGACTATGTGCGGGGTAAATCCTACACATCTAAAGAACTGTCGGATACAACTGGCATTTTAATGGCAAACCTGAAAAACATCCGTGCATTTGGTGGGTACAACAGAAATGCAGAGAAGCGATTCACTGGCCAGTATAAAGCAAATCAGATGCTTTATGCCGGCGATATAGTTATGGGTGTTACCGATATGACTCAAGAACGGCGATTGGTTGGTCATGTTGCCCTTGTTCCGGACTTGGGTGAAAAGATGACATTCTCCATGGATTTAATTAAGATCATCCCCAAATTGACTGATAACCTTTTCTTGTATTCTGCGATGTACTATGGGGGATTGAGTAAGCAGATTTCCCCCTTGGCTAACGGTGTTAATGTGCTTCATTTGAAACCGGAGGCCATGATGGGAATCGAAATGTTGATTCCGACCAAAGACATTCTGGAGCGATACCACCAGCAGTTCGCACCAATGGTTACAAGAATTGAAGCATTACAAAAGCAATGCGACGTTGCTGCCGAAGCTCGTGATCGCCTGATCCCAAAACTGATGAACAGAGAAATCGAGGTGTAAATATGAGAAAAATGCCATTGAATCAGATAGCATTTGGGAAAACAGATGCATTTAACGAACTTAACACCTTTGGACAAGAATACTTTATGGAGTCCTTTGTTGCCAACCCCAAATATCACATTGATGATTTTCTTTCCGGAAGTAGATTCTTTGTCTGCGGGAAAAAGGGCACGGGAAAATCCGCCCTTCTAAAGTATCTTGAATGCCACTTTTTGAAAGATGAAAGTAATTTAGTGTTCCCTATTCGCTTTAAATCAGAAATTGAGCAAGTAGACAAGGATTCGTTTGAAGAGATTGCTTCTGCCCCAGATAATTCCACAAAGAACGAGAAGTATCATACATCCTCAATTTTGGATCAATCATCAGATGAGTGGCTTTCCCCCTTCAAAAGACGTTTGGAAAGAATACTTTGGTGAGGATATAAACGGAGAAGAAACACGCAAATACATTCTCAACAATTCACTCTATAGACCGAGGGATATTATTCGTATGATGTCTGCCATCCATAATCAGATTGGGACATCTGAAAAATTTACTCAAGAAGCATTTGATAAAGCCCAACAGGAGTATTCCGAATTAATGTGGACCGAAATCAAAGACGAGTTGAGATTGTCATACTCAGAAGATGAAGTCAATGCTATCTTTACCCTATTGAATCGGATCACTATGCCGTTCACATATGAAATATTATCTCAGCGGATAGCGCAACTGGGAAAGTTTTACCCCAGAATGCCAGAACTATTAAACAGTGAGCGGCTAACTCAAATGCTTAATAAGTTATACGAATTAGGTATAATTGGTAACACGGGAAAGCCTATGAATTTTGTCTTTCTCGGACGGACTGCACTTGATCTTCTCGGAAGGATGGTCATTCATACACCGCTGCGTAATTATTTTTCGGTTCAGTACGAAAGATAACTGCTATTCTATGTTAACACTTAGCATGAAGAGACAGAGATAGGAGATGCTACCATGAGCTACGACTATTCCGAAAACATACTTGTACAGGAAAGCGCTGGTCACTTGCTTCAGAATGAGCTGGGCTGGGAGGTCGCTTTTGCCTACAACACCGAGCAACTGGGCGAAAACGGTAGCTTTGGCCGCAAAAGTTACAAGGAGATCCTGCTGATCCGGTATTTTCGGGAGGCTCTGCTACGCCTCAACCCGTGGATCACTCCGGCCCAGATGGATGAGGCCCAGCGCAAACTGGAGCATCGTCTATCCACCGCCTCTCTGCTGCAGATCAACGAGGAAAAGTATTTCCTGATCCGTGACGGCATTCCGGTCACCGTCAAAAAGCCCGGCGGCAAGACGGAAGAAAAGCGCGCCGTTGTGATTGATTTTCAGAATCCGGGCAACAATTGCTTTCTCGCCATCAAGGAGCTGAAGATCCACGGCGACCTGTACCGCCGCCGCACCGATATCGTCGGCTTTGTCAACGGCATCCCGCTACTGTTCATAGAGCTGAAAAAGAACACGGTGGATGTGCAGGACGCCTACACCAACAATTACACCGACTATCAGGATACCATTCCGCATCTGTTTTACTACAACGCTTTTCTGATCCTCTCCAACGGAACGGAAGCCAAGGTCGGCACGCTGGGCAGCAAATATGAGTTCTTCCACGAGTGGAAGCGTTTGTCGGAACAAGAACAGGGCAGCGTGGCGCTGGAAACCATGCTGCGCGGCATCTGCAAAAAGGAAAACTTTCTTGATTTGCTGGAAAACTTCATCCTGTTTGACCACTCGGGTGGGCATACAGCAAAAATCCTTGCCCGGAACCACCAGTATCTCGGCGTCAATGAGGCGGTCAAAGCCTATGAGGCCCGCAAGCTGAACAACGGCAAGCTGGGTGTGTTCTGGCATACGCAGGGCAGCGGAAAGAGCTACTCCATGGTGTTTCTGGCGCAGAAGATTCGCCGTATGTTCTCCGGTTCGCCCACCATTGTCATCCTGACTGACCGGGACGAGCTGAACACCCAAATTAGTGATACCTTTGAAAACTGCGGGTTGCTGGGCAAGACAAAGGCCAGCCAGTTCATCGCGTCCAGCGGGGCAGATCTGGAGCAGAAGCTGCGGGGCAATCCCAGCTTTATCTTCACGCTGATTCAGAAATTCAACAAGACGGATGTGGAGCCAATCTACCCCGACCATGACATTCTGATTATGTCCGATGAGGCTCACCGCAGTCAGTACGGTATCTTTGCGGACAATATGGTGCGGCTGCTGCCTACCGCGGCCCGTATCGGATTTACCGGAACGCCGCTTCTGTCCAATGACAACATCACGGAGCGCACCTTCGGCGGCTACATATCGGTGTATGATTTCAAACGGGCGGTGGAAGACGGCGCAACGGTGCCGCTGTACTACGAAAACCGTGGCGAAAAAATTCTGGATATCAAAGACAATCCGGAAATCACAGATCGGATTCTGGATGCCATTGAGCTGGCTGATCTGGATGTTGATCAGCAGGACAAGCTGGAGCAGGAATTTGCAAAAGAAATTCATCTGCTGACTGCAACTCCCCGTTTGGAAACCATTGCCCGTGACTTTGCGGGACATTACTCCGACCTGTGGACAAGCGGGAAAGCCATGTTTGTCTGCCTGAATAAGGTGACCTGTGTCCGCATGTATGATTTGGTCCAAAAATATTGGGCGGCTGAAATTGAAGCGCTGAAAATTCAGATCAAACACGCCACGCAGCAAGAGTCCCAGGAGCTGGAACGCAAACTGCAATGGATGCAGGAAACGGAAATGGCTGTGGTGATCAGCCAGGAGCAGAATGAGATCCAGACTTTCCAAAAATGGGGGTTAGACATCAAATATCACCGTGAAAAGATGGAAAAGCGGGAACTGGATAAAGAATTCAAAGATCCTGCCAACCCACTCCGCGTCGTATTTGTTTGCGCTATGTGGCTGACCGGTTTCGATGTAAAATGCCTGTCCTGCTTGTATCTGGACAAGCCCCTGAAGGCGCACACGCTGATGCAGACGATTGCCCGCGCTAACCGCGTAGCTGAGGGTAAGAGCAACGGCCTGATTATCGATTATATAGGAATCGTCAAAGCGCTTCGGAAAGCCTTGGCCGATTACACTGCGAATGTGAATGGCAACGGTGGCTCTGACCCTACCGTGGATAAAGAAAAATTGATCTCGCGGATTTTGGAAACCATTGCGGCAACAGAAGCATTCCTTGATGGCTATGGATTTTCGTTGCAGACACTGATCAACGCAAAAGACTTTGAGAAGTTGGCACTGTTGCAAACAGCGGCGGATGCAGTATCTGCCACGATTGAGGAGAAGAAAACCTTCCAGACCTATGCTGCCGAACTTATCCGGCTCATGAAATACACCAACCATGAGGATATCGAGCCGGACATCCGCAAGCGGTATGAAGCAATCGCCGCAATTTATGGAGAGCTGAAAAAGAAACGCAGAACTGTTACCAATGTGGATCTGATGGTGGAGATCAATCATATCATCAGCGAATACGTTCAAATCGAACAAGCGACAGATGGGATCACTCTATCTCGGCAATTTGATATCAGCAAGATTGATTTTGATTTGCTACGGCGTGAGTTCGCCAAGGCAAAGAAAAAGAACTTGATCATGAAAGATTTGCAGGAGCTGATTCGTGTTCGCTTGGATGCCATGCTGTTTAATAACCCGGACCGCATCAAGTATCACGAACGATATCAGGAAATTATTGAGGACTACAACAGTCAGCAGGATCGTGCCAATATCGAAAAAACCTTTGACGAACTGATGGATCTGGTTCAAAACATGGATCAGGAGGAGCGGCGCTATGTGCGAGAAGGATTCTCCAGTGATGAGGAACTGTCCCTTTATGACATGTTATTCTCTGAAAATCTTTCAAAGCAGGACATTCAGAAGATAAAGAAGGTAGCAGTTGACCTCCTGCAAAAGGTCAAATCCAAAATTGCGGAACTTGACCACTGGACGGATAAACAGGAAACCAAGGCTACAATCGACACATTGATTCGGGACACATTATGGCTTGAACTGCCAGAATGCTATGATGAATTAAGGATTTCCGAATACCGTCAGAGAATCTATGAGTATGTCTATACGCGTTACAAAGGCGTGGCTTAATATACATTCTCCTCTGCACCCCAATTTTCCAAGAGGCACTATCCGCAACGACTTGGTTGCGGATAATGCCTCTTTTTATATAATTCAGTTTTCCACCTTCCCTTTATGATATTTCTCCCTTAAGCTCCCATGCCCGCCGCGGTCGATTTCCGCCTGTTCCTCCGGCGTCCAAACCTTCCATTCCGCATTCTCCTCTCTCAAGTCCAGATGCATGAAGCCTCGGTAGTTGATAGCTGGATAAAAGTCCAGATTCCCCTTGATATGCCGACGCCATGCTGTACTGTTCGGCTCCGGCAGAGACACCTGCTTGACCTCATAGGTTTCCAGTTCCCCAAAGATATCGATCTCCCGCAGAAAATCCGATGCGGAGATTTTTCCTTTGAGATACCTCCCTCTGGCCTTGACCGCTGCCATGATCCATTCCTGATAGCGGGCATCGCTCACAGGCTTCAGCCGATCCCGCTGGTCTGGCGGAGCGTCCTCATAACGGTTCCGCCGTTCTTCCATTCTATGCCGCAGAGCATTGTATATCCGCAGTGCCTCGTCCAACGCCGCACCGTCTTTACCTTTGAGCTTCGGCCCCAGCACCTTGCAGAACAGTCCGTCGATCACACGGTCGCAGTAGTGCGTTTCCGCAGAGGTTTTCGGAATGAAATACTGCCAGCAGCACTCACACCGTGCGATACGCTTTTTCTTCTGGCGGAAATAAAGCTGCAATTCCAACAGGTACAGCTCAAAGATATTTTCAACCGTATACCGCAACCGGTGTCCGAACGGCATCGGCCTGCACGGAAAGCATTGGTGTATCAACGCGGGGTATGCCTCCTCCAACGCTCCATACCGTTCCCACTGCGCGGCGCGCTCATAATCGGCAAAACCGATCTCCAGCAGATTCCGAATACGCAGCTGCGCCCTGCATGGCTCGTCCAGCGACTGAAGAACTGCGGCACCTTTCTCGGACGGGAAAATGGGCGAACCTCTGTCCTGCATTGCCATTGCGTCCCGAAGATGTTCAGAGGCATAAAAAGCGGATATGGTATCGATCCTCTTGATCCAATCAGGCAAGTCGCTGATCTGTTTTTCAAAATCCTCATAGTCCGAATACGGAACCTCCATGCGTTCCAAAAACAGAGGGTGCTCCGTCCAGAGCCGTTGGATCACAGCATGGTATTCCGCAAAATCCAGAGAAGCAAACCGAACAAGTTCCTCCGCTGGCGTTCGGCCCCTGAGTTCTTCTACATGCCCATCCTTGCCAACCAATAAAATATCGAAGTTTTCTCCGGTATCTGTTTCCAAGAAGATGCCGGAGAGATTCTTTTCAGGAGCGGTCAACTTAGGGTCTCGCAGTCCGAGCTGTAGTTGCAAGTTTTGGAAAAATCTCGAAAACCACTCTTCCATGTAAAAACCATCTCCCTTCCTTTACAGTATCAGTATACCACATTGACAAACCGGAAAGGAGAAATTTTTATGAACCGACTGCAAACCATTGACGCGGACACACTGCAAAGCACCGCTTACGAACCGG
>ERZ1504309.798-NODE-798-length-7480-cov-4.519192_pt1 | contig 7480 bp, 8 predicted proteins | sample MGYA00575494_ERZ1504309 | MGnify/ENA primary metagenome ERZ1504309 (study PRJEB39906, sample SAMEA3182103) | gut metagenome | biome: human; feature: gut; material: Stool; isolation source: human stools | place: Canada | collected 2013-02-19 ...
GGCCCTGGGCGCGGCGGCCGGGGCCGTCTATGACCTGCTGCGGCTGGTGCGGCTGCGCCGCCGGCGGGACCGGCGGCTGACCCATGGGCTGGACGCAGCGTTTCTGCTGCTGGTCGCTCCGGCCCTGCTGTGGTACGCCCTGCGGGTAGGGCAGGGCGAGCTGCGGCTGATCATGCTGACCGCCATGGGCCTGGGCGCGGCGGTGTATCTGCTAGCGCTCTCGCCGCTGATGCGTCCGCTCTGGGACTTCTGGCTCAGCGCCGCCGCGAGCACAGGCCGGCTGCTGTGGCTGCCCGTGAAAAAAATTACGGCGGCGGCGAAAAAAGTCTTTATTTTCTGTCGGAAGTGCGTTATGATAAGAAAAAAGCGCGCTGCGGAAAAGGAGGCGGAACGCCATGCAGAAAGGGCAGGCGCACGCAAAGAAGCACCGGACAAATCCCATATTGCTGCTGGTCATTCTCGCTCTGGTGGTGTTTTTAGGCGTGGAGCTGATCCGGGTGGGCAAGCGGCTGAACGAGGCCGCGCAGCAGCAGGCCGCGCTGGAGAGACAGCTGCAGCAGCAGACCCAGGAGAACCAGGCGCTGGAGTCCGACCTGGCCAAGAAGGATGACGAGGAGTTCATCAAGGACCTGGCCCGCGACCAGCTGGGGCTGGCCGAGGCCGGCGAGCGAATTTTCTACGATGTGAATGACTGAAAACACGCTCCGGCGCTGCCGGAGCGTGTTTTTTCGAAAGAAATGCAGCAAAAGGCTCCGGCGAATGCCGGAGCCTGTGCTTTTTGTGAGGAGAAAATGATATCAGGGAAGAAACGGCGCCGTCTGCTTACGCAGGGGCGAACGCTCCTGATAAGCGATTTACTCTGCGGCCTGAGCAGCCTTCTTGTTGCGGCCCAGAGCGCGGATGCCCTCCACCACCAGGTCGATAGCCAGGATCACCAGCAGGACACCGATGATGCCGCGGACGTAGCACCACACCACGCCTTCGCCGCCGGCCATGATGCCCACGACCTGCGCCTTGATGGTAAACACCAGGGAGGTCAGCGTCACGATCAGCATGAAGAACATGGGGAAGTAGAACATCTTGTTGTTGCGGCCGACCTTACCCAGCCAGCAGCACACAGCCAGCAGACCCAGAGCAGCCAGCAGCTGGTTGGCAGCGCCGAACAGAGCCCAGATCTTGGCATAGCCGGTCAGGCCCAGGGCCACGCCGGCCACCACGGTGATACCGGTAGCCACATAGGGGTTGGTGATAACGCGCTTCCAGCCGGTCAGATCCTCGCGGGTCTTGCCGGGCTCGACAAAGAACTCAGCGAACATATAGCGGGCCAGACGGGTGGCGGTATCCACGGAGGTCAGGCAGAAGGCGGACACGGCCAGGATCAGCATGGAGTACACCACGTTGTAGCAGCCGGAGCCGAACACCTTGGAGAACATGGAGGCCAGACCGGTGGCAAACACGACGGTAGGCGTCGTGGTGGTGCCGTCAGCATACTGGTTCCAGATGTAACCAACAGCGCAGACGGAGATCAGAGCCAGAGCGCACTCGATCAGCATACCGCCATAGGCGATGGGCTTGGCGTCCTTCTCCTGATCCAGCTGCTTGGACGTGGTACCAGAGCCCACCAGGGAGTGGAAGCCGGACACAGCGCCGCAGGCGATGGTCACGAACAGTGCAGGGAACATATAGCCCAGGGACGTGCCGCTGGGAGCCAGGGTATCATAGAACCCGGTAAACGCGGGCATATCCACGGTGGGGGAGCAGCCGACGATGCCCACGACAGCCAGGATCATCATGCCGTACAGCAGGAAGGAGCTCAGGTAGTCACGGGGCTGCAGCAGGATCCACACGGGGGTGACGGAAGCAACGCCGATGTACAGACCGACAATGATCATCCACACGGTGTAGTTCAGATAGATGGGATGCCAGTTCAGGCCGATGATCATGCAGACCACGATGCCGATGACGCCGATGACCGTGGAAATGCCCAGGGGGGCGTTACGGCGATAGACAAAGAAGCCGAACAGAATGGCCATCAGGATGAACATGATGGAGATGATAGCGGTGGAGGCATTGGCAGCGGAAGCCGCATAGTCCACAGCGCCGTCAGCGGTGTAGGTGGCCTTGAAGGTGTTGGCCACGATGGAGGCGAATGCCGCCACCACCAGGATCAAAGTCAGGTAAGCGAAGGTGATGAACAGCTTCTTGGCCTTGGCGCCGATGGCGTCGCCGATGACCTCACCGATGGACTCGCCCTTGTGGCGAATGGAGGCGAACAGGGCGCCGAAGTCATGCACGCCGCCGAAGAAGATACCGCCGATCAGGACCCACAGCATAACGGGGACCCAACCGAACACAGCGGCCTGAATGGGGCCGTTGATGGGGCCGGCACCGGCGATAGAGGAGAAATGGTGACCCATCAGCACGGGAGCCTTGGCAGGACTATAATCCTTGCCATCCTCCATGGTATGGGCAGGAGTCGGACGGGAGTTATCCACGCCCCACTTCTTGGCCAGCCAGCCGCCGTAGAAGATATAACCTACGACCAGGACAGCGCAGCCAATAATAAGGAACAACGCAGCATTCATACAGCTCTCTCCTTTCTGAATAGCGATTTCTTTTGCTTATGAAACAGGCCTCTTTCGAAAACCTGTGCTGCACTATGTCCGCTGGCATTGGTGCTGATCTTTTCCTCAGGCAGCACCACCAGCCCGGTATGAAAGTCCATCCAGCCCCAGTAGGACAGCTTGAAGCTCTTGTAGAGCTTGCAGCGCTTCAGTGCCTTGCGGGCATCTTCGTCGCAGCTGTCACAGACAAACAGCGCGGTGATGTAGGTATACATATGGGTGGAGTTTGGCTGGATGCGGGCCATACCCTGTTCGTAGGCCAGCTTTTCGCACCTTTCATATATCTCCTTCGTCAGATGGGGAACATTGAAGAGGTACACATATTCAAAGCTGTTGGCCTGCCAGAGCTTGGCCTTTTTGGAGAGCACGTACTTCTCGGCGGTGGCGTAGAAATCCATCGTGGCGGCCAAGGCGTGCTCGTTCTCTTCGCAGCGGGTCACATCATAGCTGCCGGCGTACACATCGCACAGACGGTCGACGGCTTCCTGTCGGGTCATAGCGGCTCCTCCCTTTTCATAACGATTTCTTAGCATTCAGGACGTGGTTCATCGTTCCTTTCGCGATTAAAACCGCGAAATATTTATACCGGAAAAGTTGCATTTCCTGTATTTTAGCAAACAAACACGCCCGCCCACTAATAACATCATTACTATACGCCGGTGTTTTTCAACTTTCAAGCTGCAAAATGAACAATTTTTGAACATTAAGTTTGTATAAATTTTTGGTTGATTTGTGCAAAAAATGTGGTAATGTGAAAACGTTACCGACACTTGCCGTTTTTTTCGTTTTACGAGGCGCTGTCCCGCCTGTAAGAACGGTTTGCGCCGGTTTCGTTTTTTATCAGCGGACAAATTGGAAACGTTGCCGCCTTCACATCCGCAATTTCCTGAAAAGGTAAGAAAAAGCACCATCCCGTGGGATGGTGTTTTGTGATTTTTTCGGTTACTGTCACCCCAGGTGGCGCTCGAAATTGCCGCCGGCATGGACGCCCTCCTGCACGATGTAGAAGGCATCCGGGTCCACCCGGCGCAGAACATCCTGCAGGGTGTCGATCTCATACTTGGACAGGCAGACGCAGAGCACCTGCACCTCGTCGCCGGTCCAGCCGCCCCGGCCCGTCCAGCTGGTAACGCCCCGGTCCAACTGCTCCATGATGTAGCGGGGCAGCTGGGGGTCGTTCTTCTTGGTGAAGATCAGCAGCTGTAGCGTAACATTCTGCCGGTGGATACGGTCCAGAAACAGGCTGCTCAGCACATTATATATAGCGGAGTAGATCGCGGTGGTGGCATCGAACAGGAAGAAGCACAGGGTGTACAGCAGCGCGTTGAAGGAAATGGAGAACCGGCCCACGGTGAAGCGGCTCCCCTTCTTGCTGAGATACAGCCCCAGGATGTCCAGGCCGCCGGTGGAGCAGCCGCAGGTCAGCACCAATCCAGAGGCAAAGCCCGCCAGGATGCCGCCCACCATGCAGCTGGTGAGGATATCCGGAATGACCGGCGTGGACGGCGAGGGAATGACCGCCAGAAAGACAGAGTTGCAGACGGTGCAGATCGCCGCCTTCCAGAAAAACTCCCGGCCTAGGGCCTTGTAGGCCAGCAGGAACAAGGGAATGTTCACGAAAAAATACAGTACACCGGCCAGGTCGAAGGGCAGGGAGAGAGACAGCTCCCGCTGCAGAAGGGTACGGATCACCTGGCACAGGCCGTAGGCCCCGCCGCCGTAGAGGCCCTGAGGCACGATGAACACGTTGATGGCCACGCTGAGCAGCAGACCGCCCAGCAGACCGCCGATCAGGCGCAGGCTCTTGTTGTGCATAAGCTTCTGATACATGGAGCGATACTCCTTTTCTTCAATGGTAATGTCAGTAATACCGGCAGGATACGCAGGTGGTACGTATATGGCACGTGTACGGTACGTATATAGTATGTGGCGGAACGGGAAATGTCAAGCACTTCCCGTTCCGCCGCGGATCAAAAGCTATATCGCAGGCAGCGCTCCAGTCTGCGGAGCGCCCGGTGCAGTGAACGGGACACCGTGGACTTGTTGACGCCCAGCACCGCCGCGATTTGGGTCACGTTCATGTCCCTCTCCATGTACAGCGCCAGGACCTCCCGCTGGCGGGGCGTCAGCTCCGCGGCCACAGCCTTGGGCAGGTTCCGCAGCAGCCGACGGCGGCGTTCGCTGTTGTCCCCGGCCTGGGTGTGGAGCCAGAACTCAAGACCCGCCCGATCCATGGGGTCATATACGGTACTCGCCATAGCCGCAGAAGCTCCTGTCGTAGTAGCGGGCCGTCAGCTGGGTCAGGCGGCGGCACTGCTCCAGCATGGGCCGCAGCTCCGCGATCCGGCGGCGCAGACGCCGGGCCTCCTCCTGATCGCCGGTGGTACGCAGGGCCAGGCGCAGCTGCGCCAGCCGCCCGGCCACCAGCGCAGCGCTGGCGTCGTACTGTACGGAAAGTTGTGATAATGTCATATGCGATCCCCCTCTTTCGTTGTTCTGCATGGTTCTTTTGTGAAAGCTGTATAACTTTAAAGCGATAAATTTTCTGTTTCCTGATAAACTTTCTTGTTGACATTGAGGGAAAGCTCTGGTATAATACGGTTCGCTGGTGAGATGCTGGTGTAGCTCAGCTGGTAGAGCAGCTGATTTGTAATCAGCAGGTCGGGGGTTCGAATCCGTCCACCAGCTCCAATTGAATACCCATATATTTGGGGGATTTCCCGAGTGGCCAAAGGGGACAGACTGTAAATCTGCTGGCAATGCCTTCGGTGGTTCGAATCCACCATCCCCCACCAAAAATACCGATCAGCCCTTCAGGCGGTCGGTATTTTTATTGTCAACGCCGCGGTATCTATCATGTGCACACCCCGAGAGAAGCGGCCCAGCCCGCCGCAAAAGAGCACGCTCCGGCGTGCTCTTTTCGTTTTTTGCCGCCCCCTCTGCCGCCGTTTGTATCCACCTCCTCCACGCCACAGCATTCTTGTGACAACCCCCTTCCAAAACCAAGAAACTTGTTGATGACGCTACTGTATCACAAGAAACTTGTGATGTCAAGTCAAAAATCACAAGTTTCTTGTGATTATCCCTTGACAAAACCAAAAATCCAGCGTAGTATACTGTCAAAAGCAGTCTGTATTTGTCGAGGAGGTGCGCGGCGTGTCTTTTGGTGAGCAAATGCGGCGGCGGCGGGAGGAGCTGGGGCTGACCCGGCAGGCGCTGGCCGACCGACTGGGAGTGTCCGTATCCGCCGTGGGCAACTACGAGACGGGCATCAGCGCCCCCAAGGAGGAGGTGCTCCTGCGGCTGTTTGACGCGCTGGAGGCCGAGCCCAACTATCTGTACCGGGGCAGCTACCGCGCCGCCTCCGGCGGCCACAGTGACGAGGAGCGCCGTCTGCTGGCCAAATACCGGGATCTGCCCCTGTCCGGGCGCCAGACCGTCCACACGCTGGTGGACGCCCTGACCGAAATGACCGATGACCTGCGCGCCGCCGCACCCGCTGCCGAGAGGCGGGTCATCCCGCTGTACACATCACCCGCCGCCGCGGGCTTTGCCGCCCCGGTGTTCGGCGAGGACTATGAGCTGATACCGGTCACCGGCGACGTGCCGCCCGGCGCGGAGCTGGCCGTGCGGATACAGGGCGACTCCATGGCGCCGGTCATCGCCGACGGCGCCGTGGTCTACGTGAACCATGACCCGGTGCAAAGCGGCGACGTGGGCATCTTCTGCGTGGACGGCGATATGCTGTGCAAGCAGTACTACCGGGACCCGCTGGGTATGGTATACCTGTTCTCCCTGAACCGGAAGCGCTCGGATATGGACGTGATATTCCACCGGGGCAGCGGCCGCAGCCTGACCTGCTTCGGCCGGGTGATGCTCCATGCCCAGCCCCTCCCGGAGGGACATATATAACGAAGCAGCCCGCCTCAAAAGAGGCGGGCTGCGTTTTCGCGGTCACAATATAAATCCTCCGTCACAGGTGAGTACCTGCCCGGTGATGAACGACGCCTTTTCGTCCGCCAGGAAGCTGACGGCGGCGGCGATGTCCTCCGGCGTACCCAGGCGGCCCAGCGGCGTCTCCTGCGCCAGCTGGGGGAGTACCTCCGACGGCAGCGCGTTCAGCATATCGGTCTTAATGACACCCGGCGCAACGCAGTTGACCCGGATGCCCGTGGGCGCCAGCTCCGACGCCAGGGAACGGGTCAGTGCGATCAGCGCGCCCTTGGTGGCAGAGTACGTCACCTCGCAGCTGGCACCCCGCAGGCCCCAGATGGAGGACACGTTGACGATGCACCCGGCGTGCTCGTGGAGCATATGGGGCAGCACCGCCTGTATGGTGTGGAACGCCCCGTCCACGTTCACGGCGAAATACCGGCGCCACAGGGCGTCGGTGATGTCCTGGAACAGCGCCTGTCCCGCCACGCCCGCGTTGTTCACCAGCAGCGACACGGGGCCGAACTCGCCCTCCACCCGCCGCACCATCTCGTTCACCTGTACCCGGTGCGCCACGTCCGCCTGCACGGCCATGGCGCGGCCGCCGGCGGCGCTGATCTCCGCCACCAGCGACATGGCGCAGTCCTGCCGCTCCCGGTAGTTGACGCACACGGCGTAGCCCTCGGCGGCCAAGCGGCGGGCCACCGCCCGTCCGATGCCCCGGGAGGAGCCGGTCACCAGCGCGATCTTTTCCATGGGATCATCCCCTTTTCACAGTCTTTCCCCGTAAGTATAGCAAATTTCCGCGGGAAAGGCAAGAAAAGTGTTGACAAACCGGGGCTGATAGGGTAATATACTATCGTTGTCTGCGCGGTTAGCTCAGCTGGTAGAGCACATGCTTGACGTGCATGGGGTCACAGGTT
>ERZ1504309.799-NODE-799-length-7479-cov-8.167969_pt1 | contig 7479 bp, 7 predicted proteins | sample MGYA00575494_ERZ1504309 | MGnify/ENA primary metagenome ERZ1504309 (study PRJEB39906, sample SAMEA3182103) | gut metagenome | biome: human; feature: gut; material: Stool; isolation source: human stools | place: Canada | collected 2013-02-19 ...
GTACTGCGCTTTATCTGACCTATCGCCAGCCAGAGGTGTGTTCCCTTTGTGGGAGCGGAAAGCGGGAGCGTTATCAGGCGCCGGTGATCCTCAATCTCACAACCGGTCAGAGCAATGAAATGCGGATTTACGATCCTGATTTGCCTTTTTCGGAGTATGAGATTGCGCCCATTCAGACCACTGGAACCTTTAGCTTTGCATCATGCGCCGGCTATACCGGGCGGCGCGATACCTGCTCCCACACCTGTACCGTAGATCTTCCAATAGAGACGAAGGGACTGAAGGTTTCTCACTTTTGCTTGGATTGCCGAGTTCTCTTGAAGGACCACGCCGAGAATGGTTTTGTTCTGGCTGACCTTTATGTCGAAGATGCCATTGATATCTATCCTGCTACCGTTGGAGCTGACTACACTATCCGAGATTACCGAATTACAGTGTCTGAGGCCAAAGTTCGGTCGGAGATGGAGCTTATCGTGCTAGGAATTGCGGAAGGATTGACCTTTGTAGATTAAGTAGGATGTGGGGCTTCCGCATGGCGGCCTCACATCTTTTGTTGTTTTTGGCGAGCTCTGTCCGTATTTTTGGACAGAGCCCCTGCTATGATGCGTATAGTTCCCACATTATCGTATCAAAGAGAGGAGCAAAACAGATGAGTATATTCGATTTCAATCGGGATGGTGAAGTGAGCAGCAGCGAGCAAGCATTTGGCCTTGGCGCTATTCTGGCCGCCTTATCTGAGACTGAAGCCGAGGTGAAGATAACAATCAAGGCCTCCACCGGTGGCGATGAGGACTACGAGAGCATGGATCGCGATGAGCTTGAGAGCCTTCTGGAGGAACTCCAAGAGCAACGCGAAGATCTGGAAGATGAGGAGCCGGACGATCCTTGCAGCGATGCCTACGATGAGTGGGAGGAGCGATGTGAAGGTCTCGATGAAAAGATCGAGGAAATCGAAGAATTGCTGGATGACTGACGGAGGTAACCTATGAGAGCACTGTTGAGAGATGCCGAGGATCAGACTCTGATCGCGCTGGAAGCGGAAGAGGCCGTTTATGATCCGGAGGATCAGTTGTTGCTGCTGTACGCTGCAAGTGGAACCAATTATGAGGTGTCAAGAATCGTGCGGGCCAATGCCGATTCCATGATCAAGGAGTTGGCCGAGAAAGGGTTCTGTGACATGACGCAGTTCACCGCAACCGAGGTGGAAGACTGAAGGAAGGGATTTCGCTATGATCGTGATTGCCTGCTTAGATGATAATGGAGGCATGATGTTCAACCATCGACGTCAGAGCCAAGACAGAATGCTGCGGGCGCATATTGCCGCGCTGGTCGGTGATGCTAGGCTCTGGATGAACCACTACTCAGCCCAACAATTTGATGCGGAATCCATTCAGCACCTGAATGTGGATGACGCTTTCCTGCAGGAAGCGGTTGATGGCGATTACTGTTTTGTTGAAGATGCCGCTCTGGCACCATTTGAACGGTGGATTGAGAAGATCATCATTTTCAGATGGCACAGAACCTACCCCGCTGATCAGCACTTTGATATAGACCTCTCCGGAGGCAACTGGAAAATATGTGAGTCGGTTGAGTTTACCGGGCACTCTCACGAGCGAATTACCATTGAGGTTTATCTGAGATGAAATCGCGCATCCTTTCCTGTTTTATAATCTTTACACTTTGCTTTTCCATACTTACTGCCTGCGGCAGTGATACAGCACCGTCCGATAACACTCCAAGCGAGTCCTTGCAGGTCGAGATCTCTGCCTCGCAGGATAGCACGCCGGTGGAGTCCTCAGAGACGGATCCCGCTGGAACCTCTGACGATGATTCAAGCGAGGGAGAAGCTGAGCCAAGTCAAGTGGTAGAACCGGCCACACCGCCGGATCAGCAAGCTGAATCGAGTGCTCCTGCAGAGATCACGACAGCCTCTCGGTTCTCTACGAGCGATGTGCCTGCGTATAGCGGTAAGGCATATACCTCGGTCAATGGGAATGTTCCTTATTTCTCCGCTGCAGAGCTGGCAACCCAATCCTTTGAGACCTACAGTGATCTGGATAGTCTCGGTCGCTGCGGAGTGACTTACGCATGTATTGGGAAGGATTTGATGCCTACCGAGGAGCGCGGATCCATCGGCATGGTAAAGCCGACCGGCTGGCACACCGTCCGCTATGATGATTTGGTTGATGGCAAGTACTTATATAACCGCTGCCATCTCATTGGCTATCAGCTGACTGGTGAAAACGCCAATACGAAGAACCTCATCACGGGCACACGGTATCTGAATATTGAGGGAATGTTGCCCTTTGAGAACATGGTTGCCGACTACATCCAGGAGACTAATAACCATGTCCTATATCGCGTGACCCCAATCTTTGAAGGGAATAACCTGCTGGCTAACGGTGTTTTGATGGAAGGCTATTCTGTGGAAGACAAGGGTGCCGGGGTTTCCTACTGCGTCTTTGCCTACAATGTCCAGCCGGGCATTGAGATTGACTATGCCACAGGCGAGAGCAAGCTGGCAGATGGTGCTCAGCAGGAGGAGCAGAAGACGGCTACGGTAACTCCCACACCTTCCCCAGAGCCTGAAAAGCAGGAGCCAGTGACCAGAAGTGAGGCGTCGCAGGCAGATTATATCCTTAATACCAACACGAAGAAGTTCCACTATCCCACCTGTTCCAGCGTGAACGATATGAAGGAAAAGAACAAGCAGGAGTTCTTCGGCACCCGCGATGAGACCATTGCACTGGGGTATTCTCCCTGTGGCCGTTGCAAGCCTTGACTGGTCGGCCAAGTAGGAAATCTTATTTCTTGTTAAGTGTGGTGAAACGATTGTGGACCACTTGAGGGACTATTCGATTGATTACATCAGAACACGCTGTTTGGATGTAATCAACAATCAATACAAAACCGTGAGTTAGCATGCCAGGGAGAGAGAATGGCCTGTCAGTGTCCTTATTCTGAGCAGAAACACTGCTGCGTTTTCTCCGATACTGCGATAATGATTGCTCAAGAAACTGGCTGTGAGGATGATTGGCAGGAATAATTCAACGAGTTCTCGGAATGTGACAGAATCGGCAGACTGTGATATGATGAGGTTGCTGCTTCAAGCAGCCAGACCAATTTGATAAGCGAGGTAACCTAAATTGAATTTGAAAGAAGTAAGCGAACTGCGCCGCCGTTTTCGTATGGATCGGAATGCTATCAGCCGTATCTATGGCTGTTTTGTCAATAGCAGCCGTGAAATCGTTTCATACATTGATGAATCCATGGGGATTCTCCCGCAGGACGAAGCAGAGAAGTACCTGAACCTGCTGAAGAAGGCTCTTTCCGGCAAACTTGGGAAGAACCTGATCGATATTATCTTCTCCACGGAGCAGGTAGCCGACAGTGATGAGCATCGCCTTCTCATGGCACTGCGCGACTCGGAACTGAAAGATGGTGAGATCCGTGAGGAGTTCTATCAGAAAATCATCAACTCTCTTGACCTTGGGGACAGCAACTACCTGATCCTCCTGGCATATGACACATACGATGTCCCCCGGAAGAACAAAAACGATGAGATGGATGCAGATGCATCCGATGCCGTATTCTCCTATGTCGTTTGCTGTGTCTGTCCTGTGAAGGAGCGCAAAGTGGAGTTGGGATTCTTCCCTGGAGATAATGAGTTCCACAGTTGTGCTGGCCAGATCGTTGCCGCACCGGAACTGGGATTCTTGTTCCCAGCCTTTGACGATCGTGCGGCCAATATCTACAACGCTTTGTTCTATTCCAGAAAGACAGATGAGATCCACCAGGAAGTTATCGACAGCGTATTTCATACCACAGCCCCCATGTCTGCCGCTGAGCAAAAAGAAGCATTCCAGAATGCACTCAGCGAAGCTTTGGGTGATGCCTGCAATATGGAACTGGTCCAGTCTATCCATGACAGACTCCGCGACCAGATTGAACAGCATAAGGAGAGCCATGACCCCGAACCGCTGGAACTCTCCGTCAGTGATGCGGCAGCAATCCTGCGCGATAACGGTGTGGAAGAGGAGAAGATCCTTGCGTTCCGTGATAGTTGCGCCACCCAGTTCGGTGATGGAGCAACGCTGAACCCGGCCAATCTGATTGATAGCAGCCGCTTTGAAGTTAAGACCGCCGATGCGACAATTTCGGTCGGTCCGGAGCACAGCTACTTGGTTGAGACAAGGATCATTGATGGCCGGAAGTACTTGCTCATTCCCGCAGACGAGGATATTGAAGTCAATGGGTTTGGGGTTCGTGTCAAAGGCGAGTAAACGAAGACAGACTACGGAGGAATAAAGATGGAGTATAACAAACTGATCGCAGAGATGTCCCTATCGGATGAGGTGGAGGGCTTCTATGTTTTGAAAGCTGCATATCCTAAGACGACCGCTACCGGCAAGCCGTTTCTGAGTGCCTCTCTGTCGGATCGATCCGGCTCCATCGAAATAAAAGTATGGGACTATTCTGGCCCCATCTCCTCTGCAGATGAAGGCAATGTTGTGAAGATCCGTGGCACTGTCTCTGAGTTCAGAGGCGCCTTGCAGATTACTGTCGATCGGATCCGTTTGGCTGACGACAATGATACTTACGACCTGTCCGCCTTGGTCCCGGTGGCTCCCATTGATGTAGACACTACGATGGCAGAAGTGGAGAGGCTGATCAGTTCGATTACGGATGCTGATTACAGGAAGATCTGCAGCACGATGATGGCCCGCCATAAGGAGTCCCTGAAGACGATCCCGGCCGCTAAAAGCGTCCACCACGGCTTTATCTCCGGACTTCTGATGCACACTGCGACCATGATGAAAACGGCTGATTTCCTGGCCGGCCTTTACGGGGATATCATCGATCGTAGCCTGCTGCTTGCAGGCACGTTCCTGCATGACTTTGCCAAAGAGAAGGAGTTTACCTTTTCTCAGCTCGGCCTCGTCACGGAGTATTCGGTGAAAGGACAGCTCCTTGGTCATCTCGTAATGGGTGCACAGGAAGTTGCTGCCGTAGCTTCGGAACTGGGGCTCCCTGAAGACAAGTCCGTTTTGCTGCAGCACATGATTCTTTCCCATCACGGAGAGCCAGAATTCGGCGCTGCAGTGAAGCCCATCTGTGCGGAGAGCGAGCTGCTCTCCCAGATCGATATGCTTGACAGCCGGATGGAAATCTACCGCGAGACCTTGGCCGGTCTCCAGGTGGGAGAGGTGAGCAGTCGCATCTTCGCGCTGGACAAAAGAGTGTTCAAGCCTCATGAACTGAATGGGTGACGGATATGGCTATTGGAGAGAAATATGCTCCACTTGGAAATTGGCTGAAGGAACACGGAGGAGACTCTGTTAAGCTTACTTTCGATGAGTTGAACCAGATCATCCCAATCCCTAACCACGCATATAAGAACAGACCATCCTGGGCAAATCTCTCAAACCCTGCATCCTTTTGCTCCAGCTGGATCAGTGCGGGATATGTCGTGGATTCCATTAGTTTAGAGGAACAATGGGTCGTATTCAGGAAAGGCGAAGTACAGGGCCACACGCACCATAGTAAGCCGCCCTATCGTGTTGTGGATCAGAAAAAACTTGCTGAAGCCATTCAAGCTGGATACGAGTGCTATGACAGTATGAAGGATGATCCACATCACCGGTATCTCTCTTGGGAGTACTGCCATGAAGCGTTTCGGCTGAATAGGCACCCGCAGATTGACGCCACGATCGACTATCTCTGCCTGCACTTGGCTTGGTATTTGGCCAGTTGGGGTATGCTTCGAAACTCTTTCCTCATGCAGAAAGATTACAAGATCCATGCGGATGTTGTCCGTTTGATTTATCAGCCGGAGTGGGATGATCTCTGGGACCTTTCTCCCGAGAAACTCTCGCAGGAGTATTATGCTGACCGCATCATGAAACTTAGCGAGAGCATTACAGAAGCTTATGTGGCGTCCGGTGCCGGCATCCCAACGGAAACCTTGCTTACCAAGATCTTGTTGGGTACTGTGGGCTGCGTGCCCGCCTATGATCGGTATTTCAAAAAGGCTCTTGCTGATACCTGTGCTGCATCCCAAGTTTTCAGTGCGAAATCCATCCGAACCCTTGGCAACCTGTATCTTAACCATGAGGATGAGTTTGAAAAGCTCCGGAAACATTGCGGCAGCCGAATTGAGTATCCGGCAGCCAAAATCCTGGACATGTGCTTTTTTGAGTATGGCTTCCAGAGAGACGCGAGCAGCCAAGAAGACAGCGATTAGGTTATTCTGTGAGGAGGGATCACTTTGGAATATGCTTTGACAGCGGATCATCACCGCGTTCACGCATTCGATGCGGAGAAGGGGCAAGAGTATTACTGTCCTGTGTGCGGCAACCAGGTGATTCCTCGCCAGGGCGAAGTCAATTCGTGGCACTTCGCTCATGTGACCTCGTGTATGGATGACTGGAAATACGATATGTCTGAATGGCACCGAGGATGGCAATCGCGTTTTCCCGAAAATGTCCGTGAGATTGTCGTGGAACACAGGGGCGAATGCCATCGTGCAGACATCTTGATGGGCGGCTATGTCATTGAGTTTCAGCACAGTCCGATTTCTGCCGGTGAATTTGAACGGCGCAATAAGTTCTACACGAGGGCCGGCTATAAGGTGATTTGGGTGTTCGATGAGACCTACGCCTTTGGGAATGAGTATATCTCCAGCAGCCTGGATGATGAGAACAAGTTTGTGTGGAAGTGGCCGAATCGCGCGCTCGCTTCAGTTGTTCCTCAGCGATCCACAGATATAGCAGTCGTTCTGCAGCTCACCGAAGACCATGATGACGACGGTTGCGAATGGCTCGTGAAGGTGGAGTGGGCGATCGTAGACGATGATGGGTATGCCGACTATCGCCGATTCTTCATTGATGATGGTTTTGCGCCAGATCTTTTTACTGAAGACGGCCTACAAAACATTCTGTTGAGCAAGCGGAAGCGGTTTGATGCCTTCCTCCGTGATAACCAACCCTATGCGCCGAAGTGCAGCCGAATCAAGGGTAATCCACGGGACTGGTACATATGCCCGAAAACGCACGATTGGCATAACAACCAATGCCGGGAATGTCAGAACAATTTAATCAACGAGTTCCGGACAGGAACGGATTATAGGCAAGGAGGTTTGTTCTTCTACTGTGCTTATCCTCGCATTATCCATGAAGCGGATAAGTATGGAGAGGTGCATCTCCCATCCATTCGATTTTAAGGAGGACTCCGACATGAAAAAGGAATATGACACCAGCGTGAAAGAGGCCATTGAACGAGTCATGAGCGTATTCTCCGAGTACATCAAAACAACTCCATACTTCGATATTGTATGGTCTGGTAAGGTCGGGTATATCTACATCAGCATCGATAGTTGCCGTGGTACTGTCGGCGACATGGACTGCCTTGTAATTGATAGCCCCGAAGAGCTTCTGGATAAGCTGCTGTATGAAATGGCAGTGGATATCATGGAGGAAG
>ERZ1504309.842-NODE-842-length-7060-cov-2.643398_pt1 | contig 7060 bp, 8 predicted proteins | sample MGYA00575494_ERZ1504309 | MGnify/ENA primary metagenome ERZ1504309 (study PRJEB39906, sample SAMEA3182103) | gut metagenome | biome: human; feature: gut; material: Stool; isolation source: human stools | place: Canada | collected 2013-02-19 ...
GCTCCACTCCTTCTATCTTCGTTTCATTTGAAACACACCCGGCAAATCAGGTTGCTGCAGCTGTCAGCTGTCCGAATGATCCTATGCCACAGTGCATAACCTCCATTGCACGCATGGGCAACTTTCACAATAAAAATATACCCATTGTCCCCACTCAAAAATACCTAGATTCTATTTTAATGCAAAACAGCAAAAAAAGAAAGAGGAAATGCATATTTTTTATGCACTTCCTCAATGTATGCTGCTTTTTTCCTATTTTTTACAGTGTACATAGTTCACAAAGAAAAAATTTATGACATCTGTTCCTGAAATCCTTCACCGAGCACTTCCCGCGCATCGGAAACGATCACAAACGCATCCGGATCTACTTCCCTTACGATCTCTTTTACCTGCACAATCTCTTTTTTGGATACTACGCAGTAAAGCATACATTTTTCTGCACCGGAATACATGCCCTTTGCCCGAAGTCCTGTAACACCGCGTTCTAACTCTGTCATGATACGTTTTGCCACCTGTTCATAGTGATCCGTAATGATAAATGCTGCTTTTGAGAATTTCAAGCCTTCCATCAGTGCATCTGATACCTTGCTCGTCACAAAGATCGCAACGATCGCATACAATACTGCGTGTACACCAAATACAAATAATCCGGCAACTACGACTGCACCATCTAAAAACTGTATGATCTGCACCACAGAATAATGTTTATAATAATGCTGGATCAGCGTCGCGACCATCTCTGTTCCACCGGTTGTTGATTTTGCAAGCAGTACAAGGCCCATTCCGACACCGCCGATACAGCCGCCAAAAATTGCTGCAAGTACATAATCACCATCGGTAAGATCCACAAGCGGCAGTATATAGAGCCAGAGAGAAAGTAACAATGTTCCAACGATCGTTCTCCATATAAAACGTTTTCCTTTGATCTTTAAAGCTGCCAAAAAAAGCGGCACATTGAGTGCAAGGTTCGTCAGCCACAGAGGAATTCCACCCGGAATCAGATACCCTGTCACATCTTTGATAATGATCGCAAGACCGGTAAAACCTCCTGTTACCATGCTGACCGGATCATACACGCACTGAATACTTACTGCAATAAGTGCGGTTCCCACAAGCATGAGGATATAATCCCAGACCGGAGATCTCTTATAAAAAAACTTCTGCATACCGAACCTCAGCTTTCATATTTTTCAATACTGTTTTTTAATCTGACACGGTGGATCAGATTCCAGAAAAAACCTTTGATTCTCGATCTTTTCCGGTGAACCTCAAATCCGCCGATTCCATACCATAAATTGGCATTGATCTTGTCGCGGTGTTCCACAAGAAAATGTTCCTGTCCCGGAGATGGAATGATTGAAATGATCACATCCGGCGTCGCCGCATTCATTTCATTGATCACACCCTCGAGATCTCCGACACAGTTTTCCGTTGCCGCCGCCCCTGCTAACACCAGTTTCGGGTATTCCTCTCTGAGTTCCTGTGTAAATTCATCAACAGCTCCCTGTGTCTCTCCAATAATAAAAACAGATTTGCGGTTGCGCTCCACACGTTTCAAAAATTCATCTGAAAAATCATTTTCTTCTGTCTCGCGGATCCGCTGCATCGTATCGACTCCAGCCGCCTGCAGAATGCCTTTTTCTCCGATCACTGCCAGATCAAGAGAAGAAATAACCTCTTTTAACACAGGATCTGATTCTGACTCAGTCAGCATCTGCATGGAAACCATCTCAATCACATTTAACATGTTATTATCATACCAGGCTTCCACGCGCATGATTGCTTCCCGCACTGTGTAATTGTCCAGTTGTATTCCAAGAATATCTATTTTCTTAATCATTTTACACCCATATTCATTTCCATATATTGAAAAAATATACGCGAACAGTATATCAAACATGGTGTAATATTTCAAGAAATACTGATCTTAGCTTTTATTTCTGTTCCGAATTTTTCGTTGTTGTAAACAATTTCTTTAAGCAGCTGTATGCAACCAGAACACCTAATATCATAAGAAGAAGTGCAACGATCAGCTGTAATCCATCTACTAAGAATGTTGCGTTGTGTGCCGCAATATTTGCTACCAGAGCAATTGTTTTCTGTACCAGTGCGGTAAATGTAACTGCTAACATTACAAACATCGGTATGTAAAGTGTCCATCCGGTTCTTCCCGTCGTCTTTAAGAATACAGCCAGTGCGATCAGTACCATAGCAGCAAGCAGCTGGTTTGCAGATCCAAACAGCGGCCATACATTGCTGTATCCGCCAAGTGTCAAAAGATATCCAAAGAATAATGTGATCACAGTTGCAAAATATTTATTTGTCAGTACACGCTGTGCCGGTGTCATCTGTTTCGGATCTGTGCTTTCACCGTAAAACAGTTCCTGGAAAGACATACGTCCGATTCTTGCCACGGAGTCAAGTGAGGTAAGTGCAAGTGCCGATACACACATGGTCATAAATACGGTTGCAACCTGAACCGGTACACCAAGTTTCTCTAAGAACCCTGCAACACCGGAAGAGAAGATTGCAAACGGTGTTCCCTCCGGTTTTGTTCCACCAACTGCGACTGCTCCAACAACGACAAGTGCCACGATACCAAGTAATGACTCCACTACCATTGCACCATAACCGATCATCGGCATATCTTTTTCATTGCTGACCGTCTTTGAGGAAGTTCCGGAAGATACAAGACTGTGGAAACCGGAAACTGCACCACATGCGATCGTTACAAATAATGTCGGGAATAATCCACTTCCATTTACATTGAAACCATTAAATGCATTTAACTGCATCTGCGGATGTGCAACAACAACACCAACAACTGCACCGATGATCATACCGAGCAGCATAAATGTTGTCATGTAATCTCTAGGCTGCATTAAAAGCCACATCGGAAGTACGGATGCAAGGAATAAGTATGCCATGATGATGTAGATCCATGCTGTCTTTGAAGCATAGATTGGAAGTTTCATACCAACTGCAAACATTGCAACCAAAAGAGCGATTGCAACGACCGCTTTGACCCACTCGTTCATTTTTCCAACATGTTTCTGAATCACACCGAAGATAACAGCTACCACGATAAACAGCATGGAAATGGAAGCTGCTGCTGAGTTTGCATAAGCGGTTTCTGCGCTGTCAAGTCCGACACCGTTAAATGTTCCGGCTACCATATCCGTGAATGCTGCGATAACAAGCAGTGTAAACAGCCAGCAGAACAGCATAAACAATTTACGCCCTGTCTTACCGATGTATTTTTCGATGATCATTCCCATCGATTTTCCTTCATTCTTGACAGATGCATACAGTGCGCCAAAATCCTGCACAGCACCAAAGAATAATCCACCGATGATCAGCCACAACAGAACCGGTACCCAGCCAAACACGGATGCCAAGATCGGTCCGGTGACAGGTCCTGCTCCTGCGATGGATGAAAACTGATGTGAAAATACGGTAAATTTTGATGACGGTACATAATCCTGCCCATCCTCATGTGTGTAGGCAGGTGTCTTTGCCTTTGGGTCGATCCCCCATTTTTTTGCAAGCCATCTTCCATACAGCAGATATCCTGCCGAAAGCGCTACAATACCGATTAAAACAATTACTAATCCATTCATAACCATTTACCGTCTGCAGATTGCAGACAACTCCTTTCTTTTTTTCAGATAAACAATTTTCAGTGCAATTTTTTATTCATGACAATAAATTGCTGCTCTGCAAACATTCTATTGTCATAAAGAACAAAGAGTCGCTTGCGACTCTTTCGCGCTCGAGCGGTGCTGTTTACAGCTAACTTCTACTCCGCGAGATGCGCATCCCGCCCGGAGGGCTTTTTAATTCATAGGACGTAATTTCCTATGAATTAAAAAAAGCTTTCGTCTTTCTGATGTTCACACATCCAAAAGACGAAAGCCTGTACTTCCGCGATACCACTTTTCTTGCCATGTTTCCATGACCTCTCTGCCCCGTCATATATCTGTCCACTTGTCTTTGTACAAATATCCCTAACAGGTCTCTCTGTAACGGGAGAGTTCCGGTGCCGCTTACTGACCTCATGGCTTTCAGCGTACTGCTCGCAGAGGATATTATCAAAAGATGCATGTCATTTTCCACCTGCCAATGACTCTCTGTGATGCATTGCCTTCCAATAACGGTATTCTGTTCACTGCATTTGTTCTATTTATCTGTATGCCACATAGTTTAACACTCTTTTTTGAAATGTCAACCTCTATTTTTACATTTTCCTTTTTTTAGATATCTTTTCTGAATTGTCAGACATTTTTCTTAATGTTTTCATCTTTTTTCATATTTAAAATGTCAATATGTTTTCCACAGTTTTTCATTTTATTGCAAACTTTATGATTTCTACACAAAACAAACATTCGGTTTTTTTACTATGTAAACCACTCTTTTGGGGATAAAAAATGTGGATAACGTGGATAACTTCGTGTATAACTTTATTTTTCCACGTTTTAAGTGCATTTTAGCAGTGGACAACTTTTGGGATAACTTTTCTTCTTTGTTTATTACTTTTTTGTGCCCCGATATTTTGTGCATGTTGTATATTCTGCAAAGAACAAAAAAACCTTTTTAATTCACAGGACAGAGACTGCTTTTGAGGCTATGAGTGAAAAAGAATAGCTATCGTCCTAAGACGATAGCTATTCTTCATATTTATGAATTAGAAAATTCTTCTTACGCAGATCGGACTTCTGTAATTTACATTAGAGAACTTGATACCGCTAGACGGTGTACTTGCATGAACGATCGTGCCGCCACCGACATAAATAGCAACGTGACCACTGTAGCATACAATATCTCCCGGCTGTGCATTAGAAAGACTTACCTCGTATCCAACACCTCTTAATGCGCTGGAAGAATGTGGAAGTCCTACGCCAAATGCTGCATATACACTCATAACGAAACCGGAGCAGTCTGCCCCGTTTGTCAGACTGGTTCCACCGTATACATAAGGATTACCGATAAACTGTGATGCATAACTTGCAACTGCCTGTCCATTTGAGCTTCCTGCTGACGCATAACTCTTTGAACTTCCGGAGCTCTTTGAAGAAGATGACTTCCTGTCAGCTTTCTTTCTTGCTGCATTTGCTGCTGCATCAGCTGCCTCACGCTCTGCCTCTTCTTTTGCAAGTCTTGCTTTTTCTTCTTCCTTCGACTCTGCCTGTACAAACTCAATGTTGAAATCTACATAATCTTTATGTACCCAGCCGTCACCCTCTTCTGTTGTTACCTTAGCCCAGTCTTCTACAGATTCATCATCAATAACAACCAGATCATCACCAACCGGTACCTGTGTCAGAATGCTTGCATCTGTAGACGGCTCTGTTCTTACATGAAGTGTTGTGGTATTAACTTTAGCATATTTTGTGCTGACTCTTTTTGCCAGTTCTTCATCATTTGGTACTACATATTCACATTTTACATATCCGTCAACATTACCGGACTTGATACGATACCAACCATTGTCAGTTGTTTCAAGGATTGTTCCTGCGGAATTGTTATACAGCTTTCCAAGTACCTCGCTGTCCGTATTTGGTTCTGAACGAACATTTACATAATTATCTACCTGCGCGATTGCAATATCTGTATATTCCGAAGCAACAACCGGTGTATCATTCTCACTGACCTGCTCTGCCTGCTCTGCTGCCTTCTGGGCTGCTGCATCATTACTGTCTGCAAGACACTGTGCCAGTGCCTGTGAAACACCTGCTGCCGGAGTCTGTCCCTCTGCGATCTCAACTGCAGTCACACTTGAAACGCCTGCGACCGGAGCTGCATATGTATTTAATCCAAAACTGCCAATGGATAACGCTCCTGCTAAAAGACAGCCTGTAATTCTTACCATTCTCTTCTTCATTTACGAAAAGCCTCCAACTGAGTTCTCATGTTTTCCACAATAAAAAACAGCTTAACACTGTTTTTATTGTTTGTTACGAATTTGTTACATTTATTACACGATTATTATAACAAAGGCATATTTCCATGTCAACCTGTATTCATCGTGAATTTTACTAAAATATTACATTCCTTTTTATTCAATTTTTCAAATAAAACAGCGAAAAATCATCATATTTCCAGGAAAAACAGTGTTTTTTTCCGGAAAATCATTGTCTTTTCTCATAAAAAGCTTGTTTTTTATGTTGATTATTGTCATAATAAGGTCACAATTAAGTTTTCAGGAGGTGCAGCATGGATATTTCAGGTATGACACCGGCACTTAGTGCATTACAGTCCTACGACGCAGGTTCTTCCGTCAGCCAGACCAGTCTTTCCTATGCCGTTTCAACCGAATTATTAAGTCAGCAGCTTGATATGACACAGGAGATGGGCACCGCTATGGTTCAGATGATGGAACGTTCCGTAACACCGGGACTTGGCGGAAATATTGACGTCTACATTTAAACAATATATATTCACGGATTATATGTTGTGCCGGCAAAATAGGAAAAATCCCGATACAGATGGAAACATATCCATTTGTACCGGGATTTTTCATGTTAACCTATGGTAACAGATCTGCTTACACAACGTGTAATCCATTGCTTTTTATTTTACAGCGATAGCTTCGATCTCAAGCATGACATCTTTTGGCAGGCGTGCAACTTCCACACAGCTTCTGGATGGAAATGCTCCGTCAAAAAATGTTGCATATACTTCATTGATTGCCCCGAAGTCGTTCATCTCTTTGATAAATACAGTTGTTTTAACAACGTTTGCCATACTGGTTCCAGCTGCTTCTAACAGGTTTGAAAGGTTAGTCAGTGCCTGTTTTGCCTGTGCCACAGAACCTTCCGGGATCTCACCGGTTTCCGGTACGACCGGAATAATACCTGATGTATAAACCATTCCGTTTACTTCGATTGCCTGTGAATAAGGTCCGATTGCTGCCGGAGCCTTGTCTGTGCTGATGACTTTTTTCATAAGATTCTCCTTCTTTCTGTCAATTTTTTCCTATCATAGCATATGCTTTTGAATTAATCAATTTTACGGATCGATTTTTCATTGATCTCAATCCTGCGCTCTTTATAAAGTCTTC
>ERZ1504309.873-NODE-873-length-6922-cov-4.286442_pt1 | contig 6922 bp, 6 predicted proteins | sample MGYA00575494_ERZ1504309 | MGnify/ENA primary metagenome ERZ1504309 (study PRJEB39906, sample SAMEA3182103) | gut metagenome | biome: human; feature: gut; material: Stool; isolation source: human stools | place: Canada | collected 2013-02-19 ...
GGTCATTGCCCGTGGTCCGCTGTATCGTGTCGTTCACCTGTGCGTTCGCACCCGTCACCATGCCCACAAGCAGGGCGACCCATCCAAAAATCTTTTTCATTGTCTTTACTTTTTAATGGTTTTATAATCTGTTGATTTATTGTTGTTTGGCGTAGAGCATCAGCGGATCACCCGCTTTCAGGTGCACCTTTACCGTGCGGAACTTCTTGGCGAGGTACTGGCTGCCGCCCTGCATCAGCCCACGGGTGATGTCCATCGCCACCTGTTGCCCGGCGCTCCGTGCGAACGAGATGCTCGTTCCCAACCCGCCGCCGATGTTCGCCATCGCCTCCTTTGCCGCTTCCCGCTCCAGTGAGGTTTCTATGCACAGCCCTTTCATTCCCTCGTTGTCATAGACCGCCAACTCCACCGGCAATATGTTACCTTGGTACTGGACGGACGATACCGTGATGTCGAGCCGTTCCCCCTGCACCTTGCCTGTACCGGATACCACCGTATTGCGTGGGATGGTCAGGTTTCCCGCCTGCAACGGTTCGAGCAGCCGGAGCTTCACCTGCTGACCGTCCATAACCGTCTGGTCTTGGTGGATGCAGGCGGCTATCGTGTTCTTCCCGAGGGCGTACCCGCTGCCCACCGCCGTGTTGAAGCCGTAGTTCCTCGGCTGGCTGTACCGCCGCATGAACTCCGCATCGCTTAGGGGCTGTTGCAGCCCCGATACCGTCCGCTCCCGTGCCGCCTGCACCGCCACGGCGGGCTGTCCCAAGCCGTTGCCGTTCTGCACGGTGGCGGGTGTCTGCACGGTTGCGCCGTCCTGCCCGTTCTGCCCCATGTACTTGGCGGCAAGCTCGTAGCTCTTCTCCATCAGTGCCACCTGATCGTCGATTCCGCCCGCCTGCCGTTCCCTTTCTTCTAACTTGGCGGTCAGCTCCTCCACCTGCCTTTTCAGCTCCTCCTTTTCCCCGTCCACCTTCGGCTCTTCGTAGAACGAGCCGAGTTTCCGGTTGATGTCCCGGTAGGCGGCGACGGAAGAGCGGCCGCCGCCGTTGCCCGAGTAGTCCCTGAACGGTTCCCGTTCCGGCTCGCTGTCCGGCAGTTCCATTTCCACCCCGTCCGCATCGCTCTCTTCGGAGAAGGCGAAGTCCTCCAGCGAGCGCACCTTCTCTGCCTGCCGCCTTTCCGCCTGCGCCTGCTCGTAGGCTTTCCGCTTGTCGCCGATGATCCCGTCGTTCTCCGGCAGGGGGATGTCGGCGTTGAACGCCCCCACGGTGTCCCGGTTCACCTCCCGCTCCTCCGAAGGTGCGAATATCAGCCACATCGAGCCGAGGAACAGCAAGCCCATCAGCGGATATACCATCAGCTTCTTCCGTTGCTGCAACTGTTTCGGGGTGAGCGGCTTGGCAGTCTTCTTCTCCTTTTTCCCGCCGCCCTTGTCCTCCTTCTTTCCGTTCCCCGTCTCCGGGGCTGCGGCATCCGCCGCCTTTACGTGCTGCGTTGCCGTTGCTTTTTCTTGGTTCTGTTCTTCCATCATGTCAAAAATTTATGGTTGTCCTACATTCTGATTCTCCTTACCGGGGGCTTCCGCCTGTCTGTCTCCCCGGCTTGCCGCTTGCCGGGCGGCTCCTTCCGTTCCCGTTTGAGCGATGCCGTGGGGCTTGCCCGGTTGTCCGCCCGCAGGTGTGCAGCCTTCCGTTCCCGGCTTGCCGCCTTTTCGGGAAACAGCCTCGCTTCCAGACCTGCCAGTTCTTTCGCCGCCCGCTCCCGAATGGCACGGTTGTGGCGTCCGATGGCGGCTTCCGGGTAGTCACGGGAGAGGTCCCCGTTGTCCTCGCTCAGGTGGTAGTCCCACCTCAGCCGGGCGATGCCGGCAAAATCCTCCGTCAGCCCGTACTTCTCCACCGTCTCCTTCGGGACTTCCCGCTGACCGTCCCAGCCGTGGCGGGCGAGCCCGTGGAGCAGCGCCCGTTCCGCCTTCACCGCTTCCAGATAGTCGCCGGGCAGTCTGCCGCCCGTCTTCCTCTCGTAGAGGGCGGCGGCTTGCCGCATCAGCCTGCCCCGCTCGTCCGCCTCCCGCAACTCGATCTGTTCCATGATGGTGTGGTTGTCGCCCCGCATCTCCTCGTTCCATTCCCGGCTCAGTTCTTCGAGCCTGCGGTAGCCTTCCGCCAGCCCGTGGCGGATGGCCACCGAGTCGTCCGGTTTCTCGCCTTTCAGGGCAAGCCTTTTCAGTGCGTCGAGGTCGCCCTCCCTCATGCAGCAGTTCAGCAGCCGGTGCGCCGCATCCCGTTCCGCCTGCGCTTCGGGGGATAGCGGCTGCGGGGCGTTGCGCCTCGTGTACTCGTGCTCCAGCACCTTGTATTGCGCCGCCAGACGCAGCATCGGGCTTTCCGCCGCCTCCCTCACGCTCCGGGGGATTGCCGCCCCCTCACGCATCCCGTAACGGGTCTCTTTCAGGGCGTCCATGACCGCCCGCCATTCGGGATAGCCCGTCTGGTACACGTACCGGAAGAACCTGTGTTCCAGCAGCAGCTCCGCCTGTTTCCTTGTCACCTCCGGGCAGTCCCGGTAGTCCTTGACGGACTGGAGGATTGCGCCGGCATCCGCACGCCTCTTTTTCAGCAGGCTTCCGAAATACGCCGTCACCTGCCTCATGTTCCGCTCCTCCTGCCGCTCCCGGCGGCGGAGCAGCCACTCACTCAACCTCTCCGCCAGTCCCATGCCGTCCGCTTTCAAAAGGGTTGACAATACTGTCATTGGGCAATTGCAGGCGCCTGACATGCTCTATCCCCAGTTCCTTCCCGTCGTTCCTGCCGATGCGGTAGATGGAGGCGACGGTCATATAGACCGACAGTGCGCCGAACGCCGCCAGCATCACGAGGATGATTGCCACACGCATGTCGGGCGAGATACGCCCGGCGAGGCGGCGGAGCTTCCCGTCCGCCCAGTCCTGCGCCTTTGTGATGAATTTCCTTATCATAGCCGTCAGCGTTTGAGGGTCTGCAAATCCTTGTTCTCCGTGACCTCGAAGCCCTCGATGATGAAGCCCTGCGGGTTGTTGTCGCTCCTGACCGCATCCAGCAGGCGGCAGCGGGTTACAAGGCTGCGCTCCGTAACAGAGCTTTCCCTAAGGATGATCTGCCGGGCGAATGTCCGCACGCTGTACGGGTACTTGTCGAAGTCGCACCGCAGGCTGTCTATCTCTATCATCTGGTTGATATTACCGCTGATTATGCGGTTGTAATACCCCTTTTCCGAGAGGTCCTTGTAGTAGTTGAAGGCGCTCTTGTCCGCCAGCAGCAGCGAACGCCTGATGTTGCCCTCGATAGCCGACTTGTCGGGCGAGAGCGTGAAGAACAGCTCGTGGAAGCGGCGCACGTGTTCCCGTGCCTCCACCGGGCGGTTCTGCCGCACGTCCTGCGAAAGTGCCAGCATCAGGCTCTTGCCGTTGTCCAGCACGTAGATCTTCTGCCGCTGCGCCTCGGCGAAGCTGTACGACTTCCACAGGGCGAAGCCCGTCACCACGGCGCACAGGCAGGCGAATACCAGCGTGAAGAGCCGTATCTGCCTGAAGCTCGTTTCGATATTTTTCAAACTTTTAAATTCCATGTTTCCGGTTTTTTATTCGTTATGACTCATGTTCTTGGGACATCCGCCGCTACTTGACGATCCTTCCGGCGATGTTCCCCACGGCTGCGCCCGCACCTGCGGCGGCGACGTTGCCTACCTTCGTGGCGGTCTGGTTCATCGCACGGTTGGCGTGGCTCACCCCGCCCGCCATGATGATCCAGTTGGCGACGGTCGGTATGGTGAAGTACCCGAATATCCCGATGATTAAAAAGATGATGTACACCGTGTTCGAGCTGTCCGGGATGAAGGTCGGGTCGCTCATCGCCTCGATGTCACGGGTGAGCATCAGCACTTGGATGCGTGCCAGCACCGAGCTGAACAGGTCGCTCACGGGCAGCCACATGTAGATGGAGATGTACCTCGTTATCCACTGCGTGAGCGTGCTCTGGAACCCGTCATAGACCGAGAGGGCGAACGCTATCGGACCGAGGATGGAGAGGGCGATCAGGAAGAACGTCCGTATCGTGTCGATCACCAGCGCAGCCGACTGGAACAGCAGTTCGAGCAGTTCTTGGAACCACAGCCGGATGCTCCGCTTCATGTTGTACTCCGTCCGGTCAATGTACATCACCGCCATCGTCTTCAAGTCCTTGGGCGACCAGCCCAGCTCGTCGAGCTTCTTGTCGAAGTCCTCCTTGCTCGCCAGATACGCCTTCTCCGGGTCACGGCGGAACGCCTCCCTCTCCAGCGTCTCCTTCTGTTCCCGGTATCGGTTCATGTCGAAGGTCTGTGATTCGAGCATCCCGTGGCAGCCCTTCACCACGGGCGAGAGCACCGTGTTGATCGTGCCGATGACGAAGGTGGGGAAGAAGAGGATGCACAGCCCGATGGCGAACGGGCGCAGCAGCGGGTACACGTCGATGGGCTCGGCACGGGCGAGCGCCTGCCACACCTTGGCGGCTACGTAGAACAGCGCACCCAGCCCGGCGATTCCCTTGGCTACCCCCGTCAGCTTCTCGCAGAGCGGCATCATGTCCTGATACAATGCCTGCAATATCTCGTGCAGGTTCGTGAAGTCTATCGCTAACAACATAGTCCTATATTATATTTATGTACGTGAACATTATTATATATTGCCACTCTCACCAGTAACGGTCTTCCGCATCCCCGTAGAGAGCCACCACCCGGTCGGCGTCCTTTTTCTTCTTCGCCCGCAGGTAGCTCACCGAGATGTTCTTGTCCGTGTAATACTGTACGAGGTTGCGGTACTCCAGCAGCCGCTTGTAGCTCTGGTCGATGATCGCCAGCCGCTCGGCGTCCGAGAGCGACATCCCCGTCACGTTCACCACGTTCTTCAGATCTTGCAGGATGTCCGCACTCTCGCTCAGCAGCTTGGCGTACCCGAACGAGATGGTTGACAGCTCGTCCGGCGTGTAGTTCGGGTCGCCGAGCATCTTCTGGTAGTTGCGCACGTAGATTTCCGAGATGTCCGCCACCATCTCGATGGACTTCTTCACCTTCACGCCGCCTTTCACCACGTCATGCACCGCCTTGAGCGCATCGTAATACTTCCGTCCCTGCTCGAATATCTTCGCCGTCTCCTTGAACCCGTCCAGCGTGTGCTGTGCGGTGGCGGAGGTCTCCACGATCTCCTTGGTCGTGTTGATGATGCCCTGCGCCAGATTGCCGGGATCGTGTACGACCCACTGGGCGTTGGCCGCACCTGCCGTCAGGCACGCCACGCCCACGATGATTGCCTTTATCGTTCTCATGTCCTTACTGTTTTAGGGTTCCGTCACTCTTTCTCCTGTACTCTCCGCCCGGCGACAGCCGGATGCGGTCTTTCTCCCGGTCATAGTCCATCATCACGGCGAAGCCCGTCTCGATGAACAGCACCCCTTCCGTTTCCCGGACGAGGTAGGTCTCCGCTTCACTGCCGCCCGTGTGGTTCCTGTGCATGACCGTCACACGGTACCTGCCGTCCTCTTCCCAGAGGGTGAAGGGCGGCTTTCCGCCCGTGCTGACCCATTCGCCGCACATCTTTTCCAACCGTTCCGCATTTGTCTCCTTGCAGGAAATGACAAACGCCAGCGCCGCCGTCACCGCCGACAGCAGCAGGATTAAATTCAATCGTCTCATCTTGATTCCGTTTTTTTTAAGTTTTACAAAATTTCATTCTCTCCATGCCGTTTAGCCGTTTGTACATCCAGCCGTTTAGCCAGCCAGCCGTTTAACCGTTTGACCGTTTAGCCGTTTGGTCAATCATCCGACCCTTCAGCCGTTCGTCCGGTCAATCAACCACCCCGTCCGGCAACCTGTCCGCCACTTCAGCGCATCGGCACATTATTTATACTTCGTTTCCGCCAGCCGCTTGATGGCAAGCTCCAAGTCGCCGCCCAACTCTTCCGCCAGTGCGAACACCTCCGTCTTCTCGCTCTCCTCGGTGGTATAGGTCAGGTACTCGGCAGCCGACACCTCCGTGGCGTACACCGCCGACTGCACCCCGTTCAGACCGATCCACACCTCCTTGTACTTCCGTCCGGGATGGTTGGCGAGGTTGATGGAGAGTATCTGCGACTTCTCCTTGTCCGTCAGCCCGAGCATCGACTGGATGCCGTCGAACTTGTTCATGTACTTCTTCTGGTCCAAAAGGATTTTGCAGTCCGAGTTGGTGATGATAGCCTCCTTCACGATGGGGGACGAGATAATATCATCGACTTCCTGCGTGACGACAATCGCCTCGCCGAAATATTTCCTGACGGTCTTGTACATGTACTTCAAATACTCACTCATACTCGGCGAGGAAAGGGCTTTCCAAGCCTCCTCGCAGATCAGCATCTTCCGCACCCCTTTCAGGCGGCGCAGCTTGTTGATGAAGGCTTCCATGATGATGATCGTAACCACGGGGAACAGCTCGGCGTTATCTTTTATACTGTCAATTTCAAATACGATGAACCGCTTGTGCAGCAGGTCGATGTTCTCGTTCGAGTTCAGCAGGAAGTCGTAGCGCCCGCCCTTGTAATACTGCCGCAGCGTGGTCAGGAAGTTGTCGATGTTGAAATCCTCCCGGCTCACCTTGATGTCCCTTGCAGCCAGCTCCTTCCGGTAATCGTTCAGCATGTACTCGTAGAAGGTGTCGAACGAGGGGGCGATGTCCCGGTTCTGTTGTATCCGGCGGATGTACGCCGACACCGCACTGCCCAGCTCGCCGCTCTCCGTCTTCGTGATTTTCTCGTCCTCGCCCTTCCACAGTGCCAGCAGCAGCGTCTTGATGCTGTCCTTCTTCTCCACGCTGAACTTGTAGTGTAGGCTCGGCACTCGACGCCTTGTCGTATTGCTACGACAGGTTTTCGAGAGC